>WNGH01007348.1_pt1 | contig 11333 bp, 11 predicted proteins | sample 5400631 | NCBI WGS metagenome assembly WNGH01 (sample SAMN13153373, study PRJNA577476) | soil metagenome | isolation source: 115 cm soil or saprolite under Garry oak tree replicate 1 | place: USA:California | collected 2016-06-15 | reverse complement strand
GTTTCTGACGCGTCCCGGCGAAGTTGTGCTCGATTTTTTGGCGGGCTCAAACGTAACGGGCGCGGCGGCTGAAAAACTGAAGAGACGGTGGATCGCAATTGAGCGTGACGAAAGCTATGTGCAAGCCTCTCATTTTCGATTTGAGGTTCCGCCAACAGTAGAACGCATGACAAGGATCAAGAGTGTTCCCGCAAGCGATATTCCTAACTTGCCATTCCTTAATCAGCCGGACCGCGAACAGGTAAACCGAGTTTAAGCCGCATCTGTCGTGCCAGACTTCGGAGCTATATCCAGAGATTTACCCCACTATCAAACAGGAGCGGAGAAAACAGGATTGACACACGGCCGAACTGATAATCTGCCCTACGGCGGTCGCGGTGAAAGTCGGGGCCGCGGGTGAAAATATCTTTCGCGTAGCGATTGCCTGAGTAACTGGCTCGGGGAGCACCTGAGAATGAAAGTGATTGAGGCGAAGCCCAGCTTCGCCAATCGTCTACTTTCTTCATGAAACATTTTGCCGCCGAACCTCACTAACTCATGCAAGAGTATTTCATCATATCGCGCTTGATTGAGATTCAGTTTTTCCGATAGCGAGGATTCATTCTTGAATAGCCGCCGGGGATTATTTGTTAAACTTTTGAGGTTCCCCGGCGTTTCAGTAGTTATCAAAGAGTGAAAAGCCTCGCAGCTACTTGCGGTAGCTGCGAGGCCCTGATGACAACGCGAGTTTTCGGTTGCCGGTTGGCGCGCGAAAATGCATCGTCTGTCGTAACGGCATCTTAGCGCACCAGGTGACCGCGCTTCAACTTCGCGACATTACCAACTGGTTTAGGTGTGTCGCCGGTTTGCTCGCAGATGCGTTCGTTTCGCATCACTGAGCGAGGCCGAAGAGTTCAAGGAGGTTCACCGATGCTTAGCTATCGAGCCGTTTTCCTGCTGGTGGTTTTCTTATTTGTCGCTCATGTCTCCGCGCAAACTCCTCGTGCGGCTATAGATCACTTCAAGAATGGAAACAAGAAACTTGAAAGTGGCGATTTAACCGGCGCAATTGAAGAGCTTTCGTGGGCCATCGAGATCAGCTCGCGCCTGGACGTAAATCGAGGAACGGCCCATAAGGCTCTTGCGAACGGCTTCGCCGACACAGCGGGCGATGCTTCCGGCATTACCGTAATCGATCCCTTTACCGCTCACGCGTACACTAGCCGAGGTCTGGCTCGTTATCGCCAAGGAGATGTCGACGGCGCAATCATGGATTGGGATCGGGCGATCACCATCAACCCTGGTCTCGCTGTGGCTTACCTCGATCGTGGCACTGCGCACTACACCAAGGGTGACAAGGCAGGAGCGCTGGCCGACTTGGATCGCGCTCTGTCAATCAACCCACGCATGGCCGATGCTTACTCGAATCGCGGCGCCATACGACGAGAGCAGGGTGAGACCGAGAAGGCTCTGACCGATTTGAACAGGGCGATCGCACTCGAGGCTCGCGATGCGAATTCTTACTGCCATCGAGGCTTCGTTTGGATCGACAAGCGCGAGTGGCAACGCGCGATTTCGGACTTCGACAACGCCATCAAGCTCGAGCCGCGAATGGCTTGGGCATATCAGGGACGCGGCATCGCTAGAACGGATCTCAATGATCTCGAGGCAGCGATGGTTGATTTCAGTCGCGCCCTGGAACTGGATCCCAAGCTGTTAAATGCTTATCTGAATCGGGGGCTAGTCCTGCTGCTTCAAGGTAAGGACAGTGAGGCCGAGAAAGACTTTGCGCGCCTGCTGACACTCAAGCCGGAAAGCAAAACTGAATTGGAGAGACGCATCGAGTTAGCCAAAAACCTCCGGTCAAATAAGTACTAGGGACATTTGACATGCCCCGGTCGGTTCGCGTATAAAAACTTCTGTACCGAGGATGAACATCCGAACTCATCACCACGACGCGCACCATCACGCTCATCATCATGGGCGGCGAGGCAGCGCTTCAGTGGTTGTGATCAGCGAGTTCCGGCAACCGTAACTTAGAACACAATCAGCTTTCTTTTGAAGCCCGCTGCCTGAATAAATCCGGCGGCGGGTTTCGCTTTTGTATCGATCGGAACCAAGCAGAGCCTTTGCCTCTTGGACAAAGGAAACAGGGATGACCAAGACATGTCAGAGTCACTTTCAGCCATTCCCAGCGGAGTTCGCTACTACTTCGGAAACGAAGCGCATTTAAGGAGGGCCATCGAGCATGTGGCGATGTCTATTTTCAAGGCCTGGTCTTACGAAGAGATAACGCCGCCAACCGTGGACTATTACTCGCTTTTTGAGCGAGGCATGGGATCGGTTAAAGCGCAAGATGCGTTCAGGTTTACTGACACCGACGGCAAGCTACTGGCCCTAAGGCCGGACGTGACCTCCGGCATTGCGCGCGCGGCCGCCACTCTGATGGCCAAACGCGAACGACCTTTGCGGTTCGCTTACGCGGCGCCGGTTTTTCGCCTGCGCGCAGAATCTCACGCCGAGTGGCGGCGAGAATCAACCCAAATCGGATGTGAACTCATCGGCCGCAACGGCTGCGCGGCGGACATGGAAGTATTGGCCATTGCGGTCGAGATTCTTTCCTCTTTAGGGCTCGATGGCAGTTATACGATCACGATCAACGACCTGGAAGTATTTAACGGCATCGTCGGAAGCCTCGGGCTCGACGCTCTGGCCCAGGAAGAGCTGCGAGAGTTGGTTGACACGCACAACGCGGGAGATCTGGAGCGTTTCCTGGCTTCATATGCATCGACCGAAGAATGCGCGAGCTTCGCTCAACTGGTACAACTCTCGGGCAGAAGTGAAGTATTTGAAAACGCCCGTGGCGTGATTACCAATGAGCGATCGGTGGCCGCGCTCGATCGACTGGAAGCTCTGTGGACCGTCGTTGATTCACTTGGCCTGTCGGCGAACTTCGAAGTGGATCTCGGCGACGCATCGCGTTTGAACTACTACACGGGCTTGGTATTCAAGATTTATGTGGCGGGTGTGGGAATGCGCGTCGGGAGCGGCGGGCGATATGATCGATTGACGGCGAATTTCGGCAAGGCCGAACCGGCTGTTGGCTTCGTGCTGGATCTGGATGCGCTCGCGGAGGCAATGCGTGCGAATGAATCAACGTCAAGACTTAGCGAAGAGCCGGCGCCGGTAGTGTCACTTTTGATAGATGAAGATCCAACGGCTCTGTTTCGCGAAGCGCTTCGAAAACGTGAGCAGGGCGACAAAGTCTTGATCAGTCCGAAGCGGGAGGTGATGCCTTGACAGACCTGACGATCGCCATCGCGAAAGGCAGGCTGCAGGCCGAAGCGCTCGCTTTGTTGGCCCGCGCCGGCCTGCGACTTGCCGATGAGGCCCATCTCTCTCGCCGGCTGGCGATCGAAGATGAGTCGGAGCGCTATCGTTTCATTTTCATTAAGCCTGCTGATGTGCCGGTTTATGTCGAACATGGAATCGCCGATTGCGGCATTGTGGGCCGCGACGTGTTGCTGGAATCGGAAGCCGATCTGTTGCAGCCGCTGACACTTGAAATTGGCCGCTGTCATATCGTAGTTGCTGCGCCAAACAACAATTTAAACGACGGCTTTGGAATGCTCAGAGTTGCCACGAAGTATCCGCGCATTGCGGCTAAACATTTCGGCGAGCGTGGTCAGCCGGTTGAGATCATCGAACTGTCAGGATCGGTCGAACTGGCGCCGGTCCTCGCCCTTGCCGATTGCATTGTCGATCTGGTCGAGACCGGAGCCACGCTGCGCGAGAACGGCTTGCAGATTGTCGAAGTCATAGCCGAATCGTCGGCGCGTTTCGTCGTTAACCGCGCCAGCCATCAATTGAAAGCGAAGTTTGTGTCAAATCTGCTTGAGGCAGTCAAAGCAGGAATGGAGGAGACGGTGGTCCGACCTCCCTCTCCCTTTAGCAGAGGGCCGGGGTGAGGGCGTAGCTGAGACTCCCGGACTTATCTCTTTCCTTGTTATCATGTCCGGTTTGGTGGCGTGGATAAATCGAGAAAGGTGTTGGGCGGTCGCTAAGGCCTTCACCCCAACCCTCTCCCAAAGGGAGAGGGAGAAGAACTGAAAATGATTGAATTGATTCGGCGCAAAGACCAGGAGCGCTTGGCTGCGAAGCTACGACGGATAAGGCAACGAAACGTCGCGCTTGATACTGCCTTGATGGCGCAAGTCGCGGGTATCATTGACGATGTGCGGGCACGCGGAGATGCAGCGCTTGTCGAATACACCGAGCGTTTTGACGATTTTTCGCTGCAACCCTCTGAACTCAGAGTAAAGGAGGAGACACTTCGAGAATTCGCCGGCCGTGCTGATGCGTCAGTGATTGAAGGCCTCCGTGAAGCGATTGCCAGAGTGCGCCGCTTCCATGAAGCTGAGCGCCCGGAGTCGTGGGAGCTTGATGGCCCGAATGGCGTTCGTCTCGGCCAAAAAATAACCCCGATTGACCGCGTGGGTGTTTACGTTCCCGGTGGCACGGCTGCCTATCCATCCTCTGTAGTAATGAATGTGGTTCCGGCGCGGGTCGCCGGTGTTGAGCGTATTGTGATCGCAACTCCGCCACGCACACTGAGTGAAAATCCAGCAGTGGCCGTGGCCCTTTGTGAACTTGGCATTGATGAGGTCTATGCAGTTGGCGGTGCTCAGGCAGTCGCAGCGCTCGCATATGGAACCGAAACAGTCCCGCCCGTCGATAAGATCACCGGACCGGGAAACAAGTATGTGGCCGCGGCCAAAAAGCTGGTCTTTGGCGTCGTGGGCATTGATTCAATCGCCGGTCCCAGCGAAGTTATTGTGATCGCTGATGACACGGCGCGCGCTTCGTTCGTGGCAGCCGACTTGCTGGCGCAAGCCGAACACAGTGACGACGCGTGTGCCATCTTGATCACTACCAGCGACAAGTTGGCCGAAGAGGTCGCTCGTGAATTAAGAGCGAAGGTCGCCGAACTTCCCAGGAGCGAGATCATTGAAAAATCGCTGGCGCAGTACGGCGCGATCGTCGTGGTCGAAGACTTGAATGAAGCTTGCAATTTGGTGAATGAAATCGCTCCCGAGCACCTGGAGATTATGAGCCGTGACGTGGACCGGATTGCCGCGCGGATACGAAATGCCGGCGCGATCTTTTTTGGCGATTACTCGCCGGAAGCGGTCGGCGATTATCTGGCAGGGCCGAATCACGTGCTGCCTACTGCGCGTGCGGCGCGCTTCTCTTCCGCGCTTGGAGTTCACGATTTTATCAAACGAACAAATATCGTGAAGTTCTCAGCCGACGAGATGCGTCGCACGGCGCGCATGGTTGCGACCTTGGCGCGAGTTGAGGGACTTGAAGCGCACGCGCAATCGACATTGATTCGACTGGATGAGTAATTTGTTGATTGAGGGATCCTCAGGAGATTCGATCAAGTTAGATCGTTATAACTCTAATATCGGGCACTCGGTGAAGCGGTTTGGTAGGTAACTCAGTGGTAACAAATCCGTCGCGCCGGCCGATAAAGCTGCGGCAACATGTAGTGAGTCCACGGCCGAAAGTCCGAATGTGCAGGCAGTCGAGAAGGCATCGTCGAGGATGCCCCTCGGATGGCCCAAATGGCAACAGCGTCGAAGAAATTGTTGTAGAAAGAGAGTTCGCTTTCCCGATTAAAGTAAGAGGGCTTGGGAATGACTTTCGAGTCGGATAAAGAAACTGGAGACAAATTCACGATCTGGATCGTCGAGAATGGCTAACGCATCATGTGCGCTTTCGCCCGAACCGCGGGCCGCGGTGATGAGCACACCCGAGTCTACGAATGTGCGAATCTTATCGGTCACTGGATTCCAGTTCGTAAACTCCGCCGCGACGTTCAGCAATCTCACGGGCAAGCTCTTCGTCATCAAGCAATGGGATACCCGATTCGATAATGGCTGCGCGCGACGAAGCCAGGCGGCGACCAAGTTCGGTTCTCGGCTCGAATTTGTTTAGAACCTGATCGACGACATCGGCGTGGTTGGATTCGTCTTTTAGTAGTTGTGACATCTTATTGACCTGTGCCGGGATTATAACACTGAAGAGACGCGAAGACCTTCGGAGCAATGTCAAAACCTCTTAACGCTATTAAACCGAAGGTGCGAGCTCTGCGAGCCTATTCGTTGCGGCCTGATCGCGCGCGCGTCAAGCTCAACCAGAATGAAAATCCGTGGGATGCGCCGCCGGAGATCAGAAGCGAGACTTTAAGACGACTGAATGGAAGGCCATGGTCGCGTTATCCCGATTTCCACGCTCGGGCTCTCCATGAGCGTTTGGCCAAATTTGCCGGCTGGAAGGCCGAGGGAATCATCGCCGGAAACGGATCGAATGAATTAATTCAGGCTTTGCTGATGGTGACAGTTGGATCGGGAACGCAGGTGCTGATTAGCGAGCCGACGTTTGCTCTGTACCGTCAGATAACGACCGTGCTTGGCGGTGAAGTGATCAGCGTCCCGCTCAATTCAGAATTGATTTACGATGGCAAAGCGTTGCGCCGCGCGATCGAAACGGCATTGCCGAAAGTGACGATCATCTGTTCGCCTAACAATCCCACCGGCTGCGTAATCGATCGAAGAGATCTGGAATCTTTGCTTGAAACGACCCGAGGCTTGATCGTGATCGACGAGGCCTACCACGAATTTTCCGGCCAGACAGTCGTCCCGATTTTGCAGCAGCATCCGAATCTGATTGTGCTGCGGACGTTTTCGAAGGCGATGGCCATGGCCGGCTTGCGCGTCGGTTATCTGCTTGCTGCTCCTGAACTGGCACAAGAGATCGCAAAGGCCGTGTTGCCATATAACCTCAACGTCATTTCGCAAACTGCGGCCCAGGTGGCGATTGAGATGTATGAATCAAAGTTGCAGCCGCTCGTAAATCTGATTTGCGCGGAGCGAGATCGAGTCTACGAACGGCTAAAGGAAATCAAGGGTCTCGAGCCAGTATCTTCGCGGGGCAACTTCATGTTGGTGCGATCCGCGATCAGTCCGCGACTGGTATTCGATGAATTGCTGCGACGCGACATCTTGATTCGTGACGTCAGCGCTTATCCGATGCTCGGTGATTATTTCCGGATCAGCGTGGGAGCGCCTGAGGAGAACAATCAATTGCTCTCGTCGTTGCGCGAGATACTGGGAGGGCGGGAACAGTAGGGCGACATGCGCCTCGTGTCAGAACCGCGAGCGGTAGCGACCGGATCGAAAAGGAAACAAATCACACGTTAGCCGATCCGGTCGCTACCGCTCGCGGTTCTGACACGACTGCAAATGGAGATACGATGACGACTAAAAACGCTAAAACCCGTGCGGCTGAGATTCGCCGCAAGACGAAAGAGACAGATATTCGAGTATCGCTCGCGCTCGATGGCCGCGGCACGGCTCGTATTTCCACCGGGGTTGCTTTTCTCGACCACATGCTCGAACTATTCGCGAAACATGGTTTGTTCGATCTTGAAATTACGTGCAAAGGCGATCTGCTCATCGACGATCACCACTCGGTTGAAGACATCGCGATCTGCCTGGGCGAGGCATTCCACAGTGCGCTCGGTGATAAAGCCGGCATCGCGCGTTACGGCGAATCAGTGGTTCCGATGGACGAAGCCTTGTGCCGCTCGGTGATTGATCTCTCGGGTCGCTTCTATCTGGTCTATGAAGTTAAAACGCGACGGCAGCGCATCGGCAATTTCTCTGTCGAGTTGGCCGAACATTTCTGGCGCTCGTTCGCGGAGAAACTCAAATGCAACCTGCACATCGATCTGCTGCGTGGCCGGAACACGCATCACATTTTGGAAGCGAGTTTCAAATCAACGGCGCGCGCTGTGAAACAGTCGGTGCAACTCGATTCGCGAATCAAAGGAGTGCTTAGCACGAAAGGTATGCTTTGAATTATTTCCTCTCCCTTTGGGAGAGGGTTAGGGTGAGGGCTTAGCGCGAGGAAAGAGTGACCTTTCTTTTCCAACTCCGTAGCTTCGCCCCTCACCCCAGCCCTCTCCCAAAGGGAGAGGGAGAGAGAAGAGCATGACCAGCATAGCAATTATTGATTATGGCGTAGGCAATCTGCGCTCGCTCGAGAAGGCATTCGCAGCGACCGGGAGGCAAGCAGTTGTCAGCCATGACGCGTACGTTCTCAGCGAAGCAAAGGCCCTGGTCCTGCCAGGCGTCGGCGCATTCGGCGCTTGCATGAAGGCTCTCTCGGAGCGGGGCTTCGATCGCCTTGTCGTCGAGCGCGTCGCCGAGGGAACTCCGGTGCTCGGCGTTTGCGTGGGCATGCAGTTGTTGTTTGAAGAGTCGGAAGAGTTTGGCCGAACTCTGGGATTGGGGCTGCTGCGCGGAAAGGTGCAACGTTTTGCGGACGATTTGCCGGTGCCGCATGTGGGTTGGAATCAGGTTCAGCAAACGCGCGCGCATCCGCTGACGTCAGGTATCAACGACAATTCATTTTTCTATTTCGTTCATTCATATTACTGCGCTACTGATGAACCGGAGGTTGTGTTGGGAAAAACCGACTACATAAAAGAGTACGCCTCCATCGTTGCGCAGGGGAACGTCGCCGGGGTGCAATTCCATCCCGAGAAGAGCCAAGCCAATGGGCTGAAGTTGTTGAGCAACTTTGCGAAAATGTCCGACAAACTTCAGTTTGTCGTAGACGGGGGTAAATTCAATCAACCGAATTCGACAAACTAAAGTTTGTCGGACAATCATGCTGGCGAAACGCATCATTCCGTGTCTCGACGTCGATCGCGGACGCGTGGTCAAAGGCATTCGCTTTGTCTCGTTGGTTGACGCGGGCGATCCAGTGGCGCAGGCGCGGGCCTACGACTCTCAAGGTGCTGACGAACTGGCATTTCTCGATATCACCGCGTCGTCTGACAAACGCGCAATCATCCTCGAACTCGTACGGCGGGTGGCTGATGAAGTTTTCATTCCGTTGACTGTAGGCGGGGGCCTCAGATCGGTCGAAGATATTCGCGCGATTCTTCGCGCCGGCGCCGATAAGGTCTCGCTCAACACGCCCGCGGTCGAGCGGCCTGAGTTGATCTCCGATGGGGCGGAAACCTTCGGTAGTCAATGCATAATCGTGGCGATTGACGCGCGACGCCGAGACGCGGGCGATCCGAAGAAAGGGTGGGAGGTGTTCACGCATGGCGGACGCCAGCAGGTCGGTTGGGACGCTGTCGAGTGGGCTGCTCGCGCAGAACAACTCGGCGCCGGCGAAATACTTTTGACCAGCATGGATCGCGACGGCACGCGCGCCGGTTACGACCTTGAGCTCACCAGGGCGGTCAGTTCGGCAGCACGCATCCCGGTGATTGCTTCGGGTGGAGCGGGACGCCTGGAAGACTTTTACGAAGTTCTTAATGAGGGGGGCGCCAGTGCCGTCCTGGCCGCATCGCTTTTTCACTTTGGCGATTACAAGATTGGGGAAGTGAAGGATTACCTGCGCGCACAAGGACTCACGATGAGGTGAATCAGATCAGTACCACCTGCGTTGCGGGTGGGTGATCATCGCCTGCGCTCGCTGGGAGTTTAGTATCGTATGAAGCTTGATGAGATTAGATTTGACGAGCACGGCCTGGTCCCGACGATCGTGCAAGACGCGCGGACGCATGATGTGTTGACGCTCGCGTACATGAATGAAGAGAGTCTGCATCGCACCATCGAGACTGGCGAGACCTGGTTCTGGTCACGTTCGCGCGCGCAACTCTGGCACAAAGGTGAAACCTCAGGCAACACGCAGCGCGTTGTTTCGGTGACGGTTGATTGCGACGGGGATGCGCTACGCATTCTCGTGTTGCCCAATGGCCCCGCGTGCCACAAAGGCGAAGAGTCATGCTTTCATGATGTAATCCATAAGAATCCAAATGCCGTTGAACAACCAGGGGATGGATCGATCGGCGATGTTCTCAACGAACTTTACTCGGTCATCGAATCGCGCAAGCGAGAACTGCCGGAAGGCTCTTACACCGCGTATCTGTTCGAGCAGGGACTCGATAAGATCCTGAAGAAACTTGGCGAGGAAGCCAGCGAGACGATCATCGCTGCGAAGAATGAAGATCGCGATGCCCTGATTAGAGAATCTTGCGATCTCATCTATCACTTGCTGGTCCTTTTTGCCGAGCGCGAGGTGTCGTTGGCTGAAGTGCGGGATGAGTTGTCTCGATGACAATAGACCCAAGCGAACTGAAACAAACCCTCGACTTTGCGGTCGGCATTGCGCGCGAGGCTGGCGCGATGACGTTGCAATATTTCAAGGGTTCATTTGCCGCTGAGCGCAAGGCCGACAATTCATTCGTGACAATAGCCGATCGTGAAGCCGAAAGGTTTCTGCGCCGGCAGATCGAGCAGACTTTTCCCGACGATGCCATCTTAGGCGAAGAGGAAGGCGAGAAATCGGGCAGGTCGGGCCAGCGCTGGATTATCGATCCGATCGACGGCACATATTCGTTTGTTCATGGCGTGCCGTTGTATGCCGTGCTGATCGGCTTGGAGGTTAGCGCGGAATCACTCCTCGGAGTTGTCAATCTTCCCGCGTTGAAGGAAACCGTCTATGCAGCGCAAGGCCTTGGTTGCTTCTATAACGACGAACCGGCGCGGGTTTCTTCAACCGCGTCGCTCGATGAAGCTTTGCTTTTGTCTACGGACTTCGGCGCGTGTGAACAATTCGGATTTGGGCCAGCCGCGGAGGCTTTGCAGCAAAGAGTTCATGCACGGCGCACCTGGGGTGACGCTTACGGTCACGTTCTGGTGGCGACTGGCCGCGCCGACATCATGCTCGATCCGGTGATGAACGTTTGGGATTGTGCCGCGCTGTTGCCAATCATTGAACAGGCCGGTGGAACTTTCACCGATTGGGGCGGCGCAAGAACCATCGACGGTGGGAATGCGATCTCGACGAACGGAAGACTGTTTGCAGACGTGATGAATCTGATTAAGAGGTACTGAAAACCTTCTCTCACGCGGAGTGGCTTGCGAAAAGCCGGAAGCAGAGTCTCAGTCACACCCGCGCTTCAGCCGGGTGACTGGCATGACGCCGACAGGAAATGGAAACCGTTTAAACGGTTTTCCCTAAGCATTCGGGCAGAATGGTACGCCTGGCTAAAGCGCAGGCGAGAATGAGAGGACGCTGTGGGATCGAGTCGTTCAGTTCAATGCTGATCATTCCCGCGATCGATTTACGCGACGGTCGTTGTGTGCGCCTGGCGCAAGGTCGCAGAGATGCCACCAAGGTCTACAAGGCCGATCCGGTCGAGGTCGCGCTGAGTTTCGAGGACGACGGCGCCGAGATGCTTCACGTCGTCGATCTGGACGGCGCTT
>WNGH01006229.1_pt1 | contig 11333 bp, 9 predicted proteins | sample 5400631 | NCBI WGS metagenome assembly WNGH01 (sample SAMN13153373, study PRJNA577476) | soil metagenome | isolation source: 115 cm soil or saprolite under Garry oak tree replicate 1 | place: USA:California | collected 2016-06-15 | reverse complement strand
AACAAAGACACATCCACAATATGGACTAAGAGGAATAAAAGGATACCCAGCCCTGTAACGCGATGCAGCAACCAGGACCACATCCCGGATTGACCTCTGTACATAACAACCTCAATTCTTGTGGCGGGAGAGAGCCTGAGGAGGGCCTGAGGCAAAATAAAATAGATCAGGGATCGCACGTATTCAGCGGCCTCGCAGCTCTTGCTCTCGCCTTTTGGATAACCCTGATGGATATCCTGACAACAAAAAAAGGCGAATCGCTAACCCTGAAGGGAGTGAGTACGTCTGGGTGGTGAATCTACCAGCATCAGCAAATGTGCTCGCATCTCTAGAATCAACGCCCTTTAGGTAAGATGATATGTAGGCACACTCTTGTGCCGGTAGCAATCAGTCTTATTGACGTCGTGTTCTTATTATAGCGCACGGTAAGGTGTTGCGCAAAGAGGGGTAAACGAGAATTTGCTCTTCTTATCCCCTGTAAAAATCCGGCAAAGTAGTGTATAATATGAGAACCAGAGAAAAATCCCACTGAGAATTTATTCAGGGCGAGCCATGCTTCGCCCCTGCAAAGGCAATGTTGCCAGACGTTCGCGTATTTGCAGGGGTGTGCAAAGCATAGCTCGCCCCTTTTATTGTGGTCACCTGTTCCTCTTGCTCTTGTGTCAACAATGTCCACATGCTAAGATAGAGTTGGATCCTTCACGACATGCTTCGTTGAATCGTTTGTAACGAAAACTGTCATTGTAACCTTGCAACGTAATAATATCTGCTACGACAATTTTTTATGTCTACTTCATGGCGCCTGTATGTAGCAGGCTGCCATAGCAGAGGAAGCGTTGTGAATACACTGCACAGTAATCAGGAAAATCCACATCTTGCCAGGGTAGAACGGGGCATTGCCGGAGCGCGGATACCTCGGCGGGAGGAAGATGTGCAGCAATTTCAGACGTTCTATCAGGAAAACCTGGGCCTAATTTATCGCTATGTGTATAGTAAAGTTGGCAACCGAGAAGAGGCCGAGGACCTGACGTCTCAAATATTTATTAAAGCGATACGTGGCGTTGACACTGAACGCGGACCGCGAAGTATGCAGAAATGGCTGTTTCAAGTTGCGCGTACAACCATTGCCGACTACTGGCGCGTTTACTACCGTGTGTCAACTAACTCTTTAGAAGAACTGCTCGAGGACGGCTGGGAAGGCCCAGCAGAAGAAGAGTACAAGCCTGTTAGTAGCATGCCTACGGAGCGTGTGCAGCGTATTCTTCAGGCTTTGCCTGAACACTATCGAGAGGTTTTGACGTGTCGTTTTCTGTTCAATCTCTCAATTAAAGAGACAGCTTTGAATTTGGGCTTGACGGAGGCCAATGTAAAAGTGTTACAGTTTCGTGCGCTTAAACGCGCCGCAGATCTCGAACATATTGCCATAATAAGCAAGTAAATGTGTATGAGTGGGTAGGGGACCCTGCCCACACCAGCCATTATAACTAACCCGGAGCAACAAGACTATGCCAGGTGAAGACCAGGAACGATTTGAAGACTATCTGGAGCTGGAACAATATATTGAGCAGCTTCAGGCAGGCCGTGTCGCCCACCCACCGGCGGAGCTGACACCCAGCCAGGCGAATGTCTATCGCATGGCTGCACTTTTTCGCTCCGCGTCCCCTGAAGCCAGTGAGCCTCGACCGGAGTTTGCCGCCGAGTTGCAGGCTCGTCTCGAGCAGGAACTCCAACAGCAAGCAAAAGTAGAACCTCAATCTCAAACTCTGAAGCGCAAAAGAGAGCAGAAGCAGAAGCGCAATGTCTCCCGGCGTGCGCTGTTGACTGGCGGGGCCGCTGCCGCTGCTTCATTAGTAGTTGGAGCCGGTCTAGAGCATATGGTTGAACAGGCACAGGCGGCAAGACAACCTCAACAACCTCAACAACCTCCCGACCCATATTCAGGTCAACTCATAGCGGCTGGCGTTCCCACCACGTGGCACCTTGTGACTACGCTTGCTAACCTGGGAGATAAAGCCGTGCGCTTTGTCGCAGACACGGTTGTTGGCTATATCATACGCGATGATGGCGATGGCGGTGATCCAGACAAGGGGAAGATTATCGCTATCTCCGCAGCTTGTACGCACATGGGTTGTATTGTGCAATGGCAGGACTCAGACCGTAAATACCATTGCCCCTGTCATGGTGGCCTGTTTACTGAGTATGGCGGGATCGATGCTGGCGCTGCTAAATTACGTTACCTCCGCCCATTGCCGCGCTTGAATACAAAAATAGTCAATGGCAATGTCTATGTCGAGGTACCGGTTAACACTGGTTCCCCTTCTACAAAGGCGTGGCAATGAGGCGTAGCCTGCTCGTCGTTGCTCTTGGGATCACTTTTCTCATTTTGCTGACGTGGCTTGGCACTGTTATTACCTCTATTATTCCCCATAGGGTGACCGCGCAGGAACAAACTGCCAGTGCTGGCCCCTACCGGGTTACTCTGCAGGTCAACCCGAATCCACCTCTCATCACGCAGCCCGCAACGCTCTCGTTACAGGTACTCTCTAGTAGTTCACAACAACCTGTCACTAACGCACATATAATGCTGGAGAGTGCTATGGTGGAAATGGATATGGGCGTCGATAGAGTAGAGGCTCGTGCGCAAGGTGACGGCACTTATCTCGCCAAAGTACAGTTTTCAATGAGTGGCTACTGGAAAGTCCATGTTACTATTACGACTCCAGGGGCCACACCGGCGAGCACAGACTTCGAAGTGACGGCGCAATAATCTGGCCATAAATGCATCGGATCAACTACCTGATGCTTGTGGCAGGACCATCCACAATCTTAGTTGGTGACCTGCCCAAAGATGTACCCACCTCCTCCCTGTGCTATACTCTAATATACAAAAAATCGTTGCGAAGAGCGTAGCGATGAGGCTTCAGAAAAACATGGACATGGGTTAGCTAAAAATAATGTGTGAATATGCGTGAATATAAATATAAAGGAACTTCCCATGCACTTTTATCGTCGGATGTGTGGTGGTTTTGCCATACTTTTTATAGTGATGCTCCTGGCCGCCTGCGGTACCCTTGGTGGTTCCACTGCGCCGCAGGCACAGACAAAAGCTACTCCAACACTCCCACCGACCCCAACTCCCGGACCGGGACAGCAGTTGTTGAGTACAATGGCGCAGAAGTTTAATACGGCCAGTACGCTACATGGCGTGTTCGACGTAAAGATTACCGGTCCGGCCTTTAATGGGACCGAAAATAGCGAGATATGGAATGCCTTGCCCAACAAAATTCGCACGGTTGTGCTGCAATCAAACGTTGCACAGTTTCCTACCGGTTCAATTACGGTGAGCGATGGCAAAGTAATCTGGCAGTACGATCCAACAAAGAAAGTTGTCTATAAAGGACCAGTGACGGTCAGCACAGCCAGTGCGACACCGACAGCCAATGGCCAGCAAGGTGGGCGGAGCCAGCTCATTTTGAATATCTTACGCCCGGTCTTTACACAAAGTGACTCAACATTAGTATCATCCTCGACGAAGATTAATGGACATGACGCGTACGATGTACATGTTGTTTCGCGGGGGCAATCAGCAACGGGCGGTGGTGGGGGTGGGGGTGGCTTCGGGAATTTCAGCTATTCTGGTAATGTCTACATTGATAAGACAACGAACCTGCCAATACAGGTGAATCTGATGATCCAGGGCCTGGGCCAGGTCTTGCTAAATATTCCTATGCTCATACTCAATCAGCCCATTCCAGCAAGCACATTTACCTTCGTTGTTCCCGAGGGCGTCAAAGTACTGTCTTTACCGCCAGCGAGTACTATCCCTGGCACAGGTTCGCTAACCCTGGACCAGGCACAGCAAAGGGCCAGACAGGCCGGCTATCATTTGCTCAGTATTCCCGCCTCCCAGGCGGACTATGTCCTGGGCAATGTTAACGCGCTGGGCGCCCCAGGCAATCAGATTTACACACTGAGCTATACCAAAGGGAGCAGCAGTTTTACTATTGCCCAGGGGAAAGCACTGGCGAACTTGCCTTCCAGTGGAGGTCGACAGGTCAGCTTGCGGGGAACGACAGGAACAGTGTCGACAACCAATGGCGCGACGACGCTCTCCTGGACCGAGAAGGGCGTTGGTATTACCATTACCGGGAATGGCCTGACCGGCGATCAGCTACTGAGTATTGCGAAATTATTGTCGTGATGAAATATCTCAAGAACAATAGATATGGCCTATTTGCCCTTTTCCTTGCCAGCATGTATCTATTGACCAGTGTACTCTACACAAAAAAATTCGCCCTGGTCGTGTTGATGTTGTTGAGCCTGGGATCAAATGCCATGTTTCTGCGAGAACTCTATGCGACGGGCGGTTCTACCCAAACACTGCTCTTTGGCTCACTCGCCTTCCTTTTTACCGCCTGGCTCGCCCTCTCTCGCGGTCAGGACCTCTCTCCCGGCAGACGATGGTTGCGCTTTGCATGCTATGGCGGCTGGGGATTAGTAGTAGGGCTTGGTCTCTGGTCAGATTTGATTATAGTTCCATATGTTGTGATGTCAGCACTGTTTCTGCTGCTGTTTTGCTGGCCTGATGGACGATCATGGGCGCCTCTCTGCCTGCTGCTCGGTTTCGTTATCGGCGTGTTTCCAATCATAGCTTACAATTTTCTCGCGCCTCCTGGACAAAATTCCCTCTCCGTGCTGTTAGGACTCTTTCATGGCTCGCAGTCGCCTACATCACACGCGCTGGTACAAGGCATCACAGGCACGCTGCAGGTGAGCATACCGACCGCCACAGGTATCCCCGCTTGCCCTGTACCGGCATTTGAGATACGAGAACAATGTGAATCCTCCGAATACGCAATGTCTCGCTCTCTATACAGTATGGGGGGTGGGTTACCTGCTGCTCTGGACACTGGCTACATTTCTTACTTTGCAGGCTCTCTGGACATTGCGCCCGCATTATCGCTTCCTCAAACTAACGCAGGGTACCGCAAAGCATGAAGTGGTTACTGTGCACTTTGCACGTTTCTTCTTGCTAGCCAGCGCCGGCCTGGCATTGACGTCTTACGCCGTCAGTTCCGCGCCGCTCAGTTTGCCGGCCAGCCACGCGCGCTACCTGGTCGGCCTACTGATAGTGACTCCCGCGGTGCTCTGGCCGCTATGGCGAGCAGCCAGCGCTATCCGCCCTCCCTTAATCCGCCGTCCCCTTCGATGGCTCTCCCGTAGGGGCGGGAGAGGAGAGGGGACGCTTGCGTCGCCCAACCCGTAGAGGATCGATGGAGCCAGGAGCAGAGGACAATGGGGTCCGCATGGCTCAGCGCTGGCATACTCCTCTTGATCGGTATCTCATTTCTTGCGGGGACAATCGGTATATCCGGCGAGATTCCCGCGACCCAGGCTTTCAATCAACGGCAAGATGCGTTAATCCGCGATCTTCTACGCATGAGAGCAACGCATATCTACACTGATTACTGGACATGTGATCGTATCGCCTTTGTCAGTAACGAGCAGATCGACTGTGGTGTGATAGGTACTTACCTGCAGCCAACCCATAATCGCGATATGCGCTATTGGATTACCATAAGCTCCGATCCACACTCGGCCTACGTGCTGCCTCCCAACCATAGCGCCATACCTGCACTTGAAAAGAAGGTAGCAGCGGCAGGCGGCGTTAGGGCCTATCTACGGTTTTTTCTTGATGGCTATGTGGTGTATGTACCGAGGTGAACCTACCACTCCCCATAGCTATACTTCGTCTCTTCTTCAATCAGCCGTATCTCGTCATCGTTTAGCCCAAAGGCAGCGTAGACCTCCGCGTTCAGTAATGTCTCCAGCTCGATGATCTCATCGGTAAGCTTTCCAATCTCAGCCGTCCTCTCTCTTAGCAACGTTTCCCAATCGTCGCGGTCCTTAAGCGGAATATCGTGCTTGAAGACTTTCACAATCTCGCTACGAAATTCTTTGAAGGGCAGTTCCCACCACATCGCCAGTCGTTGATTAAGACTGCCCTGAGGTGTGCCAAGATCATTCTGAATGCGGTGCGTGGTTTTGCGCCGGACTTGGTAGCGCTGTTTTGCTGTAGCGGTGAGTTGTTGCGCTAATGTCCCTATGGTTTCGCGTTGAGTATCAGTCAGGGATGGGATGGGTAGGCGTTCCATATACTGAGTGAAGTGTCTGTATCTAATCAATCCTTTCCGTTCACCCAATGGTTGAAAACACCTGGTAATGCAGAACCAACAGACTCGTGATTGAAGAATGCCTAGGAGCGAAATATCTGGTGGAACCAATAAATATCCTGTATTATTTAAGAACTGCTTCTCTTCTTCCCATGAAAAACGAGGAAACTTAGCTATATCAGGCCAAAATATTTTGGGTTGATCAAAAACTTCATAGTAAGCGCAAGAAGCTAATTCCCACCAAAATTGTCCTTTATTATAGCGTTTACGGGCTGCTTCTGCAAAAGGTTCTAAAAGTACAGACAATCCTGGATGACGACCTTTGAACATTTGCCAAGCCTCTGTTTCTGACAAAACTTTATCTGAAAAGGTTTGTCTCGTCCATCCACTAGGGAGAAAGATCAGCCAATGCCCTTCACTCTCTTGATACCATGGGCGTAGTTCCTCTCCGCTCGATATAGGCTTAATAACAGCTGCACAGGTCGAATCTTCCCTTACAAGTCGGTCTCGTATATTCTGCGGAATGATAAATGCATCGTTTAATCCAGTCTTAATACCATAGTAGATGCGTTTTTCTACAACATCCTCGAGAGGTTTGCTAATAGCCGTGATTTTCATAAACAGATCTCGCGAAGCATCACCTGTGATTTGCCAACACTCATCAATTTGATTATGCATAGATAGTGTGAACAATTTACTTACAAGCTGATCTCTGAAGGATTTTATACCTTCACTACGAGCGAAAACTGCTGCCTTTGCTGTATATTCACCATTTGGCTGCGTCTTGCAGACTATCTGAATTGCTGGCGTCATATCAGGTGCATCAGCAAAGACACGATTATCCCCTAGATCAATGATTGATTCAACGGCTGTTTGCGTCCGCAAGTATTGGCGCAGTGATGTTGCATAGTCTGCCCTTAACCACGCATTGCTACTGATATAAGCCAATCTACCACCTTCTCGAAGCAACCGTAATCCCTGAGCAAAGAAAAAGACGAAAAGATCTGCCTTACCGTGATAGACCTCGTAGTGCTCGCGAAAATAGGGTTTGTCTGAGCTAATCTGCTCCTGGCGCACATAGGGCGGATTGCCGATGACGGCATCGAAACCAGCCCGCTCTCCTAGCGGCTGTCCCTGGCGATCAAAGAAGATATCGGGAAATTCAAGCTCCCAGTGGAAGAAACGCTTCTTCTCTGCCAGTTGCGTGGCCTGGTCCAGCCACTTCTCAAACTCCTGTACTTGTGAATGCTCTGCCACCTCGCTCAACCATGAACCAATCAAGCTGTTTCCTGGGCGAAGATGGTGGTCGAGGAAGCTCAGGGGACGATCTTTGGCGGCTGTACTGAGCCAGAGCGAGAGCTTGGCAAGTTCGACGGCAAGCGGGTTAAGGTCGACGCCGTAAATGCATTGTTGAGCGACCCGGCGTTTCCAATATGTCAGGTCAGCTTCGACGGTGGACTCTTCAGGCTGAACGCCCAGTTCCACCAGGTAACGCGCGATATACTCAGTGACCTCGACGGGGAAATGACCACTGCCCATTGAAGGGTCGAGCACATTAACCGCGAGCACGGCCTGAATACGCTCCTCGTCGCTTTGTGCATCCCTGGCAGCGGCATCCAACACTGGTCGCATAGCCTCGTCAACCATATACTTGACGATATAATCAGGAGTGTAGTAGCTGCCCGTAAGTTTGCGCTCTCCGCGAACCGTCACCAGGTAGGTCTCACCTGTCCGGAATATATTGGCGATATCTTTCTTTGCTATGCCCTCTGCTGGAACGATCTTACTACTCGACTTGAGTTCTACCATTGGCTCCTTCGCCACCTGGAGTGTATACTCCAACAGCCCTTCGTAAATGGTGCCCAGGTGTCGCTCGGCAAGATCACGATAATCGACAAACTGGTTGTTGACTCGCGCCAACTGATCGATAGCACGGCAAAGATTCAGATCACCAATGATATATTGCTCCAGGAATTCGTGCTGCTTTGGATCAAAGAGGCCCCCGTTAAAGGTGGTGACACTTAACGGCGGATTGCCCAGGTTAATGGCTTTAAAGAGGTCTTTCAAGCGTGTCCAGAAGAGACTGCTGTTGGTCAGCACAAGCCCTTCGCGCAGGTCAGCCACAACATCATTCTTGATGGCATGGAGACTGTATTTGCGATAATAGGCGCGATTCTCCTGCAAGGGCAACAGGTCTCGGGCTTCTGCGTAGAGGATAAAGAGCAGGCGATAGAGCAAAATCAGTGAATGGTCATAAATCAGCTTATAAGTGTCGGGCGTTGCTGGCAGGTTATTCTCTGAATAGTCCAGAAAGCCCTGCGCGACATAGCGCAGCGCATCATAGACCTGCTGGCGCAGGCTCTCACTGATTCCCTGGGCATACTCTGTACTGGCGGAAAGAATGCGCTCCAGGGCCAGTGTTCCTGGTTCAAAGGCCTTACGGCGAAAGAAGGCATAGAAATATAAAAAGCTTTCGACATCGTTTCCTTGCAGCATTACAGGCAGATCAATTTCGTAAAAAACCTCTAACTTGTGCGCCGTCTGTTTGTAATAGAGCCGCCAGTGTCGACCATTTGTAAGAATGCCCCAGGGCAGTCCGCTATGCAGCATGTAGAAGAAAATCTGGTATGAAGGGTTCTTGTTGCTGAAGGGATCACTCCCTTTGCTGCTGCTGGCAAGTGTACGATCCAACGGGAGGTCCCAAGATTTTGCATCTCCAACAGCAAAAGCTCCCTGCTGGAGTATCTCATCAGTCAAAAGTTTATTTTTGTTCGTTACACGTGCCGCTTCGTCATGATAAAAGAAATAATCTGGCCTCTTTGTGCCTTCCCCTGTTTTGAGTGGGGCCTGCACCTCAAATATATGTCCCAATGCAAGAAGCACCGGTTTAATCCAATCGTCCTCTGTCTGCGCCTCATTCGTGCTGGGAACAAATTTCCTGTAGCGTTGTTGAAGCTGAGTCATTACCGCTGTTGCCACTCGTACTTCCAGGGGTCTTCTTTTGGCAAAATATGATCGAGAAAGTAGTCAGAGAAGAGCCGCTGGTTGCGACGTGATACGCCCCCCGAGAGGGGGAGCTGTGCATGTTGTGTCACTGTACGACCTCTACCTTACCCTATTATTTTTTATGGATGATTGCGCTTATACTAAGGCAACATTCTCTTTGTGCCAGGCATTGATGGAAATCCGGGGGCCATTTAGTCTATTAGACTATCAGCCAAAAAATCCTTCCAGCTCGTGTTTAGGATCGCGCATCATCAGTTCCGGTACCGCCTTTTGGGGATCCAGTCCCTCGAAGAGCACGAGGCTGAGTTGTTCGGCAATAGGCATCTCCACGTTGTAGTGCGCTGCCAGTTGGAGAGCGGCCCTGGTGGCGGAGACGCCTTCCGCAACGCTGTGCATCGACGCGAGAATGCCATCCAGTTTTTCGCCGGCGGCCAGACGCTGTCCCAGTTGCTGATTACGGCTGAGCGGGCTGGCACAGGTAGCGATAAGGTCACCGATGCCCGCGAGGCCGGTAAACGTGAGAGGATTGGCGCCCGCGGCAATGCCCAGGCGAGCAATCTCTGCCAGGCCACGAGTCATAAAGGCGGCCTTAGCATTGTTGCCGTAACCCATACCATCGCTAAAGCCCGCGCCTATGGCGATGATATTTTTCAGCGCCCCGCCAAGTTCGACGCCGACAATATCACTGGCGGTATAAACGCGGAACCGGGCAGTAGTGAGCAAAGTACGCGCGCGAGTCGCAATGTCTTCTTTATGGGCTGCTACAACAGCTGCCGTAGGCTTGCCTTCCGCAACCTCTTGAGCAATATTGGGTCCACTGAGGGCAACAACACGGTTATGTGTCCCGGGAATCTCTTCGCTGATGACCTCGGTCATCCGTTTGAGACTGCCGATCTCGATCCCCTTACTGGCATTAACAAGGAGAGTTTCGTTGCCAACAAAGGGGGCAAGGAGCTTGATATTCTCACGCATCCGTTGTGATGGAGTGACGAAAAGGAGCATTTCCTTACCCTCGACGGCCTCCACAATATGGGGGGTAACATGAAGCATGGCGGGGAAACGTATTCCAGGAAGAAAATCGGCGTTCTCACGCTTTCGCTGCATATCTATTGCTCGTTCGGGGTGGTGGTCCCAGAGCGTGGTCTCAAATCCTTTTTTTGCCAGCAGATAGGCCAGTGTAGTACCCCAGGCACCGCTGCCAATGACACCAACCGCTACCATATCTTATAATCTCCTCTGCGTTTTCTTCAGATTGCTGATATGTGTCGAATGGGGCTGTCAGCCCCATTCGACACATGATTAATCTCCTTCGGCGGGGCTTTTATGATGCATTTGTGGCTGTTCCGTATCATCCTGGTAGATAGAGGGTTTCAGGATGCCAATGTAGGGGAGATTGCGATAGCGCTGCGCATAATCAAGGCCATAACCAACAACAAAGCGATTGGGAATTTGAAAGCCCCTGTAGTCCAGTTTGACAACTCTGATACGCTCTCGCCTTTTATCCAACAATGCACAGACACGCAAGCTCATTGGGTGGCGCTGCCGCAACACATCCATCTGGTAGTGCAGAGTAAGGCCACTATCGACAATATCCTCGACAATCAACACGTGCTTCTGGTCAATAGGTCCCTCTAAGTCTTTGAGAATTCGGACCACGCCGCTGGATTGGGTGGTGTTGCCATAGCTGGATATTGCCATGTAGTCGATTTCGAGCGGTAAAGCAATGGCGCGTGCCAGGTCGGCTATGAAGGGCACGGCCCCTTTCAATGTGCCTAATAGCAACAGATTTTTGCCCTCGTAATCGCGGCTAATCTGCTTGCCCAAATCGACTACTTTGGCAAGAATCTCCTCTTCAGTAATCAGTATTTCGGTAATGTCTTCGTGCATATTCACCTCGTGAAACTATGCGCTTTCCCTCCCATACTCAACAGATAAGCGCAAAATTCGCTGTGTTTGGGGCGTGAGTCGTACTCTGTCATCGATCTGTACACCCGCCAACCATACACAATGTGCTGCTGAAAAAAAGAGGGGGATATAGGGACGATCGGCACTGGGAATGCGTTCGTTCACCAGTATATCCTGCACTTTTTTCTCGTGCTCCATGCCCAACGGTTGAATACGATCACCAGGACGCCTCGTGCGTACTCTTAATAA
>WNGH01006228.1_pt1 | contig 11333 bp, 10 predicted proteins | sample 5400631 | NCBI WGS metagenome assembly WNGH01 (sample SAMN13153373, study PRJNA577476) | soil metagenome | isolation source: 115 cm soil or saprolite under Garry oak tree replicate 1 | place: USA:California | collected 2016-06-15 | reverse complement strand
GAAGGTCCTGCTGAACGTCCCGAAGATCAAGGCGGACTTCCCGATCCTCCAGCGGACGATCCGGGACAAGCGGCTCGTGTACCTGGACAGCGCCGCGACCTCCCAGAAACCCCGACAGGTCATCGACGCGACGTCCGACTACTATTCGCGGTACAACGCGAACGTGCACCGGGCGATCTACGAGCTCGGCGAGGAGTCCACGCGGGAGTACGAAGGCGCGCGGGAGAAGGTCGCCGCATTCATCGGCGCGAAGTCTCCGAACGAAGTCGTGTTCACGAAGTCGACGACGGAGTCGATCAACGTCATCGCGTACGGCTACGGCCTCAAGGGGAAGATCGCGAAAGGCGACGAGATCGTCGGCTCGGTGATGGAGCACCACTCGAACCATGTGCCGTGGCACTTCGTGAAGGACCACAAGGGGGCCGTCCTCAAGTACGTCGATGTGAACGACGACGGCACGCTGAAGATGGAGCAGTACGACGATCTGCTGTCGAAGCGGACGAAGATCGTGACGGTCGCTCTGTGCTCGAACGTCCTCGGGACGATCAACCCGGTCAAGGAGATCGTCAAGAGGGCGCACGAGGTCGGCGCGATCTGCGTCGTCGACGCGGCCCAAGCCGCCCCGCACATGCCGATCGACGTGCAGGATCTTGACGCGGACTTCCTCGCGTTCAGCGGTCACAAGATGCTCGGGCCGACGGGGATTGGGATCCTCTACGGGAAGCCGGAGCTCCTCGAGGCGACGGAGCCGCTGCTCGGCGGCGGCGAGATGATCCGCGAGGTCCACCTCGGATCGGCGAAGTGGAACGATGTTCCGTACAAGTTCGAGGGCGGCACCCCGAACATCGCGGGCGCGATCGGCCTCGGCGTGGCGGTCGACTATCTGTCGAACATCGGGATGGAAGCCGTCCGGGCGCACGAGATGGAGATCACGGAATACGCGCTCGAGAAGCTCGGCCGGCTCAAGGGCGTTCGGACGTTCGGTCCCAAGGACGTCACGAAGCGTGCGGGGGTCGTGTCCTTCACGATCGACAACGCGCATCCGCACGACATCGCCTCGATCCTCGACGTCGAGGGGATCTGCGTCCGCTCGGGCCACCACTGCGCACAGCCGCTCATGGAGCGGTTCGGCCTTCCGGCCACGGCGCGCGCGTCGTTCTACATCTACAACGATCTCGAAGACGTCGACGCCCTCGTCGCCGGGATCAAGCGGGTCCAAGAGGTCTTCGCCTGATGTCCGCGGCGTACGACCTGTACCAGGAGCAGATCCTCGACCACTACAAGCATCCGAGGAACAAGGGGCCTCTGCCCGATGCGACGTACAACGCGCACGACTCGAACCCGCTGTGCGGCGACGAGGTCGTGCTGCACCTGAAGGTGGACGCGTCGCACGTCGCCGAGGTGCGCTTCGAGGGCCAAGGCTGCGCGATCAGTCAGGCGAGCGCCTCGATGCTCACGACGATGCTCAAGGGTATCCCCGTCGCGGACGCGCAAACGCTGGATCGGGAGGCGATCCTGAAGAAACTCGGGATCCCGCTGAGCGCGGTTCGTCTGAAATGCGCCCTCCTCTCCCTGCACGTCCTGAAGCTCGCCCTCGGGAAGAATTCGGACGTCGGGACGTGAGGCTGTCCGCCGTATGCGTGCCGACGCGAAGACGCGGGACGTCTCGCGCCTCGCGGACCTGATCGGACACACGCCGCTCCTTCCGCTCGACCGGGTCACGGCGCACGTCGCGCCGGGCGTCCGGATTTTCGCGAAGGCGGAGTGGTTCAACCCGGGCGGGAGTGTCAAGGATCGTGCCGCGCTCGGGATGCTGCGCGCCGCGGAAAAGGCCGGCCTGACGAAGGATCGCGTGCTCCTCGACGCGACCTCGGGCAACACGGGGATCGCGATCGCCATGCTCGCCGCGGCGGAAGGGTACCGGGCGACGCTTTGCGTGCCGGCGAACCTCGGCGCCGAACGCCGGCGGATCCTCGAGGCCTACGGCGCGGAACTCGTTTTCACGCCAGCCTCCGAAGGGACCGACGGCGCTCAGGAGGTTGCGAAGCGACTCGCTGCCTCCGAGCCGAAGACCTACTGGTACCTCGACCAATACAACAACGAGGCGAACTGGCGCGCACACTTCGAATCGACGGGACCGGAGATATGGGACCAGACGCGCGGACGCATCACGCATTTCGTCGCCTGCCTCGGGACGACCGGCACGTTCGTGGGCGTCGGGCGGTTCCTGAGGAAACAGAATCGTCGCATCGCCTTGGTGGCGGTCCAGCCGGACGGTCCCTTCCACGGGATCGAGGGGGTGAAGCACCTCGAGAGTTCGCGGGTCCCGGGGATCTGGGATTCGACCCTCCCGGACGAGACGATGTCCGTCGCGACGGAGGACGCGCAGGCCGCAGTCCGTCGACTCGCTCGGGAGGGAGGCTGCCTGGTCGGCACCTCGAGCGGCGCGGCCTTCGATGGCGCCATTCGGCTCGCCGAGCGAATCCGCGCGGGGCTCATCGTGACCGTCTTTCCCGACGGCGGCGCGATGTACCTCGGACAACGGTACTGGGAGACGACTCCTTGACGATCGAGATTCCGAAGGCGGTCGTTCAGACCATCGAGGACCACGCCCGAGACACGTTCCCCGAGGAGTGCTGCGGATTTGTCCTCGGCTACGTGGGCGATCCGCGACGCGTCGTCGAGTCACGTCGCGCGAAGAACACTGCGTCGGAGGACCGCGAGCAGCGCTACGTCGTCGACCCGCTCGAACTCCTCCACGCGGACAACGAGGCGCGGGCGAAAGGCCTCGAATTGATCGGGATTTATCACAGCCATCCGAACCACCCGGCCGCTCCCTCCGAGTTCGACCGGTCCCGCGCCGCGGGCTGGTATTCCTATCTCATCCTGCGCATCGCCGACGGAGAGCCAAAGGAGCTGACCGCCTGGGTTTTCGACGAAAAGACTCGGCGGTTCGAACCCGAGGAGATCGTCCATCCGAGACAGAAGGCCACGAAGCCGAATCGGCCGGTGAATCGAAGTTAACCTTACCTAAGGTTAACATGCCGTTTCCTACGGGAGACCATCCCCGGCCCCGCGAGCTTGGGTTCATCGCGTTATTCGGATCCGAACTTCCGTCGGGGCGAACCTTAAGTAGAGCACCGTAATGGTTGGCGATCTGAAGATGCCGAGCGTCAAGATCATCATTCCGACGGCCCTGCGGCAGTACGCAGGCAACGAGGACGCGGTCGCCGTCGAAGCGGAGACCGTGCAGGAGGCGATGGGGGGCCTGGTCGGCCGGTTCGACCAGCTCCGCCGACATCTCTACGCGGACGACGGCCGGCTGAGAAACTTCGTGAACGTCTACGTGAACGAGGAAGATATCCGCCATCTCCGGAACGACCGGACGGCGCTGAAGGAAGGGGACACGATCTCGATCGTGCCGAGCATCGCGGGTGGATCGTTCTCCCTCATGGACCGTCTCGCATCGAAGCGCAAGGATGCGTTGTCGCCCTCTGAGATCAAACGCTACTCGCGCCACCTGATCCTCCCGGAAGTCGGGATGGCGGGCCAGCTGAAGCTCAAACAATCGTCCGCGCTAATCATCGGGGCGGGCGGTCTCGGGGTGCCGCTCACGCAGTACCTCGGCGCCGCGGGCGTCGGTCGCCTCGGGATCGTCGACTTCGACGTAATCGACGAGACGAACCTACAGCGGCAGGTCCTTTACGGCACGAAGGACGTCGGTCGCAAGAAGCTCGAGGTCGCGAAGGAGCGCGTCGCGCAGATTAACCCGAACGTCGACGTGCAGACGTACGAGACGCGACTGACCTCGGACAACGCCCTGGAGATCCTGAAGGACTACAACGTGGTCATCGACGGGACGGACAACTTCCCGACGCGGTATCTCGTGAACGATGCGTCCGTCCTCCTGAAGAAACCGAACGTCTACGGCTCGATCTTCCGCTTCGAGGGCCAAGCGAGCGTCTTCGACGCGGAGAAGGGCCCGTGCTACCGCTGCCTCTACGCGGAGCCGCCGCCCCCGGGCCTCGTTCCTTCGTGCGCCGAAGGGGGCGTGCTCGGCGTCCTGCCGGGGATCATCGGATCGATCCAGGCGATCGAGGCGATCAAGGTCCTCCTGGGGAAGGGCGACACGCTGATCGGCCGCTTGCTCGTCTTCGACGCGCTCCGCATGAAGTTCCGCGAGCTCCGGCTGCGGAAGAACCCCGCCTGTCCGATTTGCGGCACGAACCCGACAATCAAGGAACTCATCGATTACGAGGAGTTCTGCGGGCTTCGCGGTTCCTCGGAGAAGCTCGGCGAGGAATATCAGATCACGGTCGACGCGCTCCGAGAAAAGATCGAGCACGGCCAGGAAGTCGTCCTGCTGGACGTCCGGGAACCGATGGAGTGGGAGATCGCCCACCTGGACAAGGCGGTCCTCATGCCGGTCGCGCAGGTGCCCGCGCGGGTGAACGAGCTCAGCACGGCGGACGAGATCGTCGTGTATTGCAAGACGGGCGTCCGGTCCGGTCGGATAACAAATTTTCTGCGCGAGCTCGGCTTCCGGAAGGCGAAGAACCTCGTGGGCGGCATTGACGAGTGGGCGGAACGCGTCGAGCCCGAGATGCCGCGGTACTGAAGGGGAACAAGGCATAAGGGCCCGCCCGCCATCTGGCCGGCGTGGCGCTCGACCCCGGGACGGTCCACCGCTTCGCGATGCTCGAACGTGCCGTGAAATCCTTCGCGAAGACGGGCCGCTTCGACGAATCGTTCAAGCTCGTTGAGGAACTCCTCGCGATCGCCCCCGAGGATGCGGGCCTCTCGAAGCTCAAGGTGCGCCTCGCGGCCGACCTCGTGAAGCAGGCCGTGCAGGCGCAGAAGATCGGCGCCGCGACGCAGATCGTCGAACTCGTCGAGGCAAGGATCCCGGCGGTCCATCTCGGCCAGACGGAGAAGGACCTCCTCGCGAAGGCGAAGGAACAGGTCTTTTCGATGTAGGCCCACAGATTTATGGCGGACCATCGGCCTGCTCCGACTCGATGGCGCCGCAGCATTCCCACGACGATTACGCCAAGAGCGTGGAGATGATGCGTCGGGAAAAGGACCACTTCTTCAAGGAGGACCACGAGTCCCCGATCCTGCACGCTCTGCGCGCGAAGTTCGAGGGCCTCGCTTACTATCCGCCGAATCCGAAGTACCGCGTCCGAGCGAAGCTGATCAAGGACCCGAATCCGCAGAAAGTCGTCCTTGCGACGTCGAAGGGCGTGCCTCGCGACATGATTCGCTCCGGCGTCTTCGAATTCGAGATCGAAGGGACCAAGCAGCGCCTCGCCGCGTACAGATCCCTCCCCCAGCCGGGCCATCACCACGAGGACGAGAGCCTCTTCGTGCCGTTCCGCGACGCGACGTCGGGCAAGGAGACGTACGGCGCTGCGCGATACCTCGACATCGAGGAACTTCCTACGGACGAGTACGTGGTCGACTTCAATCTCGCGTACAACCCGTACTGCGCGTACAGCGAGGACTACGTGTGCCCTTTCCCGCCGCGGGAGAACTGGCTGTCCCTCCCGATCCGCGCGGGCGAGAAGAACGTCCCGCTGAAGGCGTGAGGTTCGCACGCGAACTTAGAGGTCCGGGCCGTCAAGCCACCCGAGCCGGCGGTCGCGGTTCGCCTCGATCTCCTCGGGCCCTTTGAAGTCCTGCTCGACCGTGGCGAGGCGATTGATCAGGGTGCGGATCGCCTCGGCGGTGGGCGCGCGCACGTCGAGGCCCGCCAGCCCGAGCTGGCGCTTCACGATCGGCATGCCCGTCTCGACGCCGCCCATGCGGTAGCAGAAATCCGTCATGATCTTGTCCGTCACCCGGATCAGCCGATCGACGGGCTCCTGCGGCGGCGTCACCAGGTCGATGTGTTTCACGGGGTGATGGGCCGCCCGGAGGATCTGGTCTCCGAGTGCCTTGAAGGCCAACTCGACCTTGTCCCCCGTCTTCGCGGACGTCAGGATGCCGGGGCAGGTGTACTTCTGCGAGAAGAAATAGAGGTACTCTTCCGCCCAGACGCGGTCCTCGGCCAAGTCGGACTTGTTCGCGGCCAGGACCATCGGGATGACGCCGGCGAGGCGCCAGACGGCGGGCATCCAGTAGTCGTCGATCGCGCGGCGGCTGTCGCCGTTCGTGACGTCGTACACGACGAGGACACCCTGGGCGCCCTTGATGGCGGTTTCCTGGACGCCGCTGTATCCTTTCTGCCCGAGGACGTCCCAGATCTGCATGATCATCTCGACCTCGTCGAGGGCCGAGCCGACGTTCACGCTCTTCTTCGAGACCTTCGTGCCGACGGTCGTGATGTAGTCGTCCGAGTACTGGTCGACGACGAATCGACGGACGAGCGACGTCTTCCCGACGCCGCCGTCCCCGAGGAGGACGACCTTCACCTTGAACGGTTCCCGGGCCATGGAAGGCGCCTCGCCATCCTGCACGTCCCTTCTTTAATCGTTCCCCGTGGTTCTCAGGGACCGGATTATTGCCCCGGAGGCAGGACGCCTACGGCGCTTCCGGCCGAGGCTGCGCCGGACCGCGCAGAACGCCATCCGGCCGCGTTTTAGAAATCGTCCGTGGGATACTGGACGAAACGGCCCGTAGTCCCTCCGAAGAGCCGAGGCAGATCGGCCGTGCGGAGCTCGTCGGTCAAGGAAAGGGCCATCGTCGTGTCGGGGATGGGCCCGTCGACGGAGTAGCCGAGGCGGCGGAATCGGGCCGCGTCCTCTTCGGCCGTGATCCAGTTGACGGTCGCGAGGTCCCGCCGCGAACGCGATTCCATCAGCGTCACCGCCCCCCGGAAATCCCGGAAGTTCGGGGCGACGACCTCCTCCATCGTCACGCCCTCGTGCGGTCGCGTGCGGAGGTACGCGACGACCTCGCCTCCCCGAACGAGGACGCGAAATCGCTCGAGGTAGTCGGGGCGCCGGCGGAGGCTCCATACCAGGAACTTGGCGGGCCGCTCCGTCCATCCGAGCATCTTCCGGGTGTGCGCACGATAGAGGGCGTGGATCGCCGGCATATCGGGCCGCGATGCCGCACGGAGGCGGTATCCCTTGGGTGGGGTGCGATCGGTCACCCGTCGCACGGCGCTTCGGAACGGCGCGAGATCCGCGTAGCCCATCTTCGCGTAGACCTGATACCCTCGGATGTTGCGGCTCGTCGTCAACGTCGAGATTCGAAAGCCGAGCTCCAATAAGCGCGTATGGGCCGCCTCCATGAGCCGATGCGCGAATCCTTGCCCCCAAACCGACGGATGCGAGCAGACGCCGGCCACGCCCCCGACCTCCTCGACGCCGCTCGCCAAGCGGACGGGGAACCGCAACGGAACGACCTGCGCGAGGACCCGACCCCGTTCCTCCGCATACAGGGCGAACTCCTTCAGGTACCGGCGGTCGCTCGACCGGACCCGACCGATTGTCGCCTCGTCCCACGCGCTCCCGAACGCGACGAGGCTGAGCCGGAACGCATCGACCGGATCGATTTCGTCGTACGTGCGCACTTTCATGGTCCGACAACCGCGCGGGGAGGGGGATTTGAACCCCCGAGCGCAGAGCGCACGGGGTTAGCAACCCCGCGCCCTACCAGGCTAGGCGATCCCCGCAGGCGCGGCCCATCGAGGACCGGGCTATAAACGCTTTCGGGACTCGCCCGCTCCAGGTCCGCGACGCCGCGGTGCATCGGAGAAAATCGCCCGAAGCCGCAAACCTGCGCCTCGTTGGACGATTGGTGAGGCCAACATTATTACGCAGGGTGCCTCGTGAGGAATGCGCGTCCATCGGAGGACGCGAAGCACGGCTCCCGCGGCACGCTCCGTTCGTGTCCCCGCGAGATCCCGTTTGGTTCGGGCAACCATGACCCTCCTCCTCGTTTCGAACCGTCTCCCCGTTACACTGAAGCGGATCGGGGACCGGCTCGACGTCCGCGTGAATCCGGGCGGCGTCGCGGCGGGCCTTGCGTCGTTCTACCGGGAGCACGCCGCGCGCTGGTTCGGCTGGCCCGCCGATGTCCCGCCCTCCGAGTCTCGCGAGATTGCGACGCGACTCGAGAAGGAGTTCGACTGCCATCCCGTGTTCCTCTCGCGGCAGCTCGCGCGGTCCTTCTATGCAGGCTTCTCGAACGGCACGTTGTGGCCTTTGTTCCATTCCTTCTCGACGTACGCGCGGTACTCCGCGTCGGAGTGGGCCGCGTACCGCGAGGTGAACGAGCGCTTTGCCGACGAAGTCGCGCACGCCCTCCGGCCGGATGACGTCGTATGGATTCACGACTACCAGCTGCTCCTCGTGCCGCAGATGATCCGGGAGCGAGCCCCCGATGCGCGGATCGGATTCTTCCTGCATATCCCGTTCCCGCCGTACGACGTCTTCCGTCTTCTGCCGTGGCACCGCGAACTCCTGCGTGGCGTGCTCGGCGCCGACCTGGTCGGGTTCCACACGTACGATTACATGCGCGCGTTCGTGGGGAGCGTGCGGCGCGGTCTCGGTTATGAGAGTCGCATCGGGACGATCACGGCGGAACATCGCGTCGTCCAGGCCGACGTCTTCCCTCTGGGGATCGATGTCGAGACGTTCGCATCCGCGCCGGTCGGACCGGCGGCGGTCAATTCGATTGCGCGGCTCCGTAAGGCCCTCGGGTCGTCGAAGCTGCTCTTCTCGATTTCCCGCCTCGACTACACGAAGGGCATCCCGGAGCAGCTCGAGGCGTACGGCCGGTTTCTCGAGTCGCATCCGGAGTGGCGCCGGAAGGTGGCGTACGTCCTCGCCGTCGTCCCGTCGCGGGAGCGCGTGGCCGAGTACGCCCGCCTCAAGCGGGAGATTGACGAGCGGGTCGGCCGGATCAACAGCCGCTACGGGACGCTCGCGTGGACGCCGATCCGCTATCTGTACCGCCAACTCGACTTCGAAGAACTCCTAGGCCTGTACCGGGCGTGCGACGTCGCGTTGATCACACCGCTCCGAGACGGGATGAACCTCGTCGCGAAGGAGTACGTCGCCTCGAGGCAAGAGCCGAACGGCGTCCTCATCCTGAGCGAGATGGCCGGGGCCTCGCGGGAGCTGCTCGAGGCGCTCGTCGTGAACCCGAACGACGTGGACGAGATCGTGGGCGCGATCGGCCGCGCGCTGACGATGCCCGTCGAGGAGCAGGCCGCGCGCATCCGGGCGATGCAGGACCGCCTCCGACGATACGACGCGAGGACCTGGGCGATGCGGTTCCTCGAACGTCTCGACGACGTCGTCCGGCTCTCGCAGGACCTCGCGATCAAGCGGCTCTCTGGGGAACACCGGGATCAGATCCGCCAAGCTTACCGCAGTGCAAGGCGGCGTCTCCTCCTCCTCGACTACGACGGCACCCTCGTCCCTTTCTCCATCGACCACGATGCGGTCCTCCCGGACCCGATGGTTGCCCGGATCCTCAAGGACCTCGCGTCCGACTCCGCGAACCATGTCGCGTTGGTGAGTGGCCGCTCACGCCAGGATCTGGCCCGGTGGTTCGGCGAGATCCCCATCACCCTGATCGGGGAGCACGGGGCATGGGTGCGCGACCGCGCGGACCGCGAGTGGAAGGCGATGCTCTCCGCGGACGTGGAGTGGAAGGATCGAGTGCGGCCGTTCATCGATCGCTTCGTCGAGCGGCTGCCCGGTTCCGCCGTCGAGGAGAAAGACTTCTCGCTCGCGTGGCACTACCGCTCGGTCGACATCGAGACGGGGACGGCCGCGGCGCGGGAGCTGGTCGACGTCCTGACGTCGCTCACCGCGAGCCTCGACCTGCAGGTGCTGTCCGGGAATCGCGTCGTCGAGATTCGCCGCGGTGGGGTGAACAAGGGCACGTACTTCGCGACCCGTCTCGCGCGGGAGCCGTGGGACTTCCTCCTCGCGGCGGGCGACGATTGGACCGACGAGGCGATGTTCGCGGTGCTCCCGCCGACGGCGTTTTCCGTCCGCGTGGGTCTCGCTCCGTCTGGAGCGCGCTACAACGTGGAGAGCGACCGGGATGTGATCGAGCTGCTCGAGTCCCTGACGAGTCCATCGCCATGACAACTCGTACCATAGGTTCAAGAACGGGTGGAGGGCTTGAAGTCCGGCGGGCCCCATTCGGGTCCGCCCCGAGGAATCGGATTTGTCGGCGCTGCCGTCAAAGAGGCCGTTGACGCGTCGCGAGTGGATTGAAACCGGTCTCGTCCTGGGAGCCGCAGCCGCCGCACAGGCCGCGGAGGGGTGGGCGGTGCTCAGCCTCGCCCGGACGCTCCTTCCTGCCCCGATTCAGTTCAATGGAACCGTCGAGGACCGGCTCATGTATACGCGATTCCCGACCGATCAGTGGTGGAATTCGAGGGCCGGAACCGCGATGCGGGTGACGGACTTCGCGGAATGGCAAGGTGCGAGCGCGGTCTGGAGGGGGCTGTTTCGAGCGGACGGCGCATACGTCCCGGGAACCGGCTTCCCGGCCCTCGTGATTCGAGTCCTTCGCGACGACGCGTATTTCCGGTCCCCCGATCCAAGCCCGTACGGCCTCCCTGCCGGGTTCAATCTGTTCTTCGACGATCCCTTGCGAAACATCCGAATCGTGGCACTCTTCGACCGGTGCACCCACCTCTGTTGCTCCCCGGGGTGGCACGTAATCTCCAATCCGCCGCCCCTGCGGAACTACACGGTCTCGCCGCCGACATACGACGTGTACGGGCAGGATCCGGTGTATTGTGTGTGCCACGACTCGCAATTCGATCCGCTCCTCCTCGTCGGCGACGTGAACCCGCTGAACAACGTCGGGTTCGTCGGCGCGCAGGTAGTGCATCCCCCCGCCACGTACTCGATGCCCGTCATCCCGATCCGAGCGGTCTCGGACGAGCTGCAAGGCGGGATGTCCGATCTCCGTTGGTATCAGTACTGCTAGGCCGCGGACTCCATGCGAAGCGAAGTCGAAAGACTCATATAGCTGCCTCCGGTATCTCTTGAAAGACTCGGCAAAGGCGACGAAACTATTCGAGTCACCGTCGCCCGAGTCCGTGGTGGCCGCTCTCGGCGAAGGCCCCGATTTGTGACGGGCCCCATTCTGACGCGGCCGACACTGTGGAGGTTTGAGAACCCCGCACCCTTGCAGGGCGCGTGCCCTCTCGAACCCGACGCTCGCGATCAAGGCAGAGGTATGTTCGAGCTACCTCGCCAAGATTCCTTTGAGATGGCGTAATATCCGTCGCGCGAGATCAACTCCGGTTGATCCTGCCGGCGGGCACCGCTATGGGAGTTCGCTTAAGACATGCGAGTCGAGAGGTGCAAGACCTCGGCGGACGGCTCAGTAACACGCGGATAATCTGCCCT
>WNGH01006223.1_pt1 | contig 11338 bp, 13 predicted proteins | sample 5400631 | NCBI WGS metagenome assembly WNGH01 (sample SAMN13153373, study PRJNA577476) | soil metagenome | isolation source: 115 cm soil or saprolite under Garry oak tree replicate 1 | place: USA:California | collected 2016-06-15 | reverse complement strand
GACCTTCCTTGTGGTACTGCTTGATGCGCGTTCCTTTATAGTCGATGTGCAGCGAGGGTTGCGGGGTGCCTTTACGGCCAGGCGATTCGCCTTACGGCGGTCCCATTCAACGGAGTGGTTTACCATTCCTGACTCGATGCACGCAACCGGAGCTATCCGTCGAGCTCTGCACTTAACGACATGCTCGTCGGTCTGAGGCGAAGCCTCGCTGGTGTTTTATCGGAAGCGCACAGGTGAGAACGAGTGCCTGTGACGACAATGCTCTGCGCGCTTTCGATAAAACCGTTAGAAGGAACCCGCTTGCGTTTGCGGCGGACGCGGTCTATGGGAATTCAATCGATTTGGAGCTGGAAGGCATTGCAAAGAAGGGGAGTTGCGCGAAAAGCTTGGTTATCGATGCTCGTCAATGCACTGCTCCCGGCGTTCAACCCGGTGATGGTACGCCGCGGCTGTTCTTCTTTCAAGCGCAGATACGCTCGCACCGATACACGCGGCAGCGTCCGCCGCCCAAGCGGCTTCGTTCTGACGGGCAAGCCTGAAGTAATACCTCCGGATTGGTCCCGATAAACGCGCTGGTGTGGAGGGATGAACTAATGGCGGGAGTTTGTCCTGTTTTCGTAACAAATATTGACAACACAAGTAACTTGTCACAGAATCCGTCGCAACCCCATCGATTGACGGCGTCCGATCTTCTAGCTGTGGATTTGGTCCCGAACCCGTGAACATAGCTCTCGTAACCGGAGGTGGAGATGAATCGCCTGCTGCGCACACTTGCGTTTGTACTTTTGTTGACAGGCCTCGCTCGTTCACAGAGTGCGGTTGTCACACGAAATGTGAACTTACGCCCAGATCCGTCGACGAATAATGATCCTATTGACAAACTCACGCCCCCAACGCAACTTCAATTGCTTGACGCCGCTCCAAGCAATGGTTTTTTGCACGTAAAGGTAAATGATGAGAGCGGCTGGGTCTGTAGCAAGAACGTCCGGATTCAAACTCCTTGGCCCGGAGGCGGCGGTGAAACGCCAAGTAGCGGCGCCTCTGCAACGGTGATTTCACCGAACTGGGATAAACCAGCCCCGCAGAGTGCCTCCTTCGAAAGCGACGAAGGTAGTTGTGGAAAAACCGGTGATGGCGGCGATTCTGATACGAACCGCCGAAAGAACCGAACTGATGTCCCCAGTTCTTACCATCTGGTCACGTGGGACGCGATTAACGGTCTCGACTATGCGAAAGGCGCTCCCAGGAGTCGTGCGGACTGGACTGCCGTTCAACTTGCCACGATCACACCCGTTGAGGGAGCAGCCATCACCGTCGAAGGCTATCTCTACAAAGTGAAAGTAGAAAGCTCAAGCGTTCATGCTGCGAAAGGTGGTGAATCGACGAACTGCCATGCCAGGCTCGCCAGTGATGTGGACTGGCACATGCCTCTCACAGCGAATGTGGGGGACGGAGAGGACCTAGCGATCATCGTTGAAACAACACCGCGGGTTCGAAAGGAGCATGCGCAGTGGACTAGGGCTCGACTGAAACCTTGGACAGCCCACGTCGGGAGCACGGCTAACGCTGGCTTCAACGGACAAAAGGTCCGAATCAGCGGATGGTTGATGCTCGATCCCGAGCATAAGGACATGATTGACAGCGGTTTACGCTCCACGTTATGGGAAATCCATCCCATCACAAAGATCGAGGTGTGGGACAACGGCGCATGGGTTGACTTGGACAATCCCTAACTGAGCGAGTCAAACAAAGGCGAAGAATATCGTGATCTGCTGCGACGGCACGGGCAACGCGTTTGGCGAAAGCAAGTCCAACGTCGTGAAGCTCTACAAGATGCTTGTGCACGACGATTCTCAGATCGCCTACTACCATTCCGGAGTGGGAACGATGGGCGGCCTTGACAAGATCCTCCATAACCCTCGCAGAGAAATTTGCAAAATTAAAGAATTCGCTTGTAAGACCTGAGCCACCGAAAACCTAGATCGATCGGTGCGTACTCTCTGATCAGTCGGCCAGTGCGTTCCTGAACGGGCTGACTGATGCACAGAAAGGCAAATTCATTGTTTTCCTTAAGTAACTATGACCAGCGTTCGAGAGAGCGTTCTTGATCTCAAATTCGATCGGGCCGTTCAAGGAGGACGCGAACGTTTGGGAAGGTGTCATGAAATTGTAATGGTTGCACGATCAGAACGAATCGTTTCCAAGCAGAACGGGTCAAATCGAGATTTGTAACCTGTAGAAAAGAGTAGTACAGTAGAAAACTTCCCAAACCGTTCAGAACCCGCCTGTGTTCTCATAATCCGTGGCGCGTCGGCCAGTTTAGCTACATCCCTAGGATCGCGTTTGTCCGTACTACTCCGACGAACCGTTAACTTCCGGTTTGCCCGTCAGAACGCGCGCCCCCCCGTTGGATCTTGAGGGAATTGTGGCGAAACCCAAACACTCACCCTACGAAAGAGAACCAGCACGGACTAGCTGGTACAAGATCAAGAATGGCAGCTATTCGCAGATGGTGGGTAGACATGAATTGTTCGAGCGAGAGAGACATTTGGAGCCTGTGCCCGGTTGGCACTCCTGCTAGTGTGCCCTTAATCGGCTCATCAGTTATGACTGCGCGATCAGACCATTCAGACCTCACAACCTGTGACTGGACAGACGAATTTTGTGACTGTCGCGATCTAGGTACGATTTACAGCCTCATCACCGAGGAAGAGCTCTGTGCTCGGCACTATTGGAAGAGGCTAGCGCAATTGCCAACTGTGGCTTTGGATGTTGGCCTCAAGAAGCCAGCCGCAAAAGTCGGCCACAACCAAGAAAGGCGTGAGTTCGGAGAATTGTGAAACTTCAAAAGTCAGGATCAGACGCGAAGAATCAGCAGATTGCAGACGGGCTGAGCGAAGGGTTTTTGGGCAATGAATCCGCGCGTCTGGCTTTACATCACGCTCCTGGTTGTGGGATTGAGGAGCAACTCCGAGATGGCCTTCTGTAGTCGTTCGTCTGGTAAGACCGGGGGCTTGGCCTTGGTCTCTGGGTTCTCTGCGACGAAGAGCCGTCCTTCGCCACGGTCGCGGTTGCGGCACGCGAACAAAAACGTCAGCAGCGAAAACATGGCACGAAGTAATTGCTGGTCGGTCGGGCAATCCCTTTCAAGATCGCCACTGGGCCAATTTTCGGCGCAACAGCGAACCGAGGAATCGCACTCTAACCGTACGTGCGTGGACAAGCATTCGAGCCGATGCGGCACGCGATCGAATTGTAGAGTCCGTGAAAACTTCGCATAAGCTGATCGCCAATAGCTCGAAAGGAAGTGGTTGCTCATGGGCCATGATTGCGATGAGCTAGGACTGACTCGGGAGCTTACGGCGCGAATCGAATCGCGGTCGTCAACAGCCGCCCTGCGCAGTGTCTTGAACAACCGTTCCCAGCCTTTGCGTCTGAAAACTCGGACCCTATTTGCCCTGTTAGTCGTAAGCAACGTACTGGGACACTTTTCCTTGAGCCGAGGGCTGCACGAAGTCGGTCTGCTGGTCTCTTTTGCCCCCTGGCCATACATACATGCATTTCTAAATCCGTTGGTAGCGGCGGGGGTGGCACTGTTAATGGTGTGGCTGATCACGCAGCTCTCGTTGCTGAGCCGGGTGGACCTGAGTTATGTTCTGCCAGTGACCTCGATCTCGTACGTGCTGACCGCTCTGATGGGCAAGTTCCTGCTGCATGAACCGGTCTCCACCGAGCGTTGGATTGGAATTGGCCTTGTTGTCCTGGGCGTGACTTCCTAACGGTCGATCGTAACGACCTGGAGCAATTCGTGTATGTGTCGCTTCTGCTCTTGAGAGCCAAAGTCTTCACCCTTCTTGATGAGTCGTTCAAAACCGGCGATGAGTGAACGGTTGGGAAAACACGCACGCGCCCGCGCCCCGCACGCCCCAGCCCAACCCCGCCCACGGATCTCACAGGGCGCAATTCGGTCCGGAAGGCGGGAGGGAGCATTTTGCCGTCCGTATATACCTACCCCTCTCTCGTTTGACGGGGATAGATACCGGGACGGGAAAATTCCCCCACCCCGCCCGAATGTCGAGCGATGCGCTAGGGATTAAGAGCGAATGCGCGTCTATGTGGCGCGGGGGCGCGGGGGAGAGGGCGCGGGGAACGGAGGACGGAGCGTTGATCACTTTGTGCGCGTTGATCGAGGTAGCACGTACTCGCCAAAAAATGCCAGAGATACTCGCAATTCTCCTTTGATGCTTTCATCTCTTCGTACGCCGCCTTCCCCGAAAAATGGGAACGCAGGTTTAGTCTAGATTTTTCTGTTGACCGCTTTAGGTCAGTGCAAGGGGCGAATGGCGTGCGGGAGTGGACGGGGGTGCGCGTGTGCGGGAAGGACGTAGGCGATGGGTGCGCGAGAGCGGGTCACTCGATGTAGAATTCCGCTTGCGGCGGAGTTCCAAGACGGAGTCCCGTGTGAAATGTACCTTGTACCTCGAAATGGTTTTGTTGCTGTTTTGCCGTACTTTTCCATTCGCGCAAACCATCCCTCCGTCACCTGAAAAGAACCCAGAGTCCCCAGCACCTTTCGGGATCGCCGTACTCAGCGACACGCTGGGGGTGGATCTCGGTCCGTATGTTTGGCTAGTTCAAGAAAACGTCACGTACAACTGGTACAACTGGTACAAGTTCAATCCGCAACCAGCCCGCGGGATTCAAGGTAAGGCCTCGATTGAGTTTGCCATTACAAAAGATGGGAAGATTGCGGGCATGAAACTGATTGCCTCGTCCGGGGACATCGCTCTCGATCGTGACGTATGGCGTGCCGTAAGCGCATCCCAACCCTTCCCGCCTCTGCCTAAAGAGTTCGGAGGGCAATACGTCGCGTTCCGTCTCCGCTACGATTACTCAAGAGAGTCAGAGACCGATGAGCCTCAGAGTAAGACACCATGCAAGCCACCCAAGCCAGTATTCACACCTGCTGCGGACCCTCCTGGTAGCTGGGTTGGTAAGGCACCCAAACGCGGCGAATCGCAGTTGGAAATAACAGTAGACAAGAAGGGCAATGTCCACGATCCCGTGGTGATTCAATCCGGCGGACGCGATGTCGACAACGCCGCGATCGAAGCTGTCCGCAGATGGAGATTCACTCCCGCAATGTGCGGAAAAGATTCCAAAGAGACTAAGGTTCGCGTAGTAGTCACAATAAACCTGCGATGAAAGCAAATTACTACGTGGCTCGGAAATGACTGTTGAACAATCGCCATAACATTTATTGACCCCACTTGGCCAATAAAATGCTTGAGTTGCGAGCGTTGGGAACTGGGGAGCGGTCGAGGGGAGGGAGGGAAATCTAACTCAAACAATCTCTATTCTGCGCTGCCAAAGTCGTGAGCTGACAGCCCGAGTCTTTGTAGGTGACTTGCATGCCGTTGAGGATTACCGGGTCCGCTGTCCGGGACTCTCGCCATTGGCCCTCATCTAGCATCCGGCGCGTACGGCTTTGGCCTTCCGGTTCTATTTCCGCGGGACTGCTATAACACGCGGTATTTTTGAGCGGACAAAATCGTACAGCGTCGTGAGAGATTCCTCTTTGTCCCAGAGGAAAGTATGCTCTCCGTGTCCGGGTATCTTGAACGAAACCTGCATTTGTCCACTGGCACGATAGAGCAGTTCGGTTGGAACTCCGCCTGCCTCACGGACTGTTTTCTCAGCGGCATCCAGCTCTGCTTGGTTGTCTTTCGGCTTCATCACTATCGTCCTCCCGCGCAGGCGATCCTCGCCTTTGCTCTTATCTTCACTATCATCTTCGCTCCAAACTTTCACCTCGCCGGACGCGGCGCGGAGAATCTCCCGGCGGGTTATCGGTTCGCCAGCACTCCTTCGAACGCCCGGACCAGCCCTGAAGCGATGTTCGGCGCGAGGCGGACGGACGCCGCGCCGGTGATATTGGGGTTTGGATCGAGCATCCCTATCACAACACGCGCAACCTTCCGCTCGATGAGCCTGTCCGCGCAAGGAATCTTTGGATGGTTTTGGGTTGTGCAGGGTTCCAACGTAGTGTAGACGGTTGCTCCGACCAGGGCGGCATCATCCAGCTTCTTTTCGAGCGTTATGTACTCGGCATGGTTGCCCTCTGCTTCGCCACGATAGGCAGTTGCTAGCACCTTGCCGTCCTTGACGACAACTGCCCCGACTAAAGGATGTGGTCTGTCATCGTTCTCGGGAACGCTCTTACGTGCTTCTTCAATTGCAAGTCGAGCAAATTTACGATCTTGGTTCTCGTTGCCAGGCTCTAATTTTTCCTCTCGCTCATGCTTCCGTTTTTCGAGTTCGTCTTTGACGGCCTTTAGAAGCTGTAACAAAACCGCTTGAGAGACTTCCCTCGGCTGCCGCCCGGAAATTTGCCTCACGGAAGCTGCCAGTCCAGAGCGTAGATTTCCTGTGTGCTGATGTCGCGAGCAAACAGCGGCGACTGGTCAGGCGTGAGCCCAGACCAGGGGACCCCGAAGTCTGAAACCAGCAGCTGTATGCCTTTCAGACTGGCGATGCGGTCCAACTTGGAAGCGTCGATCCGCAATCGAAAATAGGCCGCGTCACTCGTGAAGACGCTTGTGAAGTAGACGTAGGTGCTGTCGGGAGACCAGGAGAAATAGCCAATCGTGCCGACGTTACTTATCAACTCTCGCCATTTCTGCGTGCCGTAATCGAATAAAAGAAATTTCTTCGCATTGAAAGGAATGGCGATCAAATAGCGCCCATTGGGAGACCAGCGCGACACGAACAGGCCAGCGGAACCCGGTATGCGCGAAGGTTGGCGTGTCTTCAGATCGAAAGACTCAATCCAATCCTGATCGGAATGTTCGGTTGCGTGAGCGCCGAAAACCAACTCATTGCCATCGGGAGACCAGCTCGGGTCCAACTCCACAGTGTCATTTGGAGTCAGTTGCTCGGCGGCTCCGCCATCTCGCGAGATCAGTGAAATCTTCCACGGCTTACCAGGTATGAGCGCCGAAAACGCAATCCGCTGGCCGTTGGGAGACCAGCGAGCCGTAGCTGCTCGCACTGGTGAAAAAGTAAGCTGCAGTCGCTGTGTCCCATCCGTCCTGCTGCGCCATAACGCACCATCGGGATAAGTTATGTACGTGATCCATCGGCCATCAGGTGAAAAATCTACATAATCAGCCGAAATACCCTCTAGGAAAGAGGCCCAATCCTTCGAGCGCGGATCGTAACGGACCAGTTCAGCCCGTCGGCGCTCACCGATAGCAAATAGTGTCTTGCCATCTTTACTGGAAACGGGGTAGGTGAAGGAGAGCGGCCCAGCTGTCAGTTGTAGGGGGTTCGGTGCAGCCTTATGGAATACTCCGGTTTGCTCTGCCATCATCCATATTCTGGAAACACCGTCGCGGACGCTCTGGAAAAAGTAATAACGGCCATCGGGTGTCCAGTTCCCGCAGCATTCGTGAGGAGCGTAGCTCCAGTCCGGCAAGAGAGGACGTAGTCCGCTACCTTCCGATCGCACCTCCCAGATTGAAGAAGTGCGTTTCCCCAAATCGTAAACTGTGAACCGAAGCCGAGAGCTGTCCGGCGAAAATTTTATGTCGCCAATCTGACCAGGCGCGGTGGCGATCTTACGAGGATTGCTGCCGTCGTGATTGGCAACAAATAAATCGCGGCCTTTGCCGAAGGTAAATCTGCCGTTGGGGGTGGATGCCCATCCTCCACCATGTCCGAAGACGCCTTCGATATGGTGCGCAGAACCGGCGGGTAAGGGTAAGAGCCAAAAATCGCCTCCCTCAACCTCGAAATTACCCGATTGCAGCAGTAGGTGCGATTGGTCCGGGGAGATAGCCTCCACGATCGGTGTGGCCACCGTGGTCTGGACGATGTCCGTGTCACCGCCAGCCGTTGATACTTCTTTAACCGTACTACGACCAGAGGAAAATTCGCCAAAGTAGATTCGGCTGCCGTCGGTGACCAAAGCCCCAGTCTTTGGTATTCCATCGTTGGTGATCTGTTTCGAATCCACGATCCTTAGTGCCAAAGTCGGCGTTGTTAGCCAAGCCCCTACGGGCCCGAGGCCTACCGCGATCATCAGAACGATCACGAAAATTGACAGCGAAGCTGCCAACACAATTCTGAACACTGAAGCGGCACGCTTCCGGTGTAGGCGCTCTGGGGCTTCAAAGGCGCTACTCGTTTTACCGATTGAAATATGATTGCCCACTGCCTGTACAGGCACGATTAGCCGATAGCCCCGACGAGGGACAGTTTCAATGAAGGTGGGATTCTCGGGAGAATCTCCCAGCGCATACCGCAGCTTCTTGACCACAGTGTTAAGGCCTTCGTCGAAGTCGACAAAAGTGTCGGCCGACCAGAGCTTTTTTCGCAGTTCTTCGCGAGTGACCACTTCACCGGGCCGTTCGAGCAGCATGGCTAGGACTTGGAAAGGCTGATCTTGTAGGTGGACAAGGAAACCGCGCCTGTAGAGTTCACGTGCGGAAAGATCGGCTTCAAATAGCCCAAAACCAAAGCGGTGCGGTCCGTTGGTAGGGGTCTTCATACCGACCATCCCCAAAAGCGTGCCACGAATCTTATCACCGCTTTGCAGACATGTCCCGTCTCCGAGTTCAGAAGACACAGCAATCCACTGAAGCCGCAGTACTTGTCAGTTCAGACAAGAATCGGCGTAAGTCGGTTGACGGCAAAGCGGCCAGCATAGCATTCTCCCTCGGAGGTTTCAAGGAGGCGAGATTTGAGGTAGTGGAAGTAGCCCACTACCAGACTTGAGGTTGCGGTCGCCTTTTCGAAACTTCCAGTTGGCACTTGCAACCGAGTCACTCAAGGTGAACCCGACCCTACCGCGAAACCACGAGGAGAGGTTTGCATGAAGTCCGCAAAATCAATGCGCATTGCTGTGATTGTACTGTTCGCCGCGCTGGTGTCCCCAGTTCGCCTTGCCGCACAGGGAGACATGCAACCACCCCGTCACTATGCTGTTACCGACCTAGGGACGTTGGGCGGAAGTTTTGGCGTGGCTCTGGGCAACAACAACAAAGGCTTGGTGACCGGTTATTCCAGCCTGCCGGGAGACCAAAATGCGCACGCGTTTCTTTGGCGCAAGGGTGTCATGACCGACCTTGGGACACTCGGCGGGCCAGACAGCCTCCCGGCGTTTGCCCCACCCAATGAAAGGGGCGAGGTCGGCGGTGCTGCGGAGACCTCCACTCCAGACCCGAATGGAGAAGACGTTTGCGGTTTCGGTACACACCTCATATGTCTTCCGTTCGTTTGGCGGGACGGTGTGATGACCGCGCTGCCCACCCTTGGCGGCAATAATGGTTTTGCTAACCAGGTCAACAACCGAGGCCTGGTGGCTGGCGTGGCGGAGAGTAGCACGCCAGTGCCACCCTGCGTCCAGGGACTGGCTGCGCCTGTAATCTGGGAAAAGGGCGTGATCCAAGAACTCCCTGCCTTTCCCGGAGACCTGGCAGGGGTCGCCCTTGCAATCAACGAGGCAGGCCAAGCTGCCGGATTCACGGTTAGTTGCACGGGCGGTCATGCGCTACTCTGGCAAAACAGGACGGCGACTGACCTCGGCAGCCTCGGAGGTACGTTCGGCGTGGCCAATGCCATCAATAACAATGGTCAAGTGGTCGGTAATTCCAACCTGCTTGGCGACACCACATCTCACGCCTTCCTCTGGCAGAACGGAATAATGACCGACCTCGGCACCCTTCCAGGAGACTTTGGGAGCGTCGCCCTCGGCATCAACAACAAAGGCCAAGTGGTCGGTGACTCGGCGAACGAGGGGGGCGAACACCCCTTCCTGTGGCAGAACGGCGTGATGACAGACCTCAACACCCTGATTCCCGCGGGTTCTTCCTTGTTTCTGATCGACGCAAACGGCATCAATTCTCGCGGGGAGATCGCAGGCTTGGCCTTCGATACAAATACGGGCGAACTTCACGGTTATTTGGCGACCCCGAGTAACGGCGAGGTCCCCAACGGGAGCGCCGCGACTGCCGCGCCAAGCGGCGCTAGCGAAATGCCGAATGTGGTTCTGCCTGAGAAGGTTCGCAGGATGCTTCAGCGGCGGCTGGGGAGCCGGTATCACATTCCCAGCCCTGGGGTGACGAGGGAATAGTTGCTGCGAGTTATTTTGAATGGTGACGGAGCAATAGTTCGAGTGGGGCCAAGCGAGTTCTCTCTCAACAGGCACCTCCGTCGTTGACTGTCCCGCTACAAAGCACGAGCCGGGCACGCTACCCAAGAGGTTTGTCATTGAAAACGGGTCCAATTTGCCGGGCATCACAGTCAGGGACACGGACATGGAACATCACATCCCGGTGCTCCATAGCGCTTGCTTTGTCAGTGGCACTCGGGATTCCTGCTTTTCCGCAGCCGTCGAATCGAAGAGAAATCCCCTTCGAAAACAGTCGCATGTTCGGATTGGTCCTGGTCAAGGTCGAAGTCAACGGAAGACCAGCAGTTCTGATCGTTGACACCGCCTCGAATCACACGATCATAAGCTCTGAGCTCGCCGATGTGACACCGCGTACGTTGGACAACGCAGTCTCCACCAGCAAGGGTTCGGGCTTCGCCGGCACCGGAGTCTTCGCAAGAACCACCGTCAGGGTTGGACCCATCACCTGGCGGGACCACCGAATCGTAGTGATGGACATGCGCGAGTTTTCAAAGAGCTTGGGGCAAAAAATAGACGGCCTGTTGGGGATGGATTTTTTCAGCGAGTTTAAGGTTGTAGTGGTTGACCTAAAGAATCACAAATTGACCCTCGAACCGTGAAACGGTCGTGTCTCGATATGACCCACTGCAACTATGAAGGCTAACCATCCGACCACATATGGCAGGAACAGCTTCACTGGATCATGGCGCTTGTCGGTCAGCATCTGGAATCTTTCACACTCGTCGACCGTGTCTCAGCGATTTGAAGTCCTTTAACGCCAAGTAGTACGCAGAACTTCTTACCGCAAACTGATTTCGCCCTATGAAAGGTGTAGCTTACCTTCCGGTCTCAGACTGTCCCATTTGCGCTGACGTGGGACACTCGGAAAGCAATACCAGCGTGGAGGTGCACTGCTATGGCTGCCGCATTCGTTCCTGACGGCTTGTGGGATGTGATTGAGGCTCTCTTACCATTACCAAGGCCAAAGCCGCAAGGCGGACGGCCGCGTGTACCCGATCGAGCCTGCCTCGGGGGAATTTTGTTTGTCCTTCGTAGTGGAATTCCTTGGGAGATGTTGCCCAAGGAATTGGCCTGTGGTTCGGGCATGACATGTTGGAGGCGCATGCGCGACTGGCAGGAGTCTGGCATCTGGCAATTGATCCA
>WNGH01020293.1_pt1 | contig 11340 bp, 10 predicted proteins | sample 5400631 | NCBI WGS metagenome assembly WNGH01 (sample SAMN13153373, study PRJNA577476) | soil metagenome | isolation source: 115 cm soil or saprolite under Garry oak tree replicate 1 | place: USA:California | collected 2016-06-15 | reverse complement strand
AGATGATAATCAGCTAATTAAGGCACAGACAACTTAACGCGAAATGGCAAGCTGGTGTTGCTGAACTTGGGAACTTATAGAGCACATTCAGCTGCCACTGGGCTGTTTCTAATGCAAACACATCTAGCTAGTTTCCGTGGCGAAACGGCAATTTTCAAAACCTGCAACTGAATTTTCAAGGACTTAGCGGCGTCAGGTTGGCTTCCGACGACATGCGACAGCAGAGGATTGCGGCCGTGGATTACGGCATCGAGCGGAACACTGCGGTTCAGGAAAACACTAACGTTGCGTTACTCGGCAGGAAGAAAAAAGAAGCGGAACGGTTGGGTTACGCTGCTTTGCGTTTGCGACGCGTTCGTTTGGATAGCAAGGCAGCAATTCTCATCAAGTTGTTGGCGAGCACGGCCGCGCCTACCCATAACTCAAAGCGCTCGCGCCCCTCGGCAAGACAACGCTTCATGCCCCGACCGCGGAACAGCACGGAGATGCGCCCCTCGATGCCGGCGCGAAAGCGCTGTCCTTTCTTAAAATCGGGACTCTTCTCGTACGCTTCGCGCTTGGCCGTCCTCTTCCCGCCGCACTGCGGGATGCATACCACTTTGACACCATCTTGCTTGCACGATTTCACATTCTGCTCACTGAAGAAGCCCCGATCCGAACCATACAGTTGTGGGGCGTGCCCGAAGCTCTCCTTGTGGCGTTGCAGGGAAGGTGCCACGTGTTGCTCGTCGTTCGGGTTTCCCTCGAGCACTTCATATTGCGTGATCAGCCCTTGGGCACTCTCGGCGAGAAAAACTTTGTGGCCGAACTCCACTGGCGTTTGCACCTTGCCGCGCTTGATGAGATCGGTGTGGGGTTCAAAGATGGAATAGATCTTTTCCGCGTTGGGAACTTGCTCTCCTTCGAGCACCCGACGGCGCGCCTGGTGGATCACCCGGTCTCCCAGTTTGCAGTAGTGGTTGATCTCCTTGCGGAGTTCGCAGATGGCCATATCCTTGCCGCGTGCTTTGCTGGTCTGCTCCACTACCTTTCGTGCACAGTTCACCACTTCTTCGGTCACGCCAATGAGTTCGCGATATTTCTTGGTTTGTCGTTCCTGCCGTTCCTTGGCCGTCATCCGTTGGATTTCTTGCATCCGGCGCCGCGCTACCCGCGTGCGATTAGAAAAGCCCTGAATACGCTGCGGAACCGCTTCCCGCAGGCGGCCGACCAAGCGCGTGACCACGCGTACGACGTCCCACAACAAGGTGTTATCCGTCGGGTGATGAATGTCGCTCTGTACAACAGTTGTATCCACCCTGAGTCGGTTGCCATCTTCCAGACCCAACTTCACCGCCGCCTGCACCACCAGCTCATTGACCGCTTTCAGCGTCTTCGGAGTCAGTCGAATAAAGGCTCGGTGGAAGGCGTGATGCTTCGGCACTGCCTGGCAGTAGAAAGTCGTGAACTGGCGCAGCGTGTATCCGTCGGCGATGCGTTCCCGCAGTTCGCGATAATGCCAGTTCTTGACGAATGTGCCGCTTAACATTCGTCAAGTAATGGTAAGACTTCAGAAACGTGGAGTTGCCGTCCAAGGGGTGCATTTCATCAAGGTTTTTGAGCGAGCAACTCCACATTACGAATGAATCAGAGCGACTCGAGCCATTCAAGGATCGTGTGATTTTTCCACGGAGCGCGGGAGCTCCGGGGAATGGTTTTGACCCGAGCGATGGCCTTACGCTTCATCTCAAGGTCTACGGTTGCGTAACGATTGGTGGTGTTCAGGCTTGCATGGCCGAGCCATTGGCTTATCGACGAAAGGTCTACGCCGGATTTTAGTAACGCTATGGCAGCGCTGTGGCGCATGCTGTGCGGATGCAACCGCTTCTTTGCGAGACTGGGAACATGAGCGCACGCACGTCCCAGGTACTTTGCCAGTATGTAACGGATACCGAAGCGAGTCAGCGCTTCGCCCCGATGATTGAGAAAGATCTTCGCGTCGGACCGAAGATCTAGATTCCTCTCTTTGGCAAAGGCCCGCAAGGTCTGAGCCGTTTGCGGCCATAACGGACAGAAGCGCTCCTTCCGCCCTTTGCCGAAGATCCGAACCTGGAAGGGTCTGGTTAATTGGAGGTCGCGAGCACTGAGATCAACGATTTCCTGAGCGCGAGCCGCCGTATTAAACATGGTGGTTAAGAGGGCGTAGTCCCGGCGTCCAGCAAACACCTTCTGATCGATCGCGGAGAGAACTGCATCGATTTCCTCATATTCCAGGTATTCCACGGCCTTTTGGAGGGCTCGCTTGAATGGAATGCCCATGATTTGCTGGATCAGTTCGAGTTGGTCCGGATGGCGTGTTCCCACATACCTAAAGAAAGCATGGATGGCAGATAGGCGCACGTTACGCGTCGTGACTCCATTCTTGCGATCCCGCTCCAGATAGGAGAGGAAGGCGAGAACCCTTTCAGTATCGATGTCGGTTAGGTTAAGATCTGCGACGGTGCACTTGCAGTCGCAAGCCACAAAGCGGAGGAGTAGCACTAGGCTATCCCGGTAGCTCTGAATGGTGTTGGGGCTCAAGCCTCGAAGGCGTGGAAGGTGATCCGCAAAGTAATCGCGGAGAGCCGGCCCGAGCAGATTGGATGTTTTGGATTTCATCGGCGCCCTTCCTTTGAACTTGGTGGCGTTACCAGTTTTTCGTAGTGATCGGCAAAGCGTTTGCTGGCAAGCGTTCGAAGTGGCTCGATGAACTGCAAGTAGTAGTAAGTAGAAGCGATCGATACGTGTCCGAGGTAGGTGGCCAAGAACGGAAGCCTGGCACCCACGTCCGATCCCGTTCGATACCAGCGAAGTAGCGCATTCACCGCGAAGCCATGACGAAAATCATGAATCCGAGGAAGTCGCCCCTGAGCTGTGCGAATGTTGCATTGGTTGAGAAGGATCTTTAGATTTCCTTGCAACCCCGTCGGCGTGTAATGTCGTCCGCCACCCCTCGAGTTCCAAATCAAAGGCGTCTCAGGCGACATTGAAAGGTGAAGCTTTCTTCGCAGTTGCAAGTGACGATCGATTTCATTAACCATGTCGTGGTGGAGGGGCAGCACACGGGATTTGTGAAACTTGGAATCACGGACGAGCAGCGTGCCTTCCTTTGCGTCGTAATCACCCGCCGTTAGCCTAAGCAGTTCACCGCATCGCATGCCAGTCGTGTGAAGAAGTGCGATCACGAGGTGGATGACCTCGGCCCGAAGGGGAGACGAAGGAGCCGGTAGCAAACGCGAACTGGCGGCCAACAGTCGCGCGACGTCGGATTCCGAAAAGATGTATGGTCTGAGCCGCTGATGTGGCAAGGGGAACAACAAGGGATTCGGTACAAAGCAATCCGGTTCCGTACGGCGGCGATAAAGGCAAAAGTTGTAGATCGTCCGCATCCGGGTGCGCCTCTCTCCAGAAGCAACTGTCTCGTGCGTACGGCACCATTGTTGAAATGTTCTGGACGTTAGATCTGAAGAGTTGTTGCTGGGATCAGCCAAGAATCGATCCAAAGAATGGAGCACTCGACGTTCGACAGAAAAAGTACACCCTAACGCGCGCTTCAGTTCCAGATAGCGATGGAATACGAGCGCCAGCGAAGAAGAAAAAGGAGGCTCCCTTTTCATGGCCGCACCTCCCGTTGTCCTGGCATCCTGGGTACAGAAAGAGCCACGTCGCGCAGATCGTCAGTCGCTAATCGTAGATATGTAACCGTGCTTTCTGCACACCGATGGCCGAGGATATCGCCAATGGTCTTAAGCGCGGTGCCGTTTTTCAGCAGATTTACTGCATATGCGTGTCGCATGCAGTGCGGACCTTGAGAAGGAATCCCTAAATCGCTCCGGCGGGACCAAGACCGAAATGCCCTCTTCACGGCGTCCGGCGTGAGGGGACCGATCGGCGCCCTCATTCGTAGAAAAATCTGTCGGTAGAGCGGGCGAGGCGGAACGCGCTTCAGATATTTGAGCAGTGCGGTTCCAACTTCGTTCGTTAAGGGTAGCTCGAGGAGGGTCGATGCCTTGGGTTGAAAAACCTTTATTGTGTTTGCTCTCCATTGAATGCCCTCGAGTGTGAGAGCTACGGCCTCACTGACTCGTAAGCCGTACGTTGCGATCAACAGGAAGATGGTGTAGTCCCGAAGCCCCATGTCTGTAGTGCGATCTATGGACTGAAGGAATGCCCTAACCGTTTCCCATGGGAGCGATCGGGGCAGGTGCTCCAGACGATAGAGACGCGGAGTATCAATTTGGCTATCCAGTCCTGACTGAATCCTTTTTTGGGAAGCCAGGAATCGCAAGAAGCTTCGGAGTCCACCAGCTTCGTTCTGCAAACTTCCGCGGCTGAGACGCTTCCCGGCCTTCTTGATGTACTCTTCCAGATCACCACCGGTGAGCGCTTGCAACTGCCGCCGTTTTTTCTCGAGATAGGTCAAAAAGCATTTAGCAATACGCTTGTGGGCGCAGATTGTGCCCTGTGCACAACCCCGAACTTCCTGCAAATAGTCGGCGTAGGCGGTTATCTGAACATCGATTTTACTGCACGGTTCGGCTTTGTCATCCTCATCCAGCAAGCCTCGCGTCTTTAGATACCGCTCCAACACTCGTACTGTACAAGCCCATGTAGGAAATCGCGGGATCAAAGCTCTCCAGCTGCGATGTAGGATTCCGTGGGTAAGCCTCGTGATATGTTTGATGCCTCGTCGCCGCAGATCACTATCGATGTGATGAAGCATTTCGATTGCATTTGTCCTCGACGTTACTTTGTAGCCCCGATCAAGCAGCCAATCGTCAAAGTTATCCGCAATCGACCCCAAGAGAGGTAGCGACGAATGAGCGTGGCAGGCCTTTGGGAAGAGAGTCGTAAGCATCCGAACCTCCGTGTTCAACTGGATTAACCGCCTATGGCGGCCGGTCCGGATGCTACGCCGAAATGTGGAGTTACACGTGGCGGAAGGTCATTTTTGCGGGCTATCTGCTAAAGGACTCCACATTTCTGAAGTCTTACCATTACTTGACGCGCATCAGTATGAAGGCGCGCAGAACCTGCGGCGGAGTTAACCCGTTGCGACCCGTCTCCGGCTTTTTCAAACCTCGTTGCAGATCGCGTCGCAAACCTCGTTGCAGATCGCGTCGTACTGCTTCGATCATCTCTTTTTGGTCGTCCAGAAAATCGGAGATGGCCTGCAGCAGCGGCTCCAGGGTGAGGCCTTGCTGGAGCAACTCCCAATCGGCGAAACTGATCTGGGACATCGCAGTTCTCGGCACTTTTCAGTTCTCCTTTTTTTTCGACGCCTGGTCCCTCTCGCGCTTCAAAGCTTTGACATAGCGTGGTGCGGCCTGGAAGAGCAGTTCCTGCAAGGCCCGCCCGTTGTCCAAACAACGGCGCACCTCGGGGACCAGTTCTTCCGGAACGTACACGGCAAAGCGGCGCCCTTTCAGGCGCCCATAGAGGACGTAGCTGGGGTGCTGCTCGCCGGATTGACAAGCGCGGCAGTTTTCGCGCACGCAAGGGCTGCGGCGCAGGCTAAGCGAGCCCAGAACGGCGGGCCAGAGGTCGGCCGTTTGGCTTTGGAGCCAGCGCAGTACCTCGGAAGGAGATTCGGATTTAGATGGCATGTATTATGTGTGCCACAACACACATATACTTGTCAAGGGAAAAATGAAAAAGGATGAAAAAAATGAAGAAAAAAAACGCATGAACCCCTGGTTTTATGCGATATTTTGGCTTTCAAGACAGAAACTAGCTACGGCTGGAGAGGGGGATAATTTCAAACTCAAACTCTGGCATCTCCCTGACGGCAAACTGATCAGGACGTTTAGGCACTGTTGAAATTAGAAGCAATCCGAACGCAATTATCTACGGCACATTCTATTCATACCCGGTGATGTAATGGGGCCTGAAGCCTAACCAAACGGCGGAAAATCTAATCTAATCCAACTATACAATCGATGGGGTTGCGAGATTGAATCTTGCTCGCACGATTTATGCGCCGTGGAGCACAAGGAGGAGAGCGATGGTTAGCGACACTGAGGCTCGAAACGCTGTGCGCCAGTTGATGAAACGATTTGATTTGATACAGGCTCAACATCTCGGCCTGGCCTACGTCCTTGCCAAGAGAGATGCAGCCGAATATGCCCAGTTGCTGGATTCGGCCGAGAGAGTTATCCCGACAGTGATTCAACCTGCTGCAGAGGCCGATGTCCTGCACAGCCAAGTCTATGCGGCACTTGATAATCCAAGTGCAGACTGGTGCAAGGCAGTGCTCTCGATGCTTAACCAGGGACCAATTGAGCATGCCTGGTAAAGTGGGTTGTGGTCCTCGACTAGGGTAAGATTGCATTTCGCTCCCAATAATGCCAGTCGTTTCGTGTGGAGGGACTTGTGCAAGAGGCTACTTCTTGGGACGTCAGGTCGTTCATTACATTTCCTGTCGTTTTGATGATCGCTTGTGGTTTCGTTTTTGTCCTTCTCGTCCCGATTGCTAAGCTGCTCAGGCGCACCGGTCATCACGCAATTTGGTGCTTGTTGGCACTACTGCCTGGCCTGAACTTCATGGCATTTTGGATATTTGCGTTCAAGCCCTGGCCCACGGACAAGATATCCGCGTATAGAGGAAACTGAAAAGAGATGTCGAGCGACGACGTTTATTGGCGTCAACTGCCTGACGCGGTTAGCGCACAAGTGAAATCGGCCCGATCTTCAATGTCCGGTTATCCGAATCCCTGCGGCCCGCTTCAATGAAGTTTTACAGTTTCCGGACGTTGCCCGCTCCACGAATGCCGTGCCAGCGCGCATCTCAGGGGAAGTCCGTCACCTTCGGCGTCACGCGAGGATGTATCGCGGTCGCCTCGCCCGTGTCGTCGATCACATGGCTGATCGCGCCGTGATCGCCCAGCGCCACGGTGATCACGTCGTGGAACCGTACCTCTGGACTCTTCGACGTCTCGATTGCGCGGGTCAGCCTGACATCAGGATAGATGAAGACGCTGTACACGCCCAGCCCCCACGCCTCATGCGTCGTCACTCCACCTGCCACCTTGTACGAGGCCCAGCCGTTCACCCCCGGCGCACTCGTATAGCTCGCCTGGTTCGGAGGATCGTAAGGAATCTCGGACTGATAAAAATACGTTCGCCCGCCATTGCCATTCCACAGAACCTGGAATTGTTGGTGATGCTCCACAAACAGGCCATAGATCGTGACCTGGTTTCCATTCACCACTAGCCCGTTTTCGCTGGTATTCAGCTCCCAGCCCACTCCGGCGCCGTGGTCCGCTCTCCAGATCCACGTATGGTCCACCAGTGTGTCGTTGCTGTTGATCCTCAAATTCACCTTGGCCCGGCCCACGCCCGCGCCACCCACGCGAAAGAAAACATCGTGCAGAGTGATCGGGTCCTTCGCATGGCGCGCCCGGCTTTCCTCCGGCCCCACCTCCAGCAGCACCGGAGACTCGCTCGGCCCCGCATCGAAGAGTAGCCCGGCAATCTCGATCCCGTCCGCATCGGCCGTCGTCATCGCCGCCGTGCCCTTCATCGGACGCAACGTCGCAAACCCCAGCCCCAGCACCACCGTATGCGGCCGCGTCACGCGAATCGGGGCGGTCAGCTCATAGACCCCCGGCGTCAGAATCAGATTCTTGCTTTGGGCAAGCTGCACGTTGATCGTCTCCGCCGTATCAACATCCGGGCGCGCAATATAAAACCGCGCAATCGGAATCGTCTGTCCCGCCGTTTCCCCACCGCGCCACGTAATCCCGAAGCTGTCGCTGTGCAGCGCCGGAACCCGCACGCTGAACTCGCCCGCGGCATTCAGCTGCAGGAACGGCTTCTCGCGCACCACTGGCGTATGCGCTACCTTCGTGTACGGCGGCGAGGGCCATGCGCCTTCCGGGGGATGCACCACGCCGACAAACACCATGTTCCAGTTCGCACCCGTCCAACTCTTCCAGTCGCAGTTGCGCGAGATCCACTGCTGCTGGCTGCCGGAGTCAACATTCCCGTCCACCAGCGAATCCGACATCCAGCCCCCGCTTGCCCAGCCATGATTCTGGTGCAGCACCAGGTCGCCGCGTACGTGCATGCGCCGCAGCGACACTGCCTGCGAGACCGCCCACTGCATCGTGCCGCCAGCCGGCTTTATGGAGAGCCCCTCCACAGCTCTCCAGAAGGTCGTCGTCGCATTGTTGTGCTCATGATTCGCATCCGCATGCACGTTGCCCGCAATCCGCGTTGCATCGGGCGACGCGCCCAGCCCCATCACCTCTGTGTAAAAGCCCACCGGCACGTCCACCGAATAGTTTCCCGGCAGGAATAGCAGCGCGTTCCGCTGCTGTCCAAACTCGTTGTGCTCCTGCGTCGAATACACCGCATCGATCTGCTTCTGGATGGCCTGCGATGGCATTGCCGGATCGAAGATCAGCACATTGGGTCCGAACTCCGGCTTCGCGCCGTTCGCCGCAAGGGTCGGCAGGGATGTCGTCACCCTCAGCCGCGCCTCTCGCTCTTGCTGCGCGTTCAACGACAAGGACGACAAGGAAGAGAACAGCAGGGTACAAGAGGAAAACAGGACCAATCTCAGCTTCATGAGGACTCCGGCTTACGAAGGGTTCGATCTTTTTCGGAAAGACAAACGATCGCGGTAGTAAGAAACAGCCATACCACAATTCGCCAACGATAAACGATAAGAGCAGGGCAAAACCGCGTCTGTCAACTCCGGCCGCCATAGACAGCCAACTTCCTCTTCTGCAGATTGTTCGACAACGTAACACAATTGCCGGATAGATGGATTGGCTCAGCAGGAATCTGTGCTCCCTCGTTCACGAGTATCTGCAGGTTGTTTGTTGTCGGTCTCCGATTGGTACCGAGACGCGCTAGTGTTTACGGATCGCTGTCCCTCACCAAAACCGAAAATGCGGTTGAAACGAAGAACATGTGAAGAGGCCCGCAACATTGTTACGAAGACCGGGAATTACGGCATGGCGGGGTTTTCGCAGAGCACACAGACAACCCTGATCGACTTCACAAGAATTCGTAATATACCCCAATAGTGGACAGTATCCGCAATATTGGGTACTATTAGGGACATTATGAGAACACTCCGTTTCCTGCATGCATTGCCGATTCCGGCGAGAAACGCCCTGCGAAAACTGGGCGCCGACATCCGGGATGCACGTTTGCGCCGCCGGTTGTCGACCACACTGGTGGCACAGCGCGGTTTTCTAAATCGTAAGACTCTTAGGAAGATCGAAAAGGGGGACGCGGGGGTATCGATAGGTGGGTACGCGAGTTTGCTGTTTGTGCTCGGGATGACGGATCGACTCGGGGACCTTGCGGACGCGCGTTTTGACCGCGTAGGTCTAACCCTCGAAGAGGAAAGGCTTCCGAAACGCGTCCGAGCGAGAAAAAAAGAAAGGGCGGGAGCGCGCACATAAATGGACGAGCTGGTCTATGTGTATGTCGGTTTGGGCGGAGCGCCGCAGTTTTGCGGGCGGCTGTGGGCGCGCGCGCGCAAAGGCCAGGAAAGCGCGAGCTTTGAGTATGACGAAGGATGGCTTCGGGCAGCGAACCGCTTCTCGCTCGAGCCCGCGCTGTCGCTTGGCCCCGGCTCATTCCATACCGGGCAAGGGAAGGCACTGTTTGGAGCGATCGGCGACTCGGCTCCGGATCGCTGGGGACGCATGTTGATGGGGCGCGCCGAACGCCGCGCGGCTAAACGAGAGAAGCGCACGGCCCGAACGCTCCGAGAGATCGACTATCTGTTGATGGTTGACGATGAAGCCCGGCAGGGCGCGCTGCGATTTTCGAAGGAGCCGGGCGGACCATTCCTCCGGCCCGGTGCCGCCGACCGGATTCCGCCGATGGTAAAGTTGCCCCGGCTGCTAGTGGCAGCGGAACATTTTGAAGGTGATGCAGAAACCGAGGAGGACATTCGCTTGCTCCTCGCTCCGGGATCTTCGCTCGGAGGGGCGCGACCGAAGGCTTCAGTTCGGAGCAAGAACGGCGATCTATTGATTGCAAAATTTCCCCATAAAACGGATGAGACGAATGTCGTGCTATGGGAGGCCCTGGCCCTGCGTCTGGCACGGAAAGCGGGGATCAAGGTTCCTTCCTGGACCGTGGAAAAAGTTTCCCGAAAGTCCGTGCTGGTATTGGAACGATTCGATCGATTAAACAAGCGGCGAATCCCGTTTCTCTCGGCGATGAGCATGCTGGGTGCCAAGGACAACGAGACACACAGTTATCTGGAGGTAGTTGACGCCATTCGGCAACACGGTGCCGGGATTGAGGCGGATTTGGAAGAACTGTGGCGGCGCATCGTCTTCTACATCTTGATTTCTAATACGGACGATCACCTGCGGAACCTTGGATTCCTGTATGCGGGAAGCGAAGGTTGGAGGCTGGCCCCAGCGTACGATCTAAACCCGGTCCCGGTGGAAACCAAGCCTCGCGTGCTTTCGACCAACATCACTTTGGACGACGGAACGGCGTCGCTCGAACTGGCATTCGAGGTAGCTGACTATTTCAAGTTATCCGCGAAGCGCGCGCGGGCGATTGTCGGTCAAGTGGGGAAGGTGGTCGCGCGTTGGGACGAAGACGCCGGCGAGCTGGGAATCGGGAAGACGGACCGGGAACGAATGACTTCCGCGTTTAACCATGATGATCTGCAAAAGGCCACCTACATCCGCTAGTTCGAAGAGACGAAGAGACATGAAGAGACAAGCGTTTCTCAGTCGGGAATAGAAACCTATCCGATGACTTCCCGGTGAGGACGACTCTTTCTTCGCTGGACTCCGCCCCTCCCTTTCCGACGGTGTGCGAAGGCGAAATATCGGAGGGCTGGTTTGGGTGCAGGATTGGGTGCAACTAGAAAAGGAAAAATGGCTCCGGAATTCTGGTAAGCGACACCAGATAGGGCATTTAGATTTTTGATCTTCTCGGCTGTTAACCGAAGGATTGTAAGGAGGTCAAGTAGTTTCGAATTGATTCCCCAGAATTTTCGCCAACATTCGGCTATGACTTGTCCCGACTTGTCCATCAGAGAGCGGCCCGAAAACCAATAAGTGACGCCAGGACAGCGACTTATGTGATTTTGTCCACTGGTTCGGGACCAGGAGGTCGATGGTTCAAATCCATTCGCCCCGACCACTTACCCCACTACTTTCACGCAGTTGCAGTCATTTCCAAATCGCGCGCAGATTCGAGTTTCCGTCCATTCCGTCCAATAACGATGATTTTGGACGGAAGTTCGAAACCCAAACCGGCCTTCTCTGCCACACTTCCCTGTCGAAATATTCCTGCGTGTCCACTCCACTGGCCGCGATGAAGCCCGCGCGC
>WNGH01006218.1_pt1 | contig 11340 bp, 7 predicted proteins | sample 5400631 | NCBI WGS metagenome assembly WNGH01 (sample SAMN13153373, study PRJNA577476) | soil metagenome | isolation source: 115 cm soil or saprolite under Garry oak tree replicate 1 | place: USA:California | collected 2016-06-15 | reverse complement strand
AGAAGTTCGAGCAGATCGTGCTGGGTGGCACAGCGAGGGAGTTCGGGATGCCGTCGTTTTCAGAGGACCTCACATCGGCACAGGTGCGGCTGATCCAAGGCTACGTTCTCGACCGAGCGCGCGAGGCGGCGCGAACCGAAGTCTCTTCGCGGTAGGCCGGGCTGACGTGCTGCGCGGCCTGCAGCGAAGATTACCGATGCGTGGACGAGAACGGCTGCCTTACGGCCGTATCCCGGCAACCTTCAGGCGGATGCGATATAAGCCCGTGCGGGCGGTGAGATAGAGGGTCTTGGCGTCGGCGTCGCCCCAGGCAAGGTTCGCGGGGAGCTCCGGCGTCTTGACTGTCCCCAGGTGTTTGCCCTCGGGCGACATGATCCAGAAGCCACCCGGTCCGGTGCAGTAAACGTTCCCTTTCTGGTCGACTTTCATGCCGTCGGGAACGCCAGCCGCAGTATCCGCGCTCATGTCAATGAAAACCTTGCCGGTGCCAATCGTGTCATCCGGCCGGAGCTCATAGCGCATGATGAGCTTGCGGGTTGTATCGTTTACGTACAAATATTTCTCCCCGGGCGCAAAGGCAATACCGTTTGGAGTCGCAAAGGTCTTCTCCAGCAATTGAAGCTTGCCGTCCTTCAGCAGATACACGCCGTTGAAAGGCAACTCCTTCTTGGGATCGTCGTCTCGCTTTCGGAGGCCGGCGGAAGGATCGGTGAAATAAAGCGCACCGTCCGATTTGAAGACCAGATCATTGGGGCTATTGAGACGCTTGCCTTCAAACCGATCCGCCAGCACTGTGCGCTTTCCGTCTTTTTCGATCCGGGCCACGTCCCGATCGCCATGCGCGCAAAAGACCACCCGCCCCTGCCGATCCAGGGTCACGCCATTCGAGCCGAGAAGCGTGACCACCGCCTGCCCGTTGTTGTTTTGCGATCCGACGTCCGACGGATCGCTCCCGGTAAAGCCACTGGGCTTGAGGAAAACGGCAACCTTTCCGTCCGGCGTCCATTTGTTGATGGCGTTGGCGGGAATGTCGCTGAAGAGCAGATAGCCGCCCTGGCGAACCCACACCGGCCCCTCGACGAACCCAAAGCCGCCCGCCAGTTTCTCCACTTTCGTGTCGGAGGAAATAATCTGATCGAGCGCCGGATCGAGTCTGACGACCTCGTTGGCGCCCTGCGCTTGGACGTGGAGCGCTGCTAGGAGGAGCACGGCGGCGAGCCCGAGGCGCTTTACGCTATTTTTCATGACACTACCCCCTGGGGTGCGCAATCACATACGTCGAAATTCGCGTTTCGCTCCCGGTCGGGAGCCTACAACTCGAATGCGGCTGTCGTCGACTGGGCGACGTGCGCGTCTTTTAGGCGAGGGCCGTCTTGTATAGCGCGACTAGCTTGCCCCAGGCGCGTTCGGCGTCCGGCATGTTGTAGATCGGCCCGCTCGCATCAGCCGGCATGTCCGCCACACACCAACCGTGCTTGGATGAGTAGACGTCAATTTCGGCCGGAACCTTTGCGGCGGCAAAGGACTCTCTCAGCTTGTCTTTGGCGTCCGGTTGGCGCATATCGTCATTCGACGCGATCCCGAAATACATCCGCGCCTTGATCTTGGGCGCGAGCAGGTGCGGGCTGTCGGGCTTGTCCGTGACCAGGCCGCCGCCGTGGAAGGAACCACCGGCGCCAACGCGATTCGGAACGGCGGCGCACGTCTTCACCACCAGCGGCCCGCCCATGCAGTAGCCTTGGGTCCCAATTTTCTTCCCCTTATTGACCTGTGACTGCGCGTCCAGGAAAGCAATGTAAGCCGCGGCATCCTTCTCCGCCGCGCCCGGCGCGTTAATCGACGCCATCAGTGGCTGAATCTTGGGCATATCCGTCTGGAAGTTGAAGGAGGAGACGTTGGCGATCACAGGCGCCTTGGCCACGCGATAAAATGGGTTCGGCACAAGCACCGAATAGCCTTCGGCAGCAATGCGCTTGCCGATGTCGCGCATCACGGGGCGCAAGCCGAAGGCGTCCGCCCAAATCACCACGCCCGGATGAGAGCCGGTGGTCGGATGAATGAATGCGGCGTCACACACGCCATCGGGCGTTTTGATCGTGACATCGGTCTCCATCACAGGCATCGCGGCTGAGGCCGGACCCGCGGCGGCGACAATGCCAGCGGCCACAGACATGGCGATGAAGTCGCGCCGTGAAAGATCGCTGGCGGCCTCATCCCGTTCTTCGGAATCGTGCTTCTCATTCGTCATTGGCTCTCTCCTCTTTAGTAGGTGGTTTAACCTCGAATGTCCGCATTCAAGTCTTCCTTTGAGCAAAGACCATATGCCTGCGGCCCTCGGGTGTCAACGGTCTCGCGACGATACAGCCCGACACGAGGACGGCGGCCAAATCAGAAGCGACGTTTACGTATGCATCGTACTTGCGATGTCAGGTTCAGCGGCTGATGCAAGCTCTGCTTGAAACCAACGACGCCGCAGCGGCTTGAGCGCGAAATGCGCAAGAAACGCTGTAGCGAAATTCATGGCGATAATGGCTTCAAAGACGGGAATCCAGGAACCGCTTGCTTGGTGCAGAATCGCGGCGATAGGGCCACCAAGAACGGAACCCAGCCCCTGCGCGGTATACAGGAGGCCGTAATTGGCCGTGGCGTGCTTAGAGCCGTAGGTGTCCGTCAGCGTCGATGGGAAGAGCGAGAAAATCTCGCCCCAGCCGAAGAACACCACACCGGACATAAGCACAAAGGTGGCAGCGTCTCTCCGGGTCCACAGCCAGATCGTCATTGCGAACCCCTCCAAGGCGAAGGCAATTACCATCGTATTCTCGCGGCCGATGTGGTCGGATACCCAGCCGAAGAATGGGCGAGTGAGGCCGTTGGCAAACCGGTCGATCGACAGTGCCAGGGGCAGGGCGGGTAAGCCAAACACTAAGACATCGGCCATGCCAAAGTCCCTGGTGAACACGCCCATTTGCGAGACCACCATGAGGCCGCTCGTCGACATCATGGTCATCATCACGAACATAAGCCAGAAGATCGGGGTCTTGAGCATTTCGGCAGGCGTAAAACTGCGAGCTGCTTCCGTTGGAGATGCCGCCGAATGAGTGAATCCACGCGGTGTTAGTTGGTACGTTCGCTCCGGACGTCTCAGCCCTTGTGCTGCGATCAGCCCCACCACGCCGAAAATCACGCCGAATTCCAGGAGCGCGCGATGATAATTCGATGCCTTAATGACCTGAGAAATGGGAAAGGTAGTCAGGATCGCTCCGAAGCCGTAACCCGCAGCGACAAGGCCCGTGGCCAGTCCACGCCTATCCGGAAACCATTGCGCCACGTGACAGACGGTACCGACGTAGATGATGCCGGTCCCAATTCCTCCCAGCACGCCATAGGTAAGGTAGAGCGCGGCAATCGTGGTCGCGCGAGCGGCCAATGCCCAACTTAGCCCGGTCAGAACCGCGCCGGCAGACAGCAGGATGCGCGGACCGAACCGATCGATCAAGAAACCTTGCCACGGCGAGAGAAAGGTTTGCAGAACGATCAAAAGCGAGAATGTCACTTGAACTTCGGCGAGGCTCACTCCGAGCGAGTCTGTAAACGGTTTCGTGAACAGCGCCCATATATACTGAGGACTCGAAATTGCCATCATGCAAAGCAGTCCCAGCAGGAGCTGTATCCACCGATTGCTGCGGCGCGTAATGAGGGGTTTGCTAGACAGCGGTCTCGCTAGTTTTCCACGATCGACTTCCCCACTCGTTCCGATAAACTCATTCATCGCAGCCTCGGGCTCGCGTCGTGCGCATTTGGCAGCGGCACAGCTTGCCTCCGCATTCGGTGCAAGTATTTAGCGCTTTTTTAAGGAAAAGTGTTTGAAAAAGTTGGGTGAGCGATGGGATTTTAACCCGCGACGCTCGCTTCCTGGAAGGCGGGAGCGAGTTTAGACGCGCGACGATTTTTATATCGTGGCCGGCGGTGTCGTGCTGTATCCAAGCCGTTAATAATGTGCTCGAAGATGGATTGATAAAGGGTACGAATCTCCCATTGGGGTCCGTGCCTAAACGTCATAAAACTAATTGTCTACCTATAACGAGCCCCCACCGCCCTGTTTTTTTGCTCTGTCGGGCGGCCCGAGATCTGCTGGGGAAGCGAGTTGAATGGGAGAGCCTAGCGTGCCGAAGATTTTATTGGTTGAGGACGATGAAACGAATATCGATATGTTGTCCAGGCGGCTGCAGAGCAGGGGCTATCATGTGATCACCGCCGCGGATGGTGAGCAAGGACATTCGCTGGCCCAATCAGAAAGTCCGGACTTGATTTTGATGGATATCAGCCTGCCGACGATGGACGGTTGGGAAGTAACTCGCCAGTTAAAAGCAAGCGAGGTCACTCGCCATATTCCAATCATTGCCTTGACAGGGCATGCTTTGGTCACGGACCGAGAGAAAGCCCGCGAGGTTGGGTGCGACGAATACGAAACCAAGCCGATAGAGTTTGGGAGGTTGAGCCGCAAGATAGCCAATTTGCTTCTCGATAAGAAATTGGCATGAGACACGGTGTGATTCTTTGCCGGCAGACGCGCACGTTATCTGAGCTCACTCGATCTTAACGGAGCGGGAGATCTGACCGTCCTTTGCAAGCGGCTCGAATGTGACAGGCCCAATGGAGTAGAAACCTGTGCAATACCAACATGACCTTTGCAGCGCACTCGAGGCCAGGCTGGAAATGGCCGAGAAGACCCTTTCCCATTGCGACCGCAACCTTCAGCTCACCATACAGATCTGGATTGGAGCCGCCGAGGACATTGAATCGTTGCTGGCGCAACGGGCGCACAACAGCGCAGAAATTGCGCGCCTGATTCAGCAACTTCGAGAACAAGCCGAATCAGAAGAGGAAAGACAATTGCTGGATGCCGCGACGCCGCGCTGGAGCTTCAGCGAGAGTTATGGAGAGCTTCTTCGCCAGATCGTGGATGGACAGGTTTGCGCCGAGGCTGGGGCCGAAACGAACAACGTCCTGCTGCCTCTTTTGCTGGATCATGCCTCTTGGAAGGCTTTCGTAGAGTTCTTACGCGCACAAGTAAAATCCGCCGAGCTCACGGATGAATCCAGGGAGAAAATGATCGGCCGGACGCGAGAGCTTGCGCGCCAGAACCAGGTGCTGAGAAGCGTAGTTGCCGAGCGCAAGCGCCTCCAGGAAAGACTTTCACAATTGGCATCGATCGTAGAATGCGCGAATGACGCGATTGTGGTTTACACCCTGGGGGGTACGATCGTCAGCTGGAACGCGGGCGCAGAGAGCCTTTACGGCTATTCGGCAGGTGAAGTACTTGGGCGTTCGAGATATATGCTGACGGCTGAGGGCCAACCGGACGAGGTAAGCAGAATTTCCGAAAAACTCAAACGGCAAGAGAAAACTCAACTCTGCGAGGCCATCCATGTGCGGAAAGGCGGAAAACGGATACACGTCGCCATGTCCTTGTCCCCGGTGAAAGAGGTGAACGGTAACGTGGTTGGATTCGCAGCGATCACGAGAGAAATCCGCGGCTCAAAAGCCGCGCTGCGTTCTCGATACAAGAAGCGCGATAAGGCAAGCGTCTGAGCAGGAAACGGGATCGCTATGTCGGCGTTTCACGCAACCTCCATCGTTCGGCCCCCCGGCACTCTGTAAAGCAGAGTCATAACCAAACAAGTGAGCTCGAACTGCGGCGGTCAGTGTACTATCGAGCCGATCAGACGGGCCAAAATCAAAGTCGCGAACTAGGTGCCATTGCGGAAATAGCAGCCTCGACGTCACCAAAACCTTGATGCGCTGGGGGGCGGGCCATGAGCGTAGTGCAGAATTCTTCAGTCGCCGGTGTAGCGGCACCCGCCGCATTGTCTGACAAATCGCAGCGGGCAGCCGTTCTTTGCGGCTGCATCGTGGCATTCGCGTATTCAGCCAACTACACCAATCACGCCCCTCTGGCACCCGCGCTGATGCGTGAATTTGGGTTTAACCAGGCCCTGGCGGGGTTTCTGACCACCGGCATCTTTGCGACTCATGCCCTCATGCAGATTCCTGGCGGACACCTGGTTGACCGGCTCGGCGCAAAGCGCGTGCTCTTGTGCGCCCTCGCGTGGGTGACGCTCGGCAACCTGGGGATAGCATTTGCCGGCGCGTATTGGCAGTTGCTCCTATGCAAGATTTTCACCGGCATCGGAACCGGGGTTTGCTTTGTAGGGGGCGCACGCTACGTGCACGCGGCCGCAGCCGGACGGCAGCTCAACGTGGCGCAGGGACTCTTTGGCGGTTCCGTCCAACTCGGCGCCGGGTTCGTGATTTTCGCGGTGCCGAGACTCTATCTTTTGGCCGGATGGCGGGCGACGTTTCTCGTATCAGCTGGAATGGCACTGACGGCAGCGATCATCTGGCTGGCCGGGGCTCCGAACGTCACATCCGGCGCTGCACCGCCCGGCCGGTTCCGCGAGATGTTAGGGGCTCCTCAGCTCTGGCTGCTGGGGCTGGTGCAAATGGCTAGCTTCGGCCTCTCCCTGGTTGTGGGGTCATGGGTTGTGGTCATGCTGACAAAGGTCCTGAAAGTTCCCGCCACTCAGGCTGGGCTCGTCGGATCGCTGGTACTACTGCTCGGCATCGTGTCGCGACCGCTCGGAGGTATATTGCGCCGCCATATGGGCATCCGTCCCCTGTTCATCGGCAGTCTCCTGATGATAGCGTTGGGCTGTTTCGCGTTCGTGTCTACCTCACTTTCTTTGGGCATCGCGCTGACGGCGGTTGTGCTGATTGGCATGGGCGTCGGCCTCCCCTACGCCGCGATGTTTTCGCGTGCCGGAGCATTGTTTCCAGGCCGGGCTGGAGCGGCCATGGGGTTAGTGAATATGCTGGGAATTATTATGATCCTCGGCGGCGCTCCGCTTGTGGGGCACTTAGCGGATTTGTCTGGTACCTTCCGGACAAGCTTCGTTGTGCTCGGTGGCTTTTCGCTGTTCGTGTGTGCGGCCGTGCCTTTCATCGATAACGATGAACCGATACTTTCAACGGCCTAACTCCCGGGGTGTGCAGCTGGACAGGCCCAGGCCCCTCTCAAAGCCACCGCTCATAAGATTTTGTTAAGGTTCCCTTAAGGTTAGAAGTATCAGAGTCCCGCTCGTTTCCTTTCCTTCTCAAAAAATAGTGGGCCTGATCCGCAGTGTTTTTCTCTGAAGACGCCTGGGAAGAGGTATCTTACGAACTTCTCGACTGTTTGTGGTGCCTTTGCTGCTTCGCTCGGAAACGCAGTTCTTTGCTGCGTGATCATTCCTCCTGAGACGATTTTTTCTATATACCCGCGCTCGCCCGTCCTCTTTTTTCCAGGTTTCTGGTTGCCGGATCTAAATTTGGCGTAAATACGTAGGTAGGACGAAACAGGAGGGTGTTTATGAAAGGGAAACTAGGCCAACTCCTACTTTTCGGGTGTGTCCTGAGCCTGAGTCTCTCGTTATCGCTCCCCCTTCGGGCGCAGGTATCTGGCGCCATTGTCACGGGCGCTGTCACTGACGCGCAGGGAGGCGCCGTCGCCAATGCAAAAGTCTCAGCCCGGAATGCCCAAACCAGCGTGGTTACGGAAACCACGACCAATACAGACGGTGCGTACAGCATTCTCAACCTGATTCCCTCGGATTACGAAATTTCGGCATCCGCATTGGGCTTCAGCACCTCAGTCGCGAAACTGACCCTCACCGTGGGCGCGAAGCAAGAGATGAATTTTTCGTTGAGCGTCGGTCAAGTGACGCAGGAGGTGCAGGTTACCGCTGCCGTACCAACAGTTGAACTGGCGAGTTCCACTCTTTCAGGAAACATCGAGAGCACCGAAGTCCGAGAACTTCCCTTGAACGGACGCGACTGGGCCACTCTGGCCACACTGGAGCCTGGCGTCGCCAAGGTCCAGGCTCATCCGACCGGGACGCAGGCTTCCCGCGGCTTGGGCATACAAATGACCATCAACGGACAGCGGCCCACGCAAAATAGTTATCGGCTGGACGGGGCGCTCGTGAATGATTATTCCAATGCGGGCCCCGGGAGCGTACTCGGTCAGAACCTAGGTGTGGATGCCGTTCAAGAATTCTCCGTGCTAACGAGCAACTATTCCGCGGAGTACGGTTTCACTTCTGGCGGGGTAATCAACGCAGTCACGCGTTCGGGCACCAACACGTTCCACGGATCTGCCTTCGATTTTCTGCGCAATGAAAAATTTGACGCTGCCAATTACTTCAACAATGCTAATAGCCTCCCCAAACAGCGTTTGGAGCAAAACCAGTTCGGAGCGTCGGCAGGAGGACGCATTCTGAAGGACAAGGTCTTTCTCTTTGGGGACTACGAGGGCGTGCGTCAGGCCAAGGGAACAGCCCTAACGCAGTTCACCATTTCCGACGCCGTTCGCGCCGGCAACGTCACGAACCTATCCACCGTAACTAACGGTTCCACCGGCGTTGTGAGTGCCGTCCCTATAGACCCGTATATCCAGAAGTACCTCGCTTTTTTTCCGAAGCCGACCGGCCCCGGCAATTGTACGAGCTGTAACGCGAACGTTGCGCCGTATGCTTGGAATCAAGTACAACACACAACAGAGAATTTCTTCACTGTCCGATCCGATCAGAGGCTTTCGGCCAAGGACAGCCTGTTTGAAACATTCGTGCGCGACCCCTCGAGGTATACCTTGCCGCAAGCGCTCAACCAGGTTTTCGTAGAGTTCTTCGCCTACCGGGAAGCCGCAGTGCTCGAAGAGACTCACGTGATCAGTTCGTCCATGGCCAATACGGTTCGGGTGGGCCTGGACAAGACCAACGGCAAGACGAATAACTACAATGACTTCGCCTCACAAGCGATAAACCCCCTGGCGGCGGACACATCGCTCAACGAGATCCCGTCGCAGGGGACCGCTCATGGCCAACCCACCGTCAATCTGACGAGCACGAATATAACGACCCCTGTGCTGCTTTGGGGAGGAACGCACCAGGACCTGTACAACCAAATCTTGCAAGTCTATGACGATGCATTCGTCACGCGGGGCAACCACGGCCTGAAGTTCGGCTTTGAATTCCTGGGACAACAGAACGATACCATTGCCATCAACGGGATAAACGGCAGCGCCACCTTTACGGGCGGGTTGGCGACTACGATTGCAAATACGGACTGCGGGACGTCGGCGGGCGGCATTGATGCTTCTTGCGGGGCGCTGGTCAACTTTCTGACCAACCAGCCGCGGGTTGCGGTTACGCCTGCCGATCTGACCGCAAGCAATAAGCATTACGTGCGTGATAAGGTTTTCGGGGCCTACGTACAAGACGATTGGCGCTTGCGCTCCAATCTCACCGTGAACCTGGGGCTGCGCTACGAAATACAGACCAACCCCACTGAGAAACACGGTGAAGTGGCATATTTAGCGGCTGCTAATGGTCCGTCCACGAATTTGAGAAACTCCTTTTACACGCGCAACCCTACCCTCAAAAACTTCGAGCCCCGCATTGGTTTTGCTTGGGATCCGTTCCACAACGGCAAGACCGCGGTCCGAGGCGGTATCGGAATGTTTGATCAGTTGCCGGGTGCGTACATCAACGCGCTGTACAATGCTACGACGGCTCCCTTCCTGGGTACCTACGGTACCGTTGGCCCCCCAGTCGGTAACTCCCCCCTCCCCGGTACATTCCCATATGGTATTCCGGCACAACTGCCCACGGTTTTGCCTACGCAGGTGGTATGGGCATACACGGACGCGAATATTCAGCGGAATTACATCACGCAATGGAATTTCAGCGTTCAGCGGCAACTCGCCGCCAACACGACGATCACGGTCGCCTATGCAGGTGCCCACGGGGTGCACAATCCCTTTCTGACAGAAGGGGGCAATTCGGTTCAGCCAGTGAACGCCGGAAATCCGATCCCCGGCGTCGGCTACTATTGGCCGATTCCATGGTCCAATGTGAGGAACTGCGCGCCACCGCCCCCGTTTCCGCCGGTGGGGGACGGCGTGACCTGCCTCACAGCGGCCGAAAAACAGGCTCGGTTTTACAACCCGAACATCCAGACCTGCCGCTGCATCTTTTGGGAGGGCACCTCCTCTTACAACAGTCTTCAACTGAGATTTGATCAAAGGCTGTTCCACGGCCTTCAAGTGCAAGGTTCGTTCACCTGGAGTAAGAGTATCGACGATAGCTCGGGAAGCGCCGCTGCCGACACGTTCAGCAATGAGTGGAATGCACTCCCCACCTACGACCTGAGCCTGGTGCGCGGACTCTCGTCCTATGATGTTCCACGTAACGTGGTGATCAGTGGCTTGTATAATGCTCCGACTCCGAAGTCGTTGGGGTCGATAGGTGGTCATGTGTTGGGCGGATGGCAGGTGGGCATCATCGCTCAGGCCAGCGACGGTTTCCCGCTGATGCCCAGCATGGGCATGGACAATCCGGATATGCTCGGCGAGATCATTCAGACTCTCAATCCGCCGAACGTTGTAGCCGGCTGCAAGATCGTTAACCCGGGGAATACAGCCCATTATTTGAATGCAGGATGTTTTTCAATGGTGCCTCAAACCGCAACGAATACTCCTTTTTGCGATACGGCTCGCGCAGCGAAGTTGGGCTCCCCGGGCTTCTGTCCAAACATTCGTGGCAACCTGGCACGGAATACAATCCTTGGGCCTGGCTTGGCTAACGTAGATTTTTCCATGGTTAAGAACAACCACATCCCGAGGATCTCGGAGGCCTTCAATCTGCAATTCCGGGTGGAGCTCTTCAACGCCCTGAATCGCGCAAACTTTGCACAGCCCTCACTGAACCCAAACACGGGAGGTGGGCCGATGGAGGCAATCTTCGCATCGGGGCAGCCGAATTCGCAGTTCGGACTCATCACCGCTACGCAAATTCCGAACCGTCAGATTCAGCTTGCGTTGAAGCTAATTTGGTAATCAGAGATTTGGCTGCAAGCCAAATAGAGAATCGAAAGTATCCGATCTGAGGAGATAAGAAATGAAAAAGGTGGCGATCGCCTTGAGTGTATGCACGTTCTGCGTCTTGAGTGTATGCACGATCTTCGTTTTGAGCGCGGGAGCTCAGCAACAGCCGAAGCCCTACGTCAATAAACAGGCGCCTATGGAGCACTGGTCTGGCCTTCTGAGGCTTGTGGAGACGATCCCGATCCCCACCGAAGGTTATATCGATCACCTCAGCTATGATCTGAAAAACCAACACCTGTTTATTTCCGGCGAGAACAATAAGAAGCTGGTCGTCGTGGATATGAAGGCCGGCAAGGTGATCCACGAGACGCCTCTCGGCGGGAATCCTCGCAAGCCCTTCTTTGACGCTGCTACCAATG
>WNGH01021107.1_pt1 | contig 11344 bp, 13 predicted proteins | sample 5400631 | NCBI WGS metagenome assembly WNGH01 (sample SAMN13153373, study PRJNA577476) | soil metagenome | isolation source: 115 cm soil or saprolite under Garry oak tree replicate 1 | place: USA:California | collected 2016-06-15 | reverse complement strand
GATCTCGTCGAGCGTCAGGCCCGCCAGCGTCCGGTGCAGTATGCCGCGAATCCGTTCCAGGGCATCAATGACTATATCCTTGGCTTCCATGGTGCATTACTCTCCTGTGGTGTGACGGCGGGGAGAGGTCTCCACCGCGCATCGCACGCGCTATCGTTGTTGGTTCGCCTGCAAAAAACGCCATCCTGGCAAATCCACCTGCCATTGCTCATCTTCCAGAATCATAGGGAGGATGATGCCGGACATCAAGCGACGATGGGTGATCCACGAGGCATCACTGGTGACCCCGAAGGGCAGGAAGGCAAAGGCGTGTACATCGTCGACATAGCGCGTCGGCGTCACACCTAGATCTGTGAGATCCTCCAGAGGCCAGTGGCGCAAGACGAGTTGTCGGAAATCTGCCAGCAGGGCGGCGCGCATCGGATGGGCCTGGTCATAGGCCGCCCGGTACGCCATCTGCATGTCAATGTTGTTCTGCGTGGCCCACACGCCAAAGCGCATGCCGCGGGTCTCTTTGGAGAGCATGACCCAGGCCAGTTCCATGTCGTCATCACGAATGGCTGCCGCGAATATCCCGGCGCGGGTGCTCGCCTCGTCGGGATAAGGGCTACGTTGTTCGCCGGGAATCCACATATAGTGTCCTTCCTTTGTTATAAGAGGCTCATCTGGAGGGGCAGCAATCCAGTTGACCACATATTCCTGCGGCAGCACATCGACAACGTCAGGGTGATATGGTGTCACTTTGAGGAGGATAGGAAGTTTAGATGCACTTTTCAACCTTTACAGAAACATCCCTTGACGGTCATCCTGTACTCTCGTAGTCTACAACTCGCACGCTCTCTCTGGAGAGCGTCGCAGGCTCACGGGGACCGTACGCTTCCGGCCCATAGAGCGTGCTTGACGATGGTGAGATTGCAGTGCGGGAAGAGGCAGGCATGGAGCAGAACGCTCAGAGCAAGATACTGCTGACAGTCGAAAATGTCACGAAACGTTTCGGCGGGGTCATGGCAGTTGACCGCTGCTCGCTGCACATCCGTCGTGGGACGATTACCGGTTTGATAGGACCCAATGGCGCTGGCAAAACCACGCTGTTTAACATTATTGCCGGGGTCTACCGGCCCGACGCCGGGCACGTATGGTTCGAGGGAGAAAGGATTGATGGACTCCCACCCCACCGGATTTTTGCGCGCCAGGTCGCGCGCACCTTCCAGATCGCGCGTGAGCTCAAGCGCATGACCGTGTTGGAGAACCTCCTGCTCGTCCCGGGGCAGCAACTCGGCGAAAACCTCGGCCATGCCTGGTTCCACCCCCGCCAGGTGCAGCAGCAGGAACAAGCCCTGCGCGCACGGGCTGAGGAGGTGTTACAGCGCGTCAAGCTCCACTACCTCCGCCATGAGTACGCTGGCAATCTCTCTGGTGGTCAAAAAAAGCTCCTGGAACTGGCGCGGACGATGATGTCCGACGCCACGTTCATCCTACTGGACGAGCCAGGGGCTGGCGTCAACCCGACCTTGATGCAAGAACTGGTGGGGCATATCCAACGTCTCCAAGACCTGGGGCGTACGTTTCTACTCATCGAGCACGATATGGACCTGGTCATGGAAATTTGTAATCCGGTGATTGTCATGAGTCATGGGCGCACGCTCATGGAGGGGACACCGCTGCAAGTCCGCAGTGACCCACGGGTTATTGAAGCCTACTTGGGAGCGTAGCCCTGTGGCGCTGCTCGAGGTCCAGTGTATCACCGTCGGTTATGGTGAGCTGCCGATTCTGCGCAGCGTCAGTCTACGCGTGGAACGTCAGGAAATGGTCGCCATCGTGGGCCCCAATGGCGCCGGCAAATCGACCCTGATGAAGACGATCGCCGGGCTGCTGAAGCCGCAGGACGGCACGATCTGGCTTGACGGGCGAGAGGTTACCAACCTGCGGCCGCACCGCATTGTGCAGGCAGGGGTATGCTACGTCCCCCAAACGGAGAACGTGTTTCCATCGCTCACCGTGGAAGAAAATTTCGATATGGGCGCCTTCATTCGTCGTGGTAACCTGCGCGCCAAAAAGGCCGAAATGTATGCCCTCTTTCCCGACCTCCGCGATAAGCGCAAGAGCCGCGCTGGCCACCTCAGTGGTGGCCAGCGTCAGATGGTGGCGATGGCGCGGGCGCTCATGCTCGATCCTACCTTGCTCCTGCTCGACGAGCCGACGGCCGGTTTGTCGCCGCTGCTGGTTGGGGTGATCCTCGAAAAGATCGTCGCTATCAATCGCACCGGTGTCGCTATACTCATCGTGGAGCAGAACGCGCGCCAGGCGCTGCAGCGTGCGCACCGTGGGTATGTGCTGGCGATGGGGCAAAACCGCTATGAGGACACCGGTCAGGCGCTGCTCGCCCACCCGGAGATTCGTGCCATGTTCCTGGGGGGCCGCTAGGTACCGCGTACCGGTGCTGCGCCCGGCTAGTTGCCCCGCCAAACTGGCGGGGCCAATTGCGGTACGCAGTACCCCAGCCAGTTTGGCGGGGCCAATCTCCCTGTCCCGCCGGGAGGGGCATGGGGTGAGGGTCCCTGTATGCTCCAGCTCATAGTCTACGGTCTCATCTCCGGCAGCATCCTGGCCCTTGGCGCCATCGGTCTGACGCTGATCTACGGTATCCTCAACTTCGCCAACTTTGCCCATGGCGACCTCATGGCCTTGGGAGCCTATCTGGCATTGTTCTTCAGAGTCAGCCTGGCGTTACCCATGTGGCTCGCCTTTGTGCTGGCGATGCTCTGTACCGCGGTGCTTGGCGTCGGCCTGGACCGTGTGTGGTTTCGGCCGTTGCGCCAACGCAGAGCGCGGGCCGCCATTATGGCCATTTCGTCTCTCGGCCTGGCCCTCATTCTGCAAAACCTCATCCGCATGCTCTGGGGGCCGCAGGTGCAGTACTACTCGCGGACCATTCACTTCCCGTTCACCGTCCCCGTGCTCCAGGTGCGCCTCAACACACAACAGGTGCTCATCTTCGCCATTGCGTTGGGACTGGTCATTCTGGTCAGCCTGTTTTTGCAACGCACCAAGCTCGGTAAAGCCATGCGTGCCACGTCTGACAATTTCAACCTGGCCCGCGTTTCAGGCATCGATACGGAGCGGGTGGTGACCTGGACCTGGCTGCTCGGCGCCGCCCTCGCTGCGGCAGGTGGTACATTGCTGGGTATGAGCGTGCGGTTGCAGCCAATCATGGGCTGGGACCTCCTCTTGCCTATTTTCGCTGCCACCATCTTGGGCGGCATTGGGAGCCCTTACGGCGCCATGGCGGGCGCGCTCATCATCGGCCTCGCTGAGGAACTCTCGACGCCGTTCATCCCCACAGAGTACAAAACCGCGGTATCTCTGGTACTCTTAGTGCTGGTGTTGTTGGTGCGGCCCCGGGGGTTGTTTGGCAGCTGGCAGCAGTAAGGTGGGCTTCGCGGCTGTAGTGCATTTACGAAGCTTTGACCGCTCTTGCCATGCAGACGCGATTCCGACCGTTGGTTTTGGCTTCGTAGAGAGCTTCATCGGCACGATCGACAAGTTCTTTGGTGTCAATGCCATTTAGAGGGAACTCGCTAATGCCTATGCTGATAGTTACACCATGCTGGCAACCCAGGGGTTTGAAGTTAAAACTCTCGATAGCCATTCTGATGCGCTCGGCTACGACCACTGCGCCGCTAAGCGCAGTCTCTGGAAGCAGGATGACAAACTCCTCGCCGCCAAAGCGAGCCACCACATCGTGGCTACGCGTGTTGTTCGTCAGAATGTTGGCCACCAGCTTGAGGACGTTATCGCCCACATCGTGCCCATAAGTGTCATTGACCTTCTTAAAGAAGTCGATGTCGAGCATCATTACAGAAATGGCAGTCTATCCCCTGCAGTAACGAGGCACATCCTCTGGAGAAACTGAGCCATATTGTATCAATCGAGGCACCGCTACACAATGCTCTTATGCAACTTTACAAAGAGCGGGAAGAGTCTCGATTCTCCTCCTCACTTATAACGTAGCAAGGCTCCTACGCCATCGTAGGCAGTCAGGCGATCGTCTGGGGCAACCATCTCGACAAAGCCGTCGGTCTGCAGCACGGCATTCACCATCGCTTCTCCGAGTTCTGTAGCGGTCGCCTTGCCACCGCAGAGAGCACACTGGGGTGGCGTTGTGCCTTCGCCGATCTGACCGCAGTCAAGACAGCGCCAGCCGTCGCTGCAGAAATCCTTCTGCAGCACCAGCTTATGCACCCGTGCCGTATTCACCGCTGCCAGGGTTTCCTGCTGGCCAAGCACGGCCAGTCCGCCATGTCCCGCACGATTCACGAGCAACTGCACAGTGGCCTGTTCCTCTTCCCGCTCGTAGCGTTGTAAGGCTTCCTGGGCCGCTTCCAGGATACGACGACGGTCGTCATGCATGTCGAGTGTCAAGGTGTCAATGATCTGCTGTTGCGCCGTGGGTGACAACCAGGCGCGGAAATTCACCACGATGTCCTGTTGCCCGCTGACGATAAGATGGGTGTGTGGATGGGCCTCCATATAGGACGCCACGTATGCTGCGACTTCCTTGTGATGGCGGTCCATATGCTCCTTCACATGGCGCTGGTAGCGCGCCTGAGCCCAGCCACCCTGCTTATGCCGTCCAGGAAATTCATTGGTAAAATCCATCTCGGTCAGAAGCCCTCCCAGCACCACTTCATGGATGTGGGCGGCGCGGGAGTCCACGATGACCAGCAGTGCATTGGTATAATCCTCGTCCAGGCGGGTGAGTTGGCGCAGCATAGGGCGGTCGGCAATGGTGAACTCGTCCTCAAATGGCACCGGCGAGGGAAATGCGACCCACAGATCAGCCGCATGGCACGCAAAGAGCGCTACACCAGGCGTACTGATATCGGCCGTCCCACGCAGGCGCTCTTCCCCCCACTGGGCAATACGCTCTAAATCACGCTCCAGACTCTCGCGGGCGGCCTCTGAGCCCAACGGCAGGGCGCGCGCCTGGCGTACGTGACCAGTTAAAAAGGTCGCGACCCGAGCCCATTGATGCTGATCTCGCCACTGCGTATCGAGATACACGCTGACCACTGGTATCGCGCCGGCCGTAAACCTGGCGAGTTCCCGTAATTCTTTGGTGATCTCCATGATGGCTCCTTTATCTGTCGTGCCAAACGTGTCTGGCAGGGTAGACTGCATCGTGCCGTAGATATCCTCTCCCTTGCTGGTAGTCTACTGGGGATGTGCCCCGTTCTCCATCGAGGAGAGAGCAACGATCATGCCAGGGACGTCCCCCGCGCGCGCTCCCCGGTGACACAAGCGCTTGCTGCTCCTCTCTGTAGGCCAGGCACATGCCCAACGGCACGACACATTGTCTCTCCAGAGACGAAGTGTCATCTCAAAAGGAGAGACTTGGCGTCTCGGGTTGATCACTGGTATCTCTTCGCAGTAAGGCGGCTGGCCTGCTCCCACTGGAGAGTCCAGTGGACCGCGTACGGCCAGATTTTGATTATAGCCAGGTGCTCAAAGTGGGAGACACCGTGCAGGATGTGGCGGAGGGGTGCAACGTCGGGGCACTGACCATTGCCGTGACTGCGGGGACCCAGACCGCCGCGACGCTGGAGCAGGCTGGTCCAGCAGCGGTGCTGCCATCCGTGGCGGAGTTGCCGGAGTATCTCGTCAAGCACGGTTATATACCGCGGCCACTATCGGGTCAGTAACTTGCGGATTTCCTCACGGGCCCCGTCCTGGGTGGCTTGATCTTCAGACCCCAGGTCGTCCATAAGCGGCTCAAAAAATTCCATCAGCGCCCGCTGCTTGTCGTCCTCACGGACGATCCGTACGAGCCCCTCAAAGGCACGCTCACGTACTTGCTCGTTCGGATGCATCATCTGACTCAGCAGACGTCTCGCCGCGGCGTTGGACTTGATGTCATCAAAAACGTTGCCGCTGGTGGGTCCCTCATTCCCCTTGGGTTCTTCACTCCTTTCCGTCTGGGGTGGGGCACCAGCACCCCACTCTTCCGCCAGAAAAACGAGCCGTTGTACCTGGATGTTGTCTTGCGCCATGACCAGCATGCAGCCTGGCACCTCAGATACACGGAACAGGCGTTTGAGGCCATCGACCACTGGCAGCGACGAGAAATGGATGGAGACACGACGGTTCGGGATCCCTTCTGGGTGACGGATGTCGATTTGTCCCAAGCTGGCAATACGTTCGACGACTGCCGGCAGGTCCTGCGCCTGCACATCAACGGACAGACCACTCTGATCGAGGCTAATCTTCGTATCTTCGGACAGTGGCTGCGGCGGTTGCGCGGTGGCGGGGTTGTCCGGCGCCGTCGGCGATAGCACGCCGCGCCTGGACGGACGTGGCGGCCCTCCTTGCGCATCAACGCGTCCTTGTAGACCCAGGCAGATCAGGAGACACAGGAGACTACCATACCATACGGGTTTTTGCCTATACCACCACACGGCTTGCTTCTCCCTATGAAAACACCCCATCATCGGCCATCAACTGCCAGCCAGCATAGTGTACTGCGTAACAGTGGCATACGGCGTTAGGCCCTGTCAAGACGTGGCCATCTGCTCCGTGTGCCGATGTATGCAGGCCGACCCTGTACGCTCGACATTTCGGGCTACCATATGGCGTGCTATAACGTTATAATGGCCTATCTCATGTGCCAATAGAAGGGCTCTGCCTACTTTCAAGGAGAGGAGAATGGTATGCCATCAGATAAAACCACGTACTCGATTGTGCTTGAAAAGGACATGATGGAGTTCCTGGAACAGATGACGACCCAGTATGGTCTCCCGGACGTGTCGAAAACGGTGCGCTGTCTGGTCAATTATGCCCGGGATGTCGAAGAGGCACGTGACGATATTTTTGCCGAGATCCGTTGTAAGTACTGTGACTAATGCCATGGCGAGTGATCCTCCTCGCTGATGACATCTACGGCAGCAAGTGGGCGTCGCTGTTGCGCTTCAGGGGCGCCCACGCTCTGCACCATACCCAGTTGAGGAGAGCCTGTGTATGTCCAAATCTCTAGTAGAAATGGCCTCAGAAATTATTGCGGCCCAGGTCCGCCATGCGCCGATGTCGCCTGAGGAGATCTCGGAAGGCGTCAAAAAGGTTTTTGTCATCCTCCAGCAGCTTCAGGGGCTCGAAGCCGGCATGCCGGGCACCAGCAGTGAGGGCGAGGGGATATGGAAACTCACGCCGCAGGACTCCATCCAACGCAATCGGGTCATTTGCCTGGAGTGTCATAAAGAGTTCAAGCTCCTGTCCAACCGTCATCTGGCTCTGCATGGTATGAACTCGCGTGAATACAAGCGCAAATATGGCTTGCCCATGCGTCAGGCGTTGAGTTCCAAATCCCTCACACTGGCACGCCGCAAAATTGCCAAGGAAAAAGGGCTCGGGGAGAAGCTGGTAGCGCATCGGCGCAAGAGGCAATAGCCCCCGGTATGGGCTGTCACCAAGCGTGCTCCACAGCAGCAGGATACAGGCTGACGAGCCATTCCTCACTGACGTCCTGCTGCGGCCTGCATGGAGACGTGCGGGCCTGGGGGCACGACCAGAGTCAAGGCATGCTCGGGAGGTAAGGCAGGCCCCTGACCGCCGAGGAGTGTATTGGCGGCCCGACCTTGCGGCACCACAGTGACCGCCGGCTGGCGTCTTTCCAGAGGGCGCTGGGTGGTACGTGGCACGCGTGCCACACGCGAGGTGAACGCCACCTCGGGACGGAAAAAATGCTCAGGCGAGCCAGAAGCAAGCGGGGGGAGGAGCAGGTTCACATAGCCAAGGTAGGCCAGGAATGCTAGCAACGTCACTCCTAACCCTAGAGCCACCCATGGGCCCATCGTTGAGGGTTGCTTCAGGACAAAGTCACGACGATAGTGGTCGTCAAGATTGGCATCACACATTTCCCGGGAGGTCACCGCATCCTCCAACATCAGGAGTCCTCTCCACCGCCCACCTCACTCTGGGGGCGCTGCAGGGATCATGCACGCAAGGGAGCGTCTAAGACAGTACGCCTCTCCTACACTCTGGTCAATGCCTTATGTCGGGAGATCTGGTGAGGCACCATGCCTCTCATGCCCCTGCTCAGTAGGAACGGGGCATACCCAAGACATGCTCGCCAATATAGTTGAGGGCCATTTGCTGCGAGACTGGCGCAATCTTGTACAGGCGGATCTCGCGGTAGAGGCGCTCGACATCAAATTCACGGGCATAGCCAAAGCCACCAAAGGTCTGCACGGCGTGGTCCACGGCGTCACAGCCCGCCTCGGCTGCGAGGAGTTTCGCGATGTTCGCCTCTTTGCCGCATGGCAGGCCCTGGTCATACAGCCAGGCCGCCTTGAAGGCCATCAATTCGGCCGCTTCCAGACGGGCGTACGCCTCGGCGAGGGGAAACTGTATGCCTTGATTCTTGCCGATGGGGCGCCCAAAGACCACCCGCTCTTTGGCGTACTGCACTGCCTTGTCCAGGGCTGCCTTGCCAATCCCCACCGCTTCTGCGGCAATGACAATACGCTCCGGGTTCAGCCCAGCGATGATGTGGGAAAAGCCTTCCCCTTCCTGACCCACCAGATCGACGTGCGGCACGCGCAGGTTGTCGAGGAAGAGCTCGTTCGAATCCACCGCGTGGCGGCCCATCTTGTCGATCAGTTTGAGGGTAATGGCCCTGCGGTCCATGGGAGCGAAGAACAACGACATGCCTTTGGACTTTTTGGCGACCTGTGCCACCGGTGTGGTACGCGTGAGGATGAGGACGCGATCCGCCTGCTGGGCGTTACTGCTCCAGACCTTGCGACCGTTGATGACCCACTCGTCACCGTCCCGCACCGCGGTGGTTTGCAGCCGGGTCGTATCGCTGCCGACGTTCGGCTCGGTGACCGAGAAAGCCAGCTTCATCTCGCCAGTGGCGATTTTGGGGAGATAGCGCCGTTTCATCTCCTCGCTGCCATACTGAATAATCGGCATGGGAGGAAACATGGAAAAGTGAATCGGCGCGGCACCGGACGTGCCAGCACCGGAGGCACAGATCTCCTCTAACACGATGCAGGCTTCCGTGACCCCAAGACCACTCCCGCCATAGGCCGTGGGAATGACTGTACCCAACCAGCCGGCAGCAGCAAAGGCGTTAAAAAATTCATCGGGATACGTGCCAGTGCGGTCTAACTCGCGCCAGTAACTCCAGTCAAACTTGCGTGCCAGGCTGCGTACTTCAGTACGCATGAGCTGCTGCTGCTCAGACAATGCAAAGTCCATCAACATCCTCTCCTGACATAGAGTGTACCCAGCGCTGCCTCATTCTGGCGACTGGGCCTGGGAACTCTGCCATCCCCAACGCTGGATGCGCTCTGGCACAATCTTGATGACGAGTCCATCGCCCTGTGCCAGGTGGCGCTCCCGATACTGGACATATTTGTCCTCCAGCAACGCCAGAGCGCGCTGACGTTCTGGGCCACTGTCCAGGATGAGCGCCGGGCCACGGATCAAGACGTAGTAGAGCTGCTGCCAGTCTTCTTCATAGTGATGCACCAGGAAGGCCACGCGTGGATTCTCGACAATGTTGCGGATGCGCTTCATGCTGTACCCGGTGCGGCGCTTTGGCTTATGGTCGATAGCCGAATAGATGGCCTGACCGTCATAGGTGAAACATATGGGGACGAGATGCGGCGCCCCAGTGCCATCAGCCGTGGCCAGGTGGCCAATGCGATGTGTCTGTATCAAGGCCATGAAGTCGTCCTGGGTCGCCATGATCGTCACCTGCTCCTATGGGAATGCTCTCTGGGGCGTTGTTGTATGCCCATCCTCGCTGTCTGTCAAGCCCAAAACGGGCTGCTTACCGTCAGTGTGATGCGCACCATGAGAGCAGAGAGCTTCTTTGAGTTGCACTGCTCAATGCTGTGGCGGTCGCCACAAGTCGAGCCATTGTCGGACGGCAGCGGTCTTGGCCTGGCGGGCTTCGGTGAAATGCGCCAGGTAGTAGCCGATTTGATTGTCCCGAAGTGACCACAGCCGATCGCGGTGTTCAGGCCTGTCGATGTTAAGACGCTGCTCAACAACACCCTTTGCCCCTCCATGACTTGCGACCTGCCTGGCGGCGCTCGCGGTGTCGAGGACGACCGTTTCGCCAGAGGACAACTCAACGCGGTAGACCCGCTTTGCATTCCAGCCGTCCAGGTCATAAGCATACGCGCCGAGCACCTGGACACACACCGACCAGCTGACCAGCAGCCCGAACAAGACTCTCCGCCAGCTGGCTGTACCGACCCATCCCATCGTAGGCACAATCAGCACAACCAACATTGGCACGAGGTCCACGATACGCCGATACCCAAATCCCCACCCTCCCCACCAGTCAAACCATCTCGATTCCACCGCCAAGAGCAGTACAGTCGCAAGTGTTATCGGACGCAGGCTGGCGAATGCGGCTCGGCGCCAGGCAAGCACCGCTCCCCATAGCGCTAGAGCAAGAAACGGGGAAAACACCAAGAGCCCGCGTGACGGGCTCACGAGGAGGCCAGCCAGCCCATACAGCATGGGCGTTTGCCACACATCACGTGACCCGGTCTTGAAAAACGCAATCGCCTGGCCCGCCTCGGTCTGTCCAAAGTGCAGCAGCGATCCAAGGAAGTATGAGTTGTACAGGCCTAGCGCCACGGCGAAAGGTAAGCTCGCCGCCATGAAGGCCAGGCATCGTCGCCGGTCCGTCACCAGCATGTAGGCTCCCACTACCACAGTGAGCAGAGCACTGGTCGGCCGACAGGCCGCCGCAGCACCGAGGAAGAGGCCAGAGAGCCCAGCGTATCGCAGGCTCCCACGCGGCTGCACGAGGAAAAAGGTCCCGAGTGTCAAAAAGAACTCATTGGGGGCGTGCTGCCACAAAGTCTGGCTGCTGACGCTCCACACACACGTTCCGAGCCCATACGCCAGTGCTAGGACCAATGCCGGAGCGGGCTGTAGCCATAGGCGGCAGGTCAAGAACACGATGCCCGCCGAGGCCGCCGCGAAAAGCGCGGCCGCCACCTTGCCACTGTACCACAGCACTTCGGGGCGCACCGACAGGTCACCAACGAAGACGCGGGCGAAGGCCAGGATCGGCACCGCACTGAGGCCTGCTCCCGGCCCGTAACTCCCAATATACAGTGTCTCACCGCTGACCGGATCGGTGCGCACCGATGGCATCATGAAATATCGAGGCTTGGGCACAATAATACCGTCAGCGTATAACTGGGCAGCCTCGACTTCAGCGATGTGCGCTTGGAGGTCGAAGAGCGGGCGGAGGCTGGTACCCTGCCTGCGGAGCTGCCAGTCGAAGAGCCAGGGCATCCGGGAGGGTGTGAAGGAGAGC
>WNGH01013501.1_pt1 | contig 11345 bp, 8 predicted proteins | sample 5400631 | NCBI WGS metagenome assembly WNGH01 (sample SAMN13153373, study PRJNA577476) | soil metagenome | isolation source: 115 cm soil or saprolite under Garry oak tree replicate 1 | place: USA:California | collected 2016-06-15 | reverse complement strand
CGCTACCAACTGCGCGAGTAAATCGGGCACCAGCGCCTGGCACTGGTCATTCGCGGATATCGTCAAGTTGGCCGGGCAGACGACGGTCGGCGGGGTGGTGTCCACGACGGTAAAAGTCGTCGTGCAAGTCGCCAGGTTGCCAGCGGCGTCGGTCACGGTGATGGTGATCGGGGTGGCGCCGCAGGTAACTAACGTGCCGGCCGCGGGGACTTGCGCTTTCTGCAGTGACGCCGCCGGCGTGCAGCTATCCGCGGCGCTGAGGGTGGCGAGGAAATCAGGCACCGCGGCCTGGCCGCGATCATCAGCGGAGACCGTTAATCCCGCGGGGCAGACGATGGTAGGCGGCGTGGTGTCGGCTACCGTAAGCGTGGTCGTGCAAGTGGCTTGGTTGCCGGAGCTATCGGTGACGGTGATGGTAATGGGATTGTTTCCTAGCGCGGCCAGGGAGCCGGCGGTGGGAGACTGGGACTTCACCAATGACGCCGAAGCAGTGCAAATGTCCGACGCGGCCAACTGCGCGAGCAGATCGGGCACCACGGCCTGGCACTGGTCGTTGGCGGCCAGCGTAAAGTTCGCGGGGCAGACGATGGTCGGCGGCGTGGTATCCACTACATTCACATTGACGGTGGCCTGGGCCGAGACGCCGTACGGGTCGGTGACCAGAAGGGTGATACTGTGCGCGCCGAAGGCAAGACCCACTTTGATGATGGCCGTGGTGCCCAGCAGGACATTGCCATCACTCCATTGATAAGTGAGGGCCTCCCCGTCCGGGTCCCTCGAAGCGCTGCCGTCGAGCGTCACCAGGGTGCCGGCGCCGGCACATTCAACCACCTGGTCCGGGCCGGCGTTGGCCACGATCGGAGTCTTGCCCGGCAGAGTCAACAGAAACCAGCTCGGCTGGCCCAGGAAATGTCCCGTGCCCGCAATCTGTCCGGCGTCGTTGATGAAATCGGCGACCTCGAGGACCCAGCCCGAGTTTGGCGGCAGCAGCGTGTTCAGATCGATCATCGTGCCGTTTTGCCAGAGGAAAGCGCGCATGGCCGGAACGGCATTGGAAGAAACGCCGACGACCTGGCCCAGGTTGTTCATGGAACCGACGCTGGTGAAATGCCCGCCCAGCGTGCCGAGGTCTTGCAACGTCCCGCCCGAGTAAACGAACGAGTGATTCTCCCGGTCGCCCGCCAGCGTCGAGTCACCCGCCACCTGCCCCGCATCGTTGACGGCGTAGCCGGCGCTCAAGGTGCCACCGAGCGTGCCGAGGTCGCGCAGGACCGTTCCGTCGAAGAGGAAGGCGTGCGTTTCCAAATCGCCAGTCGTGGTCGCATTGCCGGTGACCTGGCCGAGGTTGTTCAGGGCCGCGGCGGAACTTGCGGTGCCGCCCAGCGTGCCGAGGTCGCGCAGGACCGTTCCGTCGAAGAGGAAGGCGTGAGACTGGGCGTCGCCGGTGGTGCCCGAGTCGCCGATGACTTGGCCGGATCGGTTGATCGCGCTGCCAAAGCTGAACGAGCCGCCCAACGTGCCGAGGTCGCGCAGGCTCCCGCCATTGAACAGAAAAGCGTGATAATCCAGAGTGCCGAAAGCGGTGTAGGAATAGCCGGTAATCTGGCCCAGATCATTAATGGCGAACGCTGAGCTAGTCTGACCGCCGAGCGTACCCAGGTCGAACATCGTCGCGCCAGTGAAGACAAAGGCGTGGAATTCCATGTCGCCGGGGAGAGAAGAATCGCCCACGACTTGCCCGGCAGCGTTAATACCTTGCCCGACACTCGTGGTGCCGCCTAGGGTGCCCAAATCGAAAAGCGTGCCGTTGGTGGACCCAAAGGCCCGCTGAACCCCATTGATGTCATACCAATAGCCCGCTACCTGGCCCGTGGCGTTCAGACTGGTGACTGCCAGCGCCGCGGTTCCTTGGACGGTGAGATTGGTGATGGTGACGGAGTGCCCGTAGAGCGGGGAGCTCGCCGGCAGGAGGAAAGCGCAAACGACGAGTCCCGCGACCGCGCCGCGGCGTCCGAGTAATAGATTAAGCATCGTTTTCATAAACTTTCCTTTCACATTGCATTTAGCACGATCAGGGCCATTGTGCGGGGCTGAGGATCAGTATTACGGTATGAGCACGAGCTTAGAGCCGCCGGAAAAGAGGCTGAATAGCTTGATTTCACTAAGGAATCCGGCCCTTCGCCGGGTGTCAATTTGAGGCGTGTTGGGCAGGATGAATAGGATTGCACGGTCCCCGCTTGTCCAGAATCTGGCGGACAATTCCAAAAAGTGGACAGGCTGTGAGTAAGTGGGAGTTGAAGCTGGACTCGCTTTACTTGACGGCGCCAAACGCAGCGAAGCAGTTGTTTTTGTGCAATACCTCGACGGTTCGGAAGCCGCAGTCCCGCAGTAAATCCATTTGAAAGGCGAGTGGACGCGGGGTGTCCTCCTGCTGCACATAGGCAAAGACCTCATCCCGATAGGCCGCGTCTTTCAAGCGGGCGAGATATTCGCCGTAGCGCTCCCACATCAGAGCTTGCACCGCCGGGATCGAATGTTCGATGAGGTCGGAAATCCACACCGAACCGCCCGGCTTGAGCGCGTCGCGGACTTTGGCGAACACGGCGCGCCACTCCGCCACGTCGCGCAGATGGTGGAACACGGCCGCGGCGAGCACGAGGTCGAAGCGTGCGCGGCCCAACTCCAGTTCGCGAATATCGCCCTGGAGCGTGGTCACCCGTCCGGTGGTGGCCGCGCTGACCCGCTGCCTGGCCCGTTCCAGCATCGGTTGGCTTAAGTCTGCCAGGGTAGCGTCCAAGTCAGGCAGGTACTGCAGCAGCTTGAGCGTGTAGTTGCCGGCGCCGCAGCCGAGGTCCAGGACGTGGCGGGCGTTCGGATTGGTCAGGGCGGCGGCGCGCGCGATTAATTCCATCGCCAGGGGAGCGTCGCTGGTTGCCGAATGGCCGGCCTCGAGGTTCGAGAACCGCTCGACTTCGGCGTCGAAGCGCTGGCGGATTTCGACGACGGTGGATTTTCTTCCGTTCACCGCGGCGATATTAAAATGAGCCAGGCCGATGCGAAATCTTTTTCTTAACCCAGCCTTGAAAGGCTGGGCTATTCTCAATTGTCCCGCCGGGACATGGTTCGCAGGTTACGTCGGTGAGGTCGTGTGGCGCCACGCTGGTTTGGACGGTTCTCGCGCTACGTCTCGCATTGCAACGTGCCGGTCGCGTCGAGGGTTTCCTCCGACGCCGGCACGGTGTGCCAGATCAAACTCCGCGAACAACTCGATGGCCGGTTGCTGGCCAGGCTGGTCTTTGTTATGGGCGTGGGGCATGCCTCCTTACCGCAACCATGAACGCGCCGAAGTCGCCCCGATCCAGCGTCAGCAGCACCTCGGCCCAAGCTGCGGCAGTGAAGAGCACCGGGCGGTCTTTGGCCGGACCAAACACGGCGGGTCGGTCCATCGTCCAAACGTCCCTTACGGGAACGAGCCGTGGCCGAATTTGTGCCCAGGCTGGGGCGGCCGGTGCCGGCAAACGCGGAACGTTCCTTGCCACCTCTGCGACCACGTAACCACTCGTCATCAGCGTCCAACGGTTTGGAGATGCCAGGTCAAACAGGGCGCGCGAGGCGCCGGCCGGACGCCCGCAAGCTGCCAGCACCACGCTGGCATCGAGAAACAGGTTCACTCGCCGGCCCGGAAGCGGCGCATCGCCTCCTCGTCTTCATCCATCCACGTCTGGAGTTGTTCGGCGGAAAACTGCCGCGGTTCGGGCAAGGGCGCTTGCTCCTTGCGCAACGTTTCGGCGAGAAAGAGTAACAACTCTGCCCTTTGTCCTGACGGCAGTTCCTCGGCGGCGCGTTCGATTTCAACCAACGACTTCATGGCGCCAATGTGCCACTGGTCGCCATCATTGGCAATAGCCGCTCGGCCCGAAGGTTTTCTGCGGCGCCGGCGGACGACACCCTCCGCGGTCAGACAAGGTGCTTGGTCTCAATCCCACCCCACTTGGCGTTGAGGTATTCGGCCACGAGCCGTCTATGGCGGTGATGCGGCAGGCGCTCGCTGCAAAGAAGGCACGCCTGTTGGAGCAGCTCTTGATTAATCTTCTTGTCCACTTCGCGCCGTGCCATCAAGTCCAGGAATAGGCGCTCGTAAACTTTCCAGTCGCCTTTGTGCTTCTTGTAGGCGTCCAGGATGTCTTGCGTCGGCGCCAATTCCGGCAGATGCACGTAGTCGATGTCCGCAATCGCTTTCAGGAAGTAGGCCAAGTCGTCCTTCTTTGAAAATCCAGCCAGTTGGGAGTTGTTGTTCAGTCGAACATCGACCACTCGCTTCACGCCCGCTTCCTTTAGGAGCGTGAAGAATTGCCGGGCCGACTTTTGCGTAAAGCCGATGGTGAACAGTTTAATCTCCATAGCTCGGAGGCTCCTCCCGGACCGCCAATGTTTCCTCCTGATAAGCGATTCTCTCGCCTTGAAGCCGATACGCCTCGGCAACGATCTCGCCTGGTGAACGGAACAATTCGCGTTCGGGAAGCGCGAACAATTGTGCCAGGCGCGTCTCCGCCTGCTCCTGGCTTTCCAGAGAGCCATCGCTGAGAATATGTCGCACCTCGATTCCCCGCTCGCGCAGTCGCGGAGCCACCAGAACGCAGCGGTGACAATCAAGCGGGTCTTTCTCGGCGCACATCATCGCCAGGCGCATCTTCGCCGCACCTTGGATGATTCGGTCAACGCCGCGAAGGAAGGCTGGCGCTCGGGCGATTAGCGAGTAGTCGGCTCGACCGTTCACGTAACATTCGCGCTCCGCCCTTCGTGCCCCCAACTCCTCTCCGAGAAACACGTAGGCGATGCCCAGTTCACTCAATGCGCGCTGGAGCGCTTCCCGGTTGAACTGCGGGTTGTGTTGGCTGTAAGGCGACGAGCGCACGTCCGCCTCGGCTTGAATGCCGTGCTGGTTCAGCAGCGCCGCAAACCTGGGGAACTCCAGGTTGGAATGACCGATGGTGAAGACAGGCTGATGGGTGTCGGCGCTCATGCGGGAAGCTCAAAGACCGTGGCGATGACTTCGTAATGAAGATCGTGGAACGGCGGAGTCAGGCTGACGCAAAGGAGAATCCGCCGCGGGTCGGCTGGCTGGACGTACCCTTCTGGCGTCCGAGGATGTTGCGCGCTGAGTTTGCGAGCCATGATTCCGAGCTTGGCGACGTGCCAGTGGCCCTCAATACAAAAACTGTCTATCGTCCGGACTGACCTCTTTTCGTTTGTGTCGACAATCGTAGGCGAGCGTGTACTGAAGCGATCCTGCGTCACCCGTTTTCTGGACGCCTTGGAATCGTGGCGGTGAACAAGTTCTCTTCATTGCTGGATTCAAGGCTTAAGGCCGGAACAGCCGCCACCGCCCGACGGATGCCTGTCCCAATCCCTCGATAGGGCAGTTCCTTTGTGGCAAACGAGGCGATGAGGGGGTTCCGTATGTTGGACACCCCGTTCCGGATGTTTTCGACGGTCAGGTTGTTGGGCAAGGTCCCAGGACTGATCAGCTCGATCCTGTCGTCAAAAAGCATCACTCGCCAAGGAGCAGAGATAAAATAGTCTCGATGAAGAAGCATGTTGACGACTAGCTCGTCCAGTGCGGGAGCCGGAACCTCCAACGCGCCTTCCGTGTTGAACCCTTGATCAGCCTGAATGCGACGCAGGTTACGCTTCAAAAACGACATCGTCTGGGCGTGAATGTCCCGAAGGCATCCTCCGATGTCCTGGCTGTCACGATACTTGTTGCCTGCCGGGTCGGTGCCGACAAAGGAAACACCCTTGACAACGAATTCCGGTCTGTGCCTTTGCGGATTGCTTCCGAACAGCAACAGTCCGGCGAGGTTGAGCGTACCGTCCTTGGCCAGTCTGAGGTTCTCCAGTACCCGATTCATAGGAGCGTCCCCCTCTTCCAAAGGCTCCCCATACTGCTTGTCGAAGAATTCTCGAAAATGGGGCAGGTCGACATCGGCAGCCGTGGTCCCTTCAACTGGCACTTCGTCGGCATGAACCAGACCCGCGCTCTGTAGCAAGCGTTGAATTTCCTCGCGCGATGTCACCCGCCTCTTTTCCGCGCCGCACTTGACCCAGATGACACCGTTGTTGTCTGCATAAGGTTTCGAGATGCCTTCGCGAACGGTCACAACCATCACTGTGCGACCACCCACAGACACATTCTCGGTTTCCAGATTGATGGATGGTCTCACGTTATTCGTCGCCGTATTCGCGAGCAATCCGTTGATGCGCCGAACGTCTGCTGCTGACAACCCGGTTACAATTGCCTGGTCGGAGACGCCAATCAGTATCTTTCCGCCCGTGCTGTTGGAGAAAGCCACCAACTCACCGGCCAGCGATTGGGCGTTAGTGACATCCTGATTTTCCTTAAACTGAGTATGGCTGTCCTCTCCACGTCCGATAAGCTCGATCAACTCTATTGCTTCCATAGATGATATATCTCCTTGCGCCGGGCGAAGGCCTCTTGTCCGCCTTCCATTATGGACACAATCGCTTTCTGAATCTCCGGCTCGTCAATGCTTCCTACCCGCACGTCCGCGTGGCCACCCGCGAACGAACATGCGCCCACCTGCTCGGCATCGCCCAAGACCGGGAAGTTGGCGTTATGCGTCGCGAAAACAAACTGGACGTCTCGTTTCAGCACCCGGACGAGCTTGATCACGTCCTCGAAGATGGTCTGGTTGTCCAGATCGTCTTCCGGCTGATCGATGAGGATCACGTCATTGTCCCGTTGACTCAGAATGAACAGAATGAGCGCCGAAGCCCGCTGCCCCAACGAGTGGTCCCGCAGTTCCTTGCCGTGGTATTGAATTCTGAAAAGATTCGGAACCTGCCAAGTCAGAAAGGTGGCCCTGGCCTCGCTGAAGTACTTGCGGAAAACTTCCCCGGAATCGCCCATTGCCGCGCAAATAGCGTCCAAGGCCCCATACACGCCGATAAAGTCTGGGTGCTGGCGCGCCACACCTTCCAGTGTAGCTTCACGTAAACGACTCCCGCGGACATTTGCCTTAAGTTGCTCTAGGAATGCACCTTTGTCTCCCTTGTACTCGGCTTTAATCTGTAGCGCAGCCTGGCTGTCGTTCAACTTCTTGATCTCGCTCTCGATCTGTTTGAATTCCCGGTGCCAGAGGTCCGAGAGTCGCTTCAGTTCCTTCGCCAGATCGTCGCGCAAGGCCGTGTTCCTTGCCTTGCCTTTGGTAACCTCCTCGAGCGCCAGTTTGGCTTTGTGCAGGTCGGCATTCAACCGGACAAAGTCGTCAGGGCGTACACTCACGCTTCCCTGCTGCTGCAACTGGGCGCTCAACTGCCTTTCGATCGCTGCAAACTGCTCCTTCATGGCGTCGCGGCGGCCCGCCAGTTCACCATACTTAGCCCGCAACGCATGAACATCCCGCCGAGCCTCCGCCAAAAGCTGCCTGCCTCGCTCCGGTAGTTGCCGGATACGGGCGAAGATGTCGTTGAACTCATTCATTACGTTGGTGTTGGCGCGAGATTCGATCCTGGCGTGAACAGAAAGTTCAGCTTCTTGCTCGTTGAAAAAAGCCTCCATGGCGCGAACAAAGGCGTCGGCCGCTTCGACCGCCCGTTGCGCATGGGTCACGTCCGAATTGAAATCCACCTGCCGCCGCAGTTGTTCCTCGACGCCGTACCTACGGAACAACTCCAGTCGGAACTCGGCATCCTTCTGCTTGGTCCGGTATTCCAGCTCGACGGCATCCAGGTCCTTCAGTTTGTCGAGATTGGCAAGAACATCGAGGACCCTCTGCCGCTGCACCGTAATCTCCCGCCGAACGGTGTCCAGCCGCGCCCCCAGAAGTTTTTCAATCAGTTCCCGCTCAAAACCCTCGCCCTTGGGAACGAGTTCCTTCTGCCCGAAAAACAATGGCTTCTTAACGACCGTTTCCGTAATCCGCACGCCGGGCCGGAGTTGGTGCTCGAAATAAAGATCAGCGCGTTCGTTCAGAATGCGGCGCACTTCGTAGATTCGGCCCTGCGCGTCCTCGGCCTCTACAAGCACCTTGCCCCCGCTGCCCAAAGCGAATCGCACCAGGTCCTGCTTGTACTTCCAGTCGGCGACCGACTCGTCACATGGGAGTTCGAGAGCGTAGCGGAGCGTTTCCAACACCGCGGACTTGCCGCTTCCCCGGATGCCGATCAGGCAGTTGAGCTGGTCGGAGAGCTCGAACCGTTTGCCGTCCAAAATCCCGCCCTCGAACCGAATGGACCGCAGCCACGAATGGGGCTGTCGAGGCGGCTCATCAGCGGCGACACGTTCCGCAGCCGGCTTGAGTGCAAACTGAACCGCCTCAAACGTGAAGGCGCCTATCTTGAGTAATGTTTTCTCGCCGCGCCCTATTTCGTCCATCGCCTTCGGGTCTGAACCTTCCACTTCAGCAGGGTACCATCCGCCTAACCATCCCTTCACCTTATCACGAAGCGCCCGCGTGCGCACCTTCTGAAAGCCTGTCGTTCGCAACGTGAACAACTCGCTCTGTCCCAGTTCCTTGATTCTGCCACCCTTCAGCCCGCCCCACAGACCGTTCTCAGCCTCGACGTGCGCAAAAATGAGGAGATAGTCCCGCTGGAACTTGTCTAGCTCCCGAATCGTTTCCAACAAGTCGTGATTCGAGCGGGAATTCAAATTATCATAGTTAGCCTGCCCAGCAAAGGTCACGGAAAGGAAGCTATTGATGAAGTCCGTTTTCTCTGGGTTCTGAATCCAATCCTCGTGGAACACGACCAGCGTGTGGATGCCGTTTGCGCCGTCCTTGACCGAGAGTTCAACGCCAGGCATCAGGTAAATATCTTCCTTGCGCGCAGCCTTCCGCAGAGCCATAAACTCGTCCCGCTCGAATTTGTTGTGGTTGGTAATGACCCCCACCTTGATGTCTGATCGCTTGAGCGTGGCGACATATCGCGTTACGAAATCCCGCTCTTCGCCTGCGTCCGCGAACTCCCGGTCCCGGCGCGTGTGCAAATGAAAATCCGCACGCACCCATCGGCTCCCGTGAACAAACAATTCCGTTTCAGTTGGCATAATTCTTCGCGCCGATCATATCCCTCGGCGTGCGGGGGCGGCAAGCCCCGCGTCTGCCTCATAGCCGCTTCCAACGAAACAGAGCGTTCGCGTTCATGCTAGGTCGCAATTGTGACTTGGCCGCTCAACAGACGCGGCGGCACCAGGTCGGGCGTTCGGCGGAGGATTTGGATTTGGCGTTTCAACATGGCTTCAATCCCAGACATCAGCCTCATCGTAGCGGACCCGGTGCTCCTTCAGCAACAACCTAAGAGCCTGTTTTCAAATTAGCATGAGGCCTGGGGCGAGGCGCGAGTGGGGCGCATCCACAGTTTGCGGCGGTAACCGACGAGCAACGAAGCCAAAGACGCGAAATCAGTTGGCCGGGCGCAGGTCGAGGCATTGGAGTTCGCGGGCGTCGCGGATGAAGAGTTTGCCGTTCGCGCAGGCGGGATGACTCCAGGTGTTGCCACAGACTTGCAGCCGGCCCAGCTCGGTGTATTTGGCCGGATCGGCCGCGAGCAACGCCAGCTCGCCGGCCTCGGTCAAGACCAGCAGGTTTTTGCCCGCGACAATCGTGGCGGCCCAATCCTTGTTGCCGCGGCCGAAGCCCGGCTGCGACCATTGCAGCGCGCCGGTGGCCGCGTTGACGCAGACGTAATCCTGGTTCGGGCCTTGAATGTAAAGAAAGCCGTCCACGGCGACGGACGTGGCGAGATTGATTTTCAAATCCTTGTTGACCCACGCCTCGGCGGCTTTGAATCCGCCGCTGTCCCGGGAGATCCGGATGCAGACCAGACCGATGGTGTGGGAGTTGACAATCACCGTGTCGCCGGCCACCACGGGCGAGGCGGCGTGGCGCTTGGCGTTGGTTTTGAGCGGCACGCGCCAGAGGATTTTTCCGGTGGCAAGGTCCGCGCCGAGCAGGGCGTCGGCGGTAAAGGCCACGACTTGTTGCTGGCCGCCGAGGGTGGCGATCATGAAGGAGGAATAGGCCGCTTCGTCGTTGCCGGATTTCCAAAGCACTTTGCCGGTGAGTTTGTCGAAACAAACCAGGCTCGCGCCGTTGGTGCCGCCCACCGGCAGGATGATGCGCTCCCCGGCAATGACGCCCGAACCGTTGTTGCCGCGGCGGCTGGCGGTGCCTTCCCGGGCCTTGCTGCCCAGGAATCTGGCGCCAAAGTCCTTATCGAAGCTGGTTTGCCAGACGAGTTTGCCGTCGGCGAGGTTGAAGCAGCGGAATTCGCCGTTGCAAGCCTGCGCGTAGAAGCGATCCCCTTCGACGATCGGAGTCGAGCGCGGGCCGGCGCCCCACTCGTCAAAATAGACCTCCGCGTACGGCATCCGCCAAAGTTCCTTGCCCGTCTCCGCCTCGAGGACGTGGGCGCATTCCTTGCCTTGCTGCTCATCGAGGTAAATCAGCTTGTCGCCCGCGACGATCGGGGAGGAAAACCCGCCGCCGACGGGAATCTTCCAAATCGGTTTCAATTCCTTCGGCAGCGAGCTGATGGCGGGGGTGTCCGCGGAAGCGTAGCCATTGCGGGCCGGGCCTCGCCACTGAGGCCAGTCGCCGCCGGCCGTGGATAGCCCGGCCAAGGCCAGCGCTGCGACTGAAGCCAGAGAAATCCTAATGAGCATCATGGAATATTGCTTGATCGCCGTCACCAAGTTCCATCGACCAGCAGGCCGGTGATGTTTCTGGCCAGATCGTCGGCCACCAAGGGAATGGCCTCGCGCTCGGCGCTGGTCTGGTCGCGAGCTTGTAGTCGCGCGCCGTCAGGATATCGTTTGGCTGAAAGGAGAGCTGGGTGCGGTCGAGATTGAGAATCGTGCCAGTGAGGATGATGTCGCCGTCATCGCGCGTGCCGAGGCGATAGGTGCCGTCCTGCTGCAAGTTTTTGCGGAGCGAGGCGGTGACCGCTTCGCTCAAACGCGGTTCGGAGGCTTGGTTGGAAAACGGATTGATCTGGATCGTCCGCGCGCCGGCGCGAAGCCCATTGGTGGGACCCAGCTGGTAGCCGGCACAACCGGCCAGGGCCAGGATCATCAGCGCCAGGGCCGCATGGAGGACGGGCCTCTTGATCGGTGAAAGGAGGCAAACCAAGGCGCACCGGTCAGGTTTCTTGAGTTCCGTGAGGGCGAACGAAACTTTCATGGGTCAATTCGGCACGCGCTTTTTGATCACGTCGATGCGCAGGCGCGCGGCTTCGGCGTATTTGGAATTGGGGTCCTTCAACAACACCTCATTGTAATAAATCAAAGCGCCCTGCCAGCGGTGGTTTCGCTCGTAAAACTT
>WNGH01006210.1_pt1 | contig 11346 bp, 14 predicted proteins | sample 5400631 | NCBI WGS metagenome assembly WNGH01 (sample SAMN13153373, study PRJNA577476) | soil metagenome | isolation source: 115 cm soil or saprolite under Garry oak tree replicate 1 | place: USA:California | collected 2016-06-15 | reverse complement strand
TAGAATCACCCCCAACCGAGTTTTCGCAAGCCCTGTTTGAACGACTTTTCCATCGCGACCGTTAGGTGGGTGAACCTAGCTTCAGACCTACTCGTGATTGAATCTCGGCTGAAGGAAGGTGCCGGGACCATTATGCCCATATAATCTAGCCAGGGGCCTTATTTTCAAGGGAGAAAATCCCAATTCCTATCGGACAACTGCATCTGTTGCGAAGATGCGAATAAATAGGCAAAACAACACCTAGACTGGTGAGGATCACAATGTCTGCCCAGAAACCTGCTCAACAGGACGAGGACCCACTGGAAATGCTGGTCGGTGGGCTAAGCGTCTGGGTTGGAAAGCTCAACGAAATTGTCAGGAGAGTCGTTGACGAGACGCCCATTAGGAACATCATCAACTGGGGCAGAATCTACTCAATGTGGCCCGTCAACATTACCACGGCCTGCTGCAGCGCCGAGTTCGGTGCGGCCAGCGGTGCCCGACACGACCTGGAAAGATTTGGAGTCCTACCCATCGGCTCCTTGAGACAGTCGGACCTTATAGTGGTTGAGGGAACTGTGACGAAGAAGATGGCCAAGAGGCTTAGGATGATCTATGACCAGATGGCAATACCCCGCTACGTCATAGCAATGGGCGACTGCGCCATCTCAGGAGGATTATTCCACGACTCGTACAGTATCGTTAACGGTGCCCACGAGTTCATGCCCGTGGACGTGTACGTGCCTGGTTGTCCGCCCCGTCCTGAGGCGTTGGAACAGGCGATAATCATGCTACAGGAGAAGATTCGACACTCCAAGGTGTACTCCCAGGGATGAGCGCCCCACTCGAAAGGGAAGAGACGATCATCAAGAAACTCAAGGAACAATTTCCAAGCGACATTAAAGCCTCAAGGATCATCCGTCGCTCTCGGCCCGAAATAACAGTGGCTCCAGAAAAAATACAGGAAATAACAACCTTTCTCCGGGACCAGTTGGGCTTTGACCATGCGAACGGCGTGTCTGGGGTCGACTATAACCGAGAAGCTAGGTTCGAAATCGTCTACCACACCTCGTCCTTGAACAACAAGGAGATGCGGGAGCTGGTCCTAGCGGTGAAGGAATCCACTCCCCGGAACGCGCCCAAGGTTCCATCCCTTGTATCCGTCTGGCCCGGAGTGGAGAATTTTGAGAGAGAAACCTTCGAAATGTACGCAATACAATTCGACGGCCATCCTCACATGGAAAAACTATTCTTACTCGATAACTGGGACGGTCCTCCACCCCTACGGAAGGATGTAAGAGTACCCACTGACTGAGCTAACCATGACAGTCCCCGAGAAGCCTCTCCCAGTCGCCGCGGTGGAAGCAGCCCAAAGCACAGAGTCGGGACCCCAAACCCTCACTGTGAGCGTCGGACCCCAGCACTCAGGCTCAGGCCACATGAGACTCATCGTGGAACTGGACGGAGACGTGATTGTTAAGGTGGCCCCGGACCCAGGGTACGTGCACAGGGGAATCGAAAAGATCTGCGAAGTCCGCAACATCATCAAGAATATTCCAGTCATAGAAAGACCTGCCATCATCGACTCTTCCAACTTAAACCATGCCTACATCCTGGCCATCGAAGAACTACAGGGTGTTGAGCCACCCCTCCGCGCCAAGTATTTGCGAAGCCTTCTCAATGAGATGAACAGGATCATGAGCCACCTCTACTGGCTCTCCATATTCGGAGTATTCGTCGGCCATACAACCATGTTCATGTGGCCCCTAGGCGACAGGGAACTCTTCATCGACATGGCAGAGCAGCTAACAGGCGCGAGAATCACACATTCGTACATCGTCCCCGGCGGTGTCAGACGAGACCTACCCCAGGGATTCGCTGAAGAGGCTGTGAAGAGAACCGAGTACTTTGAGAAACGGTTGAAAGAGTACGACAAGATATTCTTCGACAACCCACTGTTCAGCTCAAGGTCCAAAGGTGTCGGCATTCTGCCGAGAGAAGATGCCATAGCTCTAGGCTGCACGGGTCCAACTCTCCGCGGGTCGGGAGTCGATGCGGACCTTCGCAAAGATGAGCCCTACGGCGCTTATTCGAAACTGGACTTTCAGGTTCCGACCCGGGACGAGGCCGATTCTTTCTCGAGAGCCTACGTGAGAATGGATGAAATGCGGGAGAGTTGCAAGCTGATACGGCAAATAGTCAGAGAGATACCAGCCGGGCCAATCCGGAGAAAAGCGCCTATTGTGCTTCCTCGTGGAGAGGCCTACAGCCGCGTCGAATCTGCCCGGGGAGAGTGCAGTTTCTACATGATAGGCGAAGGCGGAGACAAGCCATACAGAGTCAGGATCATAACCGGCTCCTACCGAAACATGGCAGCCATACCCGCAGTCCTCAAAGGAGGGCATCTAGCAGACATGCCCACAGCATGGTGGAGCATAGATTACTGGCCGGTGGAGGCAGACAGGTAATGGCAAGAGTACCAGGCGCGGGAAAGATCAAGGGCGCCTCAGAGACCCTTCGGGCGTACACCACTGGCATAAGACACCTGTTACACAGGCCCTACACGCTGAAATTTCCGGAGCAACGCTATGCTGTGGAGAAAGGATACCGGGGCAGACACCTCCTCCACCTGGACAGGTGCACCGGGTGTGGGATATGCGCATGGATTTGCCCAGAAAAATGTATCACCATCGTACCGCGGGGGGAGAGATGGTATCCCCAGTACTTCTACGGCCGCTGCTGTTTCTGCCATTTTTGCACTGATTATTGTCCCGAGTACGCTTTGGAGGAAACGGTGGAGTATGATATTGCCGAGTATACTAGGGAGCTGCTGGTCTGGTCCCCTGAGAGGCTGGCCAACCCCCCGGCTAAGAAGGCCGACAAGTACGTGTTTTCAGTGGATACTTCGCGGGGAGCGGGCCAGGTAGTCAAGAAGGAGAGCTAGGGTCATGTCAACTCCTCCAACTGCACCGCTCGCCAAACCAGTTGTCCCTGCAACAAGCCCAACACCGGCGGCCAAACCTGCAGCCGCGGCCACGCCGCCGTCCAAGCCTACCGTGGCCTCCGTACCGACCGTAACCCCGTTGAAGTCGAGTGTTGAAGGCGAGGGATGGAAGCCCCTGCCGAAAAAGCTGAAGATCTTCGGCAACCTGATAACCGAAGTGGTCAACAAAGGAATTTGCATGTACTGCGGGGCCTGCATCGCTTCATGCCCCATAGACATTCTCTTCCACAGCGATAAGGAGGAGCCGATTATGAGGGGGACCTGTGCGGCCTGCCAGGTGTGCTACTACAGCTGCCCGAGGATTGAGCTTCCAGTGGCGGAGGTAGAACAACGGGTCTTCGGCAGGTCCAGAACTCCCGAGGAGGCAATTCTCGGAATACACATTGGAACCTATTCAGTTAGGGCAAAGGACCCTCAGGTGCTGATGAGAGCCCAGGACGGCGGGGCGACCACAGCCTTTCTGCTCTATGCCTTAGAACAGAAACTTATCGACTACGCATTGGTCTCAGGCTTCAGCGCATACGACCCCTGGAGGCCAGAGCCTCAAATGGCCCGGACCCGTGAGGAGCTTTTGAACTCAGCCGGGTCCCGGTACACTCCCGGCGGCCAAGTGGGCGGGCTCGGGGAGATTGCTATTCCCAACCGTTCTGGCATCAATTCTATGGAGGACAGGATTGCCGTTGTGGGCCTGCCCTGTGAGCTTCAGGGAATGTGGAGAATGAACACCCACTGGATCGCCACTCCAAAACTGGCCAAGAACCTTGTCTTCACCATCGGGCTCTACTGCTCTAAGGTGTTCGACTACGAGAAAATGATGGTGGCTTACGTCCAGGGAAAACGGGGAATTCGTCTTCAGACCGTCACGAAGGTGAATGTGAAGAAAAACAGATTGTTGGTCTATGTGGGGGACAAGTTGGCTCTTGACGAGCCCGTAGAAGTCGTTCATGATACTGCTAGAGAAGAGTGCAATGTTTGCATAGACTATTCTGCCGAATTGGCAGACCTGGCCATCGGGGCGATCGGCTCTCCCACAGCATGGTCCACAGTCATTACCAGGACACCTAGGGCGGAAGAGATTCTGAAGGGAGCCCAGGAAGCAGGTTACGTTGAAGTCAAGAATCTGGACCCGATGGGTAAAGGGATCAAGCTTTTGGAAAGGCTTTGCTTGAAGAAGAGGCAGCGTGACCCGTCCCATTACATGCGGCATGAGACCGCGTTTCCGAAACCGGAACCCTCGCTGGTGCCCATAGAGATTCCGGCTAGGTAGCCTTTCTACACTATGGGAAATTCAACGAAACTGTCCCGAGCACAGGTTTTGCAGACTAACCTCCCGCTCGCAGTCCAGTTGACCTCTTCCAGCGTCATTATCTCGTCTCCACACTGGGAACATTCTAGCAGGAGCCTGCTCAATTTACCTGTCCTACCAATCCCATTCTTGCCACGTCAAAGTTAATTCGAAAAAGTGCTACCAGAGCCTCGGGTCAAGGGTAACAACAGGTTCAATTGCTTGAGGAGGCCGCTGAGCGGGTCCTCTTTTTCCAGGTTTGAAAGAATTCGCCCCTTCGCCGAGTTTACTTTTGGACCCGTCTCTTGGATAAGAGCCGCCGGCCTCCTACCATTCAGGGTGACAAGTTTGGAGAAGATGCCTAACCACACCTGTCCCAGATGTGGGCAATCTCAGCTAAACGTCTACTTTTCAGACCGGGCCGATAGTAGGGTTGGGGCTTGGTGCGAATATTGCAACCTCAAAGCATACTATTACGGGGAACGGCTGGTCCCCATTATTTCCTAACTTTCGAATCGGAACATAGAGGTTAAGCAGACTTCGGCCCGGCCTATTTTGCTCCACTATTCTCCTCAGGATTAATAGTTTCTGACGGTTCAAGACCCGGAGGAGACGTACCTTCCGGAATCACCAGTATGATCTCTCCCTCTACTAGCTTCCGTTGAAGTTGTGCCGTGAAAAGCTCAAGGTCCACGCCCAATTCCTGAAGCCTTTTCAGAGACCCGTCTGCCAGCGTCGGGCTCACGTTCTGGCCTCCTATCCTGCCATAGGCGATCGCCTCAAAAGGAAGCTTTTCCCCCCGGAAAACCGCGTAACCCGATAGAAAATTTGCAACCCCTCCTCCGACACCACTGCTCTCCCCCATGTAATCAACATAAACTTCCATGGGATATTCTGATTGGGAGGTCTCCGCGCTTCGGAAGGGGTTTACAGGTTTGCTCACAGGAACATCCTCAACCGTACGCGGGCATGTCTAGAGGGTGCCATCGAGCCTCCCTCAAAGCGTTGATTCTTGTTCGGGCAGTCCAGCCAACTAAGATATCAACGATTAGCAATGCGTCTAGGGCATAGTCCGGGGCGCTCAGAGTTGTGGTTGAGGCTTTGAGGGTCGTGTATGCTATCAGCCCAACCAGGGCAACGGCTAGGGCGACCAATGGTCCCAGCCGTGTTTTTCGGAAGGTCAGATAGCCCCCCGCAAGGCTGGCCACTCCGATGAGAACTAGGACTATGCGCACTGCGGTACCTGTTAGTGGGTAACTTGTTAGCACTGAGGCTGCGGCGAGGAGTGTCCATGCGCCTGTGATGAAGAAGAGTAGGGCTGCCAGGTTGAAGAATCCGAGTTTCGACGATTCTACGACAGCCGCTGAGAGGGGTGGTGTGAACGAGAATGGTTTGCCCAGGGCCTGGTACGCGTCCGTGGTGCCCAGATGCTTCTTCCCCGTCACAACGTCCACCGCTGAATTAATGAATTGATCGATGAGGATCACTCTGTGCTTTCCGATGCCCGCTGCCGGCCCTGATTCTAGGGAATAATCAGACTCGACGTTGAGTTCCAGCTTCGTCTCAGGAGTGCAGGAGTGAGTAAGGATTGCACCGGGTTTGACTGCGATGAGGGTCCAATTGGACCCCTTGTCTCGTGTGCAGATAAGTGCTGCCCATCTTGAGCCCGCTTCGATCTTGGGAAAGCCGACTTCAGGGGCGAGGTCAGTAGCGCCGAATCGCTTGTCTTCGCAGAAGAGTTCCGAGCAGGAACGGCACCGCCAGACGTCTACCGTGCCGATAATCTTGCTTTCATGAACTAGGTTTACCACTCCGAAGTATACCACATCGTGCTGGTGGACCTCCAAGAGCGGGACCATTGGGCTTTCTACCCGTCTCTTAGAAAAGTCTTCGGTCCTCCTTTCAGAACGTGATGAAAGCCTCTTTTCCTAGTTCAGAACTGGCCGGCCTGAAGACGAGTAGCAGTGTTGGACATCAAGTTCGTCAGAGAAAACCCTGACGCGGTAAAAGAGAATTTGCGAAAGAGAGGGACGCCCGAGAAGATTGAGGAAGTGGACCGTCTCCTCGCCCTCGATTCAAAATGGAGGCAGGTGCTGGCTGAAGCGGACCGTCTTCGACGAACCAGAAACGAGATCACATTGGCCATTGCCCAGGCCCACAAGAAGGGCCTGGACAAGTCAGGCTTGATGAAGCAGGCTGAGGAGATTCCGGAGAAGATCAAGGTGATTGAAGTTCAGGCTGACGACTTCAAGAAGCAGGCTGAGGCTATCCTTCTGAACATTCCAAACATGGTACATGATTCTGTCCCGTTTGGAAAGGATGAGAATGATAATCAGGAATTGAGAAAGTGGGGTGAGATACCGAAGCTCAACTTCAAGCCTAGCGACCACATCGACCTCGGGTTGAAATTAGAGCTGATCGATATAGAGAGGGCTGGCGTGGTTGCGGGAGCCCGTTTCTACTACCTTCGAGGCGACCTAGTTCGTCTCAACTATGCACTGATTCAGTACGGGCTCGACTTCATACTGAAGAAAGGCTTCCAGCTGTACCAGCCCCCTTACTTTCTACGCCGCGACATCGTGGCAGGGGCTGTGGCTCTTAGCGACTTTGAGGACACGATCTACAAGGTGGAAGGGGAGGACTTGTATTTGCTGCCGACTTCTGAGCATGCGCTCTTGGGCCTGCACTATGACGATATCATAGAGATGGGAAACTTGCCTATCCGGTACGCTGCGGTTAGTCCATGTTTCCGCAAGGAGGCGGGAGCCCATGGACGCGATACTAAAGGGATCTTCCGGGTTCACCAGTTCGAAAAGGTTGAGCAGTTCATTTTTTCGTTGCCGGAGGATTCGTGGAGACTCCATGAGGAATTGTTGAAGAACGTGGAGGAGTTCTGGCAGAGCCTTAGGATACCGTATAGGGTTGTGAACGTGTGTACTGGTGATCTTGGTACTGTGGCGGCGAAAAAGTATGATTTGGAAGCGTGGCTTCCTGGACAGGGAAAATACCGGGAGATGGCGTCTTGCAGCAACTGTACAGGGTACCAGGCTGTGAGGTCGAAGGTTCGGTACAGGGAAAAATCCAGCACTCCCACGAGGCATGTGCATACGTTGAACAGTACTCTTGTTGCGACTGAAAGGGCGATTGTATCGATTCTTGAGAACAAGCAGCGAGCGGACGGGACGATAGAGATACCGGGGATCTTGCAGCATTACATGGGCGGGCAGAAGAGCATTCCAAACGCGTAGGTGCTTTCGGACTAGCCAAACAGCTCATGTTTGGAAGAACGAGGTTTGAGGCAAGCCGAAGGCATGGCCCTTCGGAAGTCTGTCTCTCACGTCTTGGGGATGGGATGGCCCATACTATTTTTCCTGGACGATGGCCTCTGCCCTAGGTTGTTTTTGGGGGATATGGGCTGGTCAGGGGCTGGAATGGGCTGGTCTCGGGCTGGGAAAGTTCCCAAGGAAACCGCCTGGGCTCCGAACGGAAGTCCGGGACGTTAAAAATCGCGCGGCTGGATTCGTGATCGGGGTTGATTCTGGGCTTGTTCCCCCGGTTCTATACAGAGTCTGCCCGAATTCTCCACGGCGCAAAGCAGTTTCTCGGGTCTTGAAAGTTGTGAGTACGTTCCCCCCATTTCTTCGCGGCTATTTTCTGCATCCCAGGGATTTTGCAATCTTCCGGACTTGGAGCTTGGATATGTTCGTCCCTGGTTTTCTGACTCTTTTTTTGCGATGATTCCTTCTTGGTTGTTGGGTGCTCGAAACTAATCGGTCGTCGGACTTGGAAGAGGGATTGTTTTAGGCTTGTCAAAAGGTTGGATTCTTACCGGCCTCTACAGGCTTTGTTTCCGCTTAGTAGGAATGTTGCCCTGAACACCCGGAGGAGGGTTACAACCTGCCCATAGGTTCCGTTTGAGGAATATAGGAGTCTGAAAACCTTGACTCCAAATAAGGAGGCAAAGCCTACTCCAGCCTTCCTAATCTCGTTCGCCGCAGGAATATTCAGCCTGCTCACCGCCTTTCTCACCACACAGCTCGCCGCACTCGAGATTCCCTTTTTCAACAACACTGCAACAGCCCTCACCCTGGCCGCTGTCGCGGGGGCACTAACAGTAATCGGCTCAATACTACTCTACGACAATACAAATGCAAGCACGAGGAAGTTCGGATCCCTTCTAGTCGTCGGGTTCTCGATAGTGTCCATGAACTTCATCGGATTGATCCTCGGGCTCATCGGAGGCTTCTTAGGCTTAACCTCAACCTCAAGCTCAGAGTCCTAGGCGCACACAAGCCGCCCTAGGAATAGGGTAGGCCGAGCAACCTAGGCGAACTTAACCCCCTTTTTTCGGGATCATCTCAAACCGTCGAACGGTTTCTTCGCCTCGACCAGGGCTGGAAGATTCTCGTGACAACCTACTAAAACGCGATCGAGCACCAGGGCGGCTCGAGCACCGAAATTGTCTGGAAGAGAGAGAAGAGCACGGAATCCGAGACCGGCGTTATTCTGGTTTCGCTTGCGAGGCCACCGATTAGCCCTCCACTCCGTGTCAAAGAAGAAAAAGAACTACCCAAAACAACTTGGAGCCCTTCGACAGAGCTTTTCCCGAGCAGTAAGTTCTATCGTTTACCCGGCCGGTTCGTCACATCGGGCATGGTGCTGGCTTGGGGTTTGAACACCCAGAATACGCATGCCCCCTCAACTATCAACGCTCCTCCGATGAGAGCTGGTAGGATCAAAGGAGAGTAATTAGTAGTGCAGCCTGCGCCGTTGATGGGACCCGAGCAGAGACCCGTGTTAGCGGATATGAAGAGGGCTAGCCCATACATTATGCAGATTAGGCCGGTTGCCACTGATAATTTTCCGATTGCCTGGACGGCCCCGTTGCCCATGGTAATCTAAGGCGATTCCCGCCACCTTAACCGTTCCGTATCCTCCAGTGGAAAGGAGTACGTGAGGTCTGGGTTGAAGGTTTACAGCGTGGCTTGGCTAGACGCTGACATGTGGAGGTCCTCTCGTCTGGCTGGAAGCGTTCGATCTTTCCGAGTGAGAACCCGACCAAAGGTAAATATCGACTCCCAGCCCCTTCGAGAGTTGAGTAGACTCTCTTGGGGCGAAGAAGACGTCGAGTGGTCCGGATAGTCAAGAAGAAGCTCCCGACTGTCTTCGTCTGTCCTAGATGCGGCGAAGAATCGGTGAGGGTTACCATAGCAAAGGACACTGGGAAGGCCACGGTCATGTGCGCCTTGTGCCAGTTGAAAGACGAGTTTCAAGCCCACCCAGCTGCTCAGATGATTGACGTCTATTCCTTCTTCGCAGACAGGTTCTACGGAGTCAAAGACCCGCGCGCCATAATCCCACGGCAAAGGGAAGGACCATTCCAACCCCCAGCGGAAGAGCCCTCTGAGCTAGAACCACCCAGGGCCCCTGCCGAGGCCGTAGAGGAACCATTCGGTTCCGAGGAGCCAGCACCCTTCTCTGAGACCTCAAAGCAAACCACAGACTCTCAACCGAGTCCAGAGCCTCAAGAAGCTACAGAGCCCCCTGACTCCGCTCTGGAAGAGTCATCGCAGGAGAAGGCACCCGAGACAATGGCAGCAACTGAGAACCAAGGAGGGTCCGGTGAAGAGAAACCTTCCATGGAGGAGGAAGAACCCTTCGCCGATATTCTTGAGAGCAAAGACAAGGACAAGAAGCGTTACAGCACCACCCCACTTCCTCAGCAACAATCAGAACAAAGCCATGCCTCGGACTAGGAAGAAGACTTACCCTTTCTCTCCTCATAGACCGGAATAAGCAGGTTTACCACCCTGTCCACCGTTACTCTTCTATCCCGTAGGGCTTGAACAACATCCTTCTCGTAAATCTTGAACAGGTTGGTCAGGGTCATTCGTGGGTGAAGGGGAGCGTACCTCTTAGTGGTCCCTGTTGCCTCGATGATCAAACCCCTCGACAACATGCTATTCATGAGGGATGAAGCCTCTGTTTCGGCTAGGCCGAAGGCTTCGGCTATTTCCTTGAGGGTGAGGTCATGAGTCTCTAGAAGCCTAAGATAGGCGCGAGTCTCTTCGGGGGGGAGGCTGAATTGACGCTCAAGAAGAGTCTCAACCTCGTGCTCGTCTATGGGTCTCCGCTTGAGCGACCCTGGTACCGGCGTGGACTGACCCCCTTTCCTTGTTACCCTTGTTCACCGGGTGAACGGTGTCTAAAGCCTTATAGCCGTGTAGCCTTGCGTATTCACTACTCAGAGTGGTATACTTGGCACTGTTAGAGATTGAACTGCCGGTGGAACTACAGCCGGTACAGAAACAAGTCGGGCATTTCATACGCCGAACTCAAAGCATATGCCCGGAGTGCAACCGTATTCTTCCAAGCACGATTTTCGAACGCGACGGCAAGGTCTTCATGACCAAGACCTGCGTCGAGCATGGAGAAACAGAGGAGCTGTACTTCGGCTCCTACGACATGTACCAGAAATTCGCCACCTACTGGTCGGACGGAAAGGGTACCCATGCCCCGAACGTGCCGATTGAGAGTTGCGCATGCCCGGCAAACTGTGGATTATGCTCTAACCACCTAAGCCACACTGGACTTGCAAACATCATAGTTACAAACCGCTGCGACCTGACCTGTTGGTACTGCTTCTTCTACGTGAAGAAGGGCCTCGAAGGAGCATACGTCTACGAGCCAAGCCTAGACCAGATCAGAGAAATGACCAGGGCTCTCAAAGCCGAGAGACCCGTGCCAGGCAACTCGCTCCAGATCACGGGCGGAGAGCCAACCCTGCGCCCTGAGCTTCCCGAGATAGTCCGGATCATCAAGGAGGAAGGTGTAGACCACATCCAGCTGAACACGAACGGGATCAGCCTAGCGCTAGACCCCAGCCTCGCAATCAAACTCAAGGACTCCGGCCTCAGCAACCTATACATGAGCTTCGACGGAGTCAGCCCCAAGACCAACCCCAAGAACCACTGGGAAGCACCCTACGCGGTTGAGAGCTGCCGAAAAGCCGGAATCGGAGTCGTCCTCGTACCAACTGTCATCAAATCAATCAACGATAATGAGCTGGGCGGAATAC
>WNGH01018250.1_pt1 | contig 11347 bp, 11 predicted proteins | sample 5400631 | NCBI WGS metagenome assembly WNGH01 (sample SAMN13153373, study PRJNA577476) | soil metagenome | isolation source: 115 cm soil or saprolite under Garry oak tree replicate 1 | place: USA:California | collected 2016-06-15 | reverse complement strand
GAGCACGCGCGAGCCGGTCGCGGCGGATCCGCCGGTGCCGCCGGCCGCGCCGCCGATCATGATGGCGCCTCCCACGTCGCCGCCCGTGGTCGTGGTGGCGCCTCCGACGTCGTATCCGCAGCCCGCGGCGTCCTTGCAGGCGCTGGATGCGCGCGCGCTGGCGTCGCGCGCGATCACCCGCGAGCTCGACGGCGATCACGCCGGCGCGATGCTGGACCTCACGACCGCGATGCAGCTGGAGCCGGACGCGTCCCGCCGCGAGTCGCTCGCGAACCTCATGAAGCTGCTGGACACGCCCAGATAGCCGGCCTCCGCGCGTTCGTCGCCGTGCTGCTGCCGGACGATGTCCGGCAGCGGCTGGCGACCGAGATCGAGCGCCTGCGTCCCCACGCCAGCGACGTGGCGTGGGTGGCGCCGGCCAACCTCCACGTCACGCTGAAGTTCCTCGGCCAGGTCGACGAGGCGCGCGTGCCCGCGCTGGCCGACGCGCTCCGCGCGCGTGTCGCCGGCCACCGGGTGTTCGACGCGGCCGTGCGCGGACTCGGCGCGTTTCCGTCGCCGACGCGGCCGCGCGTGCTGTGGGCCGGGCTCGAGGACGACGCCGGCGCGCTCGCCGCGCTCGCGGAGACCATCGACGCCTGCTGCGCCGGGCTCGGCTTTCCCCGCGAGACGCGGGCGTTCGCCGCGCACGTGACGCTCGGCCGGGTGCGCGAGCCGCGGCGTCAGCCCGCGCTCGGTGAGGCGCTCGCGCGGCCCGCGGACGTCGGACGCGTCCGGGTCGAGCGCGTCTCGCTGATGCGCAGCGAGCTGTCCCCGCGGGGCGCGCGCTACTCGGAGCTCGCCGCGGCGCCGCTGGCCGTACAATAGCCGGGTGACAGTCGGCTTCACCGAAGACGAGATCCGGCGCCTCCGCGCCGAGACCCCGGGGTGCGCGGAGGTCGCGCACTTCAACAACGCCGGATCCAGCCTGCCGCCCGCGCCCGTCCTCGAGACCCATCTCGCCTATCTGCGCCGCGAGGCCCTGATCGGCGGCTACGAGGCGCAGGAGGAAGCCCAGCATCGCCTCGACGCGGTCTACGCGGCGACGGCGCGGCTCGTCGGCGGCAGCGGTCCCGACGAGGTCGCGCTCTTCGAGAACGCCACGCGCGCCTTCGACATGGCGCTCTACGCGGTGCCCCTCGCCGCCGGCGACGTGATCCTCACGTCCACCGCCGAATATCACTCGATGTTCGTGACCTATCTGCACCGCGCGCGCGCCGGCGTGCGCGTGGAGGTGGTGCCGCCCGACGCCACCGGCCAGCTCGACGTGGGCGCGCTCCGCAAGCGCCTCGACGCGCGCGTGCGGCTCATCGCGATGACTCACATGCCGACCAACGGCGGCCTCGTGCAGCCGGCGGAGGCGGTGGGCGAGGTCGCGCGCGAGGCGGGCATCTTCTTCCTGCTCGACGCCACCCAGACGGTCGGCCAGATTCCGCTCGACGTGCGGCGCCTCGGCTGCCACGCGCTCGCCGGCACCTCGCGCAAGTATCTGCGCGGCCCGCGCGGCGTCGGGTTCCTCTGGGTCGCGCGCGACTGGATCGAGCGGCTGGAGCCGCCGCTGATGGAGGGCCACGCCGCGGAGTGGGTCGAGCCCGAGCGCTACGTCATCCGGCCCGACGCCAAGCGCTTCGAGGTCTGGGAGTCGAACGTGGCCGCGCGCCTGGGCTTCGGCGCCGCCATCGAGTACGCCCAGGCGCTGGGGCTCGAGCGCATCTGGACGCGCGTGCAGGCGCTGGCCGAGACGCTCCGCACGCGGCTCGCCGCGGTGCCCGGCGTGAGCGTGCGCGACCTCGGCGTCGTGCGCGGCGGCATCGTCTCCTTCACCGTGCGCGGCGTCGACGCCGCGCGCGTGAAGGCGGCGCTCCGCGCCGCCTCGATCAACGTCACCGTGTCGCCGGCCCGCGGCACACTGCTCGACATGCGGGCGCGCGGGCTTTCCGAGGTGTTGCGCGCGTCCGTCCACTACTACAACACCGACGAGGAGATCGACCGCCTGGTGGCGGAAGTCGCGCGGCTGGCGGGATGAGCCATTGCTCGGAGAGGAGTCTCGAGTCCCGTGAAAACGATCGGCCTGTTGCTCGCGTCCAACGTGTTCATGACGGCGGCGTGGTACGGCCACCTGCGGTTCAAGAGCGCGCCGCTCTGGAGGGCGATCCTGTTCTCCTGGCTGATCGCGTTCTTCGAATACTGCCTCCAGGTACCGGCCAACCGCTGGGGCTATGGCCGCTACACGGCCGCGCAGCTGAAGGTCGCCCAGGAGGTCATCACGCTGGTGGTCTTCGCCGCCTTCGCCTGGCTCTGGCTGGGCGAGCGGCTGCGCTGGAACGAGGCCGCAGCCTTCGGTCTCGTGCTCGCCGCGGTGGTGGTCGTCAGCTTGCCCTGATCGTCGCCGCGCTGCTGGGCCTGCTCGCCGCGCCCGCGCCCGCGTGCGAGCGGGCGCGCGGCGCCGCCGACGCACCTGTGGCCCTGATCCTGTCGGGCGGCGGGGCCAAGGGGGCGTGGGAGGCGGGCGTGGCCGCGGCGCTCGTCGAGCGCGGCCTGCCGGTACGGCTGGTCGCCGGCTCCAGCGCCGGCGCGCTCAACGCCGCGATGGTCGCCGACGGCCGTCTCGACCGGCTCCAGGATCTCTGGCGGACGGTGACGCGCGAGCAGGTCTACACGCTGCGGCCCTCGGTGGTGCTGGCGGGTCTGCTGCCCGGCGTGCTGACGCTCCTCGCCCTCGATCGTGCCGGATCGCTCCTCGATCCCGCGCCGCTGCGCGAGCTGATCGCCGGCTCGATCGACCTCGAGCGCATCCGCGCCTCGCGTGTCGAGCTGCTCGTCGTCGCCACGGATCTGGCTCGCTACGACAAGCGCGTCTTCGACAATCGCACCGTGAGCGTGGATGCGTTGATGGCGGCCGCCGCCATGCCCGGCGTGTTTCCGCCCGTGCGCGTCGACGGCGTCCCGCTGGTGGACGGCGGCCTCACCGGCCGCGCGCCCGTCCTCGAGGCGCTGGCGCTCGGCCGCCCGATCGGCCGCGCCGTGGTCGTCATGAGCTACGCGCCCGACGAGCGGGCGAGCGCGCCCACGACGCTGCGCCGCACGCTGGAGGAGGCGATGGAGCTGGTCATGATCCACGCGATCCGGCGCGACGTGGAGCTGGCGCGGCTGCGCCATCCCGACGTGGACGTGCAGCTCCTGACGCCGTCGGCGCCGCTCATGCTGCGCCCGCTCGACTTCGACACCGAGGGCATGGCGAAGGCCCTCGAGCGCGGGCGCGCCGACGCCCAGGCGTGCCTGGACGCCATGCACGGCCGGTGAGGCCCGCGCTCGCGGCCGTGCTCCTGCTGGCGCTGGCCGGGTGCGCCGCGCCGCGCTATGTCTACGAGCGCCGCAACGCGACCCCGGCCCAGCTCGATCGCGACCTCGAGGTCTGCCGTCGCGAGGGCTTCCGTCCCTCGCGATTCGCCGTCTGGCCGTCCAACCGCTACGACTGGGACGTGGTCAACCGCTGCATGGAGCGCAAGGGCTACCAGGTCCGCCCGCCCGAGGACTGAGCCGCCGGCCCCAAGGAGTGTGTCCCAGATCGGACATTGACGCTGCCGGTTGGGGCTCCTAGAATGGCGCCAGTCATCCAACGACCACGACCCGGGCGACCCCATAAGGAGCGCGCGCATGGCGGAAGTGAAGACGGATCGGAAGCAGGCCCTGGAGCTGGCCATCTCCACGATCGAGCGGCAGTTCGGCAAGGGCTCGGTCATGCGCCTGGGCGCGGGCGGTCCGCTGGAGGAGATCGCCGTCATCCCGACGGGCGCGCTCTCGCTCGACGTCGCGCTGGGGGTGGGCGGCGTGCCGCGCGGGCGCGTCGTGGAGATCTACGGCCCGGAATCGTCGGGCAAGACCACGCTCGCCCTGCATATCGTCTCCGAGGCCCAGCGCCTGGGGGGCACCGCCGCGTTCATCGACGCCGAGCACGCGCTCGATCCCATCTACGCCCGGAAGCTCGGCGTCAACATCGACGAGCTGCTGATCTCGCAGCCCGACACGGGCGAGCAGGCGCTGGAGATCACCGAGACCCTCGTGCGCTCCAACGCCGTGGACGTCATCGTGATCGATTCCGTGGCCGCGCTGGTGCCGCGCGCGGAGCTGGACGGCGACATGGGCGACTCGCTGCCGGGCCTGCAGGCGCGCCTCATGTCGCAGGCGCTGCGCAAGCTGACCGCCGCCATCTCGCGCTCCGGCGCCGTCGTGGTCTTCATCAACCAGATCCGGGAGAAGATCGGCGTAATGTTTGGCTGTCTGGAGTACGACACCCAGGTCGTGCTCGCCGACGGGCGCCGCGAAGCGATCGGGAGAATCGTCGAGCAACGGCTGCCCGTCGACGTACTGTCGTACGACCCGCTGACCGGTCGGATCGAGCCGCGCCGGGTGCTGAACTGGTTCGACAACGGCGAAAGCGATTCGTTCGTTCACTTCGAGGTTGCGGGTGGCCATCGCTTCGCTGCAACGGAGAATCACCTCATCTTCACGCCTGGTGGAGAGGTGAAGGCTGGTGATCTTCAGATCGGCGATGACGTGCTGGTCATGGAGCGCTCGGGCGCCGCGCCGGCGAAGATCATCGGTCGCACGGTGCGGGTGCCCGCTGGCTCGACGCACCGCTTCGACCTCGAGGTCGAAGGCCAGCACACCTACCTGGCCGACGGCGTCGTCGTCCACAACTCGCCGGAAACCACGACGGGCGGGCGCGCGCTCGGTCCGGCTCGACATCCGCCGGCAGGACGCGATCAAGATCGGCACGGAGTCGGTCGGCGTGCGCACCAAGGTCAAGGTCGTGAAGAACAAGCTGGCGCCGCCGTTCCGCGAGGCCGAGTTCGACGTCATGTATGGCGAGGGCATCTCGAAGTCCGGCACCGTTCTCGACGCCGGGGTCGAGCAGGGGATCATCGAGAAGTCCGGGACCTGGTACTCGTACAAGAACGAGCGCATCGGCCAGGGTCGTGACAACGCGCGGAAGTGGCTTCAGGAGAATGCCAACGTGCTCGCCGACCTCGAGGCCAAGATCCGCGAGACGCTCGGGCTGAGGGCGCCCGCGCCGCTGAAATCGTAGCGCCTCGCCGGGTCCTCGACGCCAAGGCCGCCCGCCTCGCGGCGGGCGACCTGCTCTCCCGCCGCGCGTGGACCCGCGCGGATCTCGCCGCGCGGCTGCGCCGTCGCGGCGCTCCCGCCGACGTGGCCACCGAGGTCGTGGACGATCTCGTCGCGCGCGGCTACGTGGACGACGCGGCGTTCGCCCGCCACTGGGTCACGGCCCGCGCCGCGCGCGGCTATGGCGCCGCACGCCTCCGGATGGAGCTGCGCGCCCGCGGCATCGCCGTGCCCGTGATCGCCGCCGCGCTCATCGCGCTCGGCGGCGACGACGCGCTGGCGCGTGCCCGCGAGACCGCGCGGCGCCGGCTGCCCGCGCTGCGCCGGGGCCGGCCCGATCGCGTGGCACCCCGCCTGCGCGACCATCTGCTGCGCCGCGGCTTCGCGACGAGCGTGGTCGTGCGCGTCGTCCGCGAGACGACCGGCGTCGCGGCCGACGAGTGAGCCGCTCAGCGCACGCGGCCGCCGGCGTAGCGCAGCCGGTAGACGACGACGCCGGCGCGCTCGATGGCCTCGGCGCCGGCGAAGCGGTCGAGATCACCCTCCCAGGCGTTCGTGTACGCCCACTCGCCCCCGGCGTGGCGCGCGGGACCGCGGTAGGGCGCCGCGACGTCGCCGCGCTGCAGCGCCTCGCGCAGAAACGCGTACACCGCAGGGAAGTCGGCGGGCGCGACGAGCCCGCCGGCGTACGTCATCGCCCAGCGCGGCGCGCCGGTGTCGTCCACGGTCTCGAGCCCGGCGAAGGTGGTGAGGCCGACGTACACGTCGCGGTAGAGCCGCTCGCCCTCGCGATACTCCAGCTGCTTGCTGCCGGGGATCAGCGGCGTCACCGTCGCGTCGTCGCCCTGTGCCGCATACGTCGCGCGCTTCGCGCGCAGGAGAAAGGCGGCCAGGGCGGCGGAGTCGGGCACGACCCGGATGGTACAATGACGCTCCCATGACCGGCGCCCAGATCCGTGAGGCATTCCTCAAGTATTTCGAGCGGAACGGGCACACGCGCGCGCCGTCGTCGCCGCTCGTGCCCGTCGGCGACCAGACCCTGCTCTTCACCAACTCTGGCATGGTGCAGTTCAAGGGCGTGTTCCTCGGCGAGGAGCGACGGAATTACACGCGTGCCACCACCTGCCAGAAGTGCGTGCGCGCGGGTGGCAAGCACAACGATCTCGAGAACGTCGGCCGCACGGCGCGGCATCACACGTTCTTCGAGATGCTCGGCAACTTCTCCTTCGGCGACTACTTCAAGGCCGACGCGATCAAGTTCGCGTGGGAGTTTCTCACCAAGGACCTGGGCGTCGACCAGCGACGGCTCAAGGCTACCGTCTTCACGGACGACGACGAAGCGTTCAATCTCTGGAAGTCGGTTGCCGGCCTTTCGGACGAGCGCATCCTGCGCCTGGGCGAGAAGGACAACTTCTGGGCGATGGGCGATACCGGCCCGTGCGGGCCCTCCTCGGAAGTTCACTTTCACCAGGGCGACGACCTGCCCTGCGCCGAGGAGGCGGCGGGCCGGCGGTGTCTCGGCCCCGCGTGCGAGTGCGACCGCTGGCTGGAGATCTGGAACCTCGTCTTCATGCAGTTCAACCGCGACGCCGCCGGCAAGATGACGCCGCTGCCGCGCCCGTCCATCGACACCGGCATGGGTCTCGAGCGCATGGCGGCCGTCATGCAGGGCAAGCGTTCGGACTACGAGACCGACCTCTTCGCGCCGTTGATCCGCCACATCGCGCAGCTGAGCGGCAAGTCGTACGGGCTCGATTCCGAGCACGACGTGTCGACGCAGGTCATCGCGGATCACGTGCGCACGACGACCTTCCTCATTGCCGACGGCGTGCTTCCGTCCAACGAATGGCGCGGCTACGTGCTGCGGCGGATCATGCGCCGCGCGATGCGCCACGGGCGCAAGCTCGGGCTCGCCGAGCCCTTCCTCTGGCGCGGCGTGGCGTGGGTGGGCGAGGTGATGGGCGCCGCGTATCCGGAGATCGTGAGGGAGCGCGACCGGATCATCGAGGTCGTGCGGCAGGAGGAAGAGCAGTTCGCGCGGACGCTCGACCAGGGCATGCGCCGGATCGAGGAATACGCGCAGGCGCAGGGCGCCGGGCGCGGGCGGCCGATCGACGGCCGCTTCCTGTTCACGCTCTACGACACGTACGGCTTCCCCCGCGACCTCGCGGAGGAGATCCTCGTCGATCAGGGCTGGCGCGTCAGCGACGAGACGGAAGCGACGTGGACGCAGGAGATGGAGGCGCAGCGCGAGCGCGCCCGCGCCAAGGCCGCCTTCGGCGGCGACGAGGAGGCGACGGAGGCGGTGGCCCTCTACCAGCGGATCGGCGGCAGCCTGCCGCGCCCGCAGCAATTCCTCGGCTACGAGACGCTGACGGCGCCGGCGAAGATCCTGGCCATCGTCGCCGACGGCCGCCGGGTGCGCGAAGCGGCCAGCGGCGCCGAGATCGAGGTGATCCTCGACCGCACACCGGGCTATGCGGAGTCGGGCGGGCAGATCGGCGACCGCGGCACGCTCGTCGGCCGCACCGGCCGGGGTGACATCGTCGACACGTACTACCGTGGCAGCAAGCTGATCGTGCACCGCGTGCAGGTGCGCGCGGGCGGCTTCCACGAGGACGAGGACGTCGCGGTCTCGATCGACTCGCCGCGGCGCCAGGGCTTGCGCCAGCACCACACCGGCACGCACCTGCTGCACGCGGCGCTCCGCAAGGTCCTCGGCAGCCACGTCACGCAGGCGGGCTCGCTCGTCGCGCCCGATCATCTGCGCTTCGACTTCTCGCACGGCGCCTCGGTGAAGGATCGCGAGGTCGAGCAGATCGAGGAGCTCGTGAACGAGGAGGTGCAGAAGAACACGCCGGTCACTCACAGCGAGATGAACCTCAAGGAGGCGCTCGCCGCGGGGGCCATGGCGCTGTTCGGCGAGAAGTACGGCGAGCGCGTGCGCGTGGTGAAGATCGGCGACTTCTCGACGGAGCTCTGCGGCGGCACGCACCTCGAGGCCACCGGGCAGATCGGCTTCTTCAAGGTGGCCGAGGAGGGCGCGGTGGCCGCTGGCGTGCGCCGCATCGAGGCGGTGGCGGGCACCGCGGCGGTGGAGGCGGTGGCGCGGCGCGAGCGCGTGCTGCGCGAGATCGCCGACATCCTCAAGATCGGCGCCGCGGAGACGCCTCAGCGCCTGCGCAAGCTGCTCGACGAGCAGAAGGCGCTCGAGCGCCAGCTGGCCGAGATGGAGACGAAGCTCGCGCGGGGGAAGGCGGACGATCTGGTGGCGAGCGCGCGCCAGGTGAACGGCGTCGCCGTCGTCGCAGGGCGCATCGACGGCCTCGATGCCGACGGGCTGCGCGCGGTGGCGGACACGCTGCGCGACCGCCTCGGCTCGGGCGTCGTCTGCGTCGGCAGCGTGCTCGACGGCAGGGTCAACCTCGTGGCTGCCGTCACCAGGGACCTCGTCAAGCGCTTCCCGGCCGGCAAGCTCATCCAGGAGGTGGCGCAGGCCGCCGGCGGCCGGGGCGGCGGACGGCCGGACCTGGCGCAGGCGGGCGCCGCGGACCCGGGCAAGCTCGACAGCGCGCTCGCGCTCGTCCACGCCTGGGTCGGCCGCCAGGCCTGAGCGTGCTGCTAGGATAGGAGGCCGTGGAGCCTCATCTCAAGATTCTCCACACCGTCTCCGAGGCGGTGAGCCGCACCCTCGACGTCGAAGCAATTTTGAAGACGGCGCTCGAGGCGCTCACGCACGTCACCGGTCACGAGATCGCCAGCCTGCACCTCGTCGCGACCGACGGCGTGACGCTCGAGCTGCGCGCCGATCGCGGCCTCTCGGGGCAGATGCGCGAGGTCAATCGCGTGCTCACCGTCGGCGAGGGGATCATCGGCCGCGTGGCGGCCAGCGGGACGACGGCCGTGATGCGCGACGTGATGGGCTCGCCCGACCTCTTGCCGTCGGCGCATGAGGCCGTGCGCCGCGACCGCATCCGCGGCTTCGTCTGTGTGCCCATCCACGCGCGCGGCCGCATGCTGGGCACGCTGTCGCTCGGTCGTCAGACCGACGATCCGTTCGACGAAGGCGAGGTCACGCTGCTCGAGGCGACGGCTCAGCAGATCGCCATCGCGCTCGACAACGCACGCCTGTCCTCCGAGCTGGTGCACGCCGAGAAGCTGTCGGCCGTCGGCGAGCTGGCCTCGGGCGTGGCGCACGAGATCAACAACCCGCTCACGACGATCCTGGGCCTGGCCCAGCTGCTGCTCAGCCGGTCGGACGTGACGCCGGGCATTCGCGAGCGCATCGCGCTGATGGCCGACGAGGCGGCGCGCGCGGCGGCGATCGTCCAGAACCTCTTGATGTTCTCGCGCCACTATCCGCCGGAGCGCCGGCCGTGCTCACTCGCGGACGCGGTCCAGCGCGTCATCGCGCTCAAGGGCTACCAGCTCGAGCACGACAAGGTCCGGGTGACGACGGAGCTGGACCACTGCCCGACCGTGTGGGCCGACGAGAACCAGGTGCAGCAGGTCCTCCTCAACCTCGTGCAGAACGCGCACCAGGCGATGGCGCGACAGGCGAGCGAGCGCGTGCTCACGGTGCGGCTGCGGCCGCGCGACCGGCACGTGGCCATCGAGGTGCTCGATAACGGGCCTGGCATCCCGCCGCACCTGCTGTCGCGCATCTTCGATCCGTTCTTCACGACCAAGCCGCCGGGCGAGGGCAGCGGCCTCGGCCTGTCGGTCTCGTACGGCATCGTCGGCCAGCACGGCGGGCGGCTGTACGCTGAGAACCGTCCGGAGGGCGGCGCGATGTTCGTCGTCGAGCTGCCGGTGGGGGAGCGCGCCTGACCGCGCGGCGCGCGGCCCGGCGCGCGCTGCTGGCGACGACGCTGCTGATCGCGACGGGGTGCGCGGGCGTCGGCGGTCCCGTGCCCGGGGCGCCGCCGCACCACCGCCAGCACGGCTTCGCCAACGTCCCTCCGATCGAGCGGCCGGGCTTCTGGACGGTGCAGGCCTTCCGCGCCCGGCGCCTGTGGGCGACGCTGGCCGCCACCAAGCCGATCCCCGAGTTCCCGCGCGTGGCCAACGACGGCCGCGCCCTGCGCGACAACCGCGAGGCGCCGACGCTCACCTGGATCGGCCACGCGACCCTCCTGATCCAGCTCGACGGCGTCAACGTCCTCACCGATCCGCACTTCTCGGAGCGCGCGAGCCCCGTCGGCTTCGCCGGCCCGCGCCGGCTCAACCCGCCCGGCCTCGCCTTCGAGGCCCTGCCGCCGATCGACGTCGTGGTGATCTCGCACGACCACTACGACCACCTCGACCGCCCCAGCGTCGAGCGGCTGGCCGCCGCGCACAGTCCGCTGTTCCTCGTGCCGCTCGGGCTCAAAGCGTGGTTCGCGTCGCTCGGCATCGAGCGCGTGCTCGAGCTGGACTGGTGGGACAGCCGCCGCGTGGGCGGCGTGACCTTCACGCTCACGCCGGTGCAGCACTGGTGCGCGCGCACGCCGTGGGACACCGACCGGCGGCTCTGGGGCGGCTGGGCGCTCGCCGGTCGCGAGCGGCGCCTGTTCTTCGGGGGCGACACGGGCTACTACGGCGGCTTCCGCGAGGTCGGCGCCCGGCTCGGCCCGTTCGACCTGGCGCTGGTCTCGATCGCCGCCTACGAGCCGCCCGCGATCATGCGCTTCACCCACACGACGCCGGAGGAGGCGCTGCACGTCTTCACCGATCTCGGCGCGCGGACGTTCGTGGCCATGCACTGGGGGACGTTCGACCTCTCCGACGAGCCGCTCGACGAGCCGCCGCGCCGCCTGCGCGCGGCCGCGCGCGCCATGCGCCTGCCCGACGAGCGCGTCTGGATCCTCGCGCACGGCGAGACCCGCCGGTGGTAGAGGCGCACCTGTTCTCGTGGGGGGCCCCGACATGGCCCCCCACCCCCCCCAGCGTTCGCCGCGCCCCGGGGAACCCGTGGCGCGGCTCTACATCCGCTCCAGCAGCAGGCCCTTGAGGTAGCGCGTCTCGGGGACGGTCAGCAGCACCGGATGATCGGCGCTCTGCGTCAGCGGCGCCAGCACGCGCAGCCGCGCGCCGGCGTCGCCCGCGGCGTCCCGCACCATCGCCTCGAACGCGCCCTCGCTCACGTGGTGCGAGCACGAGAACGTCGCCAGTACGCCGCCCGGCTCGAGGAGCCGGATGG
>WNGH01009380.1_pt1 | contig 11347 bp, 12 predicted proteins | sample 5400631 | NCBI WGS metagenome assembly WNGH01 (sample SAMN13153373, study PRJNA577476) | soil metagenome | isolation source: 115 cm soil or saprolite under Garry oak tree replicate 1 | place: USA:California | collected 2016-06-15 | reverse complement strand
CGAACTGGTGTCGGAGACTGCGACGGTTCGGTTGTGGCAAGCAACAACAGAATTATCATATGGGCCGTTACGATCCAAGCTGCGAGCTGACTCGCAACAACGCGTCCGCCAAGCCACCCTTGAAATCCAGTCAACAACATTGCGGCAATCGTGGCCCAGAGAATCCGCGGCTCGCGGCGATGATGGCGCAATGCCGAGACGACCGCGGCGAGAATCAGAAACCCCACAGTTACGCCGAGCAGACGGTTGAGATGTTCGGTCCACATCAGAGTGGGATTGAAAAGCGACCGGTCGAACTGCAGCGGGGGTTCTGCCACAGATGCGGGTCAACACTGCGAGGGTTGCACGGATGAGTCCTTACTCGATACCCCGATGGTGGTATTCACCGATGCGCCGACAGAAGTAAGACAAAAACACTCTATGTGGTGATGTGCCGAGACCATGAGACGAATGAAAATCGTTTACATGGCTTCGATCTCGCAATCCCGTCTGAACGAGCAGGGAATCGATGCAATGCTGGAAGACAGTTTTCCAGCGAGCGATCCGCCGTTCTGGACACTCGGAACCGAAATGGGAACCAAACACGCGAAGGAGAACTAAATGTCAACAGTACTCAAAGATATCAAACCACAGAAATCGCTGCCGGCTCCGAATAGCGACTTCTACGAGCTCGCCGAAACGTTGCCCGCCGAGGAACTTGCGGTCATGAAACAGGTGCGAGCATTCATGGAGGCCAAGGTCGCACCCGTCATCACGAAGTACTGGGTCGATGATGCCTTTCCATTTGAACTGTTGCCGGCGATTAAAGAGCTCAACATCGGCGGCATTGGAATGAAGGGTTATGGCTGCAGAGGCGGAAGCACGCTCCTGTTTGGCCTGGTGGCTATGGAGATGGCACGCGTCGACGCGTCGGTCGCGACATTCTTCGGTGTCCACAATGGATTGGCGATGGGTTCCATCTACCTTGGCGGATCGGAAGAGCAAAAACTTAAGTGGCTCCCGCCGATGGCTCGCTGGGAAAAGATCGGCTGCTTCGGCCTGACCGAACCGCTCGTGGGTTCCGGAGTTTCCGGCGGCCTGACGACGACGGCAAAAAGGGATGGCGACACCTGGATTATCAACGGTCAGAAGAAGTGGATCGGAAACTCACCCTGGTGCGACATTTCGGTCATCTGGGCGCGCGATGTCGCCGACAACCAGGTCAAGGCCTTCATCATCGAGAACAAGACAACACCCGGCTTCAAGGTTGAAAAGATTCAGAACAAGATCGCGCTCAAGGTAGTCCAGAACGGATTGATCACGATGGAGGACTGCCGGGTACCGGAGGAAAACCGTCTACAGGTCGACAAATCGTTCCGGGACACTGCGAGGGTGTTGCGCATGACCCGTTATCTCGTAGGGTGGGAGGCGACAGGATGCGCGATGGGCGCCTATGAAAATGCGCTCAAGTATGCCCAGGAGCGCTTACAGTTCGGAAAGCCGATCGGTTCGTTCCAGCTCGTGCAGGACCTCCTCGCCAAAATGCTCGCCAACATCACTGCTTCGCAGTGCATGGTGGTTCGCATGGCTCAACTTCAGGCCGAAGGCAAGCTGACTGACGCCCACGCCGCTCTAGCCAAGGCGTTCACCACGGCCAAGTGCCGCGAGACGGTCGCGTGGGCCCGTGAACTGTTGGGCGGGAATGGCATCGCCGCCGACTACAACGTAGGGCGTTTCTTCGCGGATGCGGAAGCCCTCTACTCCTACGAAGGCACGTACCAGATGCAAAACCTGATCGTTGGCAAAGCCATCACGGGTTTCAGCGCCTTCATTTAACGCGAGCAGATAACCAAGTTCAAGGCAGGAGACAATTTTTATGAGTACACCAGCAGATGCACTAACACTCGAGAACCTTTTGTACGAGAAGAAAGGCGCGATCGCTTATGTGACTCTGAATCGCCCGAAGGTACTCAACGCTCTGAACCATGCAACGTGGACGGACTTGCGAACGGCTTTCGAAGATGCACGGGATGATGACGCAGTGCGCGGCGTCATCCTGACTGGAGCAGGCGATAAAGCTTTTATCGCTGGAGCGGACATCAACGAACTCGCTCATCTCACGGCAGTCGAAGCGGAGAAGTCCAGCAGCTTCGGGCAAGCGGTCCTTAACCTTATCGAAAATCTCGGCAAGCCGGTCATAGCCGCAATTAACGGCTTTGCGCTTGGCGGCGGCTGCGAAACGGCAATGGCGTGCACCATCAGGGTTGCCGCGGAGAAGGCGAAGTTTGGCCAACCCGAAATTAAATTAGGGCTCATTCCCGGCGGCGGCGGAACGCAGCGCATGCCGCGGCTGGTCGGGAGGGGCCGGGCCCTGCAGCTCATTCTTTCCGGAGAGATGATCAACGCGCAGGAAGCTTACCGCATCGGGCTGGTCAACGAAGTCGTTCCAGCTTCTGATCTCATTCCACGAGCTGAAGCGATTCTGAAACAAATTTTCGCGAATGCTCCTATCGCCGTTAAGTTTTCGCTCGAGGCGGTTAACAAAGGACTGGACACGAGCCAGGACGAGGGTTTGTCGCTCGAAGCTTCCTTCTTTGGGCTTTGCGCCGGAACAGAAGACAAGAAGGAAGGCACATCGGCCTTCCTTGAAAAGCGCGAAGCGCATTTCCAGGGCCGGTGAGTTCTTCAATGATTCCATCGACCGAGTTTCGATTTACCAGCACCGATGGGGTACGCGTAGCATGCGCCCGCTGGGATGCTCGCGGCCGCGTGCATGGGGTAGTCCAGATTGCTCATGGCATGGGGGAACATATTGGACGGTATGCGGGTTTTATCGACGCTCTGACATCAGCCGGGTTGACGGTCTACGGAAACGATCACCGCGGGCACGGCCAGACCGCGCTCTCCCCTGCACATTTCGGAGATTTCGGTGATGGAGGCTTCGACTTGCTCGTGGAGGACATGATTCGGCTGAGCGGTATCGCCAAGGAAGAAAATCCGGGTCGCCCATTCTTGCTGCTGGGACACAGTATGGGTTCCTTCGCGGCGCAACAGTATGTGCTGAGCCACAGCCGGGAAATCGACGGACTCATTCTCTCCGGATCGGGCGTTCTCGACGGCCTCGCGTCTATCGCGAGTTCTGCGCCGGCAGGAACAGACATCCTGAATGCCCACTTTGAGCCGGCGCGGACCCCGTTCGATTGGTTGAGCCGCGATACCGCAGTAGTCGACGCGTTTATCAATGACCCGCTCTGCTTTGCGGAACTTCAGCCCGCAGCCTTCGCATCGTTTCTCGCGGCTGCGGATGGGCTGTCCGATCCAGTCCGTCTTCGCAACATACGGGATGACTTGCCCGTTTACCTCTTTTCGGGAAGCGCGGACCCAGTGGGGCAGCAACTCGAAGGAGTCCGAGTCCTGATGCTGCGCTATCAAAACGCGGGTCTCTACGACGTCGGCCACGAATTCTACCCCGGCGGGCGACACGAAATGCTCAATGAGATCAACCGCGATGAAGTCTGGGCAGACTTGCTTGGCTGGGTCTCCGCGGTGCTGGACGTACAAAAAAACGGTTGGCTGAACACAGGTCCTTCTGTCGCATGAGATTTCGCATTAACTAAGGAGACATTAATGACAAATGACAATATCTTTTCGGGATTGAAGGTTGTGGATCTGGCGAGTTTCATCGCAGGCCCAGGCGCAGCGGTCATCCTGTCGGATTTTGGTGCTGACGTTATCAAGGTTGAACCGCCGGCGGGCGACCTATGGAGGTTTGGTTACAAGATCCCGCCGCAACCCCGCGCCAAGGATAACTATCCCTGGCATTTGAACAATCGCAACAAGCGGGGAATGGCTCTCGATTTGAAATCGCCTCATGCGGGCGAAATTCTCGAACGGTTGGTCAAGTGGGCCGACGTGCTGATCGTCAATACTCCGCATCCTGCACGCAAGCGGCTCAAACTGACGTACGAGGATGTTGCCCAGTGGAATCCCCGTCTGATTTATGCCGACCTCACCGGCTATGGGGACAAGGGACCCGACGCCGATCTTCCAGGATTCGATATCACTTCATACTGGGCTAGAAGCGGCTTGCTTTCACTGACCCGGGATGCAGGCGCTCCACCGACTCTCCCGGTATCGGGCAGCGGAGATCACGCGACAGCAGTTACTTTATTCTCCGCGATCGTCACAGCCCTTTACCGTCGGGAGCGCACGGGAAAGGGGTCGTACGTTACCACGTCGCTCTTAGCAGCAGGAGTCTGGGCCTGCGGCGTCTCGGTTCAGGCTGCGCTTTGCGACGCTACGTTCTTCCCGCTGCATGATCGGCTGAAGCCGCCGAACGCGACGTTCAATGTGTATCGGACCTCGGACGATAACTGGTTCCTGATTGTCCTTACACCGGACAAGTGGCCCGCTCTGGCGATGGGAATTGGCCGGCCGGACCTGCTGACGGACCCACGATTTGCTAATCCCGCAAAGCAGGCAGCGAATTCGGCGGAGTTGACTGCAATTCTGGACGAAGTGTTTGGCTCACTGCCGATGTCGCACTGGAGCGAAGTCTTCGATCAGGGGCGCCTTACATTCGGCGTTGTGCGAGCTCCAAGCGAAGTCATCAAAGATCCGCAGTTGCATGAGAACGACATCGTCGTTCCGCTCGAAGGGGCCGGAGGAAATTTGAAGTTCACGATCAGCAGCCCTATGCAGGTGCATGGTATCGATAAAGTGCCTGCAAAACGCGCCCCGGAAATTGGAGAACACAACGAAGAGGTTCTCAAAGAACTGGGATTCAATGCGGACGAAATCGCCGGCTTGCGCACGAGCGGTGCCATCCCGCACATTTCGGATTTGGAACCTGCAAAAACGGGGACTGGCCGATGAGTGAAATTATTTCAGAACGTTCCGGAAGCGTCCTTCGTGTTGCATTAAATCGTCCGGCAAAGAAAAACGCGATGACGTCGAGCATGTACGTGACCCTGGCGAATCTCTTCGATGACGCGGCAAGAGACGCCGGCGTTCGTGTCTTGCTCTGGCATGGAGTGGGAGATTCGTTTTGTGCCGGTAACGATGTGGAAGACTTTCTTAAGAATCCTCCGGGACCGGGTGAAAGTCCGCAAGCTCTGCTCGAAAATGCCTTGATCAACTTCGACAAGCCACTGATCGCAGCGGTAAATGGAGCAGCCATCGGAGGCGGAACCACCATGTTGACACACTGCGACTTTGTTTATGCAGGCGAGAGCGCTAAGTTCCAGATGCCTTTCATCAATCTCGGCCTGGTGCCGGAGTTTGGATCTACGTGGTCAATTCCAGCGCGGATCGGCCAAATCCGCGCGGCCGAGTTAGTTTTTTTGGGACAGCCTTACGATGCGAGGCGAGCCGCGGAGCTGGGACTAGTCACTCGTGTCGTACCAGACCAGAAGCTAATGGCGACCGCAACTGAAACAGCTCAGAACTTATCGGAAAAACCTGCCGGCGCGTTGCAGGCCTGCAAGAGACTCATGAAGCGGTTTCCGCGCGCGCTAATCGAGCAGGCCATGCAAGTCGAGCACGAGGAGTTTGCCTCGCGGGTGCGTTCGTGGGAGGCAAGGGAAGCGTTTACGGCATTCCTCGAGAAGCGTCCGCCGGACTTCACGAGAATAGAGAACCCGGCCCTCACTTAGGCGAATCATGATAGGAACTGCAGAAGCTGGAAAAATTCGACGAGTTGTCTCAACGCAAATGCCGACCAGGTGGGGATTGTTCCAGACCCTGGGGTTCGAGCGCGAAATCTCGAACGGCAATGGGCAAGTCGAAACCGCGCTTGCGATTGTGTTGGGTGATTTGACTGAGGACCCTCCGCTGGTGCGCATTCATTCGCAATGTTTCACCAGCGAGGTCCTTGGGTCGCTCCGCTGTGACTGCAGCGAGCAGTTGGATATGGCAATGCGAGCCATTTCTGAAGAAGGACGCGGCCTCGTGATTTACGAACATCAGGAGGGCCGTGGCATCGGCTTAATGGCGAAGCTGCAGGCTTATGCGCTCCAGGACGCCGGCCTGGACACCGTGGACGCCAATCATGCGTTGGGGCTCGAGACCGATTGCCGCGACTTTAGCTTGCCGGCATCGGTTTTGAACGAGCTTGGCATCCGTCGTGTCCGTCTTCTTTCGAATAATCCACAGAAACATCGCGCCTTGGTTCACGCAGGTATTGAGATTGTTGCTCAGATCCCATGCGAAGCTCCGCCAACGCCGCACTCGGCAGCTTACCTTCGCGCAAAAAAGGAAAGGATGGGACACACCTTAAGTCTCAGACAGAACAAGGTGACTCCGGATCACTTTGAGTTTGCAAGCATCGATGCCGCCATTCGCGAGCTTAAAGCAGGACGCATGATAGTCGTGGTCGATGACGAAGATCGCGAGAACGAAGGGGACCTGACAATGGCGGCGGAAATGATCACACCGGAGGCTATCAACTTCATGGCAACTCACGGACGAGGCCTGATTTGCCTGGCCATGACCGGCGAGAGGCTCGATGAGTTGGATCTTACCCCGATGGCGCCGGACAACACGGCGGTTGGCGGTACCGCGTTCACGGTTTCAATCGATCTGACGGGCGACGGCGTAACAACCGGAATTTCGGCCCACGATCGGGCGAAAACGATCAGGGCTGCCATTGATGCAGGCAGTCATCCGGAAGACTTCGGGCGGCCCGGACATGTTTTCCCGCTTCGCTCCCGCGTCGGTGGAGTTCTGGAACGCCGGGGACAGACGGAGGCCGCGGTCGATCTCGCTCGCCTCGCAGGCCTGTACCCCGCAGGTGTTATCTGCGAAATCGTCAACGACGACGGCACGATGGCGCGCGTGCCTGATCTCATCCGGTTCTGCAAGACTCACGACCTCGTGATGATCACAGTCGCCGAGCTGGCGAGGTATCGACTGGACCTGGACGACGAAGAATCGCTCGTAGCGATGAGCTCCTGTTTGTCTGTGTAGGGAGTTCGGTACTCGAGCGACGAATTAATAATGAAGGAGAAACGTATGGCTGAAGTTCAGACTCTTAAATCAAGCCGTGAGTCCGGAGGCAAAGCCGCGGCAGGCTGCTTATTCGTTCTCGATCTAAGCAGCGACCGTATCGTGACGATGAATCCGGACGGCTCCGGCAGAAAGATCATAGTAACGGACTGCCGATTCCCCGATGGCATCGCAGTGGACGTTGATGCGGGTCACATTTACTGGACCAACATGGGGGTTCCCAACCTCAACGACGGTTCCATTGAGCGGGCCGATCTCGACGGGCAGAATCGCAGGGTCATCGTTCCAAAGGGCGCCACGTACACGCCAAAGCAGCTTCATCTCGATAAGAAAAACGGCAAATTGTATTGGTCGGACCGGGAAGGGATGCGAGTCATGCGGTCGAATCTCGACGGTTCGAAAATTGAAACCCTTGTCGAAACCGGGCGAGGCGACACCGATCGCCGTGACCTGACCCGATGGTGCGTCGGAATCACCATTGATCCTAAGCGCGGGCAATTCTACTGGACGCAAAAAGGTCCGGACAATGCGGGCCTGGGCCGCATCTGCCGCGCGAATATCGAAATCCCTAAGGGTGAGACCGCGGCCAACCGCACCGATATCGAGGTGTGGTACGACGGTTTGCCGGAGCCGATCGATCTGGAACTCGATCTCGAGAGTCGTGTGATGTACTGGACCGATCGAGGAGATCCTCCGCGCGGCAATACCGTTAATCGCGCATCTGTCGATGCCAATCCAAAGCAAGAGCCCGAGATTGTGTTTACGCATTTGATGGAGGGGATCGGTATCGCTCTGGATGTTCCGAATGATCGCATGTTCATGACTGATTTTGCCGGCTCGATTTATTCCGCCAGGCTCGATGGATCGGAAAAACGCATGTTGCTCTATGCGCAGGGCAACCTCACCGGCATCGCATACGCTGAACTATTTCCAAAGGAGAACTGACTATGTCCTACGATAAACCTATTCACCGAATCGCCATCGTCGGCACCGGAGTTATCGGCGCCAGCTGGGCGGCCCAGTATCTCGCGCGCGGATTCGATGTTGTGGCAACGGATCCCGCCCCCAACGCCGAAGCCAACTTACGCAAGTATGTTGACGAGGCGTGGAAGCAGATTACAATCATCGGCCTCACTCCAGGCGCCTCAAAGGACCGTCTGAGTTTCACATCAAGTATGAAGGACGCACTATCGAAGGCGGATTTCGTCCAGGAAAACGGCCCCGAACGTCCGGACTTCAAGATCAAACTGTTCGCCGACATGGACGATGCCACCCCTATGGACTCCCTCATCGCGTCGAGTTCATCGGGGATTACGATGAGCGTCATGCAATCGGCATGCAAGCATCCCGAACGTTGCGTCGTTGGGCATCCCTTCAATCCACCTCACATCATTCCGCTGGTTGAAATTGTCGGGGGTACTAAAACGTCGCCCAAAGCCATTCAACAAGCGCTGACGTTTTATGCGTCGATCGGAAAGAAGCCGATCCTCCTGCATAAGGAACTTCCCGGCCACGTTGGTAACCGGCTCCAGGCGGCTCTTTACCGAGAGGTCATGTATCTCATTGAGCAGGGTGTGCTGAGCGTCGCGGATGCGGACGCTGCCGTTAGTTGGGGGCCGGGACTTCGCTGGGGAGTCATGGGACCCAGTTTGCAGTGGCACGTCGGCGGCGGCGCCGGCGGAATTAAACACTTCATGGATCATCTTATGGGACCGTTGGAGGGAATGATTAAAGCCCTCGGAAATCCGCAGATCAGTCCCGACCTGAAACAAACGATCACCGAAGGAGTCCTGCAGGAGGCGAACAATCGTTCCGTAGAGCAACTCGCTGATGAAGAGAACGAGATGCTCGTGGGACTTCTTGCGCTGCGTACGAAGCACGCTGCTTAAAAGACATCAAGCGGGCGGCACTCCGCCGCCCGCTTCAGTGCGGGATACCTGACATGATGCACACACACTCTTTGGGCCGTGCTGCTCGATACTATCCGGAACGGACTGCCCTTGCTTCCGGCCAGAGGCGCTCAACTTTTTGGGAGCTTCGCAATCGGGTGGGGAGCATTGCCGCGATGCTTAAAAGGCAGGGCTTTGAAGTTGGAGACAGGTTGGCCATTCTGCTCCCGAATCAACCGGAGTACATCGAGTTGGTGTATGTCCGTGGCAGATCGTCGTGGACGAGGAGCCGTTGGATGTTCCGAGTGATCCCTACCCCGAACCCATCTACGACCCGGAAGCGATCCTGGCTCTCATCTACACTAGCGGCACAACTGGACGTCCCAAGGGGGCCGTCCTGACTCACGCGGACATACTGGCGAACGTACACCACCTCAACTACTGGATGCCTTACGTAGAAGGGAGTGTCTATCTTCACGCGGCGCCCATGTTTCACATCGCGGACTTTCCGGTCATGTTTGCAGCGCCGGCTTTCGGTGCCTGTCAGGTGACGATCCCGAAGTTCAGCCCTCGAAGTTTCTGCGAGACGGTCGAACATGAACGCGTCAGGCACACAGTATTGGTGCCGACGATGATCAATCTGCTGACCCAATTTCCGGAACTGACAAAGTATGACTTAACCAGTCTGGAAGTATTGGGGTATGGCGGATCTCCTATGGCGCCTAACGTCATTCACCGGACGAGAGAAGTTCTGCCGCACCTCAAACTCATTCAGGTCTACGGACTGAGCGAAACGGGTTTTCTCACTGGCCTGAAGGATCATGAGCACACCGGGACCCGGCTCACGTCTTGCGGTCGGAGTTGCCCAGGGGTCGATATGAGAATCGTGGACGAATCGGGAAAAGAAGTTGAAGCCGGAAAGACCGGGGAATTGGCAGCCCGGGGAGCGAATGTAATGCGCAGTTATTGGAATAATCCGCAGGAGACGGCTCTCGCGTTTCGGGACGGGCTGTTTCGTACGGGAGACGTCGGGGTTCGCGAAGCCTCGGTATTCGGAATACCGGATCCGCAGTGGGGTGAACTCGTGATGGCCTACATCGTGTTGAAACCCGGAAAGAGTCTCAGCGCGGACGAGTTGATCACTTATTGCCGGCGAAATCTAGCCAATTACAAGATTCCACGCCGCGTCGAGTTTTCAGAAACCGAACTGCCGAAAAGCGGCTCGGGAAAGATTCTCAAGAGGGTTCTGCGTGAGCGCTTTTGGTCCCATCAAGAACGGGCCGTGAGTTGACAAGGTTGCAATATGACCGCCGTTCTTCAAGCTGCAGCGACTCGAAAAGAATTAGCCAGAGGGATGAACGTGCCCGGCTTCCAGGAAATGAAGGACGCGGGCTGCAAGATCTCGATGGTTACATGCTATGACTACTCGAGCGCGCGCGCGGTGGCCGAGTCGAGCGTCGACTGCATCCTGGTTGGTGATAGCGTCGCGATGACCATGCACGGGTACCCCACGACTCTTTCGGCCACGACCGCCATGATGACCCTGCACACAGCCGCGGTTGCGAGGGGCGCTCCATCCAAGTTCATCGTGGCGGATTTGCCGTTCCTTTCCTATCGCAAGGGCCTGAAAGATGCGATGGATTCGGTGGAGGAACTGATGCGCGCCGGCGCTCACGCGGTCAAGCTCGAGGGAGTACGCGGGCACGCCGAAATCGTCCGGCACATCGTCGACTCCGGAGTGCCCGTGATGGGACATCTCGGTCTCACGCCACAGTCGATCAACCTGCTCGGGGGAATGAAGGTTCAGGCTAAGAGCGACGCGGCGGTCAAGATCCTGATCTCGCAGGCACGTGAGCTCGAGGCAGCAGGATGTTTCTCAGTCGTGCTCGAATGCGTTCCATCCGAGGCCGCGCGGAAGGTGACGGAACTCCTGAAGATTCCGACGATCGGCATCGGAGCCGGCCCGCACGTGAGCGGACAGGTTCTCGTCTACCAGGACTTGCTCGGCCTCAATCCGGGCTTCAAGCCGAAGTTCCTGAAAACTTACGCGAACGCGTTCGAGGTCATTCGCACCGGGCTCGATGCCTACGACCGGGACGTGAAGAGCGGGAAGTTCCCCTCCGAAAGCGAGAGCTACTACTGATCGAATTCGAAAGATCATCCTAACTGATCTTCGCGAACACTCGGGAACCAGGTCTCTCTTCCAGCAACCGATCACACACCACAATCGAAGGGGTGCCTGCTGGAAAATCCGTTGATTCGGTAATCATGTTGCCGCTTGGATCACGGTGCTGCACGATCCACATTCCTCGGCTCCAATCGATCAATGCCAAAAATTCGGTTGTGCTCGCCTTCATAACGCCTCCACGGCATCTCCGTGCAATGGAAGGTCCAAGCGGAGAGGGCGAAGCAAAAGGAGAAGAGTAAATGAATTTGTCGCGTAGAGGAGCAGGTTCATACAATCGTGGCCGGCA
>WNGH01006209.1_pt1 | contig 11347 bp, 10 predicted proteins | sample 5400631 | NCBI WGS metagenome assembly WNGH01 (sample SAMN13153373, study PRJNA577476) | soil metagenome | isolation source: 115 cm soil or saprolite under Garry oak tree replicate 1 | place: USA:California | collected 2016-06-15 | reverse complement strand
CGATCACACGCCCGTCGGCAGGAGAGAGGATGAACCGTTCACCCCGCGGGGCGGCGCGTTCGGGGTCACGGAAGAAGAACGCTACGAATAGCGTCAACAGCAGCAACAACAGCCCGAGCATCTGAAAGCCGAACAGATTGAGGATCAGCGAGCCGAGGCCAAGGCCGAAGATGCGGGAGTATCCCTCGCGAGCAAAGTGCATGAGTTATGAAACGTAAAACGTAAAGAGTAATTTTCCGCTACCCCTCCTTTACGTTTTACGTTTTCACGTTTTACGCTGTTAGTTCTTCGCCTTATCGACCAGTCGGTGCTGCTGTAGCCAAGGCATCATTGCCCGTAGCTTGGCGCCGACCAGCTCGGCCGCATGGTTCTCGCCCTCGCGCCGCAATTCGCGGAAGTGAGGCAGGCCGACCCGGTACTCGGTGATCCATTCGTCGGCGAACTTGCCGGACTGGATATCCGCCAGGATCTGTTTCATCGCTTCTCGGGTTTCCTCGCCGATGACTTTTTTCCCTCGGGTCATATCGCCGTACTCAGCCGTGTTGCTGATCGAGTAGCGCATGTTGGAGATGCCGCCCTCGTAGATCAGATCGACGATCAGCTTCATCTCATGCAGGCACTCGAAATAGGCCATCTCCGGCGCATAGCCCGCTTCGACCAGGGTCTCGAAGCCCGCGCGCATCAGCTCAGTGAGCCCGCCACACAGGACCGTTTGTTCGCCGAAGAGGTCGGTCTCCGTCTCTTCCCTGAAGTTGGTCTCCAACAGGGCAGCCCGACCGCCACCGAGGGCAGAGCCGTAGGCGAGCGCGATCTGTTTGCTATTGCCTGAAGGATCCTGGGCCACGGCAATTAGGCACGGCACCCCCTTGCCCTTCTCGAACTCGCTGCGTAGCAGGTGTCCGGGCCCTTTGGGCGCGACCATGAAGACGTTGACGTCTGCCGGCGGCACGATCTTCTTGAAATGGATATTGAAGCCGTGGGCACAGGCCAGATACTTACCGGGCTTGAGGTTCATGCGGAGGTCGCTCTCGTACATCTCGCTGGCCACCTCATCAGGGGTCAGGATCATGATGATATCGGCCTCGGCTGCAGCCCGAGCAGGCTCTCTGACGGTGAACCCGGCGTTTTCGGCTTTGGGCCAGGAGGCACTGCCTTTCTTGAGACCGACCCGGACATCCATCCCGCTGTCACGCAGGTTGAGCGCGTGGGCATGGCCCTGGCTGCCATAGCCGATGATGGCGATCTTCTTGCCCTTGAGCAGAGAGAGATCCGCATCTTTGTCGTAATAGATATTCATGCTGCCTTCTCCTTGTGGGGGGATTTCCCCTTGAGTTCCATCGCCTCGCCGTGGGTAGCCGCTGACAAGACCTGCACCCCGCGCTGCATCGCCACCTTGCCCGTGCGGACGGTCTCCTTGATGCCCAGTGGCTTCAGCAGGGTCAGAATAGCATTGATCTTCTCCTCGTCGCCGGTCACCTCGATGATGTAAGAACGAGGGTCGACGTCGATGACCTTGGCGCGGAAGATATTAACGATATTGAGGACTTCGCTGCGGGTGCGCTCATCGACCGCGACTTTGATGAGCGCCATCTCGCGCTCGACATACGAGGTGTCCTGAAAGTCGATGACCTTGATGACAGAGATCAGCTTGTTGAGCTGCTTGATGATCTGCTCGACGATCTGATCGTCACCAACGGTCTCCAGAGTAATACGGGAGATCGAGGGGTCCAAAGACTCAGCAACAGTGAGGCTCTGGATGTTAAAGCCCCGCCCGCTAAAGAGGCCGGCGACGCGGGCCAGGACGCCAAATTCGTTTTCGACCAGGATAGAGATGGTGTGATGCATGCGCCCTCATAAAGGTAGGGGGTGGACCACAGAGGGCGAGAGAGGGACATACCTCACCGCCACCCAGACCCCTCCCGGCCTCACCAAGATTAGGAACAGAGTACTCCCCTTAAGCTACGGGCCTAGCGGTGACGGGCCAGGATCTCCATGATCCTGTCCTTGCCCGCCAGCTTCTGTTTCTGGATCCGCTTCTGCTCGATCTCCTCTTCTTCAGTCAGATAGGGTTTTTGCCTGAGGTCTTCTAGCTGCCGCTTCAGTTCTACGTGCTCCTCATAGTACCGGCGCAGCTCAGAGTCAGTGTCGATCAGTGAGCGGATCAAAGCTTCTTCTTTGGCTTCCATGGCAACCCTCCCTGAAAGAAGAGAAACAAGGAAACTGTAATACAGGCCCCTGCTGGCTGTCAACGTCAGTTTTTCCAGGCAAGCTTAATGAGGAGGCTGCAAAACCCTCCCTTCCCCCTTCGACAAGCTCAGGGCGAACGGGGCAGCCATTGCAATCGTTGGAGATTTTCCGTTCGCCTGAGTCCTTCGACAAGCTCAGGACAGGCTCTGTCGAAGCACGAAAATGACTTTTTCAGTACCCTGTTAATTCAGCACCCTGTTAAGAGGTGTTCATCGCCCATGCTCGGCCTGTGCCTGTTTGGCCTCTTGGGTGATCTTTTCTACCAGGTGGTGCGGCACTTCTTCGTAGTGCGAGAACTCCATCTGGAACGTGCCACGACCGCTGGTCATCGAGCGCAGATCCGGCGCGTAGGAGAGCATCTCGGCCATGGGAACGGCGGCTTTGATGATCTCATTGTGCCCCTTGACATCGACACTGAGCAGTCGGCCGCGCCGCCGGTTGAGGTCACCGGTAATGTCGCCAATATACTCTCCAGGTACGGACACCTCCACAGTCATAATTGGCTCAAGCAGCACGGGCTTGGCCTTTTCAATGGCGTTTTGCACCCCCAGGGACCCGGCGATCTGGAAGGCCAGGTCGGAGGAATCGACCTCATGGTACGAGCCGTCGTACAGCATCACCCGCATATCCACCAGGGGGTAGCCGGCAAGAAACCCCTTGGCTAGGGCGTTGACCACCCCCTTTTCTACTGAGGGGATATACTGCCTAGGAATCGCCCCGCCCTTAATTTCATCAACAAACTCAAACCCTTTGCCACGCGGCAAGGGCTCGATTCTGATCCAAGTGTCGCCGAACTGACCCCGGCCGCCGGTCTGTTTCTTTAGCCGCCCCTGGGCGTCGGCCTTGGTGGTGATCGTCTCACGGTAGGGCACTTTCGGGGTTTTGAGTTCAACCTCGACCCCATACTTGCGCTTAAGCTTCTCGACGACCACCTCGACGTGGAGCTGCCCGGCGCCAGAAATAAGGATGTCATTGCTCTGGGGGTCGCGGCTCATCTTGAGCGCCAGGTCCTCCTCGCTGAGGCGCTGCAAAGAGCTCATGATCTTTTCTTCATCCGCGCGGGATTTCAACCCCAGGGCAAAGGAAATGACCGGCGCAAAGTCTACCAAGGGCGCGAACACGACCGGAGCCTTCTCGTCACACAAGGTGTCCCCGGTATGCGTCTCCTTGAGCTTGGGGACAGCGACCACCTCCCCGGTCAGGGCCGAGGCGACAGGCTGTTGTTTCTTGCCGTCCAAGTGGAACAGATGCCCCAGGCGTTCTTTCGTATCACGAGTGGAGTTGTACACTACCGAGTCGCTATCCACCTTGCCCGAATAGACCGTGAACACCGACAACCGGCCGGTTGGGGAGTCCAGCGTCTTGAACACGCGAGCCGAGAACGGCGCGGCCGGGTCAGGCGCGCGCTCGACCACTTCGTGCGTTTTGGGGTGCGTACCGCTCATCGGCCGACGGTCGGCTGGGGAGGGCAGGTAATCGACGATGGCATCGAGCAGCGACTGTACCCCGGCAGCCCGCAAGCCGGAGCCACACAGCACCGGGAAGAGGCGGCCTGACACTACTCCTTCACGCAGGCCCTGTATGAGTTCTTGGGCGCTGATCTCCTGACCTTCCAGGTAACGGGTCAAGAGTTCGTCATTCACTTCAGCGACTGCTTCGATGAGCTTGTCACGGTACTCCTCAGCTTCGGCTTGGACTTCAGCCGGGATGTCTTGCTCTTGCACAGCGCCGTTGTCCCCCTGGAAGAGCAGCGCTTGCATGGATAGCAGATCGACCACCCCCCGAAAGTTCGCCTGGGCGCCAATCGGCACCTGGATTGCGACCAGCCTGGTTTCCAGAGTCTTGCTCATCTCCGTGAGCGCCTTCTCCAGTGAGCCCTCTTCGCGGTCCATACGAGAGAGATACACTAATCGGGCTAGGCCCAGGTCGTTGGCCCAGCCCCAGAGCCGCTCGCTCTCAACTTTGAGCTGACCAGTAGGACTAGCCACGAATACCGCCCCAGTCATGGCTTCCATGGCGTAGCGGGTTTCAGGAAGGAAATTGGCGTACCCTGGAGGGTCGATTAGGAAGACCTGGTGTTTCTTCCACGACAGGGTATGAAAGGCGGCTGACAGGGTGATCTTGCGCCGGACTTCCTCGGGTTCAAAGTCGAGCACCGAACTGCCGTCATCGACCCGGCCCAGCCGTGTAGTGGCGCCGGCAGCGTAGAGCAGCGCCTCGCCCAAGGATGTCTTGCCCGCTCCGCCTTCAGCCAGGAGGCCGACGGTTCTAATGTGGCGGATGTCGTCAACAGCCATAATGCCCTCCTCGATGCCAGCTGTTAGCTGTTAGCTCTTAGTTGTTAGCCAAAAAGGAACGACAATTCAGTGCTTATTCCTTACTCTTCATTTGAGCTAATAGCCAACAGCTCATAGCTTCTTTCACTGATTTCTCTCGTAGAGAATCCGCAACCCCTCCAGGGTCAGAAATTCGTCAATCTCCTCGATACTGACTGACTCCGCCGCGATCAGCCGGGCAAACCCGCCAGTGGCGACCACCCGGGCCTGGACCTTGTGTTCTTTCTGGATGCGCTCGACCATCCCATCCACCAGGGCGGTGTATCCGTAGAAAATGCCCGACTGGATCGCATGGGTCGTGTTGCGGCCTACCACCTTCGGCGGTTTGACCAGCTCTACCCGATACAGCTTGGCGGTCTTGTGGAACAACGCATCGAGCGAAATGCCTATCCCGGGCACGATCGCCCCGCCCAGGTACTCTCCAGCCGCAGTCACGTAGTCGAAAGTGGTAGCTGTACCGAAGTCCACGATGATCGTCTCGTTGTGGTAGCGCTCGTACGCGGCCACAGCGTTGACGATACGATCGGCGCCGACCTCGCGCGGGCTGTCATACAGGATCGGCATCCCAGTCTTGATCCCCGGCCCCACCATCAAGGGACTGATGCGGAAGTACTTGTGCATGAGTTCTTCCATCACGTTGGTCATGGGCGGCACAACGCACGATACGGCAATGCCCTGGACTGTGGAAAACACGAGATCGGAGGTCGAAAACAGGCTGTGTAGCAGGACCCCGTACTCGTCAGCCGTGCGCTCGGCTTCGGTGAGGATACGCCAGTGGTGGGTGAGTTTCTTGCCTTGGTAGAGCCCGATCACCGTATGAGTGTTGCCCACGTCAACAGTGAGGATCATGGCCGTACTCCGTGTTCGTATCCGCTAACCACGGTCACGTCTCCGGCCAGCAGCCGGCGCGGCGCTCCGCTTTGCCCCTCTCGCAGCAGCAACGCCCCATCAGTATCGAGCCCCAGTACCGTGCCTGTAACCGTCCCCTCCGGCGCTGCCACCGTGATCTGCTTGCCGATCAGGCTAGCGGCATGACGTTCCCAGGCCGGTCGCAGAGCAGGGAAGCCCCCTTCTAGCCACAGCTCATAGGCTTTCTCAAGCTGGGTCAGCAAGCTGGCGGTAAAGGCGCAGCGGTCAACCGGTTGACCACCGGTGAGCAACAGGGAAGAAGCCTTGTCGCGCAGTTCCTCAGGGAAAGCGGTGAGCGGCGCGTTGAGGTTAACCCCGATCCCCAGGACCACGGCGCAGAGCGTCTCGGCTTCGGTCTGCATCTCAGCCAGGATGCCACACACCTTTTTCCCGCCGACTAAGACGTCGTTCGGCCACTTGATCTGCGGGGTGAGACGACAGACCTGAGTAATAGTGTCAGCCACTGCCACCCCCGCCAGCAGGCTCAATTGCGGGGCTGCAACGGCAGATACCGGCGGCCGGAGAATCACCGAGAGGTAGAGATTCACCTTGGGCGGGGAAACCCAGCTTCGTCCCAGCCGACCCTTGCCACTGCTCTGGGAGTCAGCGATCACCACTGTTCCCTCAGACGCGCCTTCACGGGCAAGGCGGGCGGCGTAGGTATTGGTCGAGTCGATGGTGGGGAAAAAGTACAGCGGCTTGCCGAGAAACCGAGTCTGTAGTTGGTTCTTCAAGGTCGCCGCAAATCCTGGGTCTGCAGAATCACTCATACCTTTTGACTCTAGACTCCGGACTCTAAGACCCTAGACTCTTAAGGCCATGCTCAGATCCACGGCCGGTGCGGAGTGGGTAAGAGCACCGACTGAGATGAAATCCACGCCAGTTTCCGCCACCTCACGTACCCGCTCTAAGCTCATATTCCCCGAAGCTTCGAGCAGGGCCCGGCCACTCACCAAGCGCACAGCCTCGCTTATCTGTGAGGTAGCCATGTTGTCAAGCAGGATGATGTCAGCACGTGCATCCAGCGCTTCCTGAACCTCGGCCAGGGTGGTGCACTCGACTTCGATGCGCAGAAGTGCTGAGGCTCGGCTCCTAGCCTGGCGCACAGCAGCCCCTACCCCACCGCACACAGCTATGTGGTTATCTTTGATGAGGACACCGTCATCCAGGCCCAGACGATGGTTTGTCCCGCCTCCCTGGGTCACGGCATATTTGTCGAGAAGCCGAAAGCCAGGCAGGGTCTTGCGGGTATCGATGATCTTACAGGCGGTACCGGCCACCGCGGCGACAAACCTCCGTGTCAGAGTGGCCACCCCGGAGAGGTGTTGGAGGAAGTTGAGGATGGTGCGCTCGGCGCTCAGCAAGGCAACAGCGTTGCCCCAGAGTTCCACAGCGACCTCGCCGTTTTTCACAGCACCGCCTTCCGCGACCAGCACACGCACGCCAGCAGCAGGATCGACAACCTTAAAGATTTGCCCGACCAGCGGTAAGCCGGCGATAATCAGGTCGGCTTTGGCAGTGATTTTTCCTTGCGCTGTGCGGTCGGGTGGAATCGTGGCCAGGGTGGTGACATCCCCACGGCCCAGGTCCTCCTCCAGAGCCACAGCAATGAGGCGGGCAACGGCGGGATGATCGAAGGGGTGCATATCTCAGAATGCGGAATGCGGAATAAAACCCTCTAAATCACAACTCAGAACTCTAATACTCCGACCACGTGATTTTGATAGATGTCATTCTGAGAAGCGCAGCGACGAAGAATCTCGTTTCGGCCGAGACGCTGAGAGATTCTTCGCCTCCGCTATGCTTCGACTCAGAATGACATACTCATCAGCCTCAAGTGGACTAAGCACTAGACTCCAGACTCCAGACTCATTTTATCGCCTCACGTTTGGATCTGGTGGAGCCGTTCCAGGCTCTTCTCCAGGCTCAGGCGTTTCTCCTCCAGTTGGGCGGCGCGTTCGCGCTCTTTCTCGACCACCTCTTCAGGCGCCCGCTCGACAAACTTGGCATCCCCCAGCTTGCGCTGGACAGCGGCCAGGTCGTTTGCCACTTTGCCGATCTCGCGCTCCAGCCGTTTGTTTTCTTCCTGCAGATTCACCAGGCCAGCCAGGGGGACATGGATCTCCGCCCCATCCACCACAGCCAGGGCAGCGCCACGCGGCCGCTCGCCGTCAGGTTGGTAATGGATCTCACCAAGACGGGCGAGACGACGCACGTAGGTCTCGTGGCTGCGGAGCTGGGTTTCTACGATATCTACCTTGGGAATCACAATGGCGGTGAGTTCTTGCCCGGGTGGCAAGTTCATCTCTGAGCGGATATTCCGTACCGCCCGGATCACGTCCATCAGCAGACCCATGCGCTGTTCGGCTTCTTCGTCCACCGCTTCCGGGTGAAAGACCGGGTAAGGCTGGACCATGATACTGTCCTCGGTCCGGTCCGGGTGCAGCGCATGCCAGATCTCTTCAGTGATGAACGGCATCAAGGGATGCAGAAGCCGCAACACAGAGTCGAGCACCGTCGCCAGAACCCCTCTGGTCCGTTCCTGCTCTGCGACATCCGCGCTTTCCAGAGCGATCTTGCTCAACTCCAGATACCAGTCACAGAACTCATGCCAGGTGAACTGATAGAGTAACGCCGCAACTTCATTGAAGCGGTAGTCGTCGAGCGCCTGTCGCACTTCACGAATGGTGTGGTTCAAGCGAGACAGAATCCAACGGTCCGCCAGTCCTAACTCCTCATGCCGAAACCCTGACCCCTGACCCCTGACCCCTGACCCCTGATTCAATAGTACGAACCGCGCCGCGTTCCACACTTTGTTAGCGAAGTTGCGATAGCCAGTAATGCGCTCGGCCGAGAGGCGGATGTCCCGGCCCATAGCCGAGAGCGCAGCCAGGGTAAAGCGCAGGGCATCGGTGCCATAGGTTCCCATCACCTCCAGGGGGTCGATGACGTTGCCCTTGGACTTGGACATCTTCTGCCCGCGCTCGTCACGCACCAGGGCATGGATATAGACATGGCGGAAGGGCACATCGCCCATGAACTTGAGGCCCAGCATCATCATGCGGGCGACCCAGAAGAAGATGATGTCGAAGCCGGTGACCAGAGTGGAGGTGGGATAGAAAGTCTGCAGATCAGCAGTGTGATCGGGCCAGCCCAGGGTCGAGAACGGCCACAACCCTGAGCTGAACCAGGTGTCGAGGACGTCGGTCTCCTGGGAGAGTTTGCCTGAGCCGCACTTCGTACAGGTGGTGACGTCTGTGCGGGAGACAATCATCTCACCGCAGTCATCACAGTACCAGGCAGGAATGCGGTGGCCCCACCACAGTTGCCGGGAGACGCACCAGTCGCGGATGTTTTCCATCCAGGCGAAGTAGGTCTTCTCCCAATGGGTGGGGAAAAACTGCGTCCTGCCCTCTTTGACCGCGGCCAGAGCGACCTCGGCGAGCGGCTTGACGCGCACGAACCACTGGATGGAGAGGAACGGTTCGACCACGGTGTGGCAGCGGTAGCAATGGCCGAGCACGATCTTATAGGGCTCAACGCCGATCAACGTGCCGGACTGCCGCAGGTCTTCGACCAGTTTGGTACGGCACTCGTAGCGGTCCATGCCCTGATACGGTCCGGCCTCCTTGGTCATGCGTGCCTGTTCGTCAAGAACCGAGATCATCGGCAGGCCGTGCTCTTTGCCAATCTCGAAGTCGGTGAAGTCGTGGGCTGGAGTGACCTTGAGCGCGCCAGTGGCAAATTCTTTGTCCACGCGCGCATCGGCAATCACCGGAATCTGGCGGCCCAGGACCGGCAGGGTCAGGGTCAGGCCCACCAGGTCGCGGTAACGCTCATCTTCCGGATGCACAGCCACTGCGGTGTCGCCCAGCATCGTCTCAGGCCGGGTGGTGGCGATAGTGACTGTTCCTTTGCCATCGCTGCGCGGATAGACCAGGTGGTAGAGCTGTCCGGCGCTCTCCTGCTGCTCGACTTCGAGGTCAGAGAGCGCGGTCCGGCAGCGCGGGCACCAGTTGATCAGGTAGCGACCGCGATAGATCAGCCCTTCTTCATACAGGCGGACAAAGACCTCGCGCACCGCCCGTGAGAGCCCAGCGTCCATGGTAAAACGTTCGCGCGACCAGTCACACGATACACCCAAGGCCTTGAGTTGGTTGACGATGGTGCGGCCGGACTCGTCCCGCCAGATCCACACCCATTCGACGAATTTCTCCCGGCCGAGCTGCCAGCGGTCCGTGTTTCGCTCTAGGAGCTGGCGCTCGACCACATTTTGGGTGGCGATACCGGCATGATCCGTCCCCGGCACCCAGAGTACACGGTACCCGTCCATACGCTTGTAGCGGCACAGGATATCCTGGAGCGTGTTGTTGAGGGCATGGCCCATGTGTAACGAGCCGGTGATATTGGGCGGGGGGATCACCATAGAGAAGGGCGGCCCGGTGGGATTCTGCTCGGGACGGAAATAGCCGCCTTCCATCCAGAAGGGGTACCAGCGTTTCTCTACTAGGGTGGAGTCGTAGGTTTTGTCCAGCGCCATATGCCAATAAGTAAGGGGGTCCGCTCTTTACGCCAGAGTAGAACCCCCTTTTTATATGCGAAAGGGGGGAATCGAACCCCCACGGGTGATTAGCCCACAGGATCCTGAATCCTGCGCGTCTACCAAGTTCCGCCACTTTCGCGCAAGGTAACCTAGTTACTTAGCAAGGGTCCCCCGACCCTGTCAACCTCAGGTGTGCAGGGTGTGGGAAAATGCTGGCTGAAGAGAGCGGTAACGTGTGCCTCGCGCAGGTTATGGTCTCAGAGAGACAGTTCTGGTAGAGGACTGAACAAGGAGTGTGAGGACAGCTATGCAACCTGCCGCCTATGACGAACTCATCGACCTGTTTGCTGACCCGGCAATGGCGGAGCGCATTTTGAATTTTCACCCCTCGCCCGCCATGCAAGCTCGGATCGAGGCGCTACTGGAGAAGAATCGTCAGGGGAGTCTAACCACTGAAGAGCAGGTAGAGCTGGATGAAGTGGAGCGCTTGGAGCACTTCATGCGGCTCATCAAGGCGCGGGTGCGGCAAAAGCTCGCGCGATGACCACCCGTCCCTCAGCAAGACTGCGACAGCAGGTGCGCCGCCGGGCCGGAGGACGGTGCGAGTACTGTCTGGTCCACGAGGACGACAGCTACGTCGGCTATCAGCTCGATCACATTATCGCCCGCAAGCACGGAGGTGCCACCACACTGAGCAACCTGGCGTTCTCGTGTCTGCTCTGCAATCGATACAAAGGGAGTGACGTCGCTGCTCCGGACCCCCTGACCGGAGAAATTGTTTCTCTTTTTCACCCCCGGCGGCAGCGCTGGCAAGAGCATTTCACTCTGCAGGGCGCGGTGATCGTCCCCTTGTCCCCAGCGGGCAGAGCTACCGTGACCCTGCTGCGGCTGAATGCCCCTGAGCGAGTGCTTGAGCGAGGGGAACTCCTCGGAGCGGGACGCTATGGATTACCGTGACAGGCAGTAGGCAGTAGGTGGTGGACAGTGAATAGTTACTCCGCTGTAGGAACCCTACTCACAATGGGCAGGACAATCCTTCAGCTTGAGAATAGCAAAGTGCTTCCGTCCATGCTCTTTGCCCCGCCAGTCTTCCGCCTTCCTTGGTGATTCTCCCCCCAGGCCCCGCACGTGCTCACATGGGTGCTTGCAGGCAGCTTTTTCTTGGGGTCTTGCTCAGTCCTACCAGGCACCTATACGGGGAAAGGGGGTGGGGGTAGGGTCAGGTCTTGAAACATCACTTTTTATTGGGTGCGCCAAGAGCGATCGGGCGCAGGCCCCACACATCGGTCTGCAGGAGTAAGGAAAAACTTAT
>WNGH01006208.1_pt1 | contig 11348 bp, 10 predicted proteins | sample 5400631 | NCBI WGS metagenome assembly WNGH01 (sample SAMN13153373, study PRJNA577476) | soil metagenome | isolation source: 115 cm soil or saprolite under Garry oak tree replicate 1 | place: USA:California | collected 2016-06-15 | reverse complement strand
GATCAGGGTCCGGCTGGTGCCGCCGTCGGGATGCCACACGTCCGCGACCGGCCCGGCGTGGAGGCGGAGCGCCGCGCCCGAATCCGTCCGGGCGCAGCGCCACGATATCTCGGGGGCGAGCTCGACGAACGTCAGCACGTCCTTCTGCACCACGGCGAATTCGCGGCCTTCCTCTCTTACGCCCACGCTCGCATAAGACAACCCCAGCCCGACGCCGACGCTCCCGACCCTCCGGTCCAGCCGCAGCGCCACGACCGTCGGGTGACTCGGCCCCGAGCTCGCCGGGCCGGCCGCGGTGGTGTCACGCGCCGTGCCGCTGAAGCGCGACGCGGCGAACTCCACCTCGAGGCCCCACTGCCCGGCGAGCGGCGACGGAGCGATGCTGATTCCGAAGCACAGCGCGACCTTCAGATGGCGACGCATGGGCCGTCTCTCCTCTTGAACGGAGGCTACCGCATTTCCAGTTGGATCCAGCCGTTGGTGACGTTGTTCTCGCCCTTGACGATCCAGTTGAACCCCGGGTGGTACTCGCCGACGACGCTGTCCTGGACGGCGTCACCCACCAGCTCGTCGTTCGTGTTGATCAGCGATGCCAGCGCGCTCCACAGCTTCTGCAAGGCCTTGGCGACCTTCCAGTACTTGGCGACGTTGTTGGTCGAGTCGTTCCCGGCCGTGAGTGCCTTGTAGGCCCCGTCCACTGCGTTGAACAAGTTCGCGACGCGGTTGGGGTCGTTCTTGATCTGGCACGCGGTGTCGTCGTCCTCCACCACGAACACCCGCGCATTCTGGCCGGGGTGGGCGGCGTTGTAGGCGTCGATCTGGCTCTTGCTGAACACCATGACGCTGCCGCTCCAGTCGAGATCGTTCTGGTCGAAGTAATACGGCGCCGGCTGCTTCTCACCGGCACACTGGTAGTCAGTGAGGGAGTCGGTCTGCCCCTTCTGGCCGAGCATATGCACCTCAAATTCGGGGGTGCCTTTCAACCAACCTTCAAAATCCTCCACGAAATGGGCTTGCGTCATATAGAGCCCAGGGGGTGGCGCAGGTGGGGCGGGAGGCGGCAAGCCCCCGCCCCCGCCGCCCCCACACTCCTCCAGACACGTGAGCATGGACGGTTGCGGCGTGAAGTCCGTCTCGACCGGGACGAGCGCGATCACCGGCGTCGCGGGCGGCCGGTCGGGGTCGAGCAGGATGCGGTGCCCCTGCGGGTCGAACGCCACCGGCACGTCGTGGTCGCGCAGCGCGGTGGCGACCAGCACGTTGGCGTCACCGCGCCAGCCGCTCCGATGTGCCGGCACGGGCAGGTAGATCTCGAGCGGAACGGCCGCCTGCGCCTCCGCTTCCAGCTCGCGCGCCGCCACGCCGGCGTGGCGGGCGACCTCATCGCGGGCGCGCCCTCCGCCTGCGGCCAGGAAACGCTGGAAGTGGAGCTTGTGCTCGCGGAACGGCGACGAGTCGAGCTGGGCCTTGAGGGATGCGGCGAACCCCGGGTGCGCGAGCGCGCGCGCCAAGTGTTGCGCCAGTGCCTCGGATTTCGCCTGCAGCTCCGCGACAGGAGGGCTCGCTGCGGGTTCCGGTCTCCCTGGGGCGGTAGCGGGGGGCCGGTCGGTGCAAGCCGCCAGCGCCGCCAAAGCAGCGACAAGCGCCGGGGCCGGGAGATAGCGCGATTTATGCGTCATGGCTGACTCCTTTTTGTCGAGGTTTGCGCGCCCAACATGAGGAGTCAGCTGTCGAAAACCGGCGCCCGATTCGTGCGCCGCCGGTCAAAATCACGCGTCCCGCCTCCCCGCCAGGACCGGAGGCGTGTAGCTTCCCCATCCCCATGATCCCGATGCTCCCGATTCTTCTGTTATTCTTGGCCCGCGACACGACGGGCTACTGGCAGCAGCAGGTCACCTACCGCATCACGGCGACGCTGGATGAGCCGGCGGGCGTGCTCAGCGGTCACGCGCGGATCACCTACGTGAACCGCTCCCCCAACACGCTGCGTGATTTCTTCGTGCACCAGCATTTGAACGCCTTCCGGCCGGGCTCTCGCTGGGCGGCGGCGGATTCCGCCGAAGGACGGGAGCGGTTCCAGCACCTCCGCGACCCGGACAACGCCTTCGAGCGCATCACGGGCTCGACGGTGATGGGGCAGGCTGCCAAGCCGGACTACCCGTATGCCCCGGACTCGACGATCGCGCACTGGACCCTGCCGCGGCCGCTCCTGCCGGGAGACTCGACGGTGGTGGAGGTCGACTGGCGGGCGCGGCCGTCGACGCTGCCGCGGCGTCAGGGGCGACGCGGGCGGCGGTTCGATTTCGCGCAGTGGTACCCGAAGGTGGTGGTCTACGACCGCTTCGGATGGGAGGACCATCCGCTCTATCCGGCCGGTGAGTTCTACGGCGAGTTCGCGACCTACGACGTGACGCTCGACCTCCCCGAAGATCAGGTGATCGGGGCCACCGGCGTTCCGGTCGAAGGCGATCCGGGGTGGGACCACGCCAAGGCCGACCCGCAGCTCCGCATCGATTATCAGCGCGACTGGTACGGGCGCCGAGCGCCCGGCCCCGGGTGCGGAGCGGTGGCGGCCGGCCGCAAATGCGTGCACTTCCATGCCGAGCAGGTCCATCACTTCGCGTTCTCGCTCAGCCCGCAGTACGTGTACGAGGAGGGACGCCAGGGAGACGTCGTGGTGCGGGTTCTCTACCTGCCGGGAGACAGCGCGACGTGGGGAAAGGGCATCGCAGTGCGCAACACGCGGGCGGCGCTGGCGTGGCTCGACTCGCTGTACGGAAAGTTCGCGTGGCCGGCGCTCACCAACGTGCACCGCATCGAAGGCGGCGGCACCGAGTTCCCCATGATGGTGATGGACGGCTCCGCCGGGCTCGGCCTCATCGTGCACGAGGTCGGCCACAATTACACCATGGGCATCCTCGCCAACAACGAGTGGCGGGAGGCCTTTCTCGACGAAGGGTTCACCAGCTTCCAGACGAGCTGGTTCTTCGAGACGCACGGGGGGCGCTCGCAGTACCCGGCCGTCGAGGCGGACGTGCTGCTGCTCGACCTCGACCGCTGGAGCGAGCCCGTCTCCATGGCGAGCGAGCGCTTCCGCGACTTCTTCACCTACAATCAGATGGTGTACGACAAGGCGCAGCTGTTCTACGAGCAGCTGCGCTACGTCGTGGGCGACGAGACGATGCGCCGCATCCTGCGCACCTACTACGCCCGCTGGAAGCTCAAGCACGTGGACGAGGACTGCTTCCGGGAAGTGGCGGAGGAAGTCTCGGGGCGGGACTTGAAGTGGCTGTTCGGCCAATGGCTGCATGCGACGCCGCTAATCGATTATTCCCTGAAGCGCGTGCAGCGAACGCGGCAGGCTGACGGCCGCTGGCTGACGGCTGTCACTATCGAGCGGAAGGGCGATGGCTGGATGCCGGTCGAGATCGGCGAGCGGAGGGGGGACACGATCTACGCTCGCGCAACCGGCCAACCGGCGACCGAGGTGGTCGAGTTCACCACCGCCCGGCGGCCCGGCCGGTTGGTGCTGGACCCGCGGGTGCGGGCCCACGACTACAACATGCTGAACAATCGGGAACGCCGCGGGCTCATGGGACGCGGCGCGTGGCCGCTACGCATCGACAACCCGTTCCAAGAGATCGTGCGCCGGGATGTCGGCGTGCGGGGGTTGTTGCCCGTGGTCTGGTCGAACGACTTCGGCGGCGTCACGGTCGGTCTGCGGGAGCGCGCCAACTACCTCGGCCGCTACGACCGGGGCCTGGTGCTCGGCACGGTGGCGACGCGCCCGGGGGCGAGCCAGGCGCTCGGGCTGTACGGACGCTGGAGCAACCCGATCGGCGGGCTCACGCCGCGGACTACGACGAGCTTCGCGGCCTGGCTCACCGAGGGGCGGGCCGGGGCGGCCATCGCGGTCGATCGCTCGCTGCGCCAGCACCTCGGTTTCGGCGCCGACCCGCACGTCGGATTCGACGCGCAGTGGATGGCCACGACCGACCTGGGGTACTTGGACCGCCGGCTGTGGGACGACGCGGGGACCATCGAGGCGGGACCGTGGGTGGCCACTACCGCCCGGCGCGGCGCGGCCGTGCTGCGCGCGCGGCTGGGGGGCCGGGGCGGGGTCGTCTACTTCAACCCGGGACGCGGAGCGGTCTCCCGCAACCGCTACGACTTCGAGGCGTTCGGCCGGTTCACCGGCGCAGCGAGCGTCCGCACGTCGTTGCTGGGCGCCCGCGTGTTCGCCGGCGCGTACCTAGGCCAGTCCGATCCCGTGCGGCAGCGGCAGATCTCGATCGCGGGCGCCGACCCCTACGAGACATTCACCAACCCGTTGCTGCGGAGCCGGGGCGCGCTGCTGGTGCGCCCCGACTTTCACTATCAGGCTCCGGGCGGGGCGAACCTGCGGGGCTTCCGGCCGGACCTGGGCGGGCGCTGGGCGATCGGCGTGAACCTCGAAGTCACGCCGTGGGTGCTGCGGCGCGACCAGGGTATCTTGCGGGGGTTGGGGCTCGAAGGGTTCGTGGACGCCGGGGTGGTCGACACGCTGATGATTCAGTCGTCGCCGCCCGGGCGGGCATACACGACGCTGTACGACGTGGGCGTGGGGCTGGTGACGCAGCATCAGCTGAAGGAGCTGGACTGGACCATGCGCTTCGAGGTGCCATTTGCGGTGAACCGCTGGGCCGACGCGGCCGACGCCAGGCCGGGGAACGAGCGGTTCGCGTTGCGCTGGCAGGTCAGCCTCGAGCCGAGCTTCTGATGGACACGCGGGCGAGCGACCGGCGCGGCTTCTTTCGGGAGACATTCGGCCGGCTGTTGCAGGAGGTGACGGCGCGCACCGAGCAGCGCGTCGCTCCGCGCCGTCACTTCCGGCCGCCGGGCGCGGCGGCGGAGCTCGCCTTCCTCGCTTCCTGTACGCGCTGCGGCGACTGCATCGACGTGTGCCCGGTGCACGCGATCATCAAGGCGCCGCCCGGCGCCGGCCTCGCCGCCGGGACGCCGATCATCGATCCGGCCATCCAGGCGTGCGTCGCGTGCGCCGACATGCCGTGCGCCCACGCCTGCGAGACGGGCGCGCTCGTCTCCCCCGCTGACGGCTGGGCGAACGTGCACCTGGGGGTCCTGGACCTCGACCCCGAGCGCTGCATCACCTTCCACGGCGTGCCGTGCGGGGTGTGCGCGCGCTCCTGCCCCGTGGGGGAGCGAGCGCTCGCCCTCGACGCCGGCGGGCACCCGGTGCTGAAGCCCGAGGGGTGCGTGGGGTGTGGGGTGTGTGTGACGGCGTGCGTGACGAGCCCGTCGTCGTTGCGGCTGAGCTTGCTGACACCGTGAGGCGATTGCGGATTGCGGATTGCGGATTGCGGAATCTCAAGGGGAGGTCGTGGGTCTCGGCACGTGCCCTGCCAATCCGCAATCCACAATCCGCAATCCGCAATTCCTAGCACTCATGAGCGAGCTACCGTATCGCGTAGAAAAGCCCTGGGGCCACGAGTTGATCTGGGCGAAGACCGAGCGTTACGTCGGGAAGATCCTGCACATCGAGCCCGGGCACGTGCTATCGCTCCAATACCATAACAAGAAGGACGAGTCGATCTACGTGCTGTCGGGCGAGATCGTGCTCCGGATCCAGCAGGGGGAAACCCTCATCGAGCGGCGCCTGGCCGAGGGCGAAGCGTTCCATATCCCGCCCAAGGTGATCCACCAGTTCGAGGCGGTGGTGGTGAGCGATCTGTTGGAGGCCTCGACGCCCGAAATCGACGACGTGGTGCGGCTCAAGGACCGCTACGGGCGCGTCTAGGTCGATTCGTTCACGGCGTGTGGCCGGCCGCGTACTTGGTCAGGAGTGCTTACATTAGTCCCGACCTCGAACCCAGGCCCAAGGCGTGAAAATCATCGTACCGCTCGCGGGGAAGGGAACCCGGCTGCTGCCGCTCACCAAGCGCGTGCCCAAGCCGCTGGTCCGCGTGGCGGGGAGGCCGGTGATGGACTATGTGATGGACACGGTGAAGGGCTTCGACGTCGACGAGCTGATTGTCATCACCGGACATCTGAAAGACGTCGTCCAGCGATACATCGTCACGCACTACGACGTCCCGGCCAAATTCGTCGAACAAAAGACGTTGGATGGTACCGCGGGCGCCATCAATCTCGCGCGGCCGTTCGTGGACCAGCCGGTGCTGATCATCTTCGTGGATACACTGTTCGATGCCGACCTGTCGCTCATCAAGACCGTCGACGCCGACGGTATCCTCTGGGCGAAAGAGGTCGAGGACTACCAGCGCTTTGGGGTGATCGTCACCGACCAGCACGGCTACATGAAGACGATCGTCGAGAAGCCGAGCACCCCGGTGTCGCGGCTCGCGAACATCGGGCTGTACTACATCAAAGACTGGAAGACGCTGTTCGACGGGATCGCCCACGTCTTGCAGCAGCCGCCGGGGAAGGGCGGCGAGTACTACCTCACCGACGCGTTTCAGTACCTGGTGGACTGCGGGCGGCGGCTGTTCACCGCGCCGGTCGGCGGGTGGTACGACTGCGGGAAGGTGGACACGCTGCTCGAGACGAACCAGCACCTGCTCGCGCAGGGCCGGGCCCGGATTCCCCAGGGGCCATGCCCCCGCTGTACGATCGTACCGCCGGTCTACATCGAGGACGGCGTCACGATCCACGACGCCACGGTCGGTCCCAACGTCTCGCTCGAGGCGGGGAGCTACGTCACCGAGAGCACGATCGCGAACTCGATTCTCGGGCGTAACGTCCGTGTGGTGCGGAGCAAGGTCGCCGACTCGCTGGTGGGCGACGATCAGGTGATCGAGGGGAAGACGATCCAGCGCAGCGTGCTCGACGCGGGAGAGCTGGCTCCGGCTAGGTAACCTAGCGGGCCAGCTTGGCTTCGAGCCCGGCCTTCACCTCCGGCCACTCGGCGGCGAGGATGCTGTAATACACCGAGTCGCGCACCCGCCCGGTGGCCGTGATCACGTGGCTCCGCAGGATTCCTTCCTCTTTCGCGCCGATGCGAAGCAGCGCGGCGCGCGACCGCTCGTTCAGCGCGTCGGTCTTGAACTCCACACGGATACAGTCCAGCGTCTCGAACGCGTGTCGCAGCAGCAGGTACTTTGCCTCGGTGTTGATCGGGGTGCGTTGCGCGGCGCGCGCGAGCCACGTCCAGCCGATCTCGAGACGGCGGTTGGCCCGATCGATGTTGGCGTAGCGCGTGCTCCCGACGGCGCGCCCAGACGCCGTCGCGATGATGGCGAAGGGCAGCGCCGTGCCCTGGCGCTGCCACTCGAGCGCGGTCTCGATGTACGCGCGCACGTCTGCGGCCGTCCGCACGAGCGACGCGGTCCAGCGCCAGATCTCCGGATCGAGCCCGACGGCGCACAGCTCCGGCTCATGAGCGAGCGACAAGGGCTCGAGCCGGACGTGGCGGCCGGCGAGCGTGACGGGGTCCACGGGCATCATCGGCATCATTGTAGACGGTTGCGCATTCCCAGGGTAGCTTGACCGGAGCGCGCCGGAGGTCGCCATGAACGTCACCGAGGTGCGGGAGCTTTACGCCTTCAACGCCTGGGCGCAGCGTCGCCTCTTCAATGCGCTCGCCCAGCTTGCCACCGAGCCGTACCTGCGGGACCTGAAGAGCAGCCACGGCGGGATTCACGGCACGCTGTGCCACGTCGTCTGGGCCGAGCAGTTGTGGCTCAGCCGGTGGCTCGGCACGCCGAAGCCGGCGGTGGCACAGGGGAAGGACCTCGCGTCGCTGGCGGACGCGCGGGGGCGCTGGGAGGAGGTGGAAGCGAAACGGGGAGTGTTCCTCGAGGGCCTGACCGACGCCACGCTCGCGGCCACCATCACGATCCAGCCGACGATGGGCGGCGCCTACGTACACACCTACCTGCAGACGTTACAACACGTGGTGGATCACTCCTCCTACCACCGCGGTCAGATCATCACCCTGCTGCGCCAGCTCGGCGTGCAGCCGCCGAGCACCGGGCTGATTCTGTTCTACCGGGAGCGCGCGACTGGGCGCCAGATCGCCAACTTTTGACGTATCAACGACTTCGTCGTGACTTGACCGACCCGGGAACCTGGGATTAGTTACTTACCGTTCAGTAAGTTAATCCCGGAGAACTACTGTGGCCGACCCCGTCACCCGATCGAAGCGCGCTGCGCGCCCCCGCTGGCAGCGCCGCAAGCAGGCGCGACCCGAGGAGCTTGTCGCCGCCGCGCTCGAGGTGTTCGTCGAGCGGGGCTTCGCAGCGACGACGCTCGCCGAGGTGGCACGCCGCGCGGGCGTCACCAAGGGAACGATCTACCTCTACTTCGAGAACAAGGAAGCGCTGTTCAAAGCGGTCGTGCGGGAGACCATCGTGCCGGTCATCGCCCAGGGCGAGGCCCTGGCCCGGTCGTTCACCGGTAGCGCCCGCGAGCTGCTCGAGCAGCTGGTGCGGGAATACTGGCGGCTGGTGGGCGAGACCGCGCTCGCCGGCATCCCCAAGCTCATGATGGCCGAGGCGGCCACCTTTCCGGAGCTGACGCGTTTCTACTACGACGAAGTCGTGACCCGCGGGCACCGGCTGATGGCCGGCGTGATCGAGCGCGGCATCAAGAACGGTGAGTTCCGATCGGTCGACGTCATGCTCGCCGCGAAGCTCGCGATGTCGCCGCTGATGCACGCCACCGTGGTGCGGCGGGCGTTCGCGTCCTGCATGCCGGAGGGCTTCAACGTCCAGAATTATCTCGACACCCATATCGACTTGTATCTCCATGGTATCGCGAAACACTAGTCGTCGGCTGGTCGCTGTACTCGCGTGGCTCGTCGCCGGGCCCCTGACCGTAAGAGGGCAGGCGCCTACTGCGCCCTCGCCGTTGCGCCTCTCGTTTGCCGACGCGGTGAGCATGGCCGCGGGCAAGACGCCCGTCGTCGAGCTGGCCACGTTGCGCACCACGGAAGCGGACGCACGGGTGCGGCAGGCGCGCGCGGCGCTGCTGCCGTCGCTCTCGGGCAGCGGAGCGTGGCTCAACCGCTCGTTCAACTCACGCTCGATCGGGATCTCGTTCCCGGGCGTGCCGGAGTTGATCGGACCGTTCAACAACTACGACGCCCGCCTCAACGCGGCCCAGACGCTGTTCGACTGGTCGAGCGTGGTGCGTGTGCGGGCGGCCGGCGCGCAGGCCGACGGCAGCCGCGCCGAGCGCGGCGTGACGGTCGAGGGCTCGGTGCTCACGGCGGCGCTCGCCTATGTCCGGGCCGTGCGCGCGCAGTCGGTGGTCGCTGCCCGGCACGCAGATTCGGCAATTGCCGCGGAGCTGGTCGGGCTCGCCGAGGCACAGCGCGCTGCCGGCGTGAGCCCGGCGATCGATGTGACACGTGCCCGGGCGCAGCTCGCGACGGCGCAAGGGCTCTTGCTCGTGGCCAAGAACCAGCTCGATCGCGGCCGCATCGACGTGGTGCGCGCGCTGGGCCTCGACCCGGCCACACCGCTCGCGCTCACGGATTCGCTCGCGCCGTCGCTCGGCGCCGCCGCCGTGCCGGTGCAGCGGGACTCGGCCGTCACGGCCGCGCTCGCCAACCGACCTGAGCTGCGGGCGGAGCTGGCCCGGGCCGCCGCGGCGCGGCAGACCGGATCGGCGATCCGCGCGGAGCGGCTGCCCCGGCTCGAGCTGGCCGGCGACTACGGTGTCAACGGCATGACCGTCCCGGGCGCGATCTCGACCCGGGACCTCACGCTCCAGGTGAGCGTGCCGATTCTCGACGGCTTCCGGCGCGAGGCGCGGCTCGCCGAGCAGGACGCCGTGGTACGCGAGTCGCAGGTGCGGGAGGCCGACCTGCGTCGCCAGATCGCCGCCGAGGTGGACGCCGCGCTGCTCGATTTGGGCTCAGCCGAGGCACAGCAGGCCGTGGCCCGCGAGCAGCTGCGGCTCGCCGAGAGTGAACTCAGCCAGTCGCGCGAGCGTTTCAAGGCCGGGGTCGCCGGCAACATCGACGTAATCACCGCGCAGGCGGGGCTGATTCGCGCGCGTGACACCGAGATCGACGCCCGCTTCGCCGCCGCGACCGCCAGGATCTCGCTGGCGCGCGCGGCCGGCGTCGCCCAGACACTTCATTAACCGCCCACACCGATGAGTGACGACATGGCTACGACGATCGCACCAGAAACCCAGCAGCGGGTCATGAGACCCAGCCCCATCTCGTCCGAGGAGGCGACCGCGCCGGCGAAGCGGGGAGGCAGTAAACGCACCGTCTTCATTATCATGGGCGTCGTCCTGCTCGGCCTGGTGGCCGTGGGGGTGCGGCGCTGGATCTACGGCCTCAGCCACGTGTCCACCGACAACGCCCAGGTGGATGGGCATATCGTGCCGATCCTCCCGAAGGTGGGCGGCTACGTGATCGACGTGCGGACCGACGAGAACCGTCCGGTGAAGGCGGGGGACACACTGGTGGTGCTCGATGACCGCGACTACAAGGCGCGGCTGGCGCAGGCGGAAGCCGACCTCGCCGTGGCGCTCGCGGGCGTAAGCAATCGGGCGCGGGTGGGCCAGGCGGAGGCGCAGGTGGCGCAGGCCCAGGCGAATGCCGAGAAGGCGCATGCCGACCTCGAGCGGATCAAGCCGCTGGCGGAGAAAGACATCGTCCCGAAGCAGGCGCTCGACGCCGCCGAAGCGGCCGCCCGCGCGGCGGACGCGGCCCTGGCGGCGGCCCAGGCCGCGCTGCTCGGCGCAGACGCCCGGGTGGCCGCGGCCCGCGCGGCGCGCGACCAGGCGGCGCTCAACCTCTCCTACACGCGGATCACCGCCCCTGCGGATGGCGTGGCGAGCAAGAAGGCCGTGGAGCTCGGTCAGCTGGTGCAGCCGGGCCAGCCGCTCATGAGCGTGGTGCCGCTCGGTGACGTATGGGTGACGGCGAACTTGAAGGAGACACAGACGGCCGACGTCACCCCGGGCGACCCCGCGGACTTCACCGTGGACGCTTATCCGGGCCGTCACTTCAACGGACACGTGGAGAGCCTGTCGCCCGCCACCGGAGCGAAGTTCTCGCTGCTGCCGCCCGACAACGCGACGGGGAACTTCACGAAGGTCGTGCAGCGCATCCCCGTGCGGATCCGGCTCGACGGAAAGAATGACCCCGGCCATCCGCTCCGACCCGGGATGAGCGTGAACGTGACCATCACCACGAAGTAGGCGACCCCGTGGCCACCGCCGCCCTCCCCGTACCCGCACTCGGGGCCGACGCCGACCGGTACAAGTACCGCTACATCATCGCGATCACGGTGTCGCTCGCGTCGGTGCTCGAGCTGCTCGACACCAGCATCGTGAACGTGGCGATTCCCCACATGATGGGGAACCTGGGG
>WNGH01026813.1_pt1 | contig 11351 bp, 11 predicted proteins | sample 5400631 | NCBI WGS metagenome assembly WNGH01 (sample SAMN13153373, study PRJNA577476) | soil metagenome | isolation source: 115 cm soil or saprolite under Garry oak tree replicate 1 | place: USA:California | collected 2016-06-15 | reverse complement strand
GCGCAGCTCCAGCCGGAGCAGGTCCGCGAACAGGTGGTGGTAGCGGAACCAGGTCCGTTCGGGGTCCAGGGACACGACGAACGCGTTCGCGTCTTCGAGTTCGAGCAGGATGCGTTCCGAGCCGGGGCGGCCGGTCAGCAGGTCGGCCAGGTCTGCGTTGACCCGGTCGAGCAGCGAGGTGCGCAGGAGAAGATCCTGGACCTCGCCGGGCTGGCGTTCCAGCATCTCGGCGAGCAGGTACTCCGCGACCGTTCGGCTGGTGCCGGAGAACTCCATGACGAACCGCTCGGGGTCCGGATGGCCTACCAGGGACAGCGCCGCGAGGCGCAGGCCCGCGGCCCATCCTTCGGTCTGCTGATGCAGCAGCGCCGCCCCGGCCTCCGACAGCGCGATACCCGAGGCGGCGAGCAGCTCGCGGGTCTCCCGCTCGGTGAAGCGCAGCTCCGCCGCGCGGATCTCGGCGAGCTCGCCGGCCAGCCGCAGCCGATGCAGGCGCAGCCTCAGATCGCGGCGCGTGGCCAGCACCGCGTGCACGTCGGGGGGAAGGTTCGTCAGCAACTGGGTGAGCTGGGTCAGGGTGCCCGGGGCGTTCAGCTCGTGCAGGTCGTCGATGACCAGGACGAGGCGGCCGCGATGATCGGCGAGCTCGGCCAGCACCCGGTCGGCCATCGTCTGCCCGTTGAAGTCGAGGGTCGCGGCCGGCGGTCCGGCGCCGCTCGTCGTGCCGGAGGCTTGCCGGACCGCGCCGAGCAGGGCCAGCCAGAAATCCTGGGCGTCGTGCTGATCGCGGCGTACCTGCACGACAGCGAGCCGGTGCCGCTGGCCGGGACGGTCGGCCCACGCGCGCAGCAGCGAGGTCTTCCCGCTGCCGGCCGGCGCCGAGATGATCGTGACCTTCCGGGCCGACGCGCGATCCAGGGCGGCGAGAAGATCACCCCGGTCGATCAGCCGGGGGGTTGTCCGGGCCACCGTCACGGGCCTGCCTTGGTATCTACACCTGACACCCTAACGAAACCGGGCGACCAGCATCCATACCCTGGCTGCGCCCGGCCAGCAGTCTCACGACCGCGGTCTCGGGCGATGGCGCGCTGGCGGGCGGCGTCGCTTCCGGCGGCGCCCTCGGACACCGCCAGGCCGACGGCCGCGAGCACGGTCGCGTGCCAGGTGCGGAAGTCCTTGGCGGTGTAGTCGCCGCCGGACACCTCGCGGAGGTAGTCGTTGATGTCCGCCGCGGTGACATCGTGCCAGCGCGGGCCGCTGCGGTACGCCAGCAACTGGTCCCCTCCGCCCCGGCGCCGCCGCAGGCTCCGCACGGCCGCGGCCACCTGCTGTTCCGCCACGGCCTGCTCGCGATGCTTGGCGCCCTTGGCCAGGTACTCGAACACCAGCTGGCCATGGCTGAGCGTCACATGTTCCTTCCGGATGGTCGCCAGGCCGAAGGTGCCGTTCTCCCCGGCGTACTCCTCCCCGCCGGGCCGGAAGAAGCCGAGATCGATCAGGCATATCGCCGCCGCTAGGACCCTGTCCCGCCTCAGCCCGCGGCCTTCCAGGTGACGGCAGACGATCTCGCGGATGCGCGGCAGGGCGGCCCCGAACTCCAGGACCCGGTCATGCTTCTCCTGATCCCGCTGCTCACGCCACAGGTCGTGGTACCGGTACTGGCGTCGGCCGGCCGCGTCCGTGCCGATGGCCTGGATATGGCCCTGGGGATCGGCGCAGATCCATACGTCCTCCCAGGCCGGCGGGATCACGAGGGCCTTGATCCGGGCGAGCGTCCGGGGGTCCTTGATCAAAGCCGTGTCCGGACCCAGGTAGCTGAAGCCGCGACCGCAGCGCCGGCGGCGGATCCCCGTGCCGCTGGGGTCGCTCCGGCTGAGCGCCGCCTTCTAGAGCTTTCTGGTCTTGGCGCAGCGCCATGGTTCATCCGCGTCCGCCCGCTGCCCCGCGGACGCCACGCGGTCAAGACGGGACTCCTGTTCGAGGCGGGAAATGGCCTGCATGGCGCTCCGGGCTGCCCGCGGTTGGCCGGCCTAAACCGTGTCGGGGAATGTTTGCCCAGTCCAGCGGTGGGAAGCGGGGGAAGCTCCATGAGGGGGTGGAAATGATCAGTTCTGGTCAGACGCTCACCGCGACTGGTGCGCTTAACGGTGGTGAACACGTCACTCCGTGGCCGGGCGCCGCCACCGCCGCGGCCTTTATCCACGCGGTCCGGTCGGGTCGTACATGCTGGCGACATCCCGGTACAGACTTCGGGCCGTCGGCTGGCGCGCGCGCCCCGCGGATTCAGCAACCTGCTGCGGACCCTGGCCGACGGGCGTGCCGCCGAGACCCGCTCGGAGGGCGTTTGCCAGCGAGCAACGGGGTAGAGGGCCGGTCCTCAGTAACAACCTAGGGAGTCATCTCATGGCCAAGCACGACGTCGATCCCGTGCTCCAGCAACTGGTCCGGGCGGTCAACGAGTCAGGGCAGGCCGCGGTGCCCGTGACCATCTCGGTCCACGGCGCGGTGCTGACGGGAAACCTCATCGCCCAGAGCAGGTACTTCAGCGAGCTGGTCGAGGGGAACCCCCTGATGAGCGCGCTGGAGCCGGGCTCCGGTCTGCTGGGCAAGGAGTACACCAAGGAGGCGGAAGCCGAGTCCGACCACCACCTGCACGTGCGGGCCGCGGGTATCCGCGGTGATGGCGAGGCCGCCGAGGGCGTGTGGCGTGTCAGCCTGGGGTCAGTCGACGGCTGGGCTCTGCGCGCGGTCGCCGGCAGGGACGTGGAGGATGACCGGGGCCCGTTCGCGCGCCTGCTCGGCACTCCGTAACCGTTCGAGGCGCGCGGTTCCGCACCTCGCGCCCCAGGCATCCCGCAGCACTCCTGCTCTCCCGCGCCAGCCCACCCGGCTGCCCCGGGACCAACCGCTACGATGTGACATCGTAGCGGTCAGGGCCGCAACAATGTTACATCGTGGCGGTTGCGCGTCATAGCGCCCAGTGACTGGTGAGGTCCGGGAGGCCAGGGTGCCAGCCGGGGATCGCACGGCGCCAGGGAGGCCAGCTGGGACCGCATGATGTCCGGCCGCGCCCACGTGCCACGGCACCAGCTGGCTGACCGGGGCACCCGATATCCATGCTCGGCAGGAGAGGGCGGTTTACGGACGCGTCACGTTGGTAGAGGTAACCATGGTTCGCAAGTTAAATCGGCCCTGGTCAAGACGGGCGCCGAGGAGGCAAGCGCATGAATAATGAGCGGTTCAGCGGATAATTATCGTGCCTCTTCGGGTTTGTCTGCGTATTAGAGCATGACCGGATCGCGTGATCGGGTCGGCCTCGGGCGAGCCAGTCGGCCATCGAACCGCGGCAGGCTCCGGCAGCGTCCTCCACGAATGGAGGTGACGTGGCACCCGAACTTGACCAGGAGTTTGATCCTGGCACGCTTCATGCGCTCCGCGCCAAAGTGCTCGTCCAGGCCTGCCGGGCGGGCCTTTCGGAGAGCCGGGCCGCGGATGTGGTTCTTGCATGGCGTCGGCCCTAGCGGCACCCGCGTGAGGGTCGCCTTCAACCTGTCCTGAGCGCCGTCACCTCTGCTGCCGCCTCCGGACCACGATAGAGGAGCCGATGAGGATGGCACCCGCGACGACTGCGACGAGCGGCCAGCGGCCCTGCACCAGCTGGCGCTGCACCAGCTGGCTCTGCCTGACGTTCCCGGACATGCCGACGGCTCTGTTTTTCACGTCCGCGGCCTTATCCTGGGCCTTGACCTTCACCTCAGCGGCCTTGGCCTGGGCTCGCGCCTTGACGTCGGCCTTTGCGACCAGTTCTTCCACAGTCTGCCCCAGGCGTTCCCGGGTCTGCTCGATCTCTTCCTGCAATTCGCGGCCCGTAGACGGCTCGGGTGTGGTCATCGGTGCGCCCTTTCCCTGATTTCCTCGACGTCGGCCTTCACATCAGCGACCGCTTGCCCGGGCACCGGGGGAACAGCCTTCCGCATGTGCCCCTTGCCCAGCAGAGCGGCGCCGCCCGCAACGGCCAGGAGGGCCGCACCGACGATGAGCGCGGCCAGCCAGGCCGCCACGACGCCGCTGATGGCGATGATCGCGCAGGCCAGCAGGCAGCCCACACCGTAGACCGCCGCCATGCCGCTGGCCCCGAACATGCCCGCGCCCAGAGCCATCTGCTTGCCCTTACTGGTCATCTCCAGCTGAGCGAGCTTGAGCTCGTCGCGGATGAGCACCGACACCTGCTCGGACATCATCGTGACGAGCTCACCGGTCGAGTGCCCCCCGCCAGGAGGCTGAGTAGTGCTTGAACGTTCCATTGTGGCCGCCCTCCATTCCGGCTGGACCCGGTGCGCTACCCGCGCACCAGGGCATCTAACGCAACCATCGGGAAAAACGGCCATGACGAGCCGGGGCGCGAAGCCAGCCCGTTCGGATTCAAAGATCTCGTACCTCCGGAAGCCAGGGGCCTTCCTCGCTGCTGACGGGATCGGTCACGAGCCTGATGATTAAGGTGGGCAGCTGGGGTAATTGCCTTGGGTGCCGTTGTGCGCTTCCTTGCCGCACAGGTCGTCCGTTCTGGAGGCATTGAGATGACTGCGCAGGTGGAGCCCACCTCGATCGAGGCCAGGCTGCGGGCCATCCAGTCGATCACGGACGCCGCCTTGTCCCGGCTCGACGACCACGAGCTACTCATCGAACTACTCGACCGCATCCGGGACATCCTGCGGGCCGACACCGTGGCCGTGCTGCTGCTGGACTTCTCCGCCGGGCAGCTGATCGCGACCGCGGCCGCCGGGCTGGAGGAAGAGGTACGGCAAGGCGTGCGCATCCCGGTCGGCCGGGGATTTGCCGGGCGGATCGCTGCCGAGCACCGCCCGGTCATCCTGGACCGGGTCGATCACACCACCGTGCTTAACCCCATCCTGCTGGCGAAGGGTATCCAGTCCATGATGGGCGTGCCGATGGTGGCTCGCGGCCGGGTGACCGGCGTGATGCATGTCGGCTCGCTGACGCCTCGCCAGTTCACCGGCCATGACGTCGAACTGCTGCAGCTGGCTGCGGACCGGGCCGCAGCGGCCGTGCAGTCCATGGCGGCCCACGCTGACCAGGTCGCGGTGGAGGCGCTGCAGCGCAGCCTGATCCCGTCGGCGCTGCCGGCCGTGGCCGGGGCGGAGATGGCGGGCCGCTACGTTCCCGGCAGCGGCGCCGTGGGCGGCGACTGGTACGACGCGTTCACCCTGCCATCAGGGGAAATGTGCGTCGTGATGGGCGATGTGGCCGGTTCAGGCCTGCCCGCTGCGGTGATCATGGGCAGGATGCGCAGCGCGTTGCGCGCCTACGCGCTGGAAACCCTAGATCCGGCCGAGGTCCTGCGCCGTCTCGACCGGAAGATGCAGCATTTCGAACCCGATGCCCTGGCTACCGTGCTCTACGCCGTCTTCGATCCGGCGCTCGATCAGGTACGTGTCTGCATGGCCGGGCATTTCCCGCCGGTCGTCGCGCTCCCTGGACAGCCGGCGGAACTGGCGTCCATCGCGACCGGGCTGATGATCGGCGTTTCCCCGGATGCGCCACGGCACGTGACAACGCTGCCGATTCCGGCCGGCGCCTTGTTGTGCTTCTACACCGACGGCCTTATCGAGCGCCCGGGCCAGCTGATCGATGACGGGCTGGAACGATTGCGCCGGGTCGTCGTGGCGCAGCCCCCGGAAGCCGCGTGCGCCGAGGTGATGGGCGAGCTGGTAGGCAGCGAGCCGGCTCGCGACGACATAGCCCTGCTGATAATCCGGCGTCGGCCTGATTAGACGGACACCATGGTGGTCTCCCGTACCATCGCTCGCGAGCGAAGAGGTCTGCACCGATGCCGGACATCAGGTTCCTGGTCGAAATGGTCAAGGGCGTGCCAGTACTGGCCGCGCCCGAGGAGATCGACATCACTAATGCCGGCGAGCTTCGCAGGGCCTTGCTCGAATCGGCCGCGTATGGATCGGGAACCGTGGTGGTGGACCTGACCCGGACGCAGTTCTGCGACACAGCCGGGCTCCACGCCTTGGTGGGGGCGCGTAAGCGGGCCCGGGCCGTGGGTGGCGACATGCTGCTCGTCACACCCGGTGCCGGGGTCCTGCGCATCTTCGCCATCACAGGGCTTGACCAGGTGTTTCTCAGCTTCGCCACCCTGGACGAAGCGCTCGCGCACATACCCGGCGGCGCTAGCGGGCATCCCGCGACGACATAGCAAAGCATGACGCCGGGGCCGACGGCAATGAGCGCTGAATGCGGATCGCATCAGCGTGGACAGAAACCCGCGCATTCCGGGGGGTAACTGTCCACAATCTTTCCCGCCGCCCGGCGGGTCACCTCAGACGTCACGTCAGCCCCGCCGGACCGGGCCGCGGCGCCCAGTCGGATCACCGGGTGTCGAAACCCTCGCTATAGGGGGTGCGGTGACACCCGATGACGGATGCGGTGACACCCACGGCACCTGATGCGGGCACCTTCTGAAATTAGAGCTCCCGCTGGCGGACCGCCGGGGCCCGCCGCTGTAATTTAGCGGTTACGCAACGGCGTAAACGCTCTATTTGCCACGGATATGGCCTGGCGGGGTTTCACATAAGTCACAGGTATCTCTACGGCTCGGAACTTTCCTATACGCCCCTGATCAGCGCGCCGGTGCGGCTGCGTGCTCATGCTGCGAGAATTGTCTACGATGGCTTCGACAGTATAAGAAATGGAGCAGACATGGCACAGAAAGTGCAGACCCTATTCGTTGATGACCTTGACGGCAGCGCCGCTGAGGGGACGGTCCGCTTCGGTCTCGACGGTACAGACTACGAGATCGACCTGAACACCGAACACGCCCAGGCCTTGCGGGATGCACTGGCGCGCTACGTCAGTGCTGGCCGCCGGGCCGCCGGCGGTGCTCGGCGCTCGGCGCGCAGCGGGCGCAAGGCATCGGCTAACGGGGTGAACGTTCCTCGTCACCTGCCTTCGGCTCGGCCCCGCCCGTTGTTTGTGGCCCGCAGCCACGGGGAAGTGGGGATCGCGGAGGCGGCTACTGGCCCGGCTTGATGAGGGCAAGGCGCAGGGGCTGGTATTGGCCTGCGCCCCGGCCGGATACGGCAAGACGGTCGTGCTGGCGGACTGGGCCGGGCGCGGCGGGCAGCCGGTTCGCGGCGGGTCGTCCCGCTGCTCGGCCCGCCGCCGGGCCATCGCCCGGGGCCCGTGAGCTGAACCTGATCCCCTGAGTGCTAGCCCGGAGGGCGAACCTGCCGTCTTCCGCGCTTTCCAGGCGTGCGCTTATCCTTTTCTCAAACGCCGTATCTAGCGTGAGGTTATGGTTCGCGGGCCCGATGGCGCCGGATCGCACACGCCCGGGGTTCGCGGATCGCGCCGCCTGCTCGCCGGGCTAGCGGCCGTGGTCGTCCTGCTCGTGGTGATCGCGGTGCTCGCGACCCGCCTTGCCGACGCCCCACCCGGGGCGAATACCAGGTCCGCGACGCCCAGCCCCACCCCGACAGCCGCCAAGAACCTGACCGTGCCGGCCATCTACCAGCGGCTCGCCCCGTCCGTTGTCCTCGTCCGCACCGGCCACGACCTGGGCACCGGCGTCATCGTGGCCGACGACGGCACGATCTTGACCGCGAATCACGTCGTCGCAGGCGGCGGGAGCATTGCCGTCACGTTCGCCGATGGCATCACGGCGAGCGCGACCGTCGCCGCCGCCAACCCGAAGCTGGACATCGCCACGCTTACCCCGGCGAAGCTGCCCCAGGTCGTCGTGCCGGCCAACCTCGGCGGCGGCGCCGATGTGGGAGCATCCGTCGTCGCCATCGGCAATCCGCTGGGCCTAACCGACAGCGTGTCCTCCGGGGTGATCTCCGGCCTTGACCGGACCGCGGACACCGATCACGGCAGGTTCTCGGGCCTCATCCAGTTCGACGCGTCGGTCAACCCGGGCAGCTCAGGCGGCCCGCTGCTCGACGCACATGGTCTTGTCATCGGCATCGTCGTCTCGCTCGCCACCCCCGATGGGCAGGACGCGTTCGCCGGCATCGGGTTCGCGGTACCCATCGGTGCCGCGCTCGGCGGCAGTGGCGACAACGGACCAGGGAAGGGACCCCAGATATGAGCGACACGCACGCCAACCCGCTGCAACCGGTGCTCTTCGAGGTCAAGCGCACCATCGTCGGCCAGGACGTGCTGCTCGAGCGCATGGCGATCGCCCTGCTGTCCGGCGGGCACCTGCTCGTGGAGGGCGTCCCCGGGCTGGCCAAGACCTTGTCCGTCAAGTCGCTCGCCGCGGCCATCGGCGGGCAGTTCCAGCGCATCCAGTTCACGCCCGATCTGGTGCCCGCCGACCTGACCGGAACGCGGGTCTACCATCAGCACACCGGCGAGTTCCAGACCCAGCTCGGCCCGGTCTTCACTAACCTGCTGCTCGCCGACGAGATCAACCGGGCGCCCGCCAAGGTGCAAAGTGCCCTGCTCGAGGTGATGCAGGAGCATCAGGTCACTATCGGCCGTGAGACCTACCAGGTGCCCGAGCCGTTTCTCGTCATGGCCACGCAGAACCCGATCGAGTCCGAGGGCACCTACCCGCTGCCGGAGGCGCAGGTCGACCGGTTCATGATGAAGGTCGTCGTCGGCTACCCGAGCGCCACCGAGGAACACGCGATCGTCGACCGCGCGCTGCGTCCCGCCGATCAGATCCGCGCGATGCTCGGCCCGGCGGACCTGATCGCCATGCAGGAGCGGGCGCGGGAGATCTACGTCGATCCCGCCGTCGTCGACTACGCCGTCCGCCTGGTGACCGCGACCCGCCAGACGTTCAGCGCCGGGCTGGACCCGAAGATCGACATGAAGCGGTACATCAGCTACGGGGCCAGCCCGCGCGCCTCGATCGCGCTGGTTACCGGGGCCCGGGCGCTCGCCTTCCTGCACGGCCGCGACTACGTGCTGCCGGACGACGTCGGCGAGCTCGCCCTCGACGTGATGCGGCACCGCATCGTGCTGTCGTATGAGGCGCTGGCCGACGACGTCAGCGCCGACACGATCATCACGAAGGTGCTCGACGCCGTGGCCGTGCCCGAGGTCGTCTTGAGCGGCCACTGAGCATGCCCATGCGCACCGCACCGGAACGGCTCCTGGTCCGCCTGGAATGGCGGGTCATCCGCCGCCTCGACGGGCGCCTGGCCGGCGGCTACCGCACCGCGCACCGGGGGACCGGGACCGACCTCGCCGGCCTGCGCGAGTACACCGAGGGCGATGACGCGCGGCATATCGACTGGAACGTCACCGCCCGGCTGAACGAGCCGCAGCTTCGCGTGTTCACCGAAGACCGGGAGCTCACCGTGTGGCTGGTGCTCGACCGTTCGGCGTCCATGACGGTGGGGGCGCCTGGGCGCGGCAAGGACGACGTGCTCAGCGAGCTTGCCCTGGTGCTCGCCCGGCTGTTCGGCCGGGGCGGGAACCGCGTCGGCGCCCTGCTTTATGACACTGGGCTCGACGACACCAGGCTCCACGACACCGGGGCCGTGCGTACCGTGCCGCCAGGCACCGGGCGCAGGCACGCGCTGCGCATCGGCGCCGAGCTCGCCAGGACCGCCGACGCTGGCCGCCGCGGTAGCACGACCGACCTAGCGGCGATGCTCGACACGGTCGCCAAGCTCGCCAGGCGCCGCGCCCTGATCGTGGTCATCTCCGACTTCATCGGCGACGGCGACTGGGGGCGGTCGCTGCTGCGCCTGGTGCCACGCCACGAGGTCGTCGCCCTGCGCGTCATTGACGCCGCCGATGACGAGCTGCCCGACGTCGGCCTTGTCGTCGTCGAAGACGCCGAGACCGGGGAGCAGCTCGTCATCGACTCGGGAGACCCGCTGCTGCGCGCCCGGCTCCGCGCGGGCGTCGAGGAACGCGACGCCCGCCTGGCCGCCGGAATGCGCCGGGCCGGGGTGCCCATCCACCGCATCGGCACGGACGCCGACCTGGCCACGGCGCTCATCGAGGTCGTAGCGAGCACCAAGGGCAGGCGCGCGTGAGCCTCGCCGACCCCGTTCTCCTGGCCGTCGGCCTGCTTGTCGCCGCGGGCCTGGCGTGGGCCGCGGTCGCCGCCGCGCGGCGGCGGGCTGCGGCCCTCGCCGCGGCCGGGGTCGCGGCGGCCAGTCCGGGGCAGGGCCCCGGCCCCGGCCGCGGCCGCGACCGCGCCAGGCTCGGGGGCGTGTGGTTCACGATCGCCGGCGTCGCCGTGCTCGCGATCGCCGTCGCCGGCCCGGCGGCGTCCGTCCCGGTGTCCCGCGCCTCGGGCACCGTCATCCTCGCCATGGACGTCTCGGGCAGCATGGCCGCCACCGACGTGACGCCCAGCCGCCTTGCCGCCGCGAAACAGGCGGCGCTGTCATTCATCGCGGTTCAGCCGGACAGCGTGGACGTCGGCGTGGTCGCGTTCCAGCAGGGCGGCCTCGAGGCCGCCCTGCCGACGGCCGATCACGAGACGGCCGCGGCCGCGGTTCGCCGGCTGAAAGCCGGCGGCGGCACGTCACTGGGCGACGCGATCCTCGCCTCGCTATCCGCGATCACCCACAAAACAGTCGCCATCGGCCGCGGCGGCAGCGCGCCGAACATCGGCTACTGGCCCTCGGCCACGATCGTGCTGTTCTCCGACGGGCAGGACGGAGCCGGGGCCACCAGCGGCTCGGGTACCGATGCCGGCGCCGACGCGGCCGCCTCGGTGGCCGAGAAGGCAGGCGTGCACATCGACACCGTCGGGGTCGGTACTACCGCGGGCTCTAATGTCGACGTCGATGGCTACCACCTGTTCACCGCGCTCAACGTGGCTACCCTGAAGTCGATCTCGCAGGCCACCGGCGGCACGTACCATCCCGCATCGGACGCGGGCGAGCTCGACGGGATCGCCTCGTCCATTGACCTGAGGCTCACCGTCACCAATCAGCCGTTGCCGCTGGCGGGCGCGTTCATCGCCCTGGCCCTCGCGCTGCTCGCCGCGGGCGCCGTGCTCACCGTCGTCCGTTCGGGCCGGGTGGTCTGAATGTCCTTCTCCTGGCCGTGGGCGCTGCTCGCGCTCCTCGTCATTCCGCTGGTGTTCGCGGCCTGGTGGCTGACACGGCACAGGCGCAGGCGCGCCGTGGTCCGGGTGACCTCGATCGCGCTCGTCCGGACGGCCATGCCCGGCCGCACGCGCTGGCGGCGGCGCATCCCCGCCGCGCTCCTGACGCTTGGCCTGGCCGTGCTCGCGGTCGGTGCCGCCCGCCCGCAGGCGACCGTGCCGGTCGCGTCGTCGTCCGCGACGATCATGCTTGCCCTGGACGTCTCGGGTTCCATGTGCTCCACGGACGTGAGGCCGAACC
>WNGH01012497.1_pt1 | contig 11351 bp, 12 predicted proteins | sample 5400631 | NCBI WGS metagenome assembly WNGH01 (sample SAMN13153373, study PRJNA577476) | soil metagenome | isolation source: 115 cm soil or saprolite under Garry oak tree replicate 1 | place: USA:California | collected 2016-06-15 | reverse complement strand
GACCTGCCTGGGGATTCCCTGCGTCACGGTCCGGGAAAATACCGAAAGGCCTGTCACGATAGAGAACGGGACAAATGAAATTGCGGGGACGAGTAAGGACGGAATCAAGTATGCCATACGGCGCCAACTGGTGCGAAAAGGGGGCAACAAGGCACCTGAGAAGTGGGATGGCAGAGCCGCCCAACGCATCCTGGACGTCTTAGTTCGTGCGCACAACGAGAGGAGATCGTCTCAGCAGAGTTCTCCATTACAATGGACAACCTAGATTCGCGATCGTGGAACTTCTGGACGATCTGAAGAGAATACCGCCCAGCAAAGTGCGAGCGAATGACCCATTAGTAGTTTATTCAATTCAACCCTAATATGAGAATTGTTCTGTTAGCCGTAGATGACGAGTTTGCGGGCGAAATGCAGAGGTTCCTCTACGAAACGCACCCGGATTGGATTGTTGGAGTCGTCATCTCTTCCTGCATAGTCCATAAACAATCTAATTTCAAAGCCGGTCTAACGATTCTGCGAAAGTCCGGTTTCGTTTTTTTTGCGAAAATGGCTTATATCAAGATACTTACGTCTATTCTCGACAAAAGGAAGCGGTTCCTGCCATCACAACTTGCCAAAAGACATGATATCGAGCTGTTCAAATGTTCTGATATCAACGACCCAGGGAGCATCGCTAAGCTGCGATCGTGGAATCCTGACCTGATGATTTCTACGAATTTCAGCCATTACATTGGTAAGATGGTCCGAGAATCCACGGCCCGATTCGGCTGCTGGAATTTACACAAATCTTTGCTCCCTCAATACCGGGGAATGGCCCCGAGTTTTCATGCGCTCCTGGAAGGAGCCTGTAAGGTGGGGGCCACGCTGCACGTGGTGGCAAAAGGATTTGATACGGGCGATCTGTTGGGGCAGGCCGAAGTTCCCGTTACCAAAAGTGATAGCGTATACAGTCTTAACCGACGGACAGCGACGGCCGGCGGGCAACTCTTGGCATCGTTCTTAGAGACTTTCGATCCACAGTCGACTAAGGCCATTCCGCAGCGCGAAGGTCCGTGGAGGAACTACACATATCCCACGCGCGAGGAGATGAGAGCCTTCCGCAAGAAGGGATTATGCTTTTACACCCGTGAATCATGATGAGAACTGAGGCACAGTTCGGCTCCGAGCAGGCAAGTGGACTGACGTTCCACCGCGCCTTTATTGATCACACGAGGTGCCCTGATTCATTTGCCAAGCAGATCGAATGCTCCGTAGAAGTAGGTGCCGAGGGATTCTTCAGACTCGGTAATATGCGTTTGTACGGCTGCACGAGCGGCGGACAGATTTACCCGACATGTACCGACGACCTTCCCAGAATAGACGATCTTATCGTTAAAGATGGGTCGATTAGGCTGCCATTCAACCCGACAGAGATCATCGACAATCTTCGTGAAGAGAAGTACGTCGCTGCGGTGCACGGGGAAAAGGATTACATAGCTGATAACAAATCGCTTGTAAGGAGGCTCTACTATTCGTTGAGGCCGCTCTTCCCGGTTCGTTTCCGAAGAATCCTGCAACAGATCGCCCTCCAGGACTGGACAACAATACCCTTTCCTGCTTGGCCGATCGACAGCACCGTAGAAGATTTTATTAACTGGTTATTCGTGATTGCTTTGGACGTCTCGGGCGAAAAAGAAATTCCCTTCATTTGGTTCTGGCCGAAAGGCTATACGGCCTGCGCGGTCATGACTCACGATGTGGAAACAGGAGAGGGACAGGATTTTTGCCAGGCCATGTTGGAGATGGAGCGGGAATATGGAGTCAAATCGGCCTTCGAGCTAGTTCCGGAGGTCAGATACGTCGTTTCCGAGCGGATAATGAATGCGATCCGTGAGGCCGGAAGTGAAGTCTGCATTCATGGCCTAAATCACGATGGCCGATTGTTTAGCTGTGAGGAAATATTTCGAGAGCGAGCCGTCGCAATCAATCAGTACGCGCAAAAATGGGGAGCGAAGGGATTTCGGTCACCCGTTATGTACAGGAACCAAGTCTGGTATGACGCTTTCAAGTTCTCTTATGACATGTCGGTGCCAAACGTCGCACATTTGGATCCGCAACGCGGCGGATGCTGCACGATCTTCCCTTTTTTCATCGGAGAGATATTGGAATTGCCTCTAACCACTATTCAGGATTACGCACTCTATAATTTTCTGCGCTGCGATCCCCTCGCTATGTGGGCGAGGCAGATGGAGTCGATTGTTGCCAAGCATGGACTGGTCAGCTTCATCGTACATCCGGATTACACAATGGGGCGAAAGAAAACATCCCTCTATCGACAACTCCTCGGCTTGTTGAGAAAAATGGCGGACCAGAAAAACGTGTGGCTGGCTCTGCCGGGCGAGGTGGACAAGTGGTGGAGAGAACGTAGGGAAATGACGCTGGTCCGACGAAACGGCAATTGGTCAATCGACGGGAGAAACTTACAACAGGCGGTCTTGGCATATGCCCGACGTGAGAATGGGAAGTTGACCTACAGGTTTGCGAACGCTCCCGAAGAGCTTTGAGCATGTCGTTAGACGCAAAGGGCAACACCGGAAACAAACGTCAAATTGATTTGGTCAATGACGAGACTCTTGCACTCAGGCTCCTGGCCTATTGCCAATCACATAACTGGGCGGGGCCAGACCCATACGACGCTTTAAACAGTAAGATTGTTGAGGTCGTGCCTTTATTCAATCGAAGGATCCCTCGACTGGTAGTGACGCACCTTCTTAAGAGGAGCCGGGTTGATATCCGGCGGATCTTACTGGTGGCACCTACCCAGAACCCCAGGGCTCTCGGACTTTTTCTGATGTCATTGCTTAAGCTTTCGAAGCTTGGCCTTCTAAACGGAAACGGAGAGGACCAATTATGGAGCATAGTCGCACGATTGGAAGCCCTTCGTTCTCGTGACACTAGATCCTGGTGTTGGGGATACAGTTTCGCATGGCAAACGCGCACCTTACTGGTGCCTCGGGGGTGTCCGAACCTAGTCTGGACGACATTCGTTGCCAATGCCTTGCTAGATGCCTACGAGCAATCCCGTGAACCGCGACTTCTCGAGATGGCCTTTAGCGCCGCCGAGCATATCTTGAATGATCTTTTCTGGAGCGATGCCGGATCGGTGGCCGGCTTTGCATATCCACTTGCCTCAATGCGACACACCATTCATAACGGGAACTTCCTTGGCGCCGCACTCCTTTGCCGGATTGCCAAACACAGCGACGAAAAAAATTCCTGGGGCCGGCATTAAGAGTAGCGCGCTACTCGGCATCCAGACAAAATTAGGATGGCTCCTGCACCTACGGGGAAGCGGCCTGCTACGACGAGCTGCTTGCACCGATGGCGGCGAGCATAACGATTCCATGCGAACCCACTTGGTCCAGATCGGTCTATCATCTCTACGTGATTCGCGCGCCATACCGCGATGAGCTGCAGAAACACCTGACGGAAGTCGGCATCGGAACCGAGATCCACTATCCCATCCTGTTCACCTCCAAGCGGCCTATTCCTCGCTGGGGTGGAAGCGTGGAGATTTTCCGGTGTCTGAGGAAACCGCTGACCAAATCATGTCGCTGCCGATGTTTGCTGGGTTACAATCTCAGCAACAGGATCGAGTGGCAGAGGCGGTGGCAGAGTTCGCTTCGATTCGCGCAGTCATGTACGAGCGAACTTCATCCCAGCCCCCGTTCTTGTCCCCGTTGGCTTGACAAATCGAATCACCATTCCAACATGCTATTGGAGGAAACGAAGTATGCCAGGCGACACAGTTGCATCTCCTCCTGCTAGGACAGCTTCAGAAATGATGCCAACGCACCGTAGCCCTACCATGCAGGGAATTGGGAGCCCCGTGAACTCAGCGAAGTCCCGGAAAATCTGGATCGACCTGGATAATTCTCCGCACGTCCCCTTTTTCCTGCCGATCATTGAGGAACTCCAGAAAAGAGGGCATGAGGTAATTCTGACTGCACGGGATTCTTACCAGGTCTGTGAGCTTTTAGAGTTCCATTGCCTACACTGCAAAGTCGTGGGGGGCCATTGGGGCAAGCACCGGCTCCTCAAGATTGTGGGAACATGCTTGCGCATGATTCGGCTTTTGCCCTTGATCATGAAAGAAAAGCCTGATCTGTGTGTCTCCCACGGATCACGTGCTCAGATCATGGTGGGCTTTGCCCTGAGGATTCCAACCCTAACGATCTTCGATTATGAATTCACTGCGAAGATGGGATCTCTGCGTTCGGATTGGATATTCTTCCCGAACCTGATTCCGGATTTCAAGGCGCGGGTAGCAAACGAGGGTGTCATGCGTTATCCCGGGCTGAAGGAGGAGGTGTATGTACCACGTTTCAGACCGGATCCCTCGGTGAGAAGCCAGTTGGGCTTAAACGGGAAACACTTGGTTGTGACAGTGCGCCCACCGGCGACCGAGGCTCATTACCACAATCCCGAAGCGGAAGTCCTATTGGATGCCGTACTGGATCTCCTCAATCAACGTCCCGACATCCGTGTGATTCTGCTTCCTCGCAACGAGAGGCAAGCTAAGGCTTTGCGGAAGCAATGGGGGGAGTGGATCACCAACCGCAAAATCATTATCCCCGAGAATGTGGTCGACGGCCTCAATCTGATTTGGTTTTCAGACCTGGTCGTCAGTGGCGGCGGAACGATGAATCGCGAAGCGGCGGCATTAGGTGTGCCCGTCTATAGCATTTTCCGCGGACGCATCGGCGCGGTCGACCGATACTTGGCTGATAACGGCCGGCTCATCCTTCTCGAAAGCGTAGAGGACGTCCGCAGGAAGATCGTTTTAGAGCGAAGGACGCAAACTCAGCGGGATTCGGCAAAGCCGAGTACCACCCTGAATTGCATTGTGAACGGGATTATTTCGATCGCAGAGCAGCAATGTCTACCAGCGCATACCTGAATTCGCGTTCTTTTCACCCACAGGCCTCATCGGAAGTCCCGCGAGTCATGAATCCGGATATCCGCGAACTAAACTCTCTGGCGGCGCGAGGACTCGTCTCAATGTTTGATGCGGAAAAGCAACTCTTTTGCCACCGGCTCGTGCTCACAGCGCGAGGACTCGTGCGTGAAGGACTCGCCGCGGTACGCCATCATGACTTTGCTCGGGCTCCGAGAATTCGACCAGACGGGAGCACATTCGCCCTTTAACACGGAGGCGCTCTATGGATCATTAGTTCGGGACACATGTTGGATTCGTGGCGCCGGTGACTTGGGACTGCTAGTTTGGCTGACTGCGACATTCGCTCCTGAGCAACTAGGTGGGCTTACCCGTCGCGTCGAATTGGCGACAGCTCTCGATCGCTACTCGGATGCCCGCGAGGCACGGACGATGGAACTGGCCTGGTTCCTGGCAGGATTGGCTCACAGATCTAGCTGTCAAGACCTATCATCGACTGAAAGAGAACAAGGGTGAATATGGGCTTTTCGGTCACATGAATACGAAGAAGTCCATAACCGGATTTCTCAGAGGGCGCATCGGTAGTTTTGGATTCTCACCGTCGGTGGTGCACGTCCCAACTTCATGAAGGCCGCACCGCTCATCCAAGCCATCCGCGAGCACAACGGACGGAGAAGGCCCCGAGATTCATCACGTACTCGTGCATACGGGTCAGCACTACGACGAGCTGATGTCGGACTGTTTTTTCGCCGACTTGAATCTTCCAAAGCCCGACGTACACCTCGGATTAGGCTCCTGTTCCCATGCGGTCCAAGTCGCTGAAATCATGAAGCGTTTTGAAGAGGTTCTGGTTCGCGAATGTCCTGACGTCCTCATCGTTGTGGGAGATGTGAATTCAACACTGGCTTGCGCGCTTACGGCCGCAAAAATACCTGTCAGTAACCCAGCGTGTAGACCCTTAGTCGCGCATATGGAGGCGGGCCTGCGTTCGTTCGACCGTTCCATGCCTGAGGAGCACAATCGTGTCCTGACCGACCTCCTTTTCGTGACGGAACGAAGTGGACTCGAGAATCTGCGCCGCGAAGGAATTCGATCCAGGAGGATCCATTTCGTCAGTAACACGATGATCGATACTCTACTGGCCTTCAGAGAAAGGGTCGATGCTTCGGCGGTTCTCCAGCGGCTCGGCCTACAAGACGGTCTTGGGAAAAATAGAGCGGGCCCTTTTGCTTCGCCCTACGCCTTGCTAACACTTCATCGCCCCTCCAATGTTGACAGTCGCGGGAGTTTCATTAATACCCTGGAAGGTCTCAAGGAACTTAGCCACCAATGGCCGATTGTCTTTCCGGTACATCCGCGGACTCGGACGCATATTAAGAGGTTCGGACTGGAACAGTACTTCGCTGCAATGCCACGAGAGAGGGCTGCCCAGACCGCGGCCCACGAGAATGGGTCGAACGGTATTGTCATTATCGATCCCCTTGGTTACCTCGACTTCCTTTGCCTAATGAAGCACGCCCTGCTTGTGCTAACCGATTCCGGCGGGATTCAGGAAGAGACAACTTGCCTGGGCGTGCCATGCGTAACTATCCGGGAAAACACGGAGCTGCCCATCACCGCTCAGTGCGGGACGAATATCATCGCTGGAGTCACCGAACAGGGCATTCGAAATGCGATCCGCCGGCAACTTGCCAGGAAGACCCGAAAGGTGGCTCCGGAAAAATGGGATGGCAGAGCAGGGCTACGGATCATTAAGGCACTGGTGAAAGAGTTCCGGACTCGGCACCTTCCCACCGTGCCCTGGCAGCGATGATCCTTAAGGCATCAATGGGCGGCTCTGCTCTTCACCAGGTGGAGGCGCCAGTGTCCCAGGGACTTCACACAGGTCCGCCATCCGAGTAAGTGACGTATTTCCAATAAATTACTATAAGACAAGTCGGCGCACTGGCTGAGATCCATAAATCTAACCTGGTTGGCTTTGGCCTCGCACATGGACGAGGACACCTCTTGAGCTCCGCCGAGCGGAGCGTTCAAGCCAACCGTGCGCTTGAGAATCTGAGCCCTGGCCGTAAACCGCTCATCCGTGATTGACAACGACGTCGAAGCCGTGCCGAAACTCCCTACATATGTTCTCATTACCCCTGCTCGGAATGAGGCGCAATTCATTGAGCTAACGATTAAGTCCGTGGTGGCACAGACCGTACGACCGATCAAATGGATCATCGTCAGCGATGGCTCGACCGATGGCATGGACGACATCGTATGCAAGTATGCCGCCGAGCACGATTGGATTGAATTGGTCCGGATGCTCGAACGTCGCGACCGCCATTTCGCCGGAAAGGTCCATGCCTTTAATGCGGGCTATGCCAGGATGAAAGATCTGCGGTATGAAGTCATTGGCAATCTGGATGGCGACGTCTCGTTCGAGGAGGACTATCTTGCCTTCCTGATGGGCAAGTTCGCCAAAAATCCCAGGTTGGGAGTCGCTGGCACACCCTATCTGGAAGGGAAATCGAGCTACGATTATCGCTACGCTAACATTGAGGATGTACCTGGCGCGTGTCAATTATTTCGGCGCGAATGCTTCGAAGAGATAGGCGGATACACACCGGTGAAGGGTGGCGGGGTCGATCATATTGCGTTCCTTACCGCGAGAATGAAGGGTTGGACAACAAGGACGTTTACAGAAAAAACATGCCTGCACCATCGGCCGAGCGGAACGGCTCAGCGTAGTCCGTTAATGGCGCGGTTTAGGGGCGGCGCTTTAGACTACGCCCTTGGAAGTCATCCGATTTGGGAATTGTTTAGAACGGTCCACTACGTGATAGCGCGAAAGCCGTTCGTCGTTGGAGGACTCATGCTGATGGCCGGCTATATCTCTGCTCTCATCCAGCACGCCGAAAGACCGGCATCGCCTGAACTGGTGGCTTTTCGGAGGCGGGAGCAGATGGTGCGCTTGAGGGTGTTTCTCACAGGGAAGAGGTTCTCCCCAACCGCCTCCTGAGCCTGCGAGAATGGATAGGCCGTTGCAGTGCCACAAGGTCGGGAAGGACCTTGTTTTCGCTCAGAGCGGGGCTTTGCCCGCATAGCAGCGGTCGACAAGGACTCGACAATGAAGATCGTCCGCACTGGGAAGTGCGAGTCTATATGAGACCGCTGGCGCCGTAGCATTGCACAGCCCCTAACATCGATGTAACAGCGGAGTGGGATATGAGCCTTAACGAAAGAGTGTTGAAAGTTTTCCGGGAGATTCTTGAAATCCAGGGCGAAGTTCACACTGCTGAACTTCGCTACAATGAAACCTCGAATTGGAATTCTCTAGCGCACATAACACTTGTGTCGGCTTTGGAAAACGAATTCGACATCATGATCGATACCGACGACATCCTTGCCATGAGCAGTTACGACAAGGCTGTCGAGATCGTCAGGAAGTATAAGTGCTGATTGAGCTATCGGAAAAGGTAGCGATCGTAACTGGCTCGACACGGGGAATCGGGCTGGCGACGGCTAAACGGCTTGCCGAAGCAGGTGCTCACGTGACAATAAACGCGAGGGAAAACAGTCAGCAGCTGGCTGACGCGACCGCCAACATCAGCTCGGTAGCAAAGGGTCAAGTTATGGCGGTGGCCGCTGATATTGGAGCTCCCGGTGGCGCAATGGCTCTGACGAAGGCCGTGTTCGATTCCTTCCGTCGCATAGATATCTTGGTGAACAACGCGGGAGTCTTGCGGGAGGGCTTAATGGGTATGGTGTCGGACGCGGACATGAAGACGATGATCGATACGAACCTCGTCGGTGTGCTCAACATGACACAGGTAGTCGGCAGAGTTATGGCTCGCAAAAAGGTCGGCGCCATCGTCAACGTAGCATCCATTATGGGGCATCGAGGCCATATAGGTCACTTTGTGTATAGCGCGACAAAAGCCGGGGTTATCGGTGCCACCCTTGCTTCCGCGAAGGAGTTTGCCCGCGTTGGGGTTCGAGTGAATGCCGTTTCGCCCGGCTACATCGAGACTGCTATGACAGGTCACATCACTGAAGCACAGAAGATGGGTCTCGTCAGCAATATTTCTCTTGGCCGGCCAGGCTCTCCGGAAGACGTAGCCGATGCGATCTGCTTCCTAGTCTCTGATCTGGCGCGGTACATCACTGGCCAGGTCCTCGGGGTTGATGGGGGAATGATCGCATGACGCGCACGGCTTTGACGGTGGTGGATTCCTCGTGTGGCGGTTTACTCGGCCAAGCAGCGGATGAGGCCCCGTGTATAAGAGATGATCGGTCCAACTGGCTCACGCGCGCCGCCCTCAGAAATGCCGCCGACGAACTCGCCATGCTTCTGTACGAGGCGCGTCAGGGACTCGCGTTCCTGTTCGCCTCTAACGAGATTTCTACCGTTGTCGGCCTTTTGGCAGCATGGTCCTTGCAAATGCCGGTGTCGCTTCTGGATCCTGACAGGCCTGCTGACACAGTTGCTCATCTTATTGAAGCCTATGGACCAGAGGTTGTGATTGGCGGTCCGGACGCGATTCTCGAGACCCTGGGTTACCGATCTCTTCCATCTGTGGAAGCTCCCCATGCTCCGAATATTCATTTAGCTTCTTCCGGACCCCGGGCCCCCATCCATCCCAACTTGTCATTGCTTCTGTCAACGTCGGGGAGTACGGGATCGCCAAAGCTCGTCAGGCTTTCGCGCACAGCAGTGAGGACCAACGCTCGCCAGATAGCTGAAGCGCTCTCTATCGAGCCCGACGACGTTGGCATCGCCCATCTTCCGCTTCACTACTCTTATGGTCTGTCAGTCTTGACCTCGCATCTGGTTGCTGGCGCGGCCGTGTCTTTGACGAGCGCTCGTGTGACCGACACACAGCTATGGCAACGAGTGAAAGAGGACTCGGGCACGCATTTTCCGGGTGTCCCATTTCACTACACCGTTCTTGACCGCCTCGGCATCGACCGGGTGGTCCCGTCTTCAGTGCGATCCTTCACCCAAGCTGGTGGGCACCTAGATCTTGCTACGCGAATCCAATGTTATGACTCAATCGTAAAACGAGGAGGGCGCTTCTACATCATGTATGGGCAGACCGAAGCCGGTCCGAGAATCACAACGCTCCAAAGTGCCGACTTCCCGAGTCACAGCGCCACTGTCGGGAAAGCTCTGAACGGAGGAAGGCTTCTCATCGCGGATGATCGAGGCTTGCTTCAGCCTCCTGGCCTCGAAGGCAATGTCATCTATGAAGGACCCAACGTCATGATGGGTTACGCGATTGCTAGGGGCGACCTCGGACAGGGAGATGACCTACGGGGCCGGCTGGAAACAGGCGACCGGGGCGTTTTGTCTGCCGACGGTTTTTTGACGTTGACGGGCCGGACACAGAGATTCGCGAAGATTGCTGGGCTGAGGATCGGGCTCGACGAAGTTGAGGCTTTTCTGGCCCCGGGCGGTTCCATTGCAGCGGTTGCATCGGAGAATCAAATCGTTCTCTACGTAACAGAATCGGGAAGGCAAGCTGTTGCCACGCGATTGCCTGAACTCGTGCGGCGCCTCCATCTTTCAACTACCCTTTTCGCTGTGCGATCTGTGGAGGCGATTCCGATCAAAGTCACGGGGAAAATCGATTACAAGGCACTCGAATAGGCTGAAATGATCTTCGAGGATCTTTCCGCGCGACCAGCTTTCTCGGTGCGCGACGCCGAGAAAGGCCCACTCATGCTTTCCGGCCTCATTGAACTTATCCGCCATCACTATGCAAACTGCCTGCCTTACCGCAACATCATCGATGCCGCCTATGGAAAGCGTCTTTCCTTCAAGCGTTTAGATGAAGTTCCCTACCTCCCAGCACCCTTATTCAAGAGGATCGAGTTAGCGTCGACGGAAAAACCAATACTACAGCTTCATTCAAGCGGAACAACGGGGCAGCAGCCGAGCCGGATCGTGGTAGATGCAGAGACATCGAACCGGCAGTCATCCGGGTTGGTCTCCACGTTTCGTACTGTTATTGGTGATAAACGCATGCCATTGCTTGTGATCGATGCTCGGGGTGTGGTGACGGATCCGCACGTGCTCACGGCGCGCGGCGCGGGCGTGCTCGGAATGATGAAGTTCGGAGCGAAGACAACCTTCGCGCTCGATTCCGAGCTGAATATCGTCGAGAAAGAGGTACTTGGTTTTCTCGACCGGCACAAGGAACAACCTTTCTTAATCTTCGGATTCACCTTCCTTGTGTGGCTCAAGCTCATGAAAACGTTTGAACACAGCAATATCGATCTGTCGAACGCGACCCTCATACACTCCGGCGGTTGGAAAAAGATGGAGGAGTTGAGGGTCCCCAACGAGGTATTTCGAGAACGACTGCGAAGCGTGTTTGGTCTGAAGCGTATCTACAATTTCTATGGTTTTGTGGAACAGCTCGGTTCC
>WNGH01006204.1_pt1 | contig 11352 bp, 9 predicted proteins | sample 5400631 | NCBI WGS metagenome assembly WNGH01 (sample SAMN13153373, study PRJNA577476) | soil metagenome | isolation source: 115 cm soil or saprolite under Garry oak tree replicate 1 | place: USA:California | collected 2016-06-15 | reverse complement strand
CGGTACATGGCTGTGGAATCCGGTGCCGGCCGGGAATATCCCTGAGATGTCCGGCTCATGTACACGCGGTTTCAGGGCAAAGGCAAAGAGGCCGGTCAGCATCTGGGCGAACGATGAGGCGCTGTACTGCATCCGCGGCGTCGGACGCTGATAGCCGCAACCCCAGGTGACGGTTTCTCCGAGCGGCTTTGTAGCCAGGCGCCGGCGGTACCAGAAGGCGAGCAGCGCCAGAAGCAAGAGCAGGGCAACCCCAAGAAGCGTTACCATCGGCAGGGGGACCAGTGCGGTGAGCTGATCTCCTTCCCGCGCGGTGAGTGTCGGAAGGGCCGCAAGGCTGGCCCGCTGCAACAGACCGGCAAGGAGAGCAGGGGCCAGACCAACAGCGGCACAGACCAGCGCCAGGAGGGTCATCGGCAGCAGCATCTGCCAACCGGCTTCATGGCAAGCGGCATGTTCCTCTTTGCGCGGTACTCCCAGGAAAACGACCCCGTAAACCTTGACGAAGCAGGCTACTGCCAACCCGCCAACCATGGCGAGCGCCGGGGCCGCCAGGGCGGCCCCGGCGGCGGCGAATCCCGTCCCTTGTATCCCCCGGAAGAAGCCGAGGTAGATAAGGAGTTCACTGACAAAACCGTTGAGTGGCGGCAGGCCGCAGATTGCGACGGCGCCAACGCCGAACAAGAGGGCGGTGTAGGGGAGACGGCGGGCAACGCCCCCCATAAGGTCGATTTCGCGGGTGCCGCTGGCATGGATTACCGACCCGGCGCCGAGAAAGAGGAGCGCCTTGAAGGTGGCATGGTTAAGGACATGCAGAAGCGCCCCCGCCATGCCTAGCAGCATCATGGCCGGGGAGCCTGTCGCCTGGCCGATCAGCGCCACCCCCAGTCCCATGGCGATAATGCCGACATTCTCGATGCTGTGATACGCCAGAAGGCGTTTCAGGTCGTGCTGCCCGATTGCAAAGGCAACGCCGATCACGCCGGAAACAACTCCCAGGATCAGCACGAAAGAGCCCCACCAGAGCGGCACGCCGTGGAAGAACGAGAGGGTCCGGACCAGGCCGTAGATGCCGACCTTGAGGATGACCCCCGACATGGCGGCCGAAACGTGGCTGGGGGCATTGGCGTGGGCCGACGGGAGCCAGATGTGGAGTGGCATGATGCCCGCCTTCATGCCGAAGCCGAAGAGGGCGGTGAGGAAAATCGCGGTTGCAATCGGCGTTGTTGCATCGAGCGTGGCGGCCGCCGGGAAAAGCCAGGAGGAGGTCGAGAGGTTCAGCAGCGGGAAAAGCGCGAACAAGCCAAGCGTCGCGGCGTGGGTGGTAATCATGTAGAGCGTTCCGGCCGCGTTAACCTCCCGCTTTTCATCCTCGGTCGTTACGAGAAAATAGGCCGCCAGGGCCATGATCTCCCAGGCAAACAGGAAGGTGATGGCGTCGCGGGAGAGGACGACGGCGCTCATGGCGGCCGACATCAGCCCGAAAAAGAAGGTCGTTTTGCGGATGTTGGTCGGATGGCGGTCGGCGGGCCAGTAGCTGCGTGCATACAGCGCGGCGCAGCCGGGTATGAGGAAAATAGGAAGCAAAAACCAGGCGGAGAGGGGATCGACACCGATTTGTGTCGGGCCGAAGGGAAGCGTCCAGGCCAGCTGAAAGAGTTCGGTCCGACCGGTGACAAGAACGGCGACCGCCCCACCGATCCCGGCAAGTGCGGCGACCAGCATGAGGAGTATGGCTATCAGCTGCCCCATGACTGCCGGAATGCGGGGCACTATCATGGGGAGACCGGACAGGGCGGCGCAGATGGTGGCGAAGATGAGGATAGTCCCTGGGGAGAATAGCTCTCCGTACATGATCTTTTACCTCCTGATGCCTTCCTCCAACTCTGTTACCATGGTAATGATTTCGTCCTTGCTCGGTGAGTGGTTGAGCAGATCCATGAAGCGTTGTTCCCGCAGGATGAAGGATAACCTGGCCAGCATATGCAGATGGATTTTGACGTTCGGCGTAATCAGGGTGAAAAGAATATGCACCGGCTTGTTGTCCAGCGCATTGAAGTCGATCGGCCTTTTGAGAAAGCAGAGGCTGACGGCAGGGTCCTGGGATTGGGACAGTATCGGGTTTCTCACATGGGGAATCGCAATACCGTTGCCGATGGCGGTACTGCCAAGCGCCTCACGGGCGAGAAGCGTCTGGAAAAGAAAATCGGGGTCCATGTTCGGGGCAGGGGGGAGGCGGTCGACAACGCTTCGCAGTGCCGATGCCAGGTCATCTCCAGGCACGTCGAAGTGGATCCCCCCCCTGGCAAGCGCACCGGCGAGCGAGGGGAGCTTGTCTTCCGACAATGGGACCGCGAACATGTCCGGCGGGACCTTAATGCCGTTGTTTGTCGCCCATTCAAGCAGATCGACCTGGTTGATCTGATACCGGCCATTCACCAGGTGAGCCGGCAGTCCCTGCTTCTTTATCCATTTCAGGACGGTTTTTTCGTCATACCCAAGCGCCGATACCACATCGGCTATTTTAAGAAACATTTCAGAGTCTCCGGGCGAAGTTTATGAGGTCAACCCATCATCAATTAATTAGACACTTTTATATGCCCTCCCTATTTCTACGTCAATAAATTATTTAGCGCCCACCAATGCCTGATTTTTGTGTTATTCTTGCCATGATTGTGCCAGGTGAAGGGGCAGTATTTCGGGTTGCGGGAATTCTGTCCTGACGGTAAAATAAAATAGTATTGACAAACCTGAGAAATGAGGTTTATATATCTACATATCCTCGCTCAGACCATAGCCTCTAAAGCATCATTCCCGACAATTACGGAATCTCAACAAGCATACACCTAAACCATACATTTATATCAATCCCGGGATACCATTCCTCAGACGTGTCTAAATTCAATTTGTCTGCAAATTCCCTTTGTTCTATTCAGCCGGCCTTACCGGCACGAATGCGTTTTTGCGTCATTCAGGAGAATCGATGAACCTTCAAGAACTGAAACTGAAAAAAATCAACGACCTCACCGCCATCGCCAAGGGGCTCAACATCGAGGGGGCTTCCAGCCTGCGCAAGCAGGACCTGATCTTCGCCATCCTGAACGCCCAGACCGAGAAAAACGGGATGATCTTCGGCGAAGGGGTCCTGGAAACGCTTCCCGACGGCTTCGGCTTCCTCCGGGCGCCCGACTACAACTACCTGCCGGGGCCGGACGACATCTACGTTTCTCCCAGCCAGATTCGCCGCTTCAACCTCCACACCGGTGATACGGTTGCCGGCCAGATCAGGCCCCCCAAGGAAGGAGAGCGTTACTTTGCCCTCCTGAAGGTGGAAACGGTCAACTACGAACCGCCGGAAGTGGCGAGGGACAAGATCCTCTTCGACAACCTGACCCCCCTCTATCCGGATGAAAAATTAAAGCTGGAAACCGCGCCGGATAACATGTCGATGCGGGTGATGGAGCTGATCGCTCCCATTGGCAAGGGGCAGCGCGGCCTGATAGTCGCTCCTCCCCGGACCGGCAAGACCATGCTGATCCAGAATATCGCCAACTCCATCGCGGAGAACCATCCCGAGGTATTTCTGATCGTTCTCCTGATCGACGAGCGGCCGGAGGAAGTGACCGACATGCAGCGTTCGGTGAAGGGAGAGGTTATTTCGTCCACCTTTGACGAGCCGGCTTCGCGCCACATCCAAGTGGCGGAGATGGTTATCGAGAAGGCGAAGCGCCTGGTGGAGCACAAGCGGGACGTGGTGATCCTCCTCGACTCGATTACCCGCCTGGCCCGCGCCTACAATACCGTCATTCCTCCGTCCGGCAAGATTCTCTCCGGCGGCGTCGATTCCAATGCCCTCCACAAGCCGAAGCGTTTCTTCGGCGCGGCGCGCAACATCGAGGAGGGGGGGTCGCTCACCATCATCGCCACCGCCCTGGTCGATACCGGCAGCAAGATGGACGAGGTGATTTTCGAAGAGTTCAAGGGGACCGGCAACATGGAGCTCCATCTGGACCGCAAACTCGTTGAAAAGCGGACCTTCCCGGCCATCGACATGAACAAGTCGGGGACCAGGAAAGAGGAGCTCCTGATCGACAAGGCCTCCCTCAACCGGATCTGGATCCTGCGCAAGGTGCTCCACCCCATGAATGTGGTGGACAGCATGGAATTCCTCATAGAGAAGCTTTCCCAGACCAAGAGCAATCAGGCGTTCCTCGACTCCATGAGCAGGTAAGGTGGAAAACCGGCATTCGAAAAATGTCTTGAAAAAGTATAATAAAAGTGCTAACTTCAGAATTTACCGCACGACATAAATATCAGCCGTGGAGAATTCCCGGTGAGGAGGAAGATATGAAAGAAGGAATCCATCCCCAGTATCAGGAAGTGACGGTGAAATGCCTGTGCGGCAACACCTTCCAGAGCCGTTCTACCAAGCCGGAAATCAGCACTGAAATCTGCTCAGCCTGCCATCCGTTCTTTACCGGGAAGCAGAAGCTGGTCGATACCGCCGGCCGGGTGGAAAGATTCAAGAAGAGATACGGCATGTAAAAAGTCTCCAGGGCTTTTCGGATTTTAGGGGGGATTTTGTCGATGGCGAAATCCCCTTAATTTTTAACATGCGGCTTCTTTGACAGTGCGCCGTGGTGCATTCAGCATGCAACCCCTCAGTTCCACGCTGTACGCAAGCACGCAGCACGCAGCACGAGACTCCATGAAGGTTGCCCTTCTTCAATACACCCCCGATCCGGAAAGGACGGTGGCCCTTGCCGCCCGCCTTTGCTATTCCCCTGCGGATATCGACGAACTCAAGGAAAAATTTTCCACGGCCGATATCAGGAATTTCCTCGAAAAGATCATGTCGCTGGGGCACCAGTCCGTACTGGAGCACGCCTCGTTTACCTTCGGCATCGAAGGTATCTCGCGGGTGACCAGCCATCAGCTGGTACGTCATCGGATCGCCTCTTTTTCCCAACAGTCCCAGCGCTATGTCTCCCATAAGGAGCGGTTCGCCGCGGTTGTACCGCCGACCATCGCCGAACGCCCGGAGGTCCTGGCCCGGTATGAGGCACAGCTGGCCGCGTTGCACCAGGCATACGCCGACATGGTGGCGGCCGGCATCCCGGCCGAGGATGCCCGCTATATCCTCCCGAACGCCACCGAGACGAAGATCATGGTCACCATGAACGCGCGGGCGCTCCTCAATTTCCTGGAACTCCGCTGCTGCGAGCGTGCCCAGTGGGAGATCCGGGCGATGGCGGTGGAGATGCTCCGGCTGGTGAAGGAGGTGGCCCCGATCATCTTCGAGAACGCCGGCCCCGGCTGCCTCACCGGCCCCTGTCCGGAAGGGACCATGACCTGCGGCAGGATTGTGGAAATCCGGGAGCGGTTTCGTACCATGTAGGGGCGGGTCTTGCGCCCGCCCTTCAATGGGCACCCGCAAGGGGTGCCCCTACGCAACAAATATAGAGGATTGAATGGCAAAAATTAACATCGGCGGCCAGGCCGTCATCGAAGGGGTCATGATGCGTGCCCCCCGTTCCATCGCAATTGCGGTGCGGCGCCCCACCGGCGAGATCGTCGTCAAGAAGGATGAGGTCGTCCCTCTGTCCGAGCGCTATCCGGTCGTCAAATTCCCTATCGTGCGGGGTGCGGTTGCCCTTTTCCAGTCGCTGATCGTCGGGATTACGGCCCTGAACTTTTCCGCCAACGAAGCGATGGTCGAAGCGGAAGGGACGGAGGAGAAGACGGAGCTCTCTTCATGGGCCATGGCGGGCACGATGGCGGTCGCCTTCGGCTTCGGCATTCTCCTCTTTTTCGTCCTCCCGCTCTACGCCACCAAGCTGCTGACCCAGCTGGCCTTCATCAGCGACAACAACATCATATTCAACATGGTGGACGGCGTCATAAGGGTGGCGGTCTTTCTCATCTACATCTGGTCCATCTCCCGGATGAAGGATATCCAGCGGGTATTCCAGTACCACGGTGCCGAGCACAAGTCGATCTTCGCCTTCGAGGCGGGGGACGAGCTGACGGTGGCGAATGTCCGGAAATACAGCTGCCTCCATCCCCGCTGCGGGACCAGTTTTCTCCTGATCGTCATGCTGGTGAGCATCGTGATCTTCTCCCTGATCCCGAAGCTGTGGCCCTTTTATATGAAGGCGGGAGCCCGTGTCGTGTTCCTCCCCCTCATCGCCGGGGTTTCTTACGAGTTGTTGAAATGGAGCGCCAAAAACGACCACTCCCGCCTGGTGCGGATGGTCATCGCTCCGGGGCTCGCCCTGCAACGCCTTACCACCCGGGAGCCGGACGACAGCCAGATCGAGGTGGCGATCCGCTCCATGGAGGAGGCGTTGGCGGTTAATGCCGGCTACAAGGACGACCGATTGGTAATATAGCGGGCTAAAGGCACTAGGCTAAGGGCTAAGGGTAAAAGTCATGTTTTTCCTTTAGCCTTTAGCCCTTAGCCCTTTGCCATGTTTTGAGGTTTATTCATGTTTGAAAAAATAGAAGAACTGGAACGGCGCTACCAGGAACTGGAGGCGCTCCTCTCCGATCCGGCGGTGATCGCCAACCAGCCTGAATTTCGGAGGTATTCCCGCGAACATGCGGACCTCTCCGACCTGGTTGCGGCGCACCGGCGCTACAAGAAGGTCCTGGCGGAAATCGCGGGGAACCGCGATCTCCTGTCCGATCCGGACATGAAAGAGATGGCCGAGGAGGAGTTGAGCAGCCTGGAAGAGGAGCAGTCGCGCCTGGCCGCGGAGATACGGCTCCTGCTCCTGCCCAAGGACCCGAACGACAGCAAGAACGTCATCCTGGAGATCCGGGCCGGCACCGGCGGTGACGAGTCGGCCCTGTTCGCCGGCGACCTGTTCCGGATGTACACCCGCTTCGCCGAAACCAGCCGCTGGCGGGTCGAGGTCATCTCAGCTTCCGAGTCGGAGCGTGGCGGCTACAAGGAAGTCGTCGCCTCGGTCGAGGGGGAGGGGGTCTACGCCAAGCTCAAGTACGAGTCGGGGACCCATCGGGTCCAGCGGGTGCCCGAAACCGAGGCCCAGGGGAGGATCCATACCAGCGCCTGCACGGTGGCCATCATGCCGGAGGCTGAGGACATCGACATCGACATCAACCCGGCCGACCTGAAGATCGATGTCTACCGCTCATCGGGGGCCGGCGGCCAGCACGTCAACACCACCGATTCGGCGGTCCGGATCACCCACCTTCCCACCGGCGTCGTGGTCGCCTGCCAGGAGGAGCGGAGCCAGATCAAGAACCGCGCCAAGGCGATGAAGGTCCTCAAGTCGCGGATTCTGGACAGCATGGCGAGCGAACAGAACGCCAGGCTGGCTGCCGACCGGAAGCAGCAGGTGGGGAGCGGTGATCGCTCCGAGCGGATCCGTACCTACAACTTCCCCCAGGGGAGGATGACCGACCACCGGATCGGCCTGACCCTCTACCGGCTCGATGCCCTCATGGAGGGGGATATCGGCGAGGTGGTGGATTCGTTGCGGGCGCATTATCAGATGGAGGCGCTGAAAGCCCAGTCCGAAGGGGCTTAACTTTGGAGACAGGGTTATGGTTGTAGAGACGTAGCATGCTACGTCTCTACGACGTGTCCACGAATTACCCGGGTATTTATGTCACCAAATCAGGAAATCTGGACCACCTTGAAGGTCCTCGAATGGACCAAGGGGTACCTGGCGGAGAAGGGGATCGGGAACGCCCGGCTGGAGGCTGAGTGGCTGCTCTGCGAGATCCTCGGCCTTGACCGGGTCGGGCTCTACGTCAACTTCGACAAGCCGTTGTCCGCTGCCGAGCTGGCCCATTTCCGGGGGATGGTGGCGCGGCGGGCGAGGCGGGAGCCGCTCCAGTACATTCTCGGCACCCAGGAATTCATGGGGCTCGACTTCGAGGTTGCGCCCGGAGTGCTGATCCCACGGCACGACACCGAAACCCTGGTGGAAGAGGCCGTAAGGCGGGGCGGGAACGCCCGGGAGGTCCTCGATATCGGCGTCGGGAGCGGCTGCATTGCCGTTGCCCTGGCGCGGCTCTTGCCCGATGCGGCAGTTTTCGGCGTGGAGCGGTCGCCGGAGGCCCTCGCTGTTGCCCAGCGGAACGCGGAAAAGCACGGCGTGGCGGTGACCCTGCGGGAAGGATCTCTGTTCGAACCGTTCCCTGGAGAGCGCTTCGACCTGATCGTCTCAAACCCCCCTTACATCCCGACCGGCGATCTGGCGGGCCTCCAGCCGGAGGTGCGTGACTTCGAGCCGACTGGTGCCTTGGATGGCGGCCCTGACGGCCTTGACTTTTACCGCCTGATCATACCGGCTGCTCCGGGCTATCTCAACCCCGGTGGCTGGCTCCTGTTTGAGGTGGGGATCGGCCAGGCTGAACAGATACTGGGGCTGTTTGAAGAAACCGGCCGGTTTGGCGAGTTCTTTACGGCCAAGGACCCCGGCGGCATCGAGCGGGTGGTCGGGGGAAGATTATTGTAGGGGCGCAGCATGCTGCGCCCTTTGATGGCAAACGGGTAAACCGGGCGCAGAATGCTGCGCCCCTACATAAGAACGTAACAGGGGTTTTGCATTGGATAAACTGATTATCAAAGGGGGGAAGAAGCTTGCCGGAGAAGTGACGGTGAGCGGCTCGAAGAACGCCTCCCTCCCCATCTTCGTTTCCACCATCCTGGCTCCCGGGATGCACGAAATCAGCAACGTGCCGTTCCTGCGCGACATCAACACCACCATCAAGGTGCTGGAGACCTTGGGCGCCGTGGTGGAGGGGAACGGCAACGTGGTCCGGATCGATACCACCAATGTTGACAACCACGAGGCCACCTACGAGCTGGTCAAGACCATGCGCGCCTCGGTGCTGGTCCTCGGGCCTTTGCTCGCCCGGCTTGGCAAGGCGCGGGTGTCGCTTCCCGGCGGCTGCGCCATCGGCGCCCGTCCCATTAACCTCCACCTGAAGGGGCTGGCGGCCATGGGGGCCGACATCAACCTGACTCACGGCTACGTGGAGGCCAAGGCGAAGCGCCTCAAAGGGGCGCGGATTAACTTCGACGTCTCCACGGTGGGCGGCACCGAACACCTGATGATGGCGGCGGCCTTGGCCAAGGGTGAAACGATCCTGGAGAATGCGGCGCGCGAGCCGGAGATCGTCGACCTGGCCACTGTCCTCACCAAGATGGGGGCGCGGATCGACGGGGCGGGGACCGACACCATCCGGATCACCGGGGTGAGCGAGCTCGGGCCGGTCAGCCACCGGGTAATGCCGGACCGTATCGAGGCGGGGACCTTCATGATTGCCGCGGCCATCACCGGCGGCGACGTGCGCATCAGCGGCATGCAGCTGGAGCACCTGGACGCCCTGGTTTTCAAGCTCCAGGACGCCGGGGTGGAGATTATCAACAAGGACAACGTGGTGCGGGTCAGGGGGCCGAAACGGATCAGCAGCGTCAACATCAAGACCCGCCCCTATCCCGGCTTTCCGACCGACATGCAGGCCCAGTTCATGGCCCTCATGTGCATTGCCGACGGCGCCAGCGTGATCAGCGAGAACATCTTCGAAAACCGTTTCATGCACGTCTCCGAGCTCCTCAGGTTCGGCGCGGACATCGTCGTCGAGGGGAACAGCGCCACGGTCAAGGGGGTGAAGCGGCTCTCCGGCGCCCCGGTCATGGCCACCGACCTGCGCGCCTCGGCGTCCCTTATTCTGGCGGGCCTGGCCTCTGACAACACCACCGAAATTTCGCGGATATACCATCTGGACCGGGGGTATGAGGCGATCGAGAAAAAATTGTCGGGGTTGGGTGCGGATATTCAACGAGTCAAAGAATGACCCGGGCTAAGGGCAAATGGCTAAAGGCCAAAGGGTTGTTGTTTTCCTTTAGCCCTTCGCCCTTAGCCTTTAGCCTGCAGCGAAAAGTGAAATCTCATAGCATGACAATGATCTGAAGGACATTGAGAATGACCGATTACATCACCATCGCCATACCGAAGGGTCGGATACTCCAGGAATCCGTGGCCCTGTTCGGGAAAATCGGCATCGACTGCGAGGAGCTCCTTAGCGATACCCGCAAGCTGATCTTCGAGAACCCGGTGCAAAAGATGCGCTACATGATCGTCCGGGCGACTGACGTTCCCACTTACGTGGAATATGGCTGCGCGGACCTCGGGATCGTCGGCAAGGACACGCTGATGGAGCAGGAGAAGGACGTCTACGAGCCGCTCGACCTCAAGTTCGGCTACTGCCGGATGATGGTGGCGGAGCCGGCGGAGCTCTCCCGCACCGACGACCCGTCAAGCTGGACCAGTATCCGGATCGCCACCAAGTACCCGAACGTTACCGAACAGTACTTCAGCGGCAAGGGGGTGCAGGTGGAGGTGATCAAGCTGTACGGGTCCATCGAGCTGGCTCCGCTGGTGGGGCTCTCGGAGCGGATCGTCGATCTCGTCTCCACCGGCGAGACCCTCAAGCAGAACGGGCTGGTGGAGGTGGAGACCATCGCCCACATCACCACCCGGCTGATCGTCAACCGGGCGAGCCTGAAGACCAAGCACAAGAGGATTACCGAGATCATCGAGGGACTGGAACGGCATGTATGACACATGCCACTGACAGGGACGACGGCACAAAAAACCTGAAAACTTTTTTAAACAGGGATGGACAGGATATACAGGATAAAAGCAATAATCTTTTTCGGGTTTAGCCACCAAAAGGTTTTATCCTGCTCATCCTGTCCATCCCTGTTAATTTGAGGTTGTGAGATGCAATTTCTCGACATACAAGACAAGGACTTCGACAAGAAGTTCGCCGCCATTCTGACCCGGGGGGAAGAGACCGGCCGGGAGGTGGAGTCGGTGGTCGAGGGGATCATCGCCGACGTGCGAAAGCGCGGCGACGAGGCGCTCCTCGACTACACCGGGCGTTTCGACCGGCTGGAGGCCGACTCCGTAGCAAGCCTGGAAGTGACCGAGGACGAGTTCAACGAGGCCTTCGCCCGGGTGAAGGACGAGGACATCGCCGCCCTCAAGCTGGCGGTGGAGCGGGTTGGCCGCTTCCACGAGAAGCAGCGGCAGGAGACCTGGCTCTCCACCTCTGAAGAGGACATCCTTCTAGGCCAGAAGGTCACCCCGCTGGAACGGGTCGGTATCTACGTGCCGGGCGGCAAGGCGAGCTACCCTTCCAGCGTGATCATGAATGCTGTGCCGGCGCGGGTTGCCGGGGTGGGCGAGGTGATCATGGTCGCCCCCACGCCGGGGGGCGAGATCAACCCCCATGTACTGGTGGCCGCCCGGCTTTCCGGGGTGGACCGGATCTTCCGGGTCGGCGGGGCTCAGGCGGTGGCGGCGCTCG
>WNGH01006203.1_pt1 | contig 11352 bp, 12 predicted proteins | sample 5400631 | NCBI WGS metagenome assembly WNGH01 (sample SAMN13153373, study PRJNA577476) | soil metagenome | isolation source: 115 cm soil or saprolite under Garry oak tree replicate 1 | place: USA:California | collected 2016-06-15 | reverse complement strand
AGGATTGAAGGAAACCACGTTGCTCGAGCGCGTATTTCATCTCGAAGAAAATCAGACCACTGTTCGCCGCGAGTTACTCGCGGGTCTGACCACTTTCATGACCATGGCCTACGTGGTCGTGGTCAACCCGCGCATCCTCTCTGAAGCTGGCATGCCCGTAGATGGCGTTCTCTTCGCTACCTGCATTTCCGCTGCGGTCGCCACGCTCATCATGGGGCTGTGGGCCAACTATCCCATCGCTCTCGCTCCCGGCATGTCCCTCAACGCCTACTTCACCTACTCCATCGTCCTCGGCCGCGGCGTGCCCTGGCAGACCGCCCTCGGTGTGGTCTTCCTCTCCGGACTCCTCTTTCTTCTCCTCACCCTCACCAAAGTCCGCGAACAAATCGTCAACGGCATTCCCAATTGCCTCAAGTACGGCACCGCCGCCGGCATCGGCCTTTTCATCGCCTTCATCGGCTTGCGAAACGCGAAAATCATCGTCGCCAATCCCGCCACTTTCGTAGGCATCGGCAAAGTTTCCGATCCGCAAGTCCTTCTCGCCGCCGCCGGATTAATTCTCATCGCCATCTTAATGGTCCGGCGCGTCGGCAGCGCCATTCTCCTTGGAATTGTCGCCATCACCCTCGCCGGCATTCCTCTCGGCCTCAGCCACTGGCCCGCCCATTTTTTCTCCCTGCCGCATCCCTCCGGCACCTTCCTCAAGCTCAACCTCCGCGCCGCCGCAAGCATCGGCCTCGGCGAACTCATCTTCGTCTTTTTCTTCGTCGATCTCTTCGACAATGTCGGCACTCTCGTCGGCGTCTGCGAAGAAGGCGGCTTCCTTCGCGACGGCAAACTCCCCCGCGCCAGCCGCGCCTTGCTTGCCGACGCTTTCGGTACCATGTTCGGCGCCCTCACCGGCACCTCCACTGTCACCAGCTATGTCGAAAGCGCCGCCGGAGTCGCCGCCGGAGCTCGCACCGGCCTTGGCAACGTCGTCATCGCCGCGCTCTTCCTCGTTGCCATGTTCTGCGCCCCGCTCGTCGCCGCCATTCCTTCTTACGCCACTGCTCCCGCCCTCATCCTCGTCGGCGCGCTCATGTGCGGCGCCGTGGCCCGCGTCAAATGGGACGACTTCAGCGAAGCCTTCCCCGCCTTCATGACTCTGGTCGCCACGCCCCTCACTTTCAGTATCGCCACCGGCCTCAGCCTCGGCCTTCTCTCCTTCACCTTCATCAAAGTCGGCACCGGCCGCCATCGCGAAATCAGCCCTCTCATTTGGGTCCTCAGCGTCCTCTTCCTCCTCCGCTACGCCTTCCTCGGCTCCGAATAAGTCTATCCAGCCGCCCCGATCGACGCGTTTACTTCGTCGCTCCTCCCGCGCTGGCCGCCGCAACATCAACCTTCAACCCGAGCGCCCTCAAATAACCCTCATTCACGCGGCACTTTTGCACCCGGACACTCTCCAGCAACTCGGCGAATACACGGTTGATCGTTTCCTGTTCCGGCCGGGCCTTCAGCCGTTCTTCCGCGTGCCCCGTGCCGCGCGGCAGCTTTGCGAACTCCACGATCCTTCCCCAATCCGCAGGAGGAATTACGCTGACGACCGCCGACGGCTTTCCCATCTTCTTGTACGGCCAGAAAGCCCATCCGATATTGTTTTTCTCCAGCGCTTTCACGAATTGCGCGATCCACTCATCGCTATTTTCCCCGGACTCGCCCAGCCAGATCGGCACATCATAGCGGTCGCGAAAATCAATGTATTGCCGGATCACGCTTTCATCCGGTGCCGTCCAATACTTGTGGAACGTGTAGGCGGTGTTCGCATCGAAAGGTTTGCCGAACACCGAAAAGTTGCTGTCCCACTGCGCCCCGCCCAGAAAAAGAATATGATGCGTATCCACTTTTCGTATCTCGCCCGCCACCTTCTTGTAGACCGGTTCAAGCGACGGATTCAGCGCTGCCAGCTTGGGAAAATGCGGGATCGGCTCATTCAGCAAGTCATAACCGAGCACCGCCGGCTCATCGCGATAGTGCACCGCCAGCCGCCGCCAGATGGCCGCCAGGTGCTCTTGCTCTTGTGGACTCTGGTATAGCCAGGGGTAACCAATGCTGTCATCGATGTTCGTGCCCGTCTGCCCGCCCGGCGCCGCGTGCAGATCAAGCATCACATAAAGGTTTTCCGCCTTGCACCAGCCGATCAACCGGTCCAGCAACATGAAACCTTCCGCGTCGTCGCTCTCAAACAAGCTGTAATGCAAAGGAACTCGTATGGCGTTGAACCCCGCCCGGTGCAGCAGCGCGATGTCCTCCCGCGTGATGTAGTTCTCGCGCCATTTCTGCCAGAACGCCGCCGCCCCCTCCGGCCCAAGCAGCTCCAGCACCAGCGCCCGAATCTCCCCAGGAGACTGCGGCCCGCCTTCGAACAGCCACATGTAGCCCTCAGGCACCATCCAATTCCCCAAATTGGTCGCGCGAACAAGCAGCGGCTTACCGGCCGCATCCACAATCTGTTTTTGCTCCGTATGCGCATATTGCGCGCTCCCACGCCCAGCCCACGCCAGTAGCAGCATCACCAACCCTAGCAGTCTGAACTTGGTCATGATTTTCTCCGCACGAAAGCCTACACCAAAGCTGCGGCTGCTTGCAGTCTGGATGTTCGCCCCGATTTGGCTCGGGGAAGCCATCTGGGTACCGTGATAAGTACTATCTATGGAATATTACTAGGGTAACTACAGGACCTATTACGTGGGAAGAGGTGTCCGAACGGACATGCTAAAATAGGAACGGGAGCGGAGGGGTAACAGGAGGCTGAGATGGCATACGAAGTTCCAAAAAAGAAGCAGTGCTCATTTTGTCATGGGTCCGGTAAGCGCGGTGGCGAGGTGTGCTCTAAGTGCGGAGGTTCTGGAGAGGAACCTGTACCGGAGTATCCTCCAGACACGAATCCTCTCAAGATAAATGACTAGCTGAGTGCGAGGCTCGGCTCGTTCTTCTCCCAAAAAATCTTGTACGCGAATGCGAATTCGCGGAGTGCTGCCTTCTGCTCGGCATCTGTCTCCTCGGTCAAGACGTTATGCTCGCGGTGATTGTCGACAACCCTTGTGAGCGTACGATACCGATGGGCTTTGTCCATCAACGCACTGAATTCCGGCTTAAACGAAGCGTTCCCCTGGGCTAAGGCTCCCCAAGTATTAATGACATCTCGCGCCAACTCGGGAGCGCGCGCCAAGTATTTTTCAAGTGGTTCCATTCGAATCTCCTTACCGGAACAGATTAAACGTTGCGCTGAGGAGCGTCAAGAGTTATGACCGGAGTGGCCCTACTTTCCCGCGACATCCGAGAGCGTTATAATCGGAGTGTGACCCGGAAACGCAAACCCGAAACGGGATACTGTGCCTACTGTGGCGAGTGGCGAGAGCTAACGCGCGACCATGTCCCGCCTCAAAGTCTTTTCGGAAGACCGCGCCCAAGCGACTTAATCACGGTTCCGAGTTGTTTCTTTTGCAACAACGGAGCCTCGATGGAAGATGAACACTTCAATTTCATGTTGAAACTCGGCCTTGATCGAAATAAATTTCCGACCGAGAACGCCGATTCGGTGGACTCGATTTACGGCCTGACTAGGCCCAATAAGGTCGGCTGGAGATCGTACCTGATGCAAAGATACCGACCCGGCCCTGGTGGTTTCCTAATTGACCGTGAGCGTATCGAGATTGTTCTGCGCCGCATTGTTAGAGGTCTTTTCTATCACGGGATTGGAATGCGTCTACCGGAATTCGTGCCCTTCCAGTTTGTCTCGATTGAGGACCAGCCAAGAAAAGCGGCTGCGTTGCGCGGTGTAACAGATTCCCTAGCCACGAGTCTGCAGCCGATTGGAGGCGGAGTATTTCGATATGCGTTCGCGCAATGCGCTCTACCAGACCCGTTCGTGACGGCATGGCTTCTTACTTTCTATGATCACCGCAGATTTTTTTGCTTCACATCGAACCCGGTCTAAATCCGAAGCGCGTTCGAGCTAGAGCCGGAGCCGGGCGCCCCGCCCTCGGTTTTTGGGGGTGGGGGTTTTCTTCGAAGTTTCCCATTGACAACCCGGTTACGACTCCGCTACATTACCCCCGTAAAGTAGTGCGCCTCGCCTTCCGCGAGACTCCCCTTACAACTTAAATCTAACTTTTCTGGAGACTTCCATGCCTACTATCAAGGACCGTTCCCGTTTGTGTGCTTTCACCTTTGCCGATGGCCGCCAGTGCCGCACGCCGCGTCGCTCAGGCCACCACCATCACTGCTACTATCACGCCAAGAAGGAAGCCGAAGCCCTCATCGCAAAACAAGCCGGTGAGGATTTAGCTTCTTTGTTTTGCGGCAAGGTTCTATGCCCGTCTGATTTCGCCGCCGCCCTCGGACGCGTCCTTTCCGCCGTCGCTGGCGGCTCCATCAAACCCAAAACCGCAGTCTCCCTTGCTCTTCTCGGTCACACCTTGAACCAATCCATCAAGATCGCCCAAGACGAATACGCCAATGCTCCTGGCGGAAATGCCCGGCACGAGCGGGTGGTCTCCTGTCTCATGCTTCCTGCCCCACCCGAGCCCCCTTCCCAAGTTGCTCCAACGTTGCAGTCGGAGCACTCCGCTGCACCAGAACCCAACCCTCAATCAGCACCGCAACCCGTTCCGCTCCAAGTACCAAATCATTTAGAATCAATACTTGTGCAGAACGTCCGATAATAACGCCCGTAACAATCTTTAGAATCAACACTTCCAGGAGTGTTGATTCTAAAACAACTTAAAGTCCCTTTAAAATCAACACTTATGAAAAAAGGGGGGAGGGGTGGCCTGTTATGGTTAACCAGAAAGGCGTTTCTATTCAACTGTAGCTCACCCCTTCAGGGGTGAGGCCTTTCTCTGCCCCTCAGCGAAGTGGAAACGATCTCGGATTCCGTGCCGTCAGAAGCGGCGCCATTCCAAAGGGTATAAGCTTCTACTCACGCGGACAGCCTTGCAAGCGACTCCGCCAGCACCAGCGCCCCACGTGCAATATCCTCCGGCGAGGCGTACTCATCCGGCCGATGACTGTAGCCATTCCGGCAGGGAATAAAGAGCATACCCGTCGAAGCGATCCGCGAAATAAAAAGCGAGTCGTGATAAGCCCGGCTGACCATTTCAAGAAACGGGAATCCACGCTCGCGGCAGGAATTCGCGAGCGCCTCGCGCACCTCAGGACCGCAATCCGCCGGCGCATCGGCGTTAATCAGTTCGGTCTGGATAACCACTCCGCGCTTCCTCGAGATCGTTTCCACCGCGTTGTCGATGGACTTCATCGCGCCATCGCGCCGTGCCAATTCCGTATCGCGCAAGTCCACCGTCATTTTCACGCGGCTCGGAATGCTGTTCACCGCGCCTGGAAAAACATCGCACACGCCCACGGTGGCAACCGTGTCAACCGCGCCGCTCGACCGTGCCGCGTTTTCGACCGCCAGAATCAGCTCCGCGGCCGCGCAAAGGGCATCTTTGCGATCCGGCATCAACACTCCGCCGGCATGTCCGCCCGCCCCTTCGATCGAAATGCGCAGGCTCGCCGGTGCGGCAATGCTCTTCACAATTCCGAGCGAAGTCTGCGCCCGTTCGAGCAGTGGTCCTTGCTCGATATGCAGTTCAACGAAGGCCCGGTAATAACCTTTTGGCAGTTTCACATCCTGAAGATTTCCGATGAAGCCCGCCTTTCGGCGAACCTCATCAACCGATTCGCCGTCGCGATCCCTTAATTTTGCGGTGGCTTCCGCCGAAAGTGTTCCCGAAAGCAATCGGCTTCCCAGGCAGCCGATTCCGAAGCGCGTCGGCTCTTCCGTCGCGAACACCAGAAGTTCGATCGAGTTCTTTGGCCGGAATCCACTTCGTCGCAACGCGCGAATGGCTTCGAGTCCGCCAAGCACTCCAACGACGCCGTCGTACTTGCCGGCGTTCGGAATCGCGTCAATATGCGAGCCAGTTCCCACGGCAGGAGCCGTGGGATCAGCGCCGTTCCACCGTGCGAAAATATTTCCAATCGCGTCTTGCCGAACGGAGAGTCCTGCTTCTTCGCAACGTGAAATCACCCAAGCGCGAGCTTTCAAATCCATCGGCGTAAAAACAATTCTCGTAACTGCGGGCGGCTCCGCATCCGAAAAAGGCGCCAGCGTTTCAATTTCTGAGTTCAGCCGCTGCTGATCGATTTCCAATTTCATTTTTTCGATTCGCCCAGCGGATGCCGGTTCCAATTCTTGTAAATCAAATATTTGGCCGGCACTTTTCCGATCGCCCCAAACCATTGTGGGCACCACGGTCCCATCCAGATGAAATCGCCCGCCGTCACCGGATACCACGAATCACCAAGCCGGTAAATGCCGCCGCCTTCGAGCATGATCAGCCCGTGTTCCATCACGTGCATTTCCACCAGGCTGAGCGCCGCGCCGGGCTGGTACACCATCGTGTTCACCGCAAAATCAAATTGCGGCTCGTCGGGAAGCAAACATTTCACCTGCAAATCGGCATCGCCATCGAGAGCGTGCGAAGAAACCGCATCTTCGCTGGAAACCAGCAACCGCGGCGCTTCGGCTTTCTCGATTCGTTCGTAGGATTTCTCAACAACAGCAACGCGGCTTTTTTCTCTTGCGACAATTTTGCGGGAAAAGTCTTCAGGCAAATGCGCAAATCCGCGTGCGCCAAGCTCGTGTCGCTTGTCCTTGGCCTCCAGTGTTACTGCACCTTCCATCACGTAAATAAATCGTTGCGCGGCCGTATTTCCCAATTCGCCTTTCGGTTCAAATTCGGCCGTGTACTCTGTGAACCCCGCGCCCAGCGCCGGGCCAACGTGAACGATCGCCGACGCATTCTTCATCCCCGGCAGAGCCGTGCGCACAAAAGTGTCTGGCGCTTGTAGAATGTGATTGCGTTGATGCGAGCTGCGCGTCTGACCGAGATTATGCACGGCACGTCCTTCCCAGAAATTCCTGCGAAGCCGCAAGCTCCGCTAGCAAATGATGCCCGCACTCCAGCGCCCTCGCCACGTCGTCCACATGCACCGACTCCGCTGGATCGTGGCTGATGCCTCCCGGTGTGCGTAGAAAGATCATCGCCGTGGGAATCTTTTCCGCCAGGATCATGGCATCATGCCCCGCGCCGCTGGCCATGCGATGCGGCTCGCAACCAGTTTTTTCAATGGCATGCTCGATCTGCTCCGTCAGAAATGGATCCATCGCGACGGCATTCTGCGCCAGCAGTGTCCGCCATTTCACGGTCACACCGCGCCCCGCCCCAATCGATTCCGCTTGCCGGATTAATTCATCCAGCGCCTCGGTTCGCGCGCGATCCGAAGCGTGGCGAATATCCAGCGTGGCCCGTGCTTCTCCGGCAATCACATTCGTCGCGCCCGGTTTTGCTTCCACGAATCCCACCGTCGCCACCAAATCCGACGAGTGCCGCGCCAGTTTCTCGACTCCAACAATCCACTCCGCAGCCGCTGCCAGCGCATCGCGCCGCAAATTCATCGGCGTCGTGCCCGCATGATTCGTCTGCCCTGAAAAATTGAATTCCACTCTGTTCTGTCCAACGATTGCTTCGACCACTCCGAGTGGCCGCCCCAAACTTTCCAGCACTGGCCCCTGCTCGATGTGAAATTCGAGGAATCCCAAAACATCTTCTCTCAGCGCCGCTTTGGAAATCTCATTCGGATTCAATCCAAAATCCTGAATCGCCTTCCTGACGGAAAGTCCTTGCGCATCCTTTCGGCCGAGAAGTTCGTCATCCACTCGGCCGACTAGCGCTCTGCTCCCAATAAACGGAACTCCAAAGCGCACTCCCTCCTCTTCCGAAAATCCAACGACCTCGATTCCAAACGGCAGCTGCAGTTTGTCCAAAGATTCCACCAGCGCCACTGCGAGCACGACGCCGAGTATTCCGTCGAACGCCCCCGCGTTCGGCACCGTGTCCAGATGCGACCCCATCAAAATCCGCAGCGCGCCGGGCGAGGCCCCGGCATAAAATCCCCGCAAATTGCCAACCGCATCCACCGACACAGCCATGCCCAAGGTTTTCATCCACGAAGAAACTTCCCGGTGGCAATCATGCATCGGCGCAGAGAGAAAAGTGCGACGCGTGCCGCCTGCGTCTTCTGAAAACGACGCCAGCTTCTGGCACCTCGCAATCACTTCACTCGCGAGATTCATAAAACGACTGCTTGTCTGCACTGAATTCTGTCTTCCCGCACAACACAATCTTGTCGCACTTAAAATTCGCGAATCAACTTCGCCGCCACCCACCCTGCCACAACCAGCGCCAGCATGATCTCCCATCCGTACCGGTTCCCATAAGTCGCGACCGGAAAATGATTGCTGAGCATCAGAAAAACGATGGGCACGGCCATAAAAGTATTGTGCTTGGAGCGCAACTTCGCTTGCGCGCCGAGCGACGCATCGAATTGTTCGCCCGCTGCCGCCGCGGCGATCATTTTGCGCTGCGCGGGAAGAATGCGCATCCACACGTTGAGCGTCATGATGGTGCCGAAGATCGCGCCAACGTGGATGTACGCAGCGCGGCCGCTGAACACGTGCATCAGACCCCAGGCCGCCGCCGCCGTCATCGCCAGACCAAATCCCGCGAACGCGGTCTCTGATTTTCCCAACGGCGAGCGCACCGCCAAATCGTAGATAATCCATCCAGCCACCATGGCTCCGACTCCGATCGCAATCCCCGTTTGTTTCGAAATGTCGGCAACATCCGGATCGATGAGTCCGTCTCCCAGGTAATACACAAGGACGAGGAGAACCACGCCTGCCAGCCATGTCGTAAGCGCTTCCCAGCGAAACCACCGCACCTGCTCCGGCGCTACGCCGAGCGACTTTTGTTTTTCCACGGAATAAAAGCCACCGCTGTGCACCATCCACACTTTGGAAACTGTCCCATTCCAACGCGCATCTTTTTCGAGCTTTCCGAACTGGCCGTCAAGCCACGTGAAATAGTAGGTCTGCCCCACCCACATGATCCCGGCGAAAACGTGAATCCATCGCACGCCGAGGTTCAGCCATTCTCGGATCGCAGAACTCATCTTAGCTTCCTCGGTACGTGGTGTAGCCGTTGGGGCTCAGCAGCAACGGAATGTGAAATTGCGATTCTCCGGTTCGAACGCGAAACAAAATCCCGACTGACGGATACAACCCATCCACGCCGCAAGTTGCGAAGTAGCTCGCGGTGTCAAACACCAATCGATACACGCCTTCCGCGAGCGTTGTGCCGTCGGGCAATAATTGCTGGCACCGTCCGTCCTCGTCCGTTCGAACGGAACTGACAGAAGACCATTTTCCAGAAGAATCCTGACGCTCCAAGCGAACCGGCACGCCCGCGGCAGGTTTGCCCTTCGCGGTATCGAGAACGTGCGTGGAAATGCGGCTCATCCCGCGATCCATTTGTTCAATCGGATGTGCATGATTTTGCGCTGCTCCGCGGCTGCTTGCTGCAGTTCGGTGGCCTCATCATTGTGCAGCCGCTGCCGCAGAATCTCCAGAATTTCAGTGGCCGATTTTCCCGACGCGCAAACAATAAACATCCGTCCGAACTTTTGTTCGTACTCGCGATTACCCCACTTCAGCGCCGTCTTCAAGGCTTCGTCGGCGGCTGTGGCCTTCTGCTGTTCTTGTGAGGACCACGCCGAAGATTGCGCGCCAACAGATTTTTCTGCGTTCGACTCGCCGATTCGTGGATGACTTTGGAACGCTTCCAGCCAATCCGCTTCGCTGAGGGCGCGCCAAATTTCATCCGACGCCGCTAGCAGCGACGGTTCATCCCGGATCGGTCTTCTTGAGGCCATCGCAGCGGCCCACGCATTCGAGCCGCAGCAGGCAAGAATTGCGCGCGCGGCTTCTTCCTGTGCCAAATCATTCCAGCGAGTGAGCACTTCGCTCACGCCTTCGCCCCTGCGGCTGCAAGTTTTTCCATACACTCCGCGACCAAATTGGCCGCCACTCCCGTGCGATATCGAGCGGTGGAGCGAATATCGTCAATGGGGCTAATTTCTTGCGTCACCCTTTTTTTTACAATTTCCATCAATGACGGCTCGATTTGTTTTCCGACGAGCATATGCTCCGTTTCACTTAGGCGAAGCGGAACAGGCGCGACGCTTCCCAACGCCAGACGCACATCCCGAATCGCACCGCCCGCGATTTGCCCCAACCCAGCGAGGCAAACTTTGGAAATGGCCTGCGCGTTGCGAGCTCCAACCTTTCGTGCATGTGAAAAATATCCGGAGAATCGGCGCGGTAGCGAAATGCTTCGAATCAATTCGTCAGGAGCGAGCGCCGTCTGCTTGTAGCCGGTGTGAAAAGTCCGATACGCCACACATCGTTGGCCACGTTCCGAAATCAAAGTCAGTTCGGCGTCGTAAACAAGGAGCGCGGGAAGGGAATCGGCGGCAGGAGAAGCGTTGGCAATGTTGCCTCCCAGCGTTCCGCGATTCTGGTTGGCAATCCCGCCCGTCCAAGAGGCGGCTGCGGACAGCAGCGGAAATTCCCGCGAAATGATTTCATGCCCGCGGAGCGCCGTGTACGTGCAAGCTGCCCCGATTCGAATGCTCTCCGGAAAAACCTCGATTTGCCGAAGGTCCGGAATATTCCAGATGTTGAGCAGCTTCCGGTTGGCCAGTTTTCCAGCCGAGTACAAAACCATCACATCGGTTCCGCCGGCAATCGGCAGCCACTGAGCCGGCTCTGCGGCCATCAGCGAAAGAACGGCTTGTAGATTGCCCGGCGAAACGAGTCTGTAATCCGCTGGGTCGGCTCTCATTGCGCGACTCTTCTCTGCGCTGCCCTTTCCACGGCTTCAAAAATTTGCATGTAACCGGTGCAGCGGCAAAGATTCCCTGAGAGTCCTTCTCGTATTTCCGCCAGCGCAGGCTCCGCTTGTTTCTCCAACAGATGCACGGCCGCCAGAATCATTCCCGGCGTGCAGATGCCGCACTGCGTGCCGCCGCACTCGAGGAAGGCCTCCTGCAGAAGTTTGATCAAGGCATGCGCCGAAACTCCTTCAATGGTAACAATGTTCGCGCCGCCGATCTGCGCCACGGGAACGAGACAGCTATTCACCAGCATCCCGTCCAACAGCACCGCACATGAGCCGCATTCGCCTTCGCCGCAGCCTTCTTTCGCGCCCGTCAAGTCCAGCTTGTTCCGCAGCACGTCCAGCAATCTTTCCATGGGATGCGCGAGCACTTTCATTGCTTCGCCGTTGACGGTAAAAAGAATTTCGCACTTCGCGGTCGTTTCCGTCGAAGACTTCATGCCGCCCCTCGCACTGAAGAAGGAGCATCCCACTCAAATGATTTCAAAGCCTCAAACAAATCTTC
>WNGH01011601.1_pt1 | contig 11355 bp, 11 predicted proteins | sample 5400631 | NCBI WGS metagenome assembly WNGH01 (sample SAMN13153373, study PRJNA577476) | soil metagenome | isolation source: 115 cm soil or saprolite under Garry oak tree replicate 1 | place: USA:California | collected 2016-06-15 | reverse complement strand
GGCAGTTGACTGGCAGCGAAATCTCGTCGCCCTGTGGTTCGCCGAGTTCACCGCCATCTTCGGCTTCAGCTTCGCCTTTCCCTTCCTGTCCATCTTCATCTCGCAGGACCTCGGCGTGGCGCCCGGCCGGGACCTCGACCTGTGGACCGCGGCCGCAGGCAGCGTGTCCGGACTCGCGATGGCGTTCGCGAGCCCGGTCTGGGGCGTGCTCGGAGACCGCTACGGGCGCAAGCCGATGCTCATCCGGTCGATGGTGGGTGGCGCTGTGACGGTCGGGTTGATCTTCTTCGTGCAGACACCCGTGCAGCTGGTCATCCTTCGCTTCCTGCAGGGCATGACCAGCGGAACGGTCGCCGCTGCGACCGCGCTGGTCGCGGTGGAGACTCCCCGCCAGCGCGTGGGCTGGGCCCTCGGAGTGGTCACGTCCGCCGTGGCGCTCGGTAGTGCGGTCGGCCCTGTCGTCGGCGGCCTCGCCGGCGCAGCCTTCGGACTGCGCCTGGTCTTTCTCGGCGGCGGCATCTTGCTGCTCATCTCAACGATCCCAGTCCTGCTCATCGTCCGCGAGAGTCCGCTGCGGCCCCGCGATCGCACGCGGCCCGGCGTGTTCGCCCTCATCAAGCAGCGTCCGGGCGCCATGCGCGCCCTCGCGGTCCTCATCGGCGCCCAGGGCCTGGTCACCGTCGTCATGACCGCCTCGCAGCAGCTCGTGGTGCTCAAGCTCATCGAGACGATCGGAAGCGCGGCCTCGGCCGTGACCGGTTTCGCATTCGGCGCCGCGGGCGTCACCAACAGCGCGTCCGCCATCGGCTACACGCAGGTCACGCGGTGCATCGGCTACGTCCCGACGATCACGCTTGCGGCGATGTTCCTTGCGGCAACGGTGGGCCTGCTCGTGGTGGCGCCGACCGAAGCGTTGATCGTGGCCGCTGTGGCCGTGACCGGTCTTCTGAACGGGACCATCGTGCCGGCCACCGCCAGCATGATCGGCCTCGAGACTCCACCTGAAGCGCAGAGCACCGTCTTCGGCTTCACGGCGAGCGCCGTGGCGTTCGGATTCTTCCTCGGCCCGCTCATAGGGGGCGGCGTTGCAGCCGCCAACGGAGTCGGAGGCGCCCTCGCGGTGACCGCCGGCCTGGCGATGCTTCTCGCCCTTCTGGTCGGAGTTGGCGCGCGTGAGCCGGCGAGATAACGTGCGGAGCTACGCGGCTTTGCTCGCGGCGCTGGCAGTTTTCGCTTGCGGATCGGAGGAACCCGCCTCGACTGACTCTGGCTGCCACAATGGAATCGTCACCTGCATGGCTGAACGAAACACTCCCCCGCCCATGGTCATCGACCAGAGCAAGAAGTACACCGCGACCGTACATACGAATCGCGGCGACTTCGTGATCTCGTTCGTCGATCCGAAAGTAGCACCGCAGACGGTCAACAACTTCGTCTATCTGTCACAGAACTCGTACTACTCGGGATTGACCTTCCACCGGGTAGTGGCGGGATTCGTCGTCCAGGGCGGTGACCCAGACGGCAACGGCACCGGCGGGCCTGGCTACAAGCTGCCCAACGAGACCAACCCCTCGAAATGGGCGCGCGGCACTGTCGGCATGGCGTCCAGCTCGGCCGGCGTGAGCGGATCTCAGTTCTTCATCACGCTGGGCGACGCTCCGTCCCTCGCCACCAGCGGCGTCTACAACCACTTCGGGCAGATCTCATCGGGAATGGATGTCATCGACAAGATCCAGATCGGCGACCGGATGACTTCGATCGACGTCTCCCAATCGTGAGGGCTGCTCTCTTACCCGTCATCGCACTGACCGCGTTCGTCGCGGCTGCGTGCGGCTACCCAGACCCCTACACCAGCACCGGCCCGGTGGCCAACGAGAGCCCCGCTCTCACTGTGAGCCCATCGCCTGGCACGGACTCCTGCAATGAGGGCAGCACGCTGCCGCCCGTCGCCTATCCAGACGGCCTCAAGTACATCGATCTGAAGGTCGGCACCGGAACCCTGGCCCGCAGCGGCGACATCCTGACCGTGCAGTACACAGGTTGGCTCAGCAACTGCCAGAAGTTCGACTCCAGTCGCGACCGCGGCTCACCGTTCACGGTGACGATCGGACAGGGTCAGGTCATCGCAGGCTGGGACGAGGGCCTGCCCGGGATGAAGGTCGGCGGCAGGAGAAAGCTGATCATCCCCGGTGCGCTCGGCTACGGCCCACAGGGACAGACAGATCCTCAGAGCGGCGCGATCATCATCCCGCCCAACGAGACGCTGATCTTCACGGTCGAGCTGGTCAGCGTGAAGCCGGGACCGACGCCGACCCCATCCCCCTCGCCGAAGCCGTCGCCAAGCCCGTCGCCGTCTAAGTGACCGTCAGCGTTCCAAACATGCCCGAGGCTTCGTGTCCGGGCTGGTTGCAGATGATCCTGTAGGTTCCCGCCTTGAGGTCGTTCACCGTAAACGTGAACGTGTCTCCGGCCGACACCAGCTCGCTGCTCGCGATGCGGTTCTTGGAGCTGTCGATGATGACCATGTCGTGAGCGACGTTGCCGGAGTTCACGAGCCAGAACACCGCCTTGCCTGACGGTGCGCTGAGCGCGGATGGATCGAACTTGAACTCCGTCATCGTGACCTTGATCGAGCCCGCGGGCTGGCTGGCGCTGGAGCCACCGCAGCCTGCGAGCAGGGCCACCGCCATCAGCCCCGCCACGAGAGCTTTCATCTGAAGAGCGTCACCCCCAGGTAGAGGATTCCGAACAGGAAGATCCAGACCACGTCGACAAAGTGCCAGTACAGGGTCACAGCCGCCACCCCCACGTGATGCTGTGAGGAGAACTGGCCCCTGGCCGCGCGGTAGAGGATGAGGAGGAGCAGGATCAAGCCCCCGAGCACGTGCGCGCCGTGGAAGCCGGTCATCGTGAAGAAAGCGCTCGCGAACGAATTGGCGGTGAGGGTCAGGCCCCGCTGGAACGCGGCGATGAACTCATAGAGCTGACCGAACTCGAATCCGAAGCCCAGGACGATAGTCGCGATCTGGAGGATGAAGAATCGACGGCGGTCGTCATGAGCGATCGCGTCGCTCGCGAAGTGGCAGGTCACACCGCTCGAGAGCAGCACGATCGTGTTGATAAAGGGGATCGGCCACCAGCTGACGTAGAACTCGGGCTCGCTCGACGGCGGCGGCGGCGGCCACACGATGTGAGAGCCGTAGAGGTAGAAGTACGTCGCGAAAAGGCTCCCGAAGAACATCACCTCGGACGCTAGGAAGATGTACATGCCCATCATGCCGGGCTTGATCGCCGGGTACTGCGGGGCGGTCTGCGGGCGCATGGTGGCGACCGCCATCAGTGGCGCGCCTCGCCGCTCGAACCGGCATCACTGGGGAACATGCGCACGTCATCAACCACGACCCAGCCGACGACGCCGATCAGAAAGATCACCCCGCCGATGACTGCGAGCGCGATCCGCGGCCCAGCCGGGAACGGGATGGCGGCAAGGCTGAGCAGCAGCGCGCCGGCGCAGATGACGAAGGGCCAGTTGCTCGGCGGCGGCATGTGGATGCCGAGCTCGTGCGCCTTCGCGTCGTAGTCGACGACATTCTCGATGTGCTGGGGCAGGTCCAGGTCAACCCTCGACGCCTCAGCGCGAGCGGGGTCAGCAGCACGCCACGCCTGGAAGGCAGCGAAGACGACGACGCTTAAAGGCCAAAGCTTGTAGCCGCAGTTGCGGCAGTGGTCGACGAACCGGGCGGTGCAAAGCCCGCAGCGCGAGCAGTCCACGGCCAGGGATGGATTGGACACGTCGACGAATCGGGGCTGTTTGCCTGCCGCCACGGTCGGTTTTGGATTCTATCAATAGCCGGGCGAGCATCCCGAGTCGGATCTCGAGTGGTCGATATACTTCAGAGCCGTGAAGGCGAGCGCTCGAGCGCTGCTGGCTGCAATCGGCCTCCTTCTCGCCGCCATAGTCCTCAGCTCGTGCGAGGCCCCGGGCGGCATCTCCCCTATCTTTCCGGAGCCGGTTTCGCCCAACGGCCAGAACATCTACAACACCTACATCGGGATCTCGATCCCGGCCATCATCATCTTCATCGGAGTCGAGCTGGCTCTGCTCTGGGTCGTCGTCCGCTACCGGCGCTCGAAGCAACCCGCCGGCTATGTGCCGCCACAGATCCACGGAAACCACACGCTCGAGATCGCCTGGACGTTGGCGCCTCTGATCGTCGTGCTCGGCATCGCCGGCTACAGCTTCGCCGAGCTGCAGAAAGACTTCCAGCCGATAACCCACGAAGACATGACGATCGTCGTCTCGGGGCACCAGTTCGGCTGGAGCTACACCTACCCGCAGAACTTCACGATCCACCAGGAGGGCACGCTCGCCGGTGACGTCACCCCGTTCGTGGTCCCGACTCACAAGCTGGTCAGGCTTCAGTTCCAGGGCGTGGACGTGATCCACTCGTGGTGGGTGCCCGCGATCTCTGGAAAGACGGACGCCGTGCCTGGATACGACAACTTCTCATGGTTGAAGATCGACCGCGTCGGCAGGTGGCGGGGAGAGTGCGCCGAGCTCTGCGGCTCCGGGCACGGCACCATGCAGATCATCGTCCAGGCGATGGATGAGGCCGACTACAACCAGTGGGTGCAGAAACAGCTGGCCTCGGCCAAGCCCAGCCCGTCGGCAAGCCCTTCAGCCAGCCCGTCGCCTTAGGATAGAAATATGGCAGCCACCCAGGTACTGCCCCGTCCCAAGGCATACGACGACACCTTCTGGAAGCCGATCACCCTCTGGCTGACCACCACCGATCACAAGCTGATCGGGATCATGTACATGGTCACCGGCCTGCTCAGCTTCTTGATCGGCGGCATCTTCGCCCTGGTCGTAAGACTGCAGCTTGCGCAGCCCAACCTGAAGGTCGTCGACGCCGAGACGTACAACCAGCTCATCTCAGCCCACGGCGTGACGATGATCTTTTTCTTCGTCACGATCTTCCTGACCGGGATCGCCAACTACATGGTGCCGATCATGATCGGAGCGCGAGACATGGCCTTCCCGCGCGTCAACCTGCTCGGCTTCTGGCTCGTCCCGGTCTCGATCGTCCTCTACTACGGCGGCTTCTTCAGCGGTGGCGCGCTGAACGCAGGTTGGACGGGATACGCGCCGCTAACTTCGAAGTTCTACAACCCCGGCTGGGGCGTCGACTTCTGGGCGATGAGCATCATCGTCTGGGCGATCTCAGGGATCATGGCCTCGACCAACTTCCTGACCACGATCGTGGCCCTCCGCGCCCCCGGCATGAAGCTCACCCGCCTGCCCCTGTTCGTCTGGGCGCAGATCTCGACATCGATCCTGCTCCTGGTGGTCGGCGCGCCGCTCGCAGCGGCCATGATCCTGGTCGAGTTCGACCGGCAGCTGGGCACGCAGTTCTTCACGACGCAAGGCCGGCCAGTGCTGTACCAGCACCTGTTCTGGTTCTTCGGGCACCCGGAGGTCTACATCATGATCCTGCCCGGGTTCGGCATGATCTCGGAGATCGTCCCCGTCTTCGCCCGCAAGCCGATCTTCGGCTACATGTCGATGGTGGCGGCGCTCTTCGGCATCGTCTTTCTGTCGATGACCGTGTGGGCGCACCACATGTTCACGGTCGGCATGAACACCTACGTCGAGGGCTTCTTCATGTTGATGACGATGCTCATCGCGGTCCCGACCGGCATCAAGTTCTTCAACTGGATCGCGACCGCCTGGTGGGGGTCCATCGAGTTCACGGTGCCGATGAAGTTTGTTTTCGGCTTCCTGGCCACGTTCCTGATCGGAGGCATCACGGGCATCTATCTCGCTTCAGTGCCCGTCGACACGCAGCTGCACCAGTCGTACTACGTGGTGGCCCATCTTCACTACGTACTGTTCGGAGGCAGCGTCTTCACGATCTTCGCCGGGATCTACTACTGGTTCCCAAAGATCACGGGTCGGCTGCTCGATCGCAAGCTCGGCGAGTGGAACTTCTGGACGCTCTTCATCGGTTTCAACGGCACCTTCTTGATCATGCACACGCTCGGTCTCGAAGGCATGCCGCGGCGCATCGCCACCTACGCCAACCCAGCGTGGGCCGCCACCAACATGATCATCACGGTCTCCTCTTTCCTCATCGCCTTCTCGGTGCTGATCTTCTTCATCAACATCGTCCGCAGCTGGAACCATGGCGAGATCGCCGGCAACGACCCCTGGCAAGGCAACACCCTGGAGTGGGCGACCACATCGCCCCCGCCGCCCTACAACTTCGAAAGAGTGCCGCCGGTGCGCAGCTTCATGCCGCTGCGGGACCTCCGCGAGTCGGGCGAGGTCGCGCCTGACGCTGTTCCTGAGCCGGCTCGCACGTGATCCTGGCCGGCGAGTGGGTGCCGGGATGGCTCGGCATGAGCGTCACCTTCTTGATCGCCCTGCTGGGCGTGGTCGGGCTTGGCTGGTGGGTGTTGCGCGGCGACGCCCGCAACCGCGCCGCGGAAGAGTCCAGCGAAGCGGAGCCGACCGAACCCCACCACTAGAGGCTCCGTCGTCCGTGTTACTAATTTGAAGTAATCAATTTCATCGACCTTGTGATCGTGGCCGCCGCGGTGGTCGGCCTGGCCAATGGCTACCGTCGAGGCTTCTGGCTCTCGCTTGCGCAGTACGTCGGGCTGATCGTCGGCGTCCTGGTCGGAGCCACCGCCGCGCAACCGGTGCTGAACTATCTCCAGATCAACAATCCGGTAGCGCGTCCGCTGGGAGCGGTGCTAGTCCTGGTCATCGGCGGGAGCCTGGGGTCGAGCATCGGGTTTGCGGCCGGCGAGCCGATCCGCCGGAACATCCTGCGGACCCGGGTCCACAGCAGGGTGGACTCGATCGGCGGCGCCGCGCTGTCGATGGTCGCGGTGCTGGCCATGTGCTGGTTTTTGGGCTTGAGCTTTTCACGGGGGCCCAGCCAGGAGGTCGCTCAGCAGATCCAGCGCTCGACTGTGCTACACGTCCTCGATTCGCTGGCGCCGCGCCCGCCGGACTTCCTGGCACGGGTCGAGGGCATCCTGTCGGGCGTCTCGTTCCCGCCGGTCTTTGCCGGCCTCGAGCCGACCCTACCTGCTTCTCTGCCGATCCCGGCCTCGGTCGACACGCCCGGCGTCAAGCACGCCGCCCAGGTCGTCGTCAAGGTGACCGGGGTCGGCTGCGGCGGCCTTGTCACCGGCAGCGGATTCCCGCTTGGCAATGGCTACGTGGCGACGAACGCCCACGTCGTCTCCGGGACCAGCGGCCACCGCATCGAGACGTCGGACGGGTCTGTCCTGCGGGCAACAGTCGTCCTCTTCGATCCGAACCGAGATGTGGCGGTCCTGTATGTGCCCGGATACACCGCCGCCGGCATGGATTTCGCCAACGCGGAGCGAGGAACGAAGGGGGCTGTGATCGGGTATCCGGGCGGAGGGCACGAATCGATACAGCCCGCGATCGTCGACGGCGCCGTGGCGGCGGAAGGTCGCGACATCTACTCCCAGGGCTCGGTCACGCGCGAGATCTACGTTATCGAGGCAAGGGTCCGACCCGGCAACTCAGGCGGGCCGCTGGTCGACGTGGAAGGCCGCGTGCTCGGCATCGTGTTCGCCACGTCCGCGAGCCAGCCCAACCAGGCCTACGCGCTCACGGACAACGAGGTCGCCGGCGACCTCGAGAAGGCGCAGGGCGCACGCGCGCAGATCGACACCGCGCGGTATGCCTGTGCCGCTTAGGCGGGTCTTCGACCCGCCTTATGAGGGAAAACCCGGATGGTTTTCCCTCATCGCCGGGCGCTTCGCGCGCGGCTGCTCTCTTTCCGGTATATCGATGGGATTGATTGACGAACTGGTTTCTCCACACGACGCTCGGTGGATGTAGCGACAAAGTCATGGCCGGGGAGCCCCCGGCCAACCCTGCCACGCTGGCTACGCGGACTCCTCCTCTGGTTTGCCTTCTTCGATGAGCAAAACGGGGATGCCGTCGACGATCGGATAGAGAACTTTGCAGCTCGGGCAGCGGAGCCGATCCGGCGGCTTGAGCTCGAGCTTCGTGTGGCACTTGGGACAGGCCAGGATTTCGAGCAACTCTTGAGAGATCACCACCCGCGCATGGTAGTACGGTTGCGCCGATGACCCTGCGCCGGCTCTACCTCTACCTCGTCAGCGCGGTGGCCCTGGTGGTGCTTGGCATCGGCCTCGTGTTCCTGGGCACAACGATCCTCCTGTTCGTCTTCAACGACCCCACCGCAGGGGACAGCCGGACCACACTACCGGTGTGGGCCGTGCATTTCTGGTTTGCCGGGCGCTTCGCCAGGCGCGACGTCGCCGAGCGCACGTCGTCGCTCCGCCGCCTCTACGTCTACTGGGCGTGCCTCATCACCGCTCTGAGTGGGGCCACCGCCCTGTCATTCACTGTTGGCCACCTCGTCGCTCCGTTCGTCGACACGTGCTCGTCGGCGAACTCCCCGCCTTGCTCGAGCACGCCAGGATGGCTGCTCATCACACAGGGCGCATGGGCGACCGTGGTTCTGCTCGGCTTGTGGGCTTTTCACATCCGGATCGCGTTGCGCGATCGCGCCATCGCCGGCGAGCAAGGCGCCTCGGCCACGCTGCGCCGCTGGTACATGTACATGGCGCTGCTGGCTGGACTGCTGACCCTGCTCGTCGGCGGCAGCAGCTTGATCGAGCGTGTCTGGTTGCAGGCAATGCAGAGCTCGCAGCTGAGCTTCCTGCTCGTGAGTGATGCGGCCGGCCAGACGGCCGGCGGTGCCGCCCTGTGGGGATTCCATGCCTGGCTTCTGTCGGCTCGTTATGCGCAGGAAGACCGCCAGTCAACCTTGCGTGCCCTCGAGGGGTTCATCGCCGTCGCCATCAGCATCGCGGTGGCGCTGTTCGGCGCTTACGAGATCCTCTATTACGCCGTCGCAAGGCTGATTGGCATCAGCAACCCCGGCGGCGCCGGCAACGATGTGCTGGCCAACCTCGCATCGCCTGTGTCGGCAATCGTCGTCTACGGCGTCGCCTGGGTCTTGGTGCGGCGACGCCTGGCCCGCGATGCAGGCACCGAGGAGGCCGCTCGCCAGGCCGCCATCCGCCGCCTGTACACAAACCTCGCCGCGCTCGTCTCACTGGCAGCCTTCGCGATCGGAGTCGGCGGTGTCCTGTGGACAATCGCCGAGCTGCTCGAGGCTCCGCTCATCGGCGTCACCGCTTCCGACTGGAAAGACCCGCTCAGCAAGTACGCCAGCCTGGCTGTCGTCGGTGCGGCGGTCTGGTTGTCGCACTGGCGCCCTGCTCCGTGGGCTGCTGACCGGCAGTCGCTGAGCCGGAAGCTGTACCTGTGGGCGGCGCTCCTCGCCAGCGTCCTGGCCGTCCTGGGCTACGGCATCTTCCTGCTTTACGCGGTGCTGCAGCAGGCATTCCAGCCTCACCCTCGGCTCGACGATCCGTCCAACCTCGACTTCGGCCATTACCTGGCGGCCGTGCTAGTGGCAGTGGTCGTGGGCGTCTACCACTGCAGGGTGATGAGGGCTGACTCGGCGGCGCGGCCGGCCCGGGCGGAGATCGCTGCCGCGCCGGCGACTGTCGCACCCGGCACGTCAGCGGCGCCGGCGGCGGCCGCTCCGAGCTCTACGGCTGGGCGGCGGTTCGTCCTCTCGGTGGTCGGCGCGACCGAGGACGACGTGCACCAGGCGCTGGCTGCGCTTCCGCCGCAGGCCAGCTACAAGCTGACGTCCGCCGACCAGCCTGGCTAGTCACCTCGCCGCGAGCGCGAGAATGGTCTTGATGGACGCAGACACGATCCTGACCACCACACGCTCGGTGAGGAAGCGACTCGACTTCGACAGGCCCGTGTCGCGCGAGCTGCTGCTCGAATGCATCGAGGTCGCGGTCCAGGCGCCGACCGGCGGCAACACTCAAGAGTGGCAGTGGATGATCGTGACCGACCCCGAGAAGAAGCGCGTCATCGGGGACCTTTATCGCAGGTCGTGGTACGACTACGCGAAGGGCGGACGGCAGCGGTACGCGGAGGACGACCCCCGTCGCCGTCAGCTGCCTAGAGTCGCCTCGTCCGCACAGTACCTCGCCGACCGCATGCACGAAGTTCCGGCGATGGTGATCCCATGCATCGTGGGGCGCGTGGATCGACCCGGCGTTACCAACCTCGACATCGCGGGCGTGTACGGCTCGATTCTTCCCGCAGCGTGGAGCTTCATGCTCGCTGCGCGGGCTCGCGGCCTGGTCGGCGCGTGGACGACCCTTCACCTCCGTTACGAGCGCGAGGTGGCGGAGCTGCTTGGAATTCCATACGAGCGCTTCACGCAGGCGGCTCTGATCACGGTCGGCTTTCATACCGGCGGCGAGTTCAAGCCCGCAGAGAGGATTCCGCTGGACCGGATCGTGCACTGGGACACGTGGTGACGCAGGACGCGGTCGGCGTAGACCCCGTTCCGCTTCTGGACCTTGTCGATTGGAGGCGCCGCGTGGGCGACCTCTATCGCATCGAAGGGCCGAGAGCGCTCGAGCAGTTCAGGTCCGGCCGTGACCGTCTGTTCAAATCTCATCCGCAGTCGCCCATCGAGCCTGAGGGGCGGTCGGGATTCCGCGGCCTCCGATATTTCGACGCCGATCCCGCGTATCGCGTCCCTGTACGCGTCGAGGCCGGCGATGGAACCGAGCTGGTCATCGACACCGGCGGTGACGACGGAGCGGTTCGCTACCGTCGGGCCGGCACGCTGGTCTTCAAGGTCACGGGCGAGGTTTGCCGGCTGACGGTGCTCAGCCTGGTGCAGTACGCAGGCGGCCTGTTCGTTCCGTTTCGCGACGCCACCTCCGGCCGCGAAACGTACGGCGGCGGCCGCTACCTGTTCGACACCGCCAAAGACACGGACGGGCATGTGCTCGAGATCACACCCGGATCGGCGGAGGTGGTCATCGACTTCAACTACGCGTACAACCCATCGTGCGTCTACAGCCCGCGGTGGGCGTGCCCGCTTGCTCCGCCCGAGAACTTTCTGCGCGTCGCCGTACGCGCAGGCGAGATGTCGTACAGGTCGGGTTAAGCCGCCGCCCGGCTCCCTGCCATCAGCTTGATCAGCTCTCCGCCGAGGGCGATCGCTTCCTTGGTCGGCAGGGTCTGGTTGCTCAACGTAAAGCCGCCGAAGCCCGCGTCGACATATGGCTGCAGCCGCTCAGCGGATTCTGCCGGCGTGGAGGTGATGACCATCGCCCGCCGCTCCGCAGGGATGCGCTCCAGAACAGCCTTCGCGTCGCGCTCGTTCTCGACCAACACCACAAGCGCGCCCATGAGGAGAAGCACGCTCGACGGGTCGCGTCCTTCGACCT
>WNGH01012898.1_pt1 | contig 11356 bp, 12 predicted proteins | sample 5400631 | NCBI WGS metagenome assembly WNGH01 (sample SAMN13153373, study PRJNA577476) | soil metagenome | isolation source: 115 cm soil or saprolite under Garry oak tree replicate 1 | place: USA:California | collected 2016-06-15 | reverse complement strand
TCGTTTCCTCCGATCGGGGGCGGCGACTTTCTCGAAGCCGAGCTGCTCCACATCACGGTCACCAAGGAGATCGACGAGGAGCTCTCGAGGATCAAGACCGAGGTTGCCGGCGCGGAGCCGGCCAAGGAGACGAAGTGATGAGCTCGACGCAATGGCACCCCGAAGGGAAGCACCTGGTCTCGCCTGACGGGAAGTGGTATTGGGATGGGATCGCGCAGGAGTGGAAGCCCGTCGCAGGGCGGCCGGCGGCGGCGCCCCAACCGGCGAAGGCCCCGCCGGCAACACCGGAGCGTGGGCTGAGCTCTTTTGCCGGCACCGTCCGCTCCGAGGACCTCGCCTACGGCCAGACGGTGCTGGTCTGGGCGCGATGGATCCTGATCGGCACGGGCTTGCTGCTCTCGTTCTGGAGCCCCCAAAGCCTGACCACGCTGCAGATCCAGCTGGCCGCGATCATCGCGCTCGCCTTCGGCAACTTCTACCTGCATGTCCAGCTTCTGCGCGGACACCCGGCGCTCGACAACGTGGTCTACGCCGCAAGCGCAGCCGACATCACAGTGATCACGGCCCTTGTGCTGGTCCAGGGCGGCTATCCGTCGCCGGTGTTCATCTTCTACTTCGCCGCCATGGTCGGGATCTCGGTCGCGTTTCCGACCTGGATGACCGCCGGCTACACCGGGATCGTAATCGGGATCTACGGAATCATCTGCCTGGCCACGGCGCCAGGCGACGAATACCCGGCCGTGTTCACGCGGCTCTTGATGATCGCCGCCATCGCGGTCTGCGGCAACCTGTTCGCCCGCAGCGAATCAAGCAGACGGACCGACGCGATCCGCATCCACGACGAGCTGCTCGACGAGGTCGAGCAGGAGTCCTCTGTCCAGCAAGCAGCCCAGCCGGCCGCGCCGGTCGCATAGGAGGCAATGAAGATGTCAATCAACGCACGTGAGGTCCGCACCGCAAAGCAGGCGGAGCAAGAGGACCTGTTCTTCGGTCAGACCGTGATCCTGTGGGCGCGCTGGAGCGTCATCGTCGCGGGCATCGTGCTCGTGCTGTGGACGTCGACCGATGTCAGCCTCCTGACCCGGACCATGCCGTTCTTCCTGGTCTTGATGGCGGTCAACTTCTTCCTGCACGGCCGCTACGTGATGGGGAGCCCTCTCAACCGCACCGCCGTCGTGGTGGCAAGCGTCGTCGACCTCATCCTGATCACGGCCATCATCGTGCTCTGGCCCGGGTCGCACGGCCTGGACAACCAGTTCTTCGTCCTCTACTTCCCGGTCGTGTTCGCCTTTGCGCTCGTCTTCACCCGCCAGGTCGAGGCCGCATACACAGGCCTCGCGATGGTGGCCTACACGGCGGCCTGCTTTCTCACCGGCACCGTGCACCTCGACATCGGGAACGATTTCAAGCTGCTGGTCATGCGCCTGATCGTCATCGCGCGCCGGCACCCGACCCGAGGGTGACCCAGCTCACGTCTCATCAGAGACAGCGCGCGCTGCTGAACCAGGTGGTCAAAGCCGGCAGAGAGGTAACCGCGGCGAAGCACCGTTTGCGCGCCGCGGCCGAAGCGGTGCGCCAGAAGCTGCCTGCGATGGAGGATCAGGCGCGCGTGGAGCTGAAGGCCGGGCACGAAGAGATGGCGCGGCTCTCCCTGCAACGTCGCCAGGTGGTGATGAAGGAGCTCGAGACGCTCGAACGACAGATGGCGGAGGTCGAGAAGGAGGAGTCAGCGCTCGCCGTGATCGAGCAGCGACTGACCGGGCAGATCGAAGCCTTCGCCGCCCGGCAGGAGGTGATCAAGGCCCGCTTCAGCGCCGCCGAGGCGCAGGTGCGCATCAACGAGGCGATGACGGGCGTGTCGCAGGATTTCGCCGACCTGACCGCCGCCCTGCACCGCGCCGAGCAGACAACCGAAGACATGCAGGCTCGCGCCACCGCGATCGACCGGCTCGTGCGCGATGGGGACCTCGAGGCGATCAGCTTCGCCGCGGGGTCAGACGCCATCGACGCGCGTTTTCAGACGCTCGGCGCCGACGCGGACGTCGAGCGCCAGCTCGACGCGCTCAAAGAGCTCGGTTGACGACGCTGAGCTGGTCCAGACGGGTGGCCACCAGCTCGAAACCGTGGTGCAGCCGGCGGTAGTAGGTCGGCCTCGACATGTGCAGCCGTTCCATGATCAGCTCGTGGCTGCCTGCCCTCTTCACGTAGTAGTCGAGCAACAGGTGGCCCGCCTCGGCGTCTCGCGGTGCGGTCGAAGACGCGAGCTCGCCGATTACGTCGATGAGCAGGGCGCGAAGCTCAACCGCGGCGGACTCCCCTTTCGAAACCACGGGCATCTGAGCCAGCGGGCTTCTGCCCAGCGCTTCCGGCGTCCCCAGGTCGTCGAGCGCCGCTCGCACCAGCTGCTCACGCGCGGTGCTGTCCGGGTCGAGCGTCCAGCGCTCGGGCTCGGGCTCGCCCATGAACATGGGATACGGCGCGATCACCGCCGCCGGCAGGCCGGCACGGAGCAGGCGGCCCAACAGCCAGCTGAGCAAGGTGGAGGCGATGATCGCGCCGGCCCACAAGGACGGGCCCCACGAGCTCCCCGCCGGACGCAGCGACAGGTCCGCCATGTAAGCGATGGCGTAAGCAGCTCCGATCACCGCGCACAGGGACGCCGACGGGCGGCCGGGCCGGCGCGCGGTCCACGCGACCCATGCATCGGCGGCGATGCCCGCGGCGATGGGCACCGGCAGCAGGTAGAAGTTCCCCTTGGTGATGGTCACGAGGATGCCGTTGAGCGCGAAGACGAACGTGAGCGATCCAGGCCGAATCTTGAAGCCGCTGTTGAGCAGGAGTCCGGTGCCGGCCAGGATCGCGGTCTGTGCAAGCAGCGCCGCCATGCCCATGTTCTCGCCCAGCCAGGCCGGCGCCGAGTGGAGGAAGGGGTAGTCGGCGGCGGGCCACGGGTCGATCAGTGGATGCGCGAACTGTGTCGCGAACGTGAATATCGACAGCAGCAGAGCAGCCGACGTCAGGGCGACCGGGCTGGCCACGATCTCGCCGCGCCGCGCCGCAGCGCGCAACGGGCCGCTGACGATGACCGCCGCGGCGGTGATCTCGATGAGGTGCGGCGGGGTGAACAGGGTTTCCAATCCGACGCCCCCGGTGCCGAACGCCGGGGACCAGAAAGCGTCGTCCACGATCCACGCTGAGCCGAAGATGAGCGCGGCCGCGAATGTGCCGGTCTGGCCGTCCGGGAGGGCGCGGTTCCACGCCCGGCCGGCTCTCAAGCCGACGGCGAAGCCGGCGAACAGGTACAGCGTGAGCGCCGACCATGCCGCGGTCACGATGGTGCTGCCGGTCCGGGCGGTCGTCTGCAGCACTTCGGTCGGGTCGTGCACGTAGGCGTAGGCGACGATGTAGGCGCCCAGCACGAACCACGCCGACAGCACGACCACCACCGAATCGACCGCTCGTGGCTCTTCCGCGAGCCTGCGCAGGTATTTCAGCATCCCACCCGGCCAAACCATAACCCCGGCCCGCATGGTTTTTGAGACCGATTTCGAAACCCCGCTGAGACTGCGGCTGAGACCGGATTCAGGGAACCCTTCGCTCCGTTGACGCCCACTTCGTGCTCAAGGAGGAAGGTCCCATGTCCATCAACGCGGAAGTCGACGGAATCGTAGTCCTGCCGATCCCTGACCCGCTCCATGCCGGCAACGGCCACCTGGAGGAGGTCGCGCCTCTGCCCGAACCGGCGCCAGAAGCACTGGCGGCTCAGGCCTCCATCGCGTCGGAAACGCCGGCACGGCGCGCGCGCCCGGCGTGGATGGTGCCGGCGGCCATCGCGTCAGTCGGCATCATCGTCTCGGGCACCCTTGGATTTCTTCTCTACTCCACGCTGCAGCAGCGGGACGCGCTGCACTCGCAGCTCGTCGCGACCAAGACGACTCTCACCTCGACCCAGGGCCAGCTGACCGCGGCTCAGGCCGATGCGGCTTCACGCAAGGTGACAGCCGACTACGTCGCCCTGTACGTAGCCGACGAAGGCAAAGTCCTGACCGACTACGAGAACGCCATCGCATGCAGCGGCTACAGCAGCTGCCGCACATTTGCACAGCAGTTCATGACTGACATGCAGACGTTTCAGGCCGACCGCAAGTCGGCCAATGTTCCTGCCTCACTCAGCGCCAGCGACAGCAGCCTGGGCGACGCTTTGAGCGCAGCCATTGCAGGTGACCAGGAGCTGATCACCGGGATGGACAACGGCGACGTCCCCAAGATCGACGAAGGCGGGACCAAGGTCGACGCCGCGATGTTGAACATGGCAAAAGCAGAAGCGGCTCTCGGCACCGGGCTCAAGTAGTTGCGGATCCCCGTGATTGCGGCGGCGGTCCTTGTGACCGTCGCCGCGATCTTCTTCTGGCAGGTGAACACGTCGCTTCGGGCGGAGATCGCCTCGCAGCGCCACACCATCACGCAGCTCCAGGGTCGGGTGTCGCTGCTCGAAAACAAGTCGAGCTCACAGGCCGACTGGTCGTCCGTCGCCGCACGAGTCGAGCCTTCCGTCGTGAAGGTCGAGGCGGGCGACGCCACCGGCTCGGGATGGGTGGTCCGGAGCGACGCGACCGGTTCGGAGCTTGTGACCAACTTCCACGTCATCGCCGACGCATGGTCGTCAGGCGATGCGTCCGTTGACGTGCGCCAGGAGGACCGCACGCTCAAAGGCACCATCGTGCGGGTGGATGGCAACGACGACCTCGCGGTGATCCACGTGTCCGAGCGCTTGCCCGCCCTCGTCACAGCGTCGGCGCGACCGAAGCTCGGTACCCCGGTCATGGCGATCGGATCCCCGCTCGGTCTCGACGGGACCGTGACCCTGGGAGTCGTCTCCGGCTTCCGCAGCCTGGACGGCAGCGACTACGTCCAGTTCTCGGCGCCGATCAGCCCGGGCAACAGCGGCGGCCCGGTGATCGACTCGCGAGGCCAGGTCGTCGCGGTGGCCTCGGCGAAGCTGGTCGGCACCGGCGTGGAGGCGCTTTCCCTGGCCATCCCGGTCCAGGTCGTGTGCCTGAGCCTTGTGCGCTGCGCCGCCGCTTAGGGCTGAGGCAGTGCCGCGTTGAATTTGCTGGTGATGCCCTGCTCCGCCTGGATCACGTGCATCACGGCGTTGATCAACGCCAGGTGAGAGAACGCCTGGGGAAAGTTACCCAGGTGCCGTCCGCTGCGCGGGTCGATCTCCTCCGCGTAAAGCTGCAGCGGGCTCGCGTAGGACAGCAGCTTCTCGCACAGCTCGCGTGCGCGATCGAGCTCGCCGATCTCGCACAGCGCAGAGACGAGCCAGAACGAGCAGATCGTGAACGTGCCCTCTTCGCCGCGGAGCCCGTCGTCGGTTTCCGCGGTGCGGTAGCGAAGCACCATGCCGTCGACCGTGAGCTCTTCGGCGATCGCCAGCACGGTGGCTCGCACCCGAGCATCGTCGGGGGACAGGAAGCGGACAAGCGGGATCAGCAGCACCGACGCATCCAGGGTCCTGGCTCCGTAGTGCTGGACGAAGACACCTCGCTCGTCGACGCCGCGGACGCAGATCTCGGCTTTGATCTCATCCGCTTTCGCCTGCCAGCTTTTGGCCAGGTCCATGTCTCCATGCATCTCCGCCAGCCGCGCGCCACGGTCGCACGCGACCCAGCACATGAGCTTGGACGACACGAAGTGCTGCGGCTCGCCGCGAACCTCCCAGATGCCGCGGTCCGGCTTCTGCCAGTCCTCGATCGCCGATTCGACGGCTCGCTTGAGGATCGGCCACACGACCTCGGGCAGGAAGTCGCGCGACTTCGTGTGCAGGTACACCGAGTCGAGCACCGCACCCCACACGTCGTGCTGTACCTGCTGATACGCGGCGTTGCCCACGCGCACGGGCTGCGACGCCTCGTAGCCGCTCAGATGATCGATGGTTTTCTCGGTCAGCTCGTGCTCGCCGCCGATCCCGTACATGATCTGCAGGTCCTTTTTGCCGGTCGCGACGTCGGCGATGAAATAGAAGAAGTCGTTCGCCTCGCGCGCGAATCCGAGCGTGTAGAGGCCCCAGAGCATGAAGGTGCCGTCACGGATCCACGTGTATCGGTAGTCCCAGTTGCGCTCCCCTCCGATCGTCTCGGGCAGCGAGGTCGTGGGCGCGGCAAGAAGCGCTCCGGTCGGGCTGTACGTGAGCCCTTTGAGGGTCAGCGCGCTGCGCTGCAAAAAGCTTTGCCAGGGATGTTCGGGAAACTCGCCCCGGTTGATCCATTCGCGCCAGAAATCCGCCGTGCGTTCGACCCGCTGAAAAGCCTCTTCGGCAGTCGGCGGCGCCGGGTGCTCCGCCCAGTACTCCTTGCCGGTCGAGTGGCGCGATCGGGGCCACACCAGGGCCGCGTACGCGCGCTCGCCCTGGCGCAGCGTCTTGGTCGCATGCGCGCCGGGGCCTTCGAAACCCACACGGAGGTCGGTCACGAGCCGGACCGGCACCTCGTCCTGGCCGCCGCTCGCGATGGCCTCGTTGTACCCCTGTCCCGCGTACTCCCACTTCGCCGCCGCCTGGCCGTAGTCGAAGACCGGCTGGCAGTCCATGCTCAGCTCGACGCTGCCGACCACGCAGCGCGCCGTGCGCAGCAGGATGTGCTCGGCCTCGTTGTCGGACGGCGGCCGCCGATATGTCCCCGAGCGGCGCTCGCTGTGGTACCAGGGCCCGATGCACATGGCGTCTCGCACGATGAGCCAGCCCGTGCGCGTGCGCCACGTCGTCTCGAGCACAAGCGTGCCCGGCAGGTAGCGTCGCCCGGCCGGCACCTGGACGTCCGAGGGGCCGAAGCGGAAGCTGCCGGCCGCGCGGTCGAGGATGGCGGCGAAGACGCTGGGGCTGTCGGGACGCGGAAGGCACATCCACTCGACCCGCCCGCTAGGGGCGATCAGGCAGTTGACCTCGCAGTCGGACAGGAAGGCGTACTCGGCGATGGGCGGGAAGGGGCTGGAGACACGCGGTCCGGCGGCCTGCGACTCGGGTTCGAGCGACGGCCCTTTACCGTCCCCATTGCGCCGGGCGCGCGCAGGGCGCTCCTCCTCGAGAGACGGGCTGATAGCCCGGCCTAAGTCAGCCTCGCTTGCCTTCCTTGCCACCCTTCACCTTACCGAGAGCTTATGCCGATGACCCGCCGTACGCGCTCGAAAACCTCGTCTGGAGACCCCATCCCGCTGACGATCTCGACCGGCACCCCCTGCCGGCGGTAGTGGTCGAGCACGGCCTCGGTGAGCTTGTGGTACTCATGCATCCGCTCGGTGATCGCCTCGCGCGTGTCGTCGGATCGGCCCTCGACCGCGGCCCGATGCAGGAGGCGCTCGACCAGATCCTTCTCCGGCACGTCCAGCGCGAGGACGCGGTCGACGCGGTGGCCCTCGCCGGCCAGCATGGCGTCCAGCGCCTGGGCCTGGCGCAGGGTGCGCGGAAAGCCGTCGAGCAGCACGCCGGCGCCGGTTTCCGCTTCGGGAAGCCGGCTCCGTACGATGTCGACGATCAGCTCGTCCGGTACGAGGTCGCCCGCGGCCATGATGCGTCCGGCCTCCTGGCCGGTCGGCGTTCCCGTCGCCACCTCGGCCCGCAGGATGTCGCCGGTCGAGAGGTGCTTGAGGTGGAAGTCCTTTTCGATCCTGGCCGCCTGGGTGCCCTTGCCGCTGCCCGGTGGGCCGAAGATGATGCCGATCACGCGAGGCGGATCTTGCGCCGCCTGCGCCACCATGTCTTGGCGTGCTCGGCGAGCAGGGCCTGGACCGCAGGGTCTGGGCCCGCCGGCTCACCCTCCTGACTCAGCGCCATCCAGCGACGGGTGACCTCCACGTACAGGTCTGCCTCAGTCCAGCCGGGCAGCTGCTCGAGCACCTTGTGGCGCCGGATGGCTTCGGCGATCGGGTGATAGACGTGGTCGTACCAGCTGGCGGCAGCCTCCTGCAGCGGCACGTCGCGGTGCTGCTCGAGGGACAGGAAATAGCGGTGGCCGATGATGTGCTGCATGATCTCGTCGTAGCGCCCGAGCCGGCTGCATTCGAGCCGCGCTTGCGGACGCGAGCGGTGGAGCTGCGTGACCTCCAGGAAGGCCGCATACTCGGCGGCCTTGAGCAATGCCTCGGCATCGATCTCGGGGCCGAGGGGAGCGCGAGTCTTGATGTTGATCACTCGGGCGTTGATCATCGGACGGCCCAGGTTTCGCGCCACCGAGACGCGATGGTGGCCGTCGATCACGTAGTAGTTGTCATCCACCTTGTAGACGTCTATCGGCGGCAGCTCGTCCCCCTCCACCATCGCCTGATAGATGCGCGTCCATCGCTCGCGCATGCGGCGATTGATGGGGAGAAACCCCGGGTCGAAATCTCCCGTCTTCACCTCAGGCGCCACCGATCCGACGATGCGGTCGATCGGAATCTCCTGGTCGCCGCCAAACGAGCGGCCTTCCAGTCCCGCTGCCCGGAGCAACGGCTCCAGCGAGCGCAGTCGCTCGGCGCGACCGGTCAGGATCGTGCGCAGGCTGCGCCGAAACGCCCGCGCCCGGGCGGAATCGAAGTCCTGGATCGCGCGGATGCGCTCAACGCCCATGTGGCGATCCCGGACTACCGAACGATCGGACTAAAGAAGCGCCTGCTCGCTCTCGGCGTCGAAGAAGTGCAGACTCCTCGTGTCGAGGCCAAGCTTTATGCGGTCGCCCGGCGCCACGCTTATCCGCGGATCGATACGCGCGGTCATCTGGTCGCCCCCAACCGACCCGTAGAGGTACTGGTCGGAGCCGAGCCTCTCCACCACGTCCACCTTCATGTCCAGCGTGGGTGCGCCATCCGCCACGCGGTCCGTGACCGCCTCCGGGCGGAAACCGAGGGTGCCTTTGGAGGCGCTCACCGGCTTGGGCATCTTGACCTCGAACCCCGACGCCTTGGCCGAGCCATTGCTGATCGTGGCGGGGATGAAGTTCATGGTCGGCGTCCCGATGAAGCCGGCGACGAACAGGTTCGCGGGGTGGTCGTAGATCTCGCCGGGCGTGCCGACCTGCTGCAGGATCCCGGCGTTCATGATCGCGATCCGGTCACCCATCGTCATCGCCTCGACCTGGTCGTGCGTGACGTAGATGAAGGTCGTCTGGAGGTCGCGGTGCAGCTTCTGCAGCTCGACCCGGGTCTGGCCGCGGAGCTTTGCGTCCAGGTTGGACAGAGGCTCGTCGAGCAGGAAGACCTTCAGGAAGTTGTCAAGGCCCAGGATGCGGGACGCGTTGCGTACCCGCTTGTCGATCTCGGTCTTCTTCATGTGCTGCATCTGCAGCGGGAATGCCATGTTGTCGTAGACGGTCATGTGTGGATACAGGGCATATGACTGGAAAACCATGGCGATGTCGCGGTCTTTGGCCGCGAGGTTGTTCACCACCCGGTCGCCGATGAGGATCCGCCCCTCGCTGATCTGCTCCAGCCCGGCGAGCATGCGAAGCGCGGTCGACTTGCCGCAGCCGGAAGGACCGACCAGGACCATGAACTCCTTGTCCTGGATCTCGACGTTGAAGTCCTTCACGACGGTCAGGTCCGCGGTGTACCGCTTGACGACGTGGTCGTAAGTTACCGATGCCATCTCTTATCTATTCCCCCTACACCTGAGTGCCACGTGCGCCCTCCAGATGACAATTCTATTTACCTCCCCTTAATTCGCAAATCCGAGTTTATGAGTCTCGAGGTTGACTTGCGTACCACCAGGCTCGTGCTGAGCGGAGCCGGCGACTCCACCGGCATGCCTTTCATGCGCTGAATCAGGAGTCGAGCGGCCAGCCGGCCCTTCTCGACGATCGGCTGACGCACCGTCGTCAAAGGCGGATTGGTCCACGCCGACGCCGGCACGTCGTCGAATCCGACCACCGAGAGGTCCTCCGGCACCCGGAGGCCCCAGGCCTGAGCGGCCGACATGACGCCGATGGCGGCCATGTCGCTCATGGCGAGCACTCCGGTCGGCCTGTCCTTGCCCTTGGGCAGCGACTCGAACGCGCGCGCGCCTGCCGCGACCGAGATGCCCGCCACCACGGCCACGGGTTCTGGCGCGCCGGCGGAATCCAGCGCCTTGCGGTAGCCGTTGAGCCTCCTGGTCGCGGTGGGCGTGCTGTTGACCTGCGCGCGCGCCGGTGGCAGGACGAGGATCGCGAACTGCCGGTGCCCGAGCTGCAGCAGGTGCCGAGCCGCCGCCTGGGCGCCACCTTCGTCGTCGATGTTGATCGCGGGATGGGCAGCGAGGACTTCGAGCGCCCGATCGTGGGGAGAGAGGCCCAGGCTGATGAACCCGTCCACCGAGGCCTGCCGGATCGCGCCTTCGAGGGAGCCGTCGAGAGGCGGCACGAGGAGCAGGGTCAGGTCATGCTCCTCGCACTGCTCGCCGAGACCCTGGATGAGCTCGCTGACGAAGGGGTTGGCGAAGACCGTCGAAAGGCGCTGCGGGATGAGCAGGCCAATCGTCCCGCAGCGCCGCATCGACAGGGCGCGCGCGGCGGGATGTGGCGTGTAACCGAGGTCCTCGGCGACACCCAGGACGCGTTCCAGCGTGGCGTGGCCCAACCTCTCGGGGCTGTTGAAGGCGAACGAAACGGCGGTCTTGGACACGCCGGCCGCCGTCGCCACGTCAGCGATGGTGACCCGGGACACCCAGCCAGGCTCCTGCCATGAGCACGATCTCCCCCGTCTCTAAAACCGCTTTAGTAAAGCGGTTTAGGGGCGATCGTATGCGCTGTCGGGCGGCCTGTCAAGGGTGATTTTTGGACGCCCGGTGACCGGATCCCAAGTGATCGCGGCGTCGTCGACCAGCAGCGCTTCCAGGAGTGCTTCGGTGGAGAGCTCTGGGTCGGCCTGGTCTCCACCGTCGCTGTCAGGCTCGGGGTCGGTGTCCACCTAGGTCGCCCCCTTTGGTCTTTGGGTTGTGGCGCGGACGAGGCCCGGGTCGACCTTGGGGACGCGGTCAAAGGTCAGAAGGCCGTTCGTCTCCTGCTCGACGTCGGTCAGCTGCGTGTAGCAGAAACCCTCGACCGGACCTGGTTGCATCAAGCCTTCGATCAGGCCCGCATAGATGTTCAGAAATTGCTCGGCATCTCGCACGTCGGCATAGCCCCAGCCGCTGGAGCCCGAAAGCCGGAGCCCTCCGAACTCCGTCACCAGCACCGGCTCCCCGCGGTAGCTGAACCCGGGGTCGTATGGCGCATGGTCGCCGGCGCGCGCCCCCAGCGCGGCCTCGACGGTCCGATAATTCCTGGCCAGGTCGGCAGGCGGGGAGTAGTCGTGCAGCGTGCACATGTCGGTGAGAGCGTGCTCCCAGCCGTCGTTCGAAGAGACC
>WNGH01006198.1_pt2 | contig 11357 bp, 10 predicted proteins | sample 5400631 | NCBI WGS metagenome assembly WNGH01 (sample SAMN13153373, study PRJNA577476) | soil metagenome | isolation source: 115 cm soil or saprolite under Garry oak tree replicate 1 | place: USA:California | collected 2016-06-15 | reverse complement strand
GTCAAACCAGCACCGAAGCCGAAGTTCGCAGCGGTGGAACGGGAGCCGGTTCGCAAGGCGTTGGTTCCGGCGCATCTGCGTTGCTTTCGGAAGCTATTTCAAGTCAGCTTGGCGGGCGACTCGAACGCCTTTTTGGGATTACCCGATTCCGTGTCGATCCGGGTCTGGCCGGTGTCGGCTCAACCGGCTCAGAACAAAACGCTGCAGCTCGCGTCACCGTCGAGCAACAATTTACGCGCAACCTGACGATCACTTACGTCAGTAATGTAAGTTCAACGCAACAACAGATTATCCAGGTGGAATACAACGTGAATCGCAACGTTTCGGTTGTCGCGTTGCGCGATCAGAACGGCACGTTCGGCATCGACGTGAAAATTAAAAAACGCTTTCAGTAGATTCGCGGAAGTTGCACAGACTTCCTGCGTACTTTGAATTCTCAGAGGTTAGGGTTGCTGAGAGTCGGCCAGCACCTGCGGCGTTTCGACGGGCTTCGATTGCGTATTTGCCGCAACAGCGTGGCGGCGTGAACCGGTTTCGCGAACGCTTTCGCGCACGTTGGGGTATTCCGCTCCTAAATCCTGCCAGGCGAGGCGTGCCGCCTGATTGCTTGCCGTGCGAGTGGTCACTTGAGCTTCGCGGCTGATCTTCGGCATTTCGGCAGCGACTTTCTGCCCAAGAGGAGAACCGTAAAACTCCAGCAGTCCTCTGATCTCATCGTCCGTGAAATGCTTGTCGTAGATTCCCACCAGCTGCCCGGTAACAGCGTCCGCATCGAAGTTTTTCTGGAACTCAGCCAGATACGCATTCGTGCGCGCCTGTGCGCGATCACTGTTTGCCGACGCCTCTACAAATTTCTGGCGGTACTGCTCGGTGGTCACGGTGGCTGACTCCTGAATCGTGTCTCGCGCGCCTACCAGTTCGAGCAAAGAACGAATGTCTCTCTCTTTTGCGGGATCAATCGCCGAGCTTGCCTGTGTGCCGCCCTGGGAAGCCTCTACCGACGTGTTAGATGCGCCCTGGATTGCAACCAGAAACGTCCCCACATAAATAAGAATCAGCGCGAGCACGGCCTTCATGACTTCCTCCGAACGGTGGGCTCCAAGTAGAGTCCCCATCCCGCAACGGCTTCGTTCTAAATCGCCGTCACGTTTATATTGTTGCGAATCCTCGCGCGCTTGTGAATTTGGACTGAAGTACAGTGATGTTCGACCGGTGACTGTCCCTGTGTGCAGGCGTGTTAGAGAGTGTGCTCGGAGAGGACTTTGATTTGGCAGGCTCCAAGTAGAGCCCGCACCCGTTATTTGGCAGGCTCCAAGTAGAGCCCGCACCCGTTATTTGGCAGGCTCTAAGTAGAGCCCGCACCCGCGGCAAAATGTCTCGTGTACCCCGCTACGCCGACAGGGTCAGGACCGGATTTGCACCAGATCAGCCGGCGGTTTCGCGGAACCAGAATCCCATCGCTGAGGCTGTATCGAGCGGGTTCGCAGGCGATTCACCACCTTACCCACAGCGATCGAACCTCTGACGAAGTGATCGACTTTCAAGGGACCCGCTACCTTAATTGTTCTGATCCAGTGTAAGGCGCTACTGATCGAACAACCGCACTGCGAGCAATCGGGCGCGCCGCCAAAGACGCAAGGCTCCACGCGGCTTTGCAGGTCGGCCGAATAATTGGCAGACATCTTCGAGAAGAGGCAATCATCCGGGCTGCTCGGTGGATGGACGATCGCGTCAGCCATTCCCTCGGTGATTAACAGTTTCCGGTATTGCTTGGATAAGGAAGGCAGACTCCGCGCCAGATGTATGCGATCAGCCGGCGTAAGCATTTCCGTACTCTGCTCGCCAACCTGTGGAGTGTAAACGCTCACCCAGATGCGGTTGACCTCGGCCCGTGCGTTCCAGAAGGACACATACTCTTGCAGGTAGCCGGGGCGCGCCAGCATCGGACGTGTGACGACCCAGTGAACGTTGACTTCGCGGCCCTCGATGTTTTTAAGAATGCGGTCGTACGTTGCCGGTTTGCGCCGGATATCGTGATCTTCAGGCAGCCCGTCCACCGACACCGCGACCCGCAAACGGGGGATTTTCATCCACTCGATCGGGATAGGGATCACAGCGCTGGTGACGACGAGTGTGAATACGCCCGACTCACTGAGAGCGGGAAGAATGCGGCTGAGTTCACGATGCCGAACCAAAGGCTCTCCGCCCACCAGCGAAACATGCATGGGCTTGTGCTTTCGCACCAGGTCTAACACACCATTAACCAGCGCATCTCCGCGCAGATCATTCAGATCGCGAAGGGTGACGTCTCCGCTCCCCAGGTGGCTTTCGCCATAGGCGTAGCAACCAGGGCAGCTGAGCGGGCATTCACGAGTAATTTCTATGGACAGCATGGGCGCACTTCCGCCCAGGATTCCTCGCCAAGCGGCGAGCACTTCGCGCGAAGTCAGACTCGGATTGGGTGACGTCGAAGTCATGACAGTCTGATGCACGTCTCAGTGCTGGAGGTGCTTTTTCAACGGAACAATTCACGCTACCGTTCCCGATCCAGCCGAAACGCGGCTGCCTGGAAGTCTCCGCGCAGTTCCAGTTGCAGGCCGTGACGCATCAACCACGCACCTGACGCGCTCGCAGGAGTTCCTGGCCGCGCCTTGCCTTCGATCCAACTGAGCTTGTACTCAGCATCCGGCTCGAGCCCTTGCAGTTGCAGCAACGGGAATCCGCGGCCTTTCTGCGTGGAATGAGCGAACGCAAAAACGACAGCTTGATTCTTGTCGTTCGAAACGGTCTCCGTGGAGGAAAATTCGCTGCCATCGCGTGGGCTGATCAGCCTGAAGAGATCCCCACGTACAATCGTTCGTTGCACGGAGTGATACGCCGCAATCAGCCGCTTCGCCGTAGAAAAATCCTCGGCGCTCCAGCGATTCAGATTCGCGCCAATTCCCAACGAACCTTGCATCGAACTCAACATTCGATAGGCAAGCGAAGTTGTCCGCCCATTGCCCCAGTGTGGTGAGTCCGTAACCCACGCCATCATGATCTGCGGCGTATAGGCGTAGCTAAAGCCATCCTGCATCGCTAAGCGGTCAAACGGATCGGTGTTGTCCGAGGGCCAAACTTCATCGGTGTAACGCAAGATTCCCAGGTCAACGCGCCCGCCGCCGCCCGAACACGATTCAATCTCAACTTTCGGATGCTTCTTGCGCAGGTCCCCCAGGATCGAATACAGGTTACGGATAAATTCCACATACACGCGCTTTTGCTCGTCCCGAGGAACCTCGTCCCATCCCGGCTCGGCCCAGTTGCGGTTGTAGTCCCACTTGAGAAACGCAATATCGTTCTCCGTCAGCAACTTGTCGAGAAATCCTTCGACGTAATCGCGCACATCCGCGCGCGCCAGATTCAGCACAAGTTGGTTCCGCGACTCCGAACGCGGCCGCCCCGGAAAATTCAGAACCCAGTCCGGATGCTTTCGATACAAATCGGAATCCGGATTGACCATCTCCGGCTCGACCCACAATCCAAAATCCATGCCCAACGCATGGACCTTATCAATCAGCGGCTTCAGGCCGTGCGGAAACTTTTCCGCATTCACATACCAATCGCCCAGTCCGGCATGATCGTTCTTGCGCTGGCCGAACCAGCCATCGTCCATCACAAAGCGATCCACGCCGATCGAAGCCGCTTTTTCCGCCAGCGCCACCTGGCTTGGTTCGTCCACATTAAATTCCGTTGCCTCCCACGAGTTGTAAATCACGGGACGCGGTTTCGGGTCCGGCGCTTGCGGCAGAATGTGCGCGATTTCAAAGTGATGCAGCAATCTCGACGCGCCGCCCAAACCATGATCCGAGTAGCCTCCATAAAAAATTGGTGTCTCGAGCTTCTCACCCGGTTTCAATTTGTCGCCAAAATCAAATGGGTTGAAGCCGCCGGTCACGCGCACCGAATCGAGCTGGTCGCGCTCGACGGAAATTCGCCACGAACCAGACCACGCCAGCGCGCCAAACCAGACTTCCCCGTGCTCCTCATCGGCGACGACTGGTCCGGTGCTGGACTGGCTCGCGTCGCGCGAAATCGCAAACCACGGATTCGCTTGATGACCGGTCGATCCTCGCCGGCTTTCGATCACCCGCGCTCCGCCGATGATTGGCTCCTGATTCAGCGTCCACTCGCCCGCCCAGCGGCCCGTCAAATAACTCAACGTGTATCTCGCGGGCGGGAGCGTCCACTGCGCGGCAGCAGCCTGTTCAATCGTGACCGGTTGCTTTTCTTTGTTTTCAATGATTGCCGAACGTGCAAGGACACCGCTCTCGGGATCGATCGAATAACGCAGTGTCACGTAGATTTCGCGCGAAATATCCTTCAGCAGCACATCGAGTGATTGCGAGCCATTCGGCGTAGCCCGCACAAAATGCAACACCAGATCGCGATTGCCATCCGCAAAACTGACCTTCAGCGCCGGCTCTGTGAACAATCCCGCGCCCCACCCTGCGTACTCCTGCGGCGTCGTGGTATACGGCGAATCGAACGAAGCTGCCTCGGGATTGGAATGCGCAGCTGGTAGGCTGTCTCGCGCCCCAATCCGCCCGCCCCAATAAAGCGTCTGCAACTCTCCGCGCTCGTTCACTCCGAACACGTAGCTCGCGTTTCCGCCATCGAATCGAAACACGTGCGTACCTGGCGCACTGTTTTGGGCAATGGCGGAGACAGTCGTGAGCAATAGCAGCACGAGCCAAGCAGAAAAAATCGCAGAGATACAGATTTTCAACGGGAATCTCATGGTCGCGATATCCTAGCACTCGCTTTCACGAATTGTCGCGCCGAGCGGGCGACGTTAACTATTTTTCGCCATTTTTTCTTGGTGGATCGAGCGCCAGGTCTTCGCCCGACACTTGCAGGTAATCCTGCAGCACGGAAACAACGAGCGCATGGTCTTCGCGTTGTGGCAAACCGGAAACCGTGATCGTGCCAACGCAGCCCGTTCCGAAAACGTTAATCGGAAAACAACCGCCATGCGTCGAATAGTCCCTTAGATCGAGTCCAATGGTGCCCTGTAAAGTCGTCCCGGCGCGCTCATGCTTCAGCCCAACAGCGTACGAACTGCGGTGATAGCGCATCACAACGTTCCGCTTTCGCCGAATCCATTCCAGATTGTCCGGCGTGGTTCCCGGCATGGCGTAGGAAAAAAGAGCGAACCCGTGCAGTTGGATGTCGATAGCCACCACTGCTTGCATTTTTTCCGCAGCGGCTTTTAGGGCGGTCCCCAAAACCCACGCAACTTCGGAATCAAAATGTTGGAACCGCAGTCGCTTTTCCTGCAGCGCAATTTTCTCGAGGTCTTGATCAATGCTCATGGAGTTTCCAGATAGAAAGTAATAAATCGAACGGCCTATCTTAGCGCGAATCGTTCGTCCGCTCCTGAATGCGTAGGGGCTCCAATCAGCAAACAACTGGAGTCGCCGTCAACTTTCACACCGAATTAGGATTTTGTGCTGCGCGTTTGCTACGATGCAGCGCCATGACCGCCGACCCGCAAGTCCAGTTATCATCGGCAATTCCCCAGCCCCGCCAGGCGCAAGACATCGCCAAACGCGAAGCTGGTCTGCACAAACGCCTCTCACAGCGCCAGGTTGCAATGATCGGGCTCGGCTGCACCATCGGCACAGGACTTTTCCTGGGCAGCGCCATTAGCGTGAAACTCGCCGGTCCAGCAGTTCTTCTCAGCTTCGCAGCGGGAGCAGTCATTGCCCTCACGGTCATGTGGGCGCTGGCGGAAATGGCGGTCGAGCATCCCGCCGCCGGCTCATTCGGCCTGTATGCGGAAATGTATTTGCACCCGTGGGCGGGCTTTGCCGTACGCTACACTTACTGGCTTTGTCTTGTCATGGTTGTTGGCAGTGAAGTTGTCGCCGCCGCCATCTATTGCGAGTTCTGGCTCCCCAACGCGCCCGCATGGATTTGGATCGCTGGATTTTCCGTCCTCCTTATTCTGGTAAATACGCTGAGCATAGAAAATTTTGGTTCTATCGAGTATTGGTTCGCGATGATCAAAGTGGTCACCATCGTCGCATTCCTGATTCTCGGCGCGATGCTTCTTTTTGGTTTGGGTTTTCCTCGCATTGGCCTCATCCACTTCACGGCGCACGGCGGATTTTCACCACACGGTTGGCGTGGCGTTGGACTCGGCATTGTGATGGCCATCTTTAGTTTTCTCGGACTGGAAATTGTGGGCGTCACTGCCGGGGAAGCCGCCGATCCACAAAAAGCCGTTCCGCGCGCTCTGCGTCGTACTCTGGGTTATCTCGCTCTTTTCTATCTTGGCGGATTAGCGCTCGTCGTGGGCATCGTTCCGTGGAAGGAGATTGGCCTCGGCGAAAGCCCGTTCGTGCGCGTCTTCGAACGCGTTGGCATTCCAGCTGCCAGTCACGTAATGAACTTCGTTGTGCTGTCCGCGGCGCTCTCCAGCGCCTTATGCAATCTGTACTTCACCGCGCGCATGCTGTTTTCCTTGGCCCGCGGTGGCTTTGCTCCCGCGCTCCTCGGCAAGCTCAGCAAGAAAGGCATGCCCGTCGCCGCCGTTCTCGCCTCTAGCGTCGGGATGGCCATGGCTCTCGTCCTGGCTCAGATTTTCCAGCGAACGGCTTTTGTGTTTCTCATCGGTGTTGCTTTTTTCGGCGGTCCCTTTATTTGGCTCATGACGCTCGCCACTCACGTCGCCTTTCGCCTCCGCGTCAAAAAAGAAAATCGCACCATCGCTCGCATCGCGCCGCTCGGAATCTGGAGCTCGACTTTCGGCATTCTCGCGCTGCTGGCCGTGCTCGTTTCCACCTGGTGGATCCCCGACTTCCACGTCGCGCTGCTTTCCGGCCCGCCGTGGCTCGTCTTCCTTACCGTGTGTTACTTTATTTGGCAAAAGTTTCAGCCCCCCAAGTCTGCCGCTGGAGCCGCACCTCATGGATGAACTGCTCAATTGGCGCGGTGAATTCCCGACCCTGGATCGCACAACCTATTTGATCAGCAACTCATTAGGAGCCATGCCGCGCGGAGTATACGACTCGTTGCACCGATACGCCGACGCGTGGGGCGAACGCGGCGTGCGCGCTTGGGAAGACTCCTGGTGGGAACTGGCCGGTATGGTTGCCGACCAGATATCTCCGCTGATCGGAGCGACGTCGGGCGAAATTTCTCTCCATCAAAACGTCACCACCACGCAGGCAGTCATCACCTCATGTTTTGATTTCCGTGGCCCGCGCAACAAAGTTGTGATGACCGATCTCGAATTCCCGTCAGTACAATATTTTTATCACGAGCAACGCCGTTTCGGAGCGCGCATCGATCTGGTGCCGAGCGGCGATCCCATCCGCTTCGACCTGGAAACGTTTCTCGCCGCCATTGACGAAACGACCGTGCTCGTTCCCATTTCGCTGGTGCTCTTCCGCAGCTCTTTCATCGTCAACGCCAAAGCCATCATCGAAAAAGCGCATCACGTCGGCGCTCACGTGATCCTCGACGTGTTCCAGGCTACCGGCACCATGCCGGTAGACGTTCACGGCCTGGGCGCGGATTTTGCCGTGGGTGGCGTACTCAAATGGCTATGCGGCGGTCCCGGCGTGGCTTATCTCTACGCGCGCGAAGACCTGCGGCACAAATTGCGCCCCGCGCTGACGGGCTGGCTCGCCCATCGGCGCCCTTTCAATTTCGAGCCCGGCGCGATCGATCCACGCGAAGATTCATACCGCTTTTTAAATGGCACGCCTCACATTCCTGCGCTCTATGCATGCCAGCCGGGGCTGGCAATTCTAAATAAAGTTGGCACGCGAGCCATTCGCGAAAAATCCATCCGCATGACCACTCGCCTCCTTGAAGACGCTCGTGCGCGTGGCTGGCGCGTCAACACTGCGCAAAATGCCGCGGATCGTGGCGGAACAGTTTCGGTCGATTGCCCTCACGCTTTCGAAGTCTGCCGCGAGTTGCTGGCGCGAGAAATCCTCGTCGACTACCGCCCGCAAGCTGGTATCCGTATCTCTCCTCACTTTTACAATCAGGAAGAGGAGTGTGATTTTGCTCTTTCGCAAGTAGAGGAAATTCTGAACACGCGTGCCTGGGAAAAGCACGCCCTCGCTCCAGAGCCAGGCCTAAAACGATGACAGGTCGATCTTCCTCCAGTGCGACATCCGCGTTAGAACTCTCCGTCATCGTTCCGTCGTTCAACGAAGAAGCTCGCCTTCCACATTCTCTGGATCTCATCGCGGCTTACCTCAACTCCGCGAACCGCAGTACGGAAGTTTTGGTTGTAGATGACGGCTCAAACGACCGCACTGCCGAAGTCGCAGCATCATTCACGGACCGTATCGCAAATCTTCGCGTGCTGAAAAATGGCGAGAACCGCGGCAAAGGTTACAGCGTGCGCCACGGCATGCAGCAAGCCAGGGGCGAGTACGTTCTTTTCACCGATGCCGATCTCTCCGCGCCCATTGAAGAAGCCGATAAACTCCTGTCCGCCCTTCAGCAGTTCGATATCGCTATCGGCTCGCGCGCGCTGAATCGCGACCTCATCGACGTACATGAGTCACACTTTCGCGAGTTTGCTGGAATCATTTTCAATCGCATCGTTCGAATCGTTTTGTGGCTCCCATTCGTGGACACCCAGTGTGGCTTCAAAGCGTTTCGCCGTGAACGATGCCGCATCATTTTTGAACAACAACGCATCGAACGCTTCGGGTTTGACCCCGAATTGCTCTACCTGGCGCGCCACCATGGCTTGAAGGCCACTGAAATTCCCGTGCGCTGGTCGCATTCGCCTGCAACAAAAATCAACATGATGCGCGACAGCATTCAAATGTTCGTTGATGTGTTCACTGTTCGCTGGAACTCTCTTCTCGGTCGCTACCGCCGGCGCAAATAGCTCCTCTACTTTACATTATAAAGTACTTGACAATGATTCGCCTTGCCGCTATCCTCTGCTCCATGTCGATTCCGGGACCACTTCGCTCTTCTCCTCCCGCACCGATCCCCATTGACGTGCGTGCTGCCGACCATCTCCGCTACATACGCGAAACCATGGAGCGCGCCGGCGAATTCACTGCGGTTCCGGGCTGGGCTGGCGTAGCCATGGGTCTGACCGCGCTGGTCGCGGCTTACTCCGCTTCCCACCAGCACACCCCCCAACGCTGGCTTTCCATTTGGCTCATCGAAGCATTCGTCGCGGTCGCTATCGCCGCTCCAGCCTCCGCCACCAAAGCTCATCGCGCCAACGCGAAATTGCTTTCCGGCCCAGGCCGCAAATTTCTCTTGAGCTTTGCTCCTCCCATTGTGGTCGGCGGACTTCTGACGTTCGCGCTCGCTCACGCCGGTTTTCACGCTCTCCTTCCGGGAGTATGGCTGCTTCTCTACGGAGCGGCCATTGTCACCGCCGGTGCGTTCTCAGTTCGCGTTGTTCCCATCATGGGACTTTGCTTGATGCTACTCGGCGCGGCGGCCCTTTTCGTTCCGCGTACCATGGGTGACCTGTTTATGGCTCTCGGCTTTGGTTTCGTCCAGATCGGATTCGGCATCTGGATCGCCCAGCGGCATGGAGGCTGACGAAAATTCGCATGTCCAAGTCATCTACAATTCGAAACGATCATGGGGCACGCCCCAACTCGCTCGCTTCGGTTAAGGAACACACCCGCGAAGCGGTCTCTCCAGATCTCGATCGTCTGATCCATGAGCGCATTCGTCTCGGTATCGTAAGCGCGCTGGCGGTCAACCGCTCGTTAACCTTCAACGAATTAAAAGCGCTCCTGAAAACCACGGACGGCAACCTCAGCGTGCACGCGCGCCGCCTTGAAGAAGCGGACTACATCGTCTGCACCAAGTCTTTCGATGGCCGTTTGCCAAAAACCGAATACCGCCTGACGGCTGCAGGCCGCAGAGCGCTCGAGCGCTACTTGAACCACATGGAGGCATTGATCCGCGCAACGCGCGAAGGCTAAAAAAATTTGCTCCTTAACTTTGTAGTATAAAGTCATTTATCCAAACGCCCCGCGGCGGAGAAGGAATCACCCATGACCGTTCAGCATGTAATCCTGCAGCATATTCTCAACGCTCCTCCGGTAACTCCGGCTCCCTCGCTCCACGTCGCCATCATCACGGATGGCAACGGTCGTTGGGCTACTTCGCGCGGCTTGCCACGCTCGGCCGGACATCGCGCCGGCGCAGAAGCCAGCCGCTCCATCATCGAAGCTGCACCCAAGCTCGGCATCCACACGCTCACGCTTTTCGCCCTCTCCTCAGCGAATTGGAAGCGTCCGACTGCGGAAGTCAACGGGATCCTCCGCCTCCTGCACGAATACCTGCTCACTGAAACTACCCGCTGCGTTGAGAACGGCGTCCGCATCAGCATCATCGGCCGGCGCGATCGCATTCCTTCCACGTTGCGGCAGACCATCACAGACGCCGAAGCTGCCACGGCGCGTGGCACCTGTCTCCATCTTCGTCTCGCCATCGATTATTCCGCGCGCGAAACGATCTATCTCGCCGCCCGCCGCTATTACAAGGCCACGGAACTTTCTCTCGAATCCTTTTCGGACGTCCTCTCGGAAATTTCGCGCGGCGGCTCAACCGACGTCGATCTCCTGATTCGCACCGGTGGCGAGCAGCGACTCTCCGATTTTCTTCTATGGGAATGTGCGTTTGCCGAACTTGTTTTCTTGGACAAACGCTGGCCGGATTTTACGGTCGCCGATCTTCGCGTAGCGCTCGCGGAATTTTCTCAGCGTGAACGCACGCGCGGCGCGCTCCCTCACGAGCTGGCTGCGGAGAATTTCTGAATCTGCGCGATTCGAGGCGCACCTGGCGGAGACACCGCGTTCTAGGCAGCGCCTTTGCGCTTTTCCATCATCCGTCTGAAAACCTGGTTTGACGAACATTCGATCGCTCTATTTCGCGGCAATGATCTGCTAACACCCGATCCGCGCGTCGAACCCGTCTGCTAACGCGTCCTCCATTCACTAAACTCTTTCTTTTCTTCGTCTTCTAACCACACCACCGCGGCTCTCCCGCCCTGACATTCCCCTCGCCTGCGTCGTCTATACCTAGAGGAGACGTAGATGGGAACCATGCGACTCGCGCTGCCCTGGGAGGCTAGAATCTCTCCCAGGTCTCAGGGTTTCGAGCCCTGTTTTACGGGCCCCAAGATAACGAAGTTGTTTTTACCAACTCTGCGTCGAAATAATCCGCACTGCCGGGAGATCCGCAATGGAGGGACGCGATTGACGCCATCGGGATTCGAACAGGGTGCCTCCCCGCCTGCCGCCGATTTGTCGCTTGCCGCGGACGACGCTAGTCTAGCCGCAGCCTGCCAGGCCGGCGACCTG
>WNGH01017404.1_pt1 | contig 11360 bp, 8 predicted proteins | sample 5400631 | NCBI WGS metagenome assembly WNGH01 (sample SAMN13153373, study PRJNA577476) | soil metagenome | isolation source: 115 cm soil or saprolite under Garry oak tree replicate 1 | place: USA:California | collected 2016-06-15 | reverse complement strand
CTCACCGCCAGTGGCTGGTTCGCCGGCATCGTCGAGTTGACCGTCGGAGCGTTGATGGTATGCATGCCCGGTCCGCCCACCACCACGCCTTGCACGTTGCCGCTCGGGTGCGTGACCGAAAGCTCGAAATCACCCGAGGGAAACTGCGCCACCGAGTTCGTGTAGCGCCCGCTCGCAGGCGTTGCTTCGACGAGCGGCAGGCCGCCGTTGGACAGCGACGGGTTCAGCACGACGACGGTGGCACCTGACACGTTGTTGCCCGCCCCGTCCTTCACGGTGACCGTGAAACTCGTTAACGGGCTGCCGCTGCTGATCGAGCCGTCGATGTCGCCCGTCACCTTCAGCGTCGAGCTACCCGTGCCAGGGTTGTTGTGACTCGTGGCGGGACTGTTCCCGCCGCAAGCGATCGCGACTGCGCTCAGCGCGGCCACTGCATGGGTGTGCTTCATTGTGTGTGCTCCTTTTGCGAATGCTTTGCGAATCACACTCCCATGCGACTGCCGACGTGACATCTGTTCTCGAGCGGCCACGATCGTTCTCGGTGACGCGCGCAGCGCCACTGCGGATGTGCGCGCAATATCGCGGCGCGTCGCTTCCGCGGAGGAGTTCTCGCTGCGCTAGCAGGAGCAGCGGCAAGCTGACACGCCGGATCGTGTGCACGTAGCGCGGCGCATGTCGGCGGACGTCGCCTTCAGCGGTTTCTGCACGCACCTGAACTTTCATCCCACTTCTTGCAAATTTCCCCTTCGAATGAACTGGGGTGTCCAGTCATTCATGGGACCGACACCGCGCCAACCGAAGATCTTGATTGTTGAAGCTCCGCGGCAGACCGACCCCAGAGAGCGCTCAGATCGACATGAGCATCGGCCAGCTCCCCGGCAGGCCTCCCCAGGAACGGGGAAGCCCCCCCCGGCCTGAAATGCACGCCGATGACGTCTGCGTGTTCTTGCGTGTCGATGACGAAAGACCCACGGTAGAGCGGCTGCACCGCCGCAGTCCCGTTGCCGCCTGCGCGGCCGTCTACGTTGGGATGCCGGGACCTGACGCGCCGCTCCGCGCCTTGACGTGCAACGCGCCGGTGGTCGAGATGCGCGCAGGAGGATACGCCCATGGTCCCGAAGGCCTCCCTTGGACGCGCGGCGGGTGGGCTCGATGGCTCAACGCCCCGGCTCGGACGCCGAAGCTGGCTGAAGAGGACGGCTCTCGCCGCGGGGACTGCAGTCGCCTCTGGCTCGCTCGTGGCTCGCGGCGAGGGAGGCGCCCCGCTCGGGGTGCCGGAGACGATGCGCAAGCTAGGCAACCCCATCCTCTCGCCCGAGTACGGCCTTCCCTCGCCGCACGAAGGCGAGGTGCTGCGCCGCCCGACCGATCTGACGCCGACGCAGTACTCGTCGTGGAGCTTCACGCCCCTCCAGGACCTGGACGGCATCGTCACGCCCAACGGCCTCGTCTTTGAACGGCACCATGGCGGAGTGCCGGACATTGCACCCGACGCCCACCGCCTGGTCTTGCACGGTCTCGTGAAGCGGCCCCTCCTCTTCACCATGGACGACCTCGTCCGATTTCCCTCGGTCTCGCGCTTCCACTTCCTCGAGTGCTCGGGCAACGGCTCGACCGAGTGGAAGGAGCCGCGAGGCAAGACGGTGCAGTTCACCCACGGCCTCCTCAGCTGCTGCGAGTGGACCGGCGTCCCGCTGGCGACCGTGCTCGATGAGGCGGGACTCGCGCCCGGAGCAAAGTGGATCCTCGCCGAAGGCGGCGATGCGGCGGCGATGACCCGAAGCATCCCCATCGAGAAGGCGCTCGACGACGCGCTGCTGGTCTATGCGCAGAACGGCGAGCGGCTTCGGCCCGAGCAGGGCTACCCCCTGCGCCTGCTCCTCCCCGGATTCGAGGGCAACATGAACGTGAAATGGTTGCGTCGGATCAAAGTGGGCGACCGGCCGTTCTACTCGCGCGAGGAAACCTCCAAGTACACCGATCTGCTCGAAGACGGTCGCGCGCGCGAGTTCAGCTTCGTGATGGAGGCGAAGTCCGTCATCACGCGGCCGTCGGGCGGCGCGCAGCTGCAAAAGGGGTTCAACGAGATCCGCGGCCTTGCGTGGTCGGGCCGCGGCCGCATCGCTCGCGTGGACGTCTCGGTCGATGGCGGCAATAGCTGGCAGAGGGCCTCGCTGGAGCAGCCGGTGCTGGCGAAATGCCTCACCCGCTTCCGTTTCCCCTGGACCTGGGAGGGAGGGCCCCGGCTGTTGCAGAGCCGGGCTGTAGATGACACCGGCTATGTGCAGCCGAGCCGCAGCCAGCTCATCGCCGTGCGCGGACTCAACTCCTACTATCACAACAACTCGATCCAGAGCTGGCAGATCGCGGCGGGCGGCGAGGTGACCAATGCGCACGCGTGAGCGGCGGGCGGCGAGCGTTGCGTTGCTGCTCGTTGCGGGCGCGGCCTTTCCGGCGGGCAAGGCCGAAAGGCGCTATGGCCTCGGTCGCTCCATCGCCGAAGCGGACGTCGCTTCTTGGAACATCGATGTGCGCCCGGACGGCGCCGGCCTGCCTCCGGGGCGCGGGACGGTAGCGCAGGGCAAGGAGGTGTACCTCGCGAAGTGCTCCGCCTGCCACGGCGAGAACGGCGAGGGCTCTCCCATGGACCGGCTCGTCGGCGGCGCGGGGACGCTCGCGAGCGACAAGCCGGTGAAGACGGTGGGAAGCTACTGGCCGTACGCCACGACCCTCTTCGACTACGTGCGCCGGACCATGCCGTTCACGGATCCGCAAGGCCTGAGCGCGGACGAGACCTACGCGGTCACCGCTTACGTGCTCTTCCTGAACGGCATCGTGCAGGAGTCGACTGCGCTCGATGCCCGCACGCTGCCGGCCGTAACGATGCCCAACCGCCGCGGCTTCCTACCGGACGCCCGCCCCGACGTACGTTGACCCCCATGACGTGGTCGTACCAACCGTCCGAGTCGTCGTAGAGAATGACTACAGCGATGTCTCCCCAGTCCTGGGTGCGCTGCAGATGGTTGACGGTCGAGACGAGGAACTCCTGCTCATCGAGCGGATCCGAGTAACCGGCGTGGCCGTCCTGGTAAGCGGGGGCCTTGAGGAACGAGACGGAGGGCAGGTTCCCTGCGTCGAGCGCGGCCCAGAAGTCAGCCAGGTCGGACTGATGATTCGCCTGGTCGGTGCGGCCGATCAACGCTACCGAGCTGGGCGCCGCGCAGAGGACGAGGGCCAGGGCCGTCGTGCATCGAGACATTGACATGGATTCTCCGGGCGGCCAGGGGTTGGCCGGCGCAAGCTGTTACGCTGCGAAGCGTGACATTCGGGTTTCTCCTGGGTGACTGTGGCGCTGACCGACCAAAGTCAGACTGCCGCGGCGAGGCATGATGGCCAAACCGCGTGACCCGGTTGCGGAGATCGTCGCTGCGTGCAGTCCGCTGCGGGGCGAAGAGCGCCGGGTCTTTCACGAGCAGGACCCTGCCAGGGACCTGACCGCCGAAGCCCTGCGGCGCAAGCTCGACGCGCTTGCCTCGGGACCGTTCTCGTTTCTGCGCGGGACCGTGAATCTGATGTCCGCCGACCTGATCCAGGGGCGGGTGCCTGGCTCGGTCCCATCGGCTCCGGAGGCGCTCATCGTCGGCGATCTCCACCTCGAGAACTTTGGCACGTACCGGGGGGCGAGCGGCGCGCTTTGCTTCGACGTGACCGACTTCGACCACGTCGGACCGGGCCCGCTCGACCTGGACCTGAAGCGACTGTGCACGAGCGCGATGCTGCTCCCAGGGATCGAGCGCGGGCTGCGCCTGGCGGCGGCCAGGAGGATCGGGCGCGCCTGGGCAGAAGGAGTGGAGCGGCTGGGTGGGCGTTTCCCGATTGCTCCCTGGGGCCTGGACAAGGCGGAGGGTTGGCTGGAACGGCTGCTGCGGGAGAAGGGGCGCAGGACCCGAGCAGACCTGGTGGCCAAGGTCGCCCCGGGAAAAGGACGCCGCCGATTCGGCGAGGATGGCGATCCACCGAAGTTTGCGCACGCTGCGAAGCCCTGGCCCGAGATGGTGGAGGCGGCGCTGGGGGAGTACGACGACCACCTGAAGCAGCTGAAGGCGGATCGACCCGGGAAGGATTGGGAGCTGGTCGACGTGGCATACCGCTTCAAGGGCATCGGTTCCCTCGGCAGGTTTCGCTTCGCGGTGCTGCTGGCCAACGGCGACGATCGGATGCTTCTGGAGCTGAAGGAGGCCCATCCGGGCGCGGTCGAGGTAGCGCGGGACCCAGACGCCCCGGTCGGACAACGTGCGCGCGTGCAGACCGCTTCCATCCGCAGGATGCAGGGCGATCCCTGGCCACGCGTGGCCGGTACGCACCTCGGCAAGTTCCCGGCCCTCGTCCGCGAGATCGAACCGGAGGAGGAGAAGCTCGGTGCCGCGCGGTTCGCGGCCGCGGTGGACGAGTCCGGTCACGAACAGCTCTCCGCCTATGCGCAGCAGTGTGGCGAGGTGCTGGCGCGCCTCCACTGTCGCGTGAACGCGCCCGTCATGCTCGATACGGCCTGGAATCCGGCGGAAGCGGCCGAGGCCGCGGTCTCGTTCGCCGAGGACTACGCGGCCGTGGTGCTATCGTCCGGCGGTCCAACCAGCGGAGACGAGCATCGAAGCACCGACGTCACCGAGGACGCGCTAGGCGAGCGCATCGGCGTGCGCCTGGGCGCCCATGATTGCACCGTCGGTGCAATCCTCCGCTCAGGCTTCTCCCCAATCAGCACGCAGGCGAAGTGGGTGACCGCGGAATTCGGGCGTGGTTGTCCACTCCGACGTCCTTCGATCGTCATGTCCAAGAGGTGGACTCCCATGTCGAAGGATGCCGACGTGCACGAAATCCTGGCGCAGGCGCACCGCGGCGATTCCGCTGCGTTCGTGAGGTTCGCGACAGGCTGGTGGACTCCCGTCTACCGCATCGCCTGGAACATGTTGGGGAGCGCATCCGAAGCAGCGGTGGCAACGGAACAGACCCTCTTGCTCGTGGTTCGGTTCCCCGAGTCAGTCGGCTGCACCTTTCCGTTTGGCATCTCCCTGCGCGGCGCGGCGATCGACGTCTCGCTCCTGCGGTGTCCTCCGACCCGGCGCTCCCCGGCTGAATCGCTCGACGTCTTCCTGCCCCGATTCGACGCGCGGGGTTGCCTGGCGTCGCTCGGCGAGGACTGGTCCGAACTGTCAGATGGGCTTTTTCAGCGGCCCGACCTGGCGGAAGCGATTCGCGGGCTGCTCCAGCGGCTCGATGACATCGATCGCGCCGCCTTCATCCTGCGCGAGATCGAGCAGTTCTCGGTCGAAGAAACGGTTGCCATCCTGCGGATCCCAGCGGACGAAGTGCGTGCACGCACTCACCGGGCGACGGTGCTGTTGACCGGCCTGCTCGGGCGGATGCGCCGAATCCCTGCCGGCTCGCAACCTTCCTGGAAGGCGTGATCTGCCGGGTCCTCGCGAAGGCCTGCAGAACCTCTCCGAAGGAAGTGTCTTCGCAGCGGTCGAGGAACATACACGCCCTTCGAGCAGGGAGCTCGCTTGAGACGCGCGAGGAGTCGCGCTAGGACGGCACGATGGGAACAGCGCTGATCACCGGAGCGTCCGCGGGGTTGGGAGCCGAGTACGCCAGGCTCTTCGCCGCCGACAAGCACGATCTGGTCCTGGTCGCACGCCGGCGCGATCGCCTGGAGGCCCTCGCCCGCGAGCTTCAGTCGGCGCACGGCGTGAAGGCGCGGGTGGTGACCGCGGATCTGGCCGCACCCGACGGAGCCTCTCGAGTGGTCGACGAGGTCCGCCGCCTCGGCCTGGAGATCGAGTTCCTCGTCAACAACGCAGGCTTCGGCACCAGCGGCGCCTTCGTCGAGCTGGACGTGGGACGCGAGTTGGAGATGATCCAGGTCAATGTGGCCGCGCTGGTCACGCTGACGCGCGCCTTCCTGCCCGGGATGGTCGCGCGGCGGCGCGGCCGCATCCTGAACGTCGGCTCGACGGCGGGCTTTCCGCCCGGCCCATTCATGGCCGTGTACTACGCGAGCAAAGCGTTCGTGAACTCCTTCACCGAAGCGCTCTGGTACGAGCTTCGCGGGACCGGCGTGACCGCCACGGTGAGTTGCCCGGGCGCCACGGCCACCGAGTTCGCCGCCGTGGCGGGGAGCTCGCGGTCGCTCCTCTTCCGGCTGGGAGCGGCGTCCCCGGCGACGGTGGCCAGGCAGGGCTACCGCGCGATGAAGAACGGCAAGGCGATGCTCGTCCACGGGCTCAAGAACAAGCTCACCGTGCAATCCCTCCGGATCAGCCCGCGCGCTCTCGCCCGCGCGGTCGCGGCCTCGCTCAATCCACGGCCGGCCGCGAACGCGAGCTGAGCAGCAGGTCAGTGCAGCGGCTCGGACGTGGGACGTTCGAGCAGCTGCGCGAAAAACCCGGTCAGGATCAGGGATGCCCGATGGACTCGCTGACGGATGCTCTCCGGCGAGATCCCGAGGACGGCCGCAGCTTCCTCGACGGAGAGTTGCTCGATCTCCCGCAGCACGAACGCGGCGCGATCCAGGGCGTCGAGGTGCTGAAGCGTCTCCCGGATCCGCTCCCCCACGTCCCGCCGCCCGAACGCGGTCTCGCCGGACTTCGACCAGTCGCTTCCGGCAGAGGTGAGACGCCCGTGGGCATCGAACCTGGGCAGGAAAGCGGCGAGAGACCGGGTGACGCTGCTCGGGACGGAATGAAGCCGGATCAGCGACTCGTTCATCGCCTGGCGATAGAGCGAAGTCCTGAAAGGCACCTCGGAAGGGAACGCCTCGGCGGAGCGCAAAGCCGAAAGGAACGTCGCCTCCGTCATTTCTCCCGCCGCCGACGGGTCGGGCAACATGTTCCACCCGATGCGATGGACGGCGTTCCAGTAGCGGGTCGCCAGCGCGGCGAAAGCGACGGCATCGCCACGCCGCATGCGCTGCGCGAGCAGGTCGTCCACCTGCGCTTCACCTGGATTCATCGGCATCTTTGGCGCACCTCTCGGAGATGGGTCCGGTCTTGGTGGATCACGACGCCGGCGCCGGCTCCGCGGCCGGCCGTCTGGAGCGGAAGAACGCGACGCGGTCCAGCACCTTCTCCTGGAAGTCCTCCAGGTACAGGTAGATGACGGGCGTGATGTAGAGGGTGATGAACTGCGAGACGACCAGTCCGCCGACGATCGCCAGGCCGAGCGGACGGCGCGAGGCCCCGTCGGCGCCGTACCCCAGCGCGATGGGCAGCGCGCCGATGACCGCCGCCACGGTGGTCATGATGATCGGGCGGAAGCGATCGATGCTCGCCTGGTGGATGGCTTGCTCCGCGGTGGCGCCCTCGGCGATGCGCTGCAGCGCGAAGTCCACGATCATGATGCCGTTCTTCTTCACGATCCCCATCAGCATGAACATGCCGACGTACGCATAGAGCGAGGCCTGCTCGCGGAAGATCCAGAGCGTGAGCAGCCCGCCCACCAGCGCCACCGGCAGGCTGGAGAGCACGGTGATGGGGTGCACGTAGCTCTCGTAGAGGACCGCGAGCACCACGTACATGACGAAGACGGCCAGCAGCATGAGGATGGTGAGGTTCCGCACCGTGTCGCGGAAGGTGAGCGCCTCACCCTGCAGGCTGGCCCGCACCGTGGAGGGCACCACCTCGCGCGCGGTGCGCTCGACGAAATTGGTGGCGTCGCCCACCGCCACGCCCGGCTTCAAGTTGAAGAAGAGCGTGACGCTGGTGAACTGGTTCAGGTGGTTCACCGCCTGCGGCCCCAGCGTGGTGCGCCACGTAACCAGCGCGCTGAGCGGCACCAGGTTCTTGCCGTCGTCGGACTTGATGTAGAGGAGCGAGAGGTCCTCGGCGCTCGAGCGCTCCTTGTCCTGGACCTCGAGGATGACCTGGTATTGATCGTCGGGCTTCTTGATCAGGTATTGGTAGTTCTGCGAGTAGGCGTTGCGCAAAAGCCCCAGGATGCGCGTCTCGGATACCCCCAGGATCTTGGCCTGATCGCGCCGGATGTCGATCTCCAGATTTGGCGTGTGGTTGAACCGGTCGGAGGAGAGCGTGGCGAAGCCTGGATAGGGCCGCAGCTTCTCCATCAGCTTGTCGGCCGCTTCGTAGACCTGGTCGGGGTTCACGCCCGAGATGGAGAAGGCGTACTGGCCTTGGTTCTGGCTGGTGGCCCCCGTGCTGATCTGCAGCACGGGGTACGGCCGCAGGAACGGGAAGACGCCCGGGATGGCGGCGATCCGTCCCATCAACCGGCCGGCGACGGTGGAGACGGGCGGCCGCCGTTCCCCCTGGTCAAGGAAGATGTACGTCAGGCCCTGGTTCGAGGAGAGGAATGCGCTGAGCCCCGTGACGGAGATGGACCTGTTCACGGCCGGCTCGTCGCGCACCACCTGGCTCACCTTTTCTTGAAGGGCCTGCATCTGCTGCGGGGAGGAGCCCTCCTGGGCGATGAACACCCCGTTCACCACGCCGCTGTCCCCTTCCGGCAGGAAGGTCTTGGGGACCACGATGAAGAGCCCGACGGTGCCGGCGAGGCAGACTGCCCAGATGCCCGCGGAGATCCAGCGCCGGCGCAAGAACCAATCCAGCGACCGACCGTAGAACGCGAGCACCCTCTTCTCGATGCGGCCGACGGCGCGCTCCATCCAGGTCTGCTTCGCGCCGTGCCCGCGGTCGGCGAGCATTCGCGAGGTCATCAGCGGGGTCAGCGTGAGCGACACGATGCCCGAGGCGAAGATGGAGATCACGATGGTGATGGAGAACTCGCGGAAGATGCGGCCCACCAGCCCGGGCATGAACACCAGCGGGATGAACACCGCCGCCAGCGAGATGGTCATCGACAGGATGGTGAAGCTGATCTCCTTGGCGCTGTGCAGGGTCGCCTCGAGCGCTTTCTCTCCGCGCTCCATGCGGCGGACGGTGTTCTCGAGGAAGACGATGGCGTCGTCCACCAGGAACCCGATGGCCAGGGTCAGCGCCATCAGCGAGAGGTTGTCCAGGCTGTATCCGAGCAGCTTCATGGCGATGAAGGTGAGCAAGAGCGACAACGGCAGGGCGACGGCCGGGATCAGCGTGTCGGTCGCTCGGCCGAGGAAGAGGAAGATGACCGCGACCACCAGGACGAACGCGATGATCAGCGTCTCGCGCACGTCGTTCACGCTGTTCACGATGGTCTGCGAGCGATCGTAGATGAGCGTGGCCCGGACCGAGCCCGGCAGCTCGGCATTGATGCTCGGCAACAGGTCGCGCACGCTCTTCGCGACTTCCACCGCGTTCGCGCCGGCCTGCCGGGTGACCGCCACGACGGCCGTGGCGGACGGGATCTCGTACCCGCGGGCCCAGAAGAGCAGCTTGACCCGCTCGTCCTGGACCGTCTCGGTGGCGCTCGCCACGTCGCGCAGGTAGACCGGCGCGCCGTTGCGCGTGCCGACGATGAGCGAATCGTAGCTGTCTGGACCCTCGAGTTGGCCGCGCGGCGAGAGCAGGGTGGTGCCGCTGGGCCCGTCGAGCTGGCCGGCGCCGGTGTAGCTGGTCCCGGCCTTGATCGCAGAGGCGAGGTCGTCGACCGAGATGTCGCGCGCCGCCATCGCCGAAGGATCGGCCTTGATGCGCACCGCGGACTTGCTGCCGAAGACGCTCACGCGGCTCACGCCGGGCAGGATGCTGATCCGCTGCCCCACCTGCGTGCTCGCGTAGTCGTAGAGCCGCCCCGCGGTGACCGAGTCGCTGGTCAGCGCGATGTACATGATCGGCTGATCGTTCGGGTTCGTCTTGGAGAACGTGGGCGGCGAGGGCAGGTCCACGGGGAGGCTCCCGGTCGCCTGGGTGATGGCCGTCTGCACGTCCGTTGCGGCGGCGTCGAGCGATTTGCTCAGGTTGAATTGCAGCGTCAGCTGCGCGTGTCCCTGCGTGCTCTTGCTGGTGACCAGCTCGAGCCCGTTGATCTGCATGAACTGCCGCTCGAGCGGTGTGGCCACGTTGGCCGCCATCGTCTCGGGGCTGGCCCCGGGATAGTCGACGTCGACCTGGATGACCGGATAATCGACCGTGGGCAGGTCGTTGACCGGCAGTTGGAAGTAGCAGAGGACGCCGAAGAGGATCGCGGACACCGTGAGCACCACGGTCATCACCGGGCGGCGGATGAACGGCTCGGAGAGGTTCATGGCTGGCTCCTGACCCGGCCGCCGGGCGTGACGCCGAGTTGGCCTGCGGTGACCACGCGCTCGCCGCCTTTCAGGCCTTCCGCGACCGCGACCAGGTCTCCCTGGCGTTGCCCGACGGTGACCGGGCGCAGCTCCGCCGTAGAGTCGTCCTTCACGACGTAGACGAACGGCCCCTTCGCCGAGGTCTGCGTCGCGCTGGCGGGGACCAGCACCGCGCCCTTCTGCGTACTGAGCACCAGGCGGACCTTGACGAATCGCCCGGGCCAGAAGCGCCAGTCGGCGTTGGCGATGGTCGCCCGCAGCTTCACGGTGCCGGTGCCGTCCTGCACGGCGTTGTCGAGGAAGGTGAGCGTCCCGCCGCGCGGCTGGTCGAGCCCGTCGGGAAGCCGCACCTCGACCCTTGCCTGCCCGCCCGCGATGGCGCGCTGGACGGAGGTGAGATCGTTCTCGGGGATGGTGAAGTCCGCGTACATCGGGTCCAGCCGCTGGATCACCAGGAGCCCGCCCGGAGCGCCCGGGCCGACCACGTTCCCCATGTCCACCAGCCGCTGCCCGGCCCGTCCGTCGATGGGCGAGCGGATGAAGCAGTACTCGAGGTTCAGCTTCGCGGTGTCCACGGCCGCCCGGCTGAGCCGGACCTGGGCCTCGGAAACGGCGACCGCGCTGCGGCGCGAGTCGTGGTCCTGCTGCGAGATGGCGTCGGTCTCCAGCAGCGCCCGGACGCGCGCGAACTCGAGCCGGGCGAGCTCCAGCTCCGCCAGGTTCCGCGACAGGCTCGCCTCGGCCGAATCCAGCTGCGCCCGGTAGGGACGCGGGTCGATGGTGAAGAGCAGGTCTCCGCGCTTCACGGTCGCGCCGTCCTTGACGTGGATTTCCGTGATGCGCCCGGAGACCTGCGGCTGGATGGTGACCACCTCCGGCGCCACGTTCTTGCCGATCTGGTCGAGGTACACCGGCACGTCTCGCTGGACAGCCGTGGTCACCGACACCGGCGCCGGTGGCCGCTGCGGTTGGGCCGGCTGGCCCCGCGCAGGGGGTTGGGCACCTTCCACCCGCTTGCAGGCGGGCGCGAGCGCGAGCACACCGAGCACGAGCAATTGCATCTGGTTGGTCATGGCATTCCATTCCTTCCACTGTCTGCGAGGAGGCTGTGTCCCGACGAAAG
>WNGH01006193.1_pt1 | contig 11362 bp, 10 predicted proteins | sample 5400631 | NCBI WGS metagenome assembly WNGH01 (sample SAMN13153373, study PRJNA577476) | soil metagenome | isolation source: 115 cm soil or saprolite under Garry oak tree replicate 1 | place: USA:California | collected 2016-06-15 | reverse complement strand
GGGTCGTAAATTCGTCCACTCCATTTGTCCTTTCCGGGCTTCATGTTGATCAGAACTTTTTCGCCGTTCTGGTTCGACTTCGCGTCCACGGAATATCCACAAAGATTGATGCCGCATGACTCGATCCGGACCTTGCCCTCTTTCTCTTCCGTCAGCCACACGCCGAGCGGCGAGTTTGCCGACTGGGCGGCCGTGGTCGCGGGGGCCTGCTGGCTCTGAGCCGGTGCCGACGACGGAGCCGTCGCAACGACGGGTGCCGGTTCCGGCCTCCTGGTGGCCGGGACAGTATCCTGCTGAACCTGCGGCGCGGGCGCGCTGGCGGCGGGCTGCGTCGATGTAATGGTATCCGATGATGGCGGCGCGACACGCGCCGTGGCCGTTGAAGGCTCGGGCGAAGGTCTCGCCGGCGCCGGGGCCTGTTCCGTCGCTACGGGGGCTGCGGGTGTTGCTTCGGGCGCCTGCGGTTCGGTCTTCGCTTCCTGCGGCGCCTGCTTGCGCGGACGGTCGCTGTCCTGATCGCTGCGCGAACGTTTTGTTCGCCGCCCAGCGTTCCCAGTGTTGTCGTAGACCCCGGGTATCGAAACCGTTCCACGGTCCGGATCGATGCGAATGGTGCGCCCGCCGTATTCGAATGTGTACTGAGCCTCTGCGGCGGTGCTCGCCAGCAGCAATGCGGCGATTGCAAACAGCTTTTTCATATTGACCTCCTGGACAGGCAGAATCTCAAGTCCCGACCCTGCACTTCAGCAGTTTTCCAGAACGTGACCTACATCACCCTCAAAGCATGAGTCGTGAATTTAGCGGTCCTGGTTCAATTGGTGTCGCCGGCAATCTAATTTAGGACCGCACACGCGGTCAATTTTTTGGGAGAGCCGATGTTCCGGCGGCAATGGAATTCGCACCGGGTTCGGCTCTCGAGCCTGGTGCTGTAGCGGCTACATTTCGCCGGCGTCTTTGCGGACCAATTTCGCCGCGGCGCTTCGTCCGGCCATCTCGTTTTTGAGCTGCTCAAATCGTTCCCGCGCCCCGCGCTCGCGATCGTCGACGAACCGGATCGCGGCATCTCCCGTCAACGGCCCGATGACAACAGGCGCGGAATTCTCGCCAATCGTTTCGTCGACAAAGTATTCGTTATGAGCCTCGCGGCGGACCGTCCATTTGAAACGGATCGCGGCAATGGGGCCGGGACCGAGCTTCTGATAACCGCCGGCCTCCACCATTTCGGGGGCGACCGGCTTTTCCTCAACCGCGGGCTTTTCCGGCTCGCGATGGTGAGCCGTTTGATCGAAGATGCTCGCAATGGCCGCGAGCACGTTATCGGTCGGGTCGCTTTTGCTCAAAATTTCGGCCTCCAGATACTACGCGATACGCAGGAAGCAGGAACTCCGCTGTTGACGCCGAGTTCTATTCCTCGCCCTCGAATGCGGCTGAGTTTTGTCGATCTACGCGCAAATGGGCGGCAATCTGTCTTTCCACGGCCGCTCCTGTTCGAGTTGAGCTGCCAGACGGAACAAAGTCGCCTCATCGCCAAAGCGTGCGCCGAACATCATGCCGAGCGGCAATCCGGCCGCATTCCATGCCAGCGGCATCGACATCGCGGGCTGGCCGGACATGTTGTACATGGCGGTTGCCGGCATATAGCGCCGCAGGATCGGCGCGATATGCGACAGATCTTCCGACATCGTGTTGAGTTCGCCGATCCGCAGCGGTGGCGAGCAAAGCGTCGGGCACAGGAATACATCGCAGCTCTGAAAGAACGTCGCCAATCCGCGCGAAATCTGGAATGCACTGAGTTGCGCCTCCACATAGTCGGTCGCGGTTGCCTTTTGCGCGTTGTGCGCGCTTGCAAGCGTCAATATTTCGAAATCGCTGTCGGTCATGGTGCGGCCAAATCGCTGTTCGGCAACCCGCACATTGAGCGCGGTGTTGGCGCTCACAATTGTCGACATCACGACCGCCGGATCCGCGGCCAGCACAGGGGCGCGCTCCTCAACATGATGGCCGAGTCCGGCCAGCAGGCTTGCGACTTCGCGAACCGCCGCTGCGATTTCGGGATCGATGGTGTCGCCATAGGGCGATTTGTCGGTAAAGGCGATGCGCATCCGGCCGGGGTCACGTCCGACCTCCTGGGCGAAAGGCCGCTCCGGCGGCGGCGCGACATAAAGGCTCGATGGCTCGGGTCCGTGGATTGCATCCAGCATCGCGGCGCTGTCGCGCACGCTGATGCTGAGCACATGGCCACAGGAAAACCCGGCCCAGCCTTCGCCGCGATCCGGACCGAGCGGATTGCGCGCGCGGGTGGGTTTCAATCCGAACACGCCGGAGGCCGAGGCGGGAATCCGGATCGAGCCGCCGCCGTCGCTGGCATGGGCGACAGGAAGAATGCGCGCGGCAACGGCCGCACCGGCACCGCCGGACGAACCTCCCGGCGAGTGCGCGAGATTCCAGGGATTACGGGTCGGACCGAACAGCCGGGACTCGGTGGTCGGCATCAAGCCGAATTCCGGACTGGAGCTTTTTCCGAAAATCGTGACACCGGTATCGAGAAAGCGCTGGGCGAGGGTGCCGGTGTGATCGGCGACATTGTCCTTGTAGACGCTGGCGCCCGAGGTCGTCCGCGTGCCCTCAAGAATATCCAGATCCTTGAGGAGAAACGGCACGCCGGTGAAGGGACCATCCGGAAGTCCCTTGTCGATCTGCGCTTGCGCATAATCGTAATGTTTTACGACCACTGCGTTGATCTGCGGGTCGACCTTGGCGGTGCGGGCAATGGCCTCGTCCAGCAATTCCCGCGCGCTGACCTGTTTTTTCCGAACGAGATCGGCAAGGCCTAACCCGTCATAGCTGCCGTATTCCTTGAAGGCCATATCGATACCCGTGGTGCGCAAGCAATGGAGCCGGCGAAGTCGTTGCCGAAAGCCGGAAGAAATTACAGCTGGTTCAGCCGAGCACGTCCTGATTGATGACGTTCAGCCTGATCGGATCGCCGTCGAGCGCGCTCAGGATATTGCGCGCGGTTTGCACGCTCATCCGGTCGACGGCTTCCCGCGTGACCCCGGCGACGTGCGGCGCCATGATGACATTGGGAAGTTCGAACAGCGAATGGCCTGAAGGCGGTGGCTCCTGCGCGAAAACATCGAGGCCGGCGCCTGCGAGCTTGCCTGACACCAGCGCGTCGTACAGCGCCGGCTCGTCGACGATCCCGCCGCGTGCGGTGTTGATCAGATAGGCCGTCTCCTTCATGCGCTTCAAGCGCGCCGCATTGAACATGCCGACGGTCTCCGACGTCTTCGGGCAGTGGATGCTGACAAAATCGGCGCGCGGCAGCGCCGCATCGAGATCGGCGACCGGCTCGCAGCCCGCCGTCTTGATTTCGGCGGCAGGTTTGTAGGGATCGTAGACGAGAACGTTCATTTCCATGGCGAGGCAACGTTTGGCGGTGCGCGTGCCGATGCGGCCGAAGCCGACGATCAGAACCGTCTTGCCGAACAAATCGTAGGGCAGTTTGCCGAGACGATGACTCCAATTGCCATCCTTGACGATGGAATGCATTTCCACCGCGCGCTTGGCCAGCGTCAGCATCATGAACAGCGCCTGTTCCGCGACCGACGGAGAATTGGCGGTGCCCGCCACCATCAGCGGAATCTTGCGGCGGCTCAGCGCCGGAACATCGACGGCATCGTAGCCGACGCCGATCCGGGTCACCACCTTCATGTCCTTGGACGCCTCAAGCTCCGGCTCGCCGAAACCGGTAGCGCCAAGCGCCACGCCGTGAACCGGCGCCTGCGCCTTGAGCATGGCCTCGAAATCTCCTGCGGAGATCATATTGGGAAATTCGACGATTTCGACGTCGTCCCGCTCTTTCAATAGAGCTCTTCCCGGTTGCGACATTGATTCCGTGATGAAAATTTTCTTCTTGTTGGTCGCCATTCCCAGTTCCTTGCCCCTTGGCTTTTCTTGCTGCGCGTCCGTCAAATGACGGCGCCGGTGACCTCGTTTAGCAGGTGCATATTGTTGAGGTCCACAGCCAATCGAAGCGGCTTGCCGCCGTGAGCGCCGGCGTTGGGATTAACCCGTCCGCAAATCTCTACGCCTTCGAGCTCCAAATAGATCAGCGTCTCCATGCCCATCGGTTCGGTCACATCCAAAACCGCGTCGAAGGCCTCGACCCCGGGCTCCGGATGCGCTTTTGCTTCGGTGATGTGTTCCGGCCGTAACCCCAACAGCAATTTTTCGTTTCGCGCGACGCTCTGATATCGTGCGGCACGGGCAGGCGGCAGCGGAAAGGCGATACGGTCGGTCAGCCGGATATGCAGTTTGCCGGCGACGTCCTCAAGCCGGCAGGGTATGAAATTCATGGCCGGCGAACCGATGAAGCCGGCGACAAAGCGCGTGGCGGGCTTGTGATAGAGTTCGTTCGGCGTCCCGATCTGTTCGATGCGGCCGTGGTTCATGACCACGACCCTGTCGGCGAGCGTCATCGCTTCAACCTGGTCGTGGGTCACATAGACGGTCGTGGTGCGGACCTTCTGGTGCACTTTCTTGATTTCGATCCGCATCTGGACCCGGAGCTTGGCGTCGAGGTTGGACAGCGGTTCGTCGAACAGAAAAACCTTGGGGTTTCGAACGATGGCGCGGCCCATCGCGACCCGCTGACGCTGGCCACCCGACAATTGCTTGGGCTTGCGGTCCACCAGTTCGACGATGTCGAGCATGCGGGCGGCTTCGTCGATCCGCGTCTTGATCTCGGCTTTCGGATAGCGTTTCAGGCGCAGTCCGAACGACATGTTTTCCGCCACTGTCATGTGCGGATAGAGCGCGTAATTCTGGAACACCATGGCGATGTCGCGGTCCTTTGGCGGCACGTCGTTGACGACATCGCCGCCGATCATGATATCGCCGTCGGTGATATCCTCCAGCCCCGCGATCATCCGCAGCGTGGTCGATTTTCCGCAACCCGACGGCCCGACCAGCACGACGAACTCGTGGTCGGCGATGTCGAGATCGATGCCGCGCACCGCTTCGACGTCGTCGTAACGCTTGATAACCTTACGCAACGTCACGTCAGCCATGAGGTTCAACCCTTTGTGGCGCCGGCGGTGAGCCCGGCGATGTAATAGTCCATCAGGAACGCGTAGATGATGAGCGGAGGTGCTGCGCCGAGCAGGGCGCCGGTCATGATCTGTCCCCAGTTGAAGACGTCACCCTTGATCAGGCTGGTGATGATGCCGACCGGCAGCACCAGCTGATCGGTCGATGTCGTGAACACCAGCGGATAGAGGAACTGCGCCCAGGAGACCGTGAAGGCGAAGATGGTGGCGGCGATGATCCCCGGCATGGCGACCGGGATAAAGATGCGCGTCAACGTCTGAAACCATGACGCGCCGTCGATGATGGCGGCCTCGTCGAGTTCCTTGGGGATCGACGCGAAATAACCGATCATGATCCAGGTGCAGAACGGCACCGTCAGCGTCGGATACACGATCAGCAGCACGTACCAGCGATTGATCAACTGGATACCGGTCCAGTCGCCGAATACCGCGAACATCTTGAACAGCGGCAGAAACAACAGCGTGTCGGGAATGAGATAGGTCAGGAACACGCCGGTCGCGAGCGTTGCCGAGCCCCAGAACCGCATGCGGGACAGCGCGAACGCCGCCGGCACGCTGATCAGCATGGTGATCGTTACCACGAAGATCGAGACAAACGCGGAGTTCCGAAAGAACGTCAGAAACTGGTTAGACGTCAGCAGTCCGACATAATTCGACAGCGTCGGATGAAATACCCACCATGGGTTGGTTGCTGCCGAAATCTCGGCGCTGGTCTTGAGCGAGGTGATCAGCATGTAGAGCGGCGGCACCAGCGAGAAGATCGCGAATAGCGTGAGGAAAAAGTACGACCATCGCAGCGCCCAGGTGCGGTCGCGGCTCATGCTGCCGTATTTGACGTTTCGGGTCGGCGCGGCCTTGTCGATCGCTACCGTGCTGGCCATCAGGCTTCATTCCCGCGTTTGTTGATATCGCGCAGGATAAAGATCGCCGCGATCGCGAGGATCGGAAACATGAACAGCGAGACGCTGGCGCCGAGCGGGATATCGCTGCCCTCGATACCGATTCGGAAGGCCCATGTCGCGAAAATATGGGTGTGATCCAGCGGACCGCCGGCGGTCAGGATTCGGACGATGTCGAAATTGGCAAAGGTCACGATCAGCGAGAACAGCGTCGTGATCGCGATGATGTTGCGCATCATCGGCAGCGTCACGTACCAGATGCGCTGCCACCAGTTGGCGCCGTCGATCGCCGCGGCTTCATAAAGCTGCTCGGGCACCGATTTCAGCGATGCGAGGTACATGATCATGAAGAACGGGGCGCCGTACCAGATATTGACCAGAATGACCGAGAACCGGGCCCAGTCGGGGTCGCCGGTCCATGAAATCGGCCCGATGCCGAAAAACGACAGCGTATAGTTGAAGGCGCTGTAGGAGGGATCGAACAGCCACAACCACGCCAAAGTGCTCATGGCTGGCGGAATCACCCACGGCACCAGCAGCATTCCCCGCCACTTGCGTTGCCCCTTTGCCGGGATGTTGTGTACGAAATGGGCGACGATGAACCCGATCAGCGCCTTGAAGACGACGGCGGTGATGGCAAAAATGCACGACTGCTTCACCACCAGCCAAAAGGTTTCGCGCCTGAACAGGAACTCGAAATTGCCGAACCCGACGAAACGCTGCATCGACTTGTTCAGCGTTGCGAGATGCATGGAATAGAAGGCGGGATAGATGACCAGAATTCCGATGAGAAGAAGCAGCGGCAGCGTCATGAGAAAGGCTGCGGTCGATTTCCGCTTCAGCGCGACCCGTAAACTGGAGCGTTTGCGTGCGCCGCCCGTACGGGCGATACCGTTCGGCTGAAATGCGACATCAACCATGATGCATCTCCCTCGCGCGTTTCATTTTCAGAGACCCCGGGGTTTCGGATGTATCGACAGGAGGCCGGCATCGCACCGGTCGCCTGACCGCGTTGACGCAACAGCATGATGGATGCTCGCCGCAACGGCCACGCAACTAAAGTGCGTGCCATTGCGGCGAAACCTTCCGTCAGCTCCTCATATAGCCTTCACACTCGCCTTCCGCCCAGGCCAGCGTCTTTTCCATCGCTTCGCCCTGATAGTATCTCAGGCACATCTTCGTGTGGATGGCCTGCGTATAGATCTGTTGGGCGATCTTCGGCGGCGCCGGCGCCGCGGCGATCGACAGGATCTGATGCTTGTACGGATTTGGATAGTGGTAGAGCGTCCCCTTCGGCGGGCCTTCTTCGGCCCACGTCTTCAGGGTCGTCAGTTTTTCGAACGCCGGCAGATCGTAGCCGCCGCTGGCCGCTACAAGCTTCTCGACCGAAGCCGGTTGCGACAGATGTACGAGCAGGCTCTTCGCGGCTGCCTTATTCTTGGAAAAGTTCCATGTGGTCCAGAGGAAGGGGGCGAACGGCGCAAACCGGCCTTTCGGTCCCGCCGGGAAGCCATGCGTCCAGCATTGCTCGGCCACTTGCGGCGCATCACGCTTGGCGACTGCCCAGGCGCTAGGCGGATTCATGATCAGTGCGCTCTCGCCGGAAATCAGCGCCTTGTTGTTAGTAGAGTCGTCCCAGGCCGCGACGCCCGTTGGCAGCAGGGGGATGAGCTTCTTGTAGAATTCGAGAGCTTGCCGCACCGCATCGGTCTTGACCGCGAGGTTGCCCTTGCCGTCGACGAGTTGAGCACCGAACGCCTGGAAAAACGCACCAGCGGTATCGACCGAGTCGGGTGTCTCACCGACTCCGATGCCGAAGGCAAAGCCGCCCTTTTTGCAGGCTTCCGCCGCCTTGAGGAACGTGTCCGTGGTCCAGTTGTCGGCCTTGGGCGGGGCACCGGCCGGATACATCTCCTGCACGTCGATGCCGGCGTATTTTTTCATCAGGTCGATACGGGAGCAGGGCCCCTTGATCTGGCTGCCGATACAGGCGGGAACGCCCAACCATTTGTCGCCGGCCTTGCCAAGATATTGCACCGTGCCGTTCACCTCGCCGTTTTGCTTGATCAGCGGCTCCATGATGTCGTTCACAGGCTCGATCAGTTCAGCATGTGCATGAGGCCACCAGGTCGGCATCGCAAGGATGTCATGGCCGGAGTTCGCCTGGCCTTCTGCGGCGATCGTCAGTTGGAGCTTGTTGCCTTGAGTTGTGATGTAGTCGATTGAAACCTCGACCTTCTCCTTTTCGGCCCACTCCTTGACGAGAGCCGTGGAGGCGTTGTTGGCGTCGGGTACCCAGTGATCCCAGAAGCCTAGAGTGAGCTTGCCGGCCGCGTGCGCCCCTCGAATATAAGGCGCCGCGATCAGCGCTGCGGATGACAGCGCGGTAGCAGCAACGAATTGTCGTCGAGACAGCTTTCTCCGTGACATCGCGTTCCTCCCTGGTGAACCAAAATGTTGCTTTTGTTTTTAGCCTCCGTCTGAAATCACGCTCGAAACGGAACGGCGTGGTTCGGAGATTTTGTTTTCAAGATCAGAGCAGAATTGATGCCGTCTGTCGAGAAATCCGGGAGGCCAGGTTTCTAGAACTAACGTTGTGGGGGTATGCGAGGCAGCCCCTTGGTTACGAGACTTCATCAGGCTCCGCGAAAGATATTGCGCTGCACACATCGACCCGCGGGATCGGCGGAAGGCTGCGCAACAGCGCCGCAGGTCTCGCCGCAACCAGCCTAACTCGATCATGCGTCGAGCTTTTCTTTATCTGGGCAATGCGGCGCGGCAGGTAGACTAGATTGGTGCGAAAACGATAATGTGCCGACTCGGTAGCAGCCGTGCCGCCGCCAAAACTGTTTTTCCCGATCGACCATGGAGACCAAAGAATGATCAGCCCGACACCGATGGCGCGCGCCCGGTTGAGATTGCGCTTGGCGCTTTGGGTAGCTGTCGTGATGCTTTTCCATGCGCCCGCGGCAGTGGATGCGCAGGGGCTGGTCCAAGGCGTTCAGCAAGGAGCCAACGCGGGCAACAAGGCAGCCGGACCGGTTGGCGGCGTGTTGGGAGGCGCGATCGGTGGCGTCGTCGGCGTATTCACCGGCGTGCTTGGCGTCGGGAAAAACGAGCAATCGCCCCCGGCGAGCGCGCCGAAACAGGCCGGTCCAGCGAAGAGCGCCAAAGCGGCCAAAGCCGGCAAGGGAAGCAAGCAAGCGGTGCTCACCCAGGAAGGCGCGCCGCAGCTGAGCGCCGAACAGATCGTGGCGAACAGCGATTCCAATATCGATCGGATCAAGGCCGAATTGAAACTCACGCCCGAGCAGGAAAAGCATTGGACCGGGTTCAACAGCGCAATGCATTACCTCGGCCATAACGGTGCCGATCGTCTCAACTTGCGAGTTGCCCGTGCAAAGCGCGATCCACCGGACGATATCATTGAGCAGATGCGCAACGAAGCGCAGTTTCTCAACGATCGGGCGGTGGATCAGCGCAATGTCGCCGACGCGGCCGAACCACTATTCGCAAGCCTCGACGATAAACAAAAAGCGATCTTCATCGAGGAAATGGTGCGCTTGAGTCACGAGCGCGGGCTCGACTAGGCCGCGCGGCCAACGAGACGGCGAGGATAGCCGGGCGCGCACGCCCTGCTGGCCGGGATATCGGCAAATAGCAGGATAGCGGCGCTTTACGCCTTGGCGAAATTCAGCTCCACGCCGACGCCGTCGGGATCGTAGAGGAAGAATTGGGTGTCGCCGGTACGCGGCACGATGCTCTCGCGGAATGTCACGCCTCTGGACTGCAGGCGCTTGCGCACACCGTCGACATCGGACGCCGCAAAGGCGATGTGGTCGAGGCGGCCGGTGTCTTCGTACTTCTTCTCGGTGCCACGCACCACGATGCCTTCGCGCGGCTTGCGCGTGCCCATCAGATGCACGGTGGCGGTGCCGCCCGAATAAAGCCAGTAGCCCGGGAAGCCGAGCGGCGGCCGTTCGCCGTTCTCCAGCCCCAGCACGTCGCAATAGAAATTCTTGGTACGCTCCAGATCAGAGGGTTCGATGGTATAGTGCTGCAGTCCGCCGAGTGGCATGGGGTTTCTCCTGTTAGACGAAGGTGAGGTCGGCATCGGCGCCCATCATCCAGGCGCCGACGGTTTCAAAATGCCTGAGCTGGCCCTGCAGTTGCTGGGTTACGGTGTGGATGTCGCGGAAGCGGCGCTCCAGTGGATGGTTCTCGAAGATCGCCGTGGCGCCCGCGGCATTGTAGGCGAAGTCGACCGCTTCGCGCGCCTTGTGGATGGCGTGGGTCGCGGCCATCCGGATATTGATGCGCTGCTCTACCGTGATGGTGGCGCCGGCGGTGAGCGCTTTCCAGGTGTCGGCCATCGACTGCAGCACGTAGCCGCGCGCGGCGCGCAGGTTGACCTCGGCCTGGGCCAGATTGGACTGCACCACCGCATTGTCGCGCAGCGGGCTCCTGGCTCCGCGCGGCACCTTGTTGCGTGCGACATCGAGGAAGCTGTCGAGCGCGCCGCGGGCGATGCCGCAGGCGACGCCGGCGAAGCCGACCTGGTAACAGGTGGCGGAACCCATGCGATAGAGCGGGCCGCTTTCGCGGCATTCGCGATCGAATTCACGGGTGATCGAATGGTCCGATCGAACGAAGAAGTCGTCCAGCGCAAACTGGTCGCTGGCCGTGCCGCGCAGGCCGACCGTGTTCCAGATGTCGGTCCACTGCGCATCCTCGGTGCGCACCAGCATGGTCCGCTCCTGCTGTTCGCCGTTGACGCCGCGTTTCGGCGAGCCGTCGGCGGCGTAGATCGGGCAATGGGCGCCGAGCCAGGTGGCGTGGCGGCCGCCCGAAGCGAAGGACCACACGCCCGTAACCTTGTAGCCACCCTCGCACTCGACCGCCCTGACCTTGGGACCGGGACCCCAGGCGAGCACCGCGCGCGGGTCGTTGAAGATCGCATGCGCCACCGGCAGGTCGAGATAAGCCGCCGCCATCGCGCAGCCACCGGCCTGGCTCAGGCACCAGGCCGTCGAAGCGTCGGCTCGGGCAATGGTCTCGATCACATGGAAGAAGGTGACGGGGTCGGTCTCGATCCCGTCAGATGAGCGCGGCAGCAGCAATCGAAACAGCTTCGCCTCATGGAGCATGTCGAGCAGCGCTGGCGGCAGCCGCCGTGTGCTCTCGATCTCGTTCGAGGCGGCGCCGACAGCCGGACGGACGGCCTCGGCGCGGGAGATCACGGTTTGATCTCCCGCGAGGTCGGCAGAAGTCGCGATCATCGTATCCAAGGCTAGGCTCGTCGTGCTGCGGTCGCTGCGGTGGATAGATCAAGCCCCTCGGCCAGTTCCTTGT
>WNGH01012265.1_pt1 | contig 11363 bp, 9 predicted proteins | sample 5400631 | NCBI WGS metagenome assembly WNGH01 (sample SAMN13153373, study PRJNA577476) | soil metagenome | isolation source: 115 cm soil or saprolite under Garry oak tree replicate 1 | place: USA:California | collected 2016-06-15 | reverse complement strand
TGATGGTGTGCCGCGAGTCTTTCAGAATTTCGAGAATTGCATCGCCATGCAAGGGCACCAGCCAGCGGCTCTGCAACTGATTGGCGGTAATTCCCTGCTCATTGAGAATCTAGCAGGATTCCTCGATCACACCTTTCGTGGAACCCCAGCCGATCAATGTAACATCGGCTTCGCGCGGCCCCCACAGCACCGGCGGCGGAACGGCAGTCTCAATGCCGACGACTTTGCGCATGCGCTTTTCCATCATCGCGCGCCGCTTGACCGGGTTGGTGAATTCATCGCTAAGCAATACGCCGTCTTCCATGTGTTCGTCGGTGGCGGCGGTGTGGATGTGGCCGGGCACGCCGGGAACAGCGCGCGGGGAAATACCGCTCTCGGTAATTTTGTAGCGTTTGTAATCCCCGTTCGGGGCCATTGCCGCTTGCGCTCCGTTGCCGTTGCCGTTGCCGTTGGCGGTGGTGATGAGTTCTCCGCGATCGATTGGCGGGCGGAAATCGAGATCGTTTGGATGTACGCTGAGTCTGCCTTCCGACAGCAGCAGATCGCAAAGCACCAGGCCCGGGCACTGGAACCGGTCGGCGAGGTTGAAGATCTCGGGGATAAGCTTGAAGCAATCGCCGATGTCCAGCGGAGCTGCAATCACTCGGGGATAGTCACCAAATGCGGCGCCCAGCATTTGCCACAGGTCGCCCTGCTCGGTCTTGGTGGGAACTCCGGTAGACGGGCCAGCCCGTTGACAGTTGATGACCACCACCGGAGTTTCGATCATGGCGGACATGCCAAGACCTTCGCTCATCAAGGCGAAGCCGCCGCCCGACGTTGCACACATGGCGCGCACGCCGGCGTGAGCCGCGCCGATCGCCATGTTGATCACACCGATCTCGTCTTCCACTTGCCGGACCATAATGCCGGCTTTGCGCGCGTGCGCCGCCATCCAGTGCAAAACGCCGGTCGAAGGGCTCATCGGGTAGGCGCAATAAAATTTCACCCCTGCTGCTGCCCCACCCATGGCCATGGCTGTATTGCCACTCAGGATCGCGTAGCGGTTCTCGGTCTTGGGAACTGGATTCGCGAAAGCCGTGAAGTGCGCGGCGGCATAATCGTAGCCAACTCGAGCCACCCCAACGTTTTCCGCCACCACGGCTTCACCTTTTTTCTTGAACTGCTCTCGGAGAACTTCTTCTAACGCCTGGAACCCGATACCCATCATGTGGAGGCCGGCGCCGATGGCGAGCGTATTCTGCGCGACCTTGTTTCGTGTGATATCGACCAGCTCTGAAACCGGAAGCGGGCACAGCTGTACGCCGTCAGCGGGCGAGCCCGGCTTAATCGTGTCCGAATTGTAGATACACGCAGCCCCTGCAGTGAGCAGTTGCAGGTGGCGATCCATGCTGTCCTGGTTGAGAGGAATTAGCAGATCCACGCGGTCGCCCATATTGGTGACTTCTTGCGGACCCGTACGAATGGTCAGAAAAGTGTGGCCGCCGCGAATGATGGATTGATAGGCGTTATAGGCATTCAGGTGTAGGCCCCGCCGGCTGAAGATCTTTGCGAAAATGTCGCCGGGGGTGGCAACACCCTGGCCAGCCGCGCCCCCGATACCGATGGCAAAGGTCTGCTGCATAGCACTCTCCCAAAGCGGGAACCAGCGCAGCAGACACTTCCGAACCTTCAGATCTGCCAGCGGCCCGCGATCGGCTCTAACATTCTGGGCTCATCCGCGCGGTCCCATGTGCTTTAGACCGCGCGGCACGGACTCAGATCAAATTTCCTGGCCTGTGCGACAAACTGCTGACCGAAATCGCCAACTCTCTTCCAGGTTGGCCGAGAGTATACAACTCGCGCCAGCGCAAAACAACGGAACTTACACCGGGTAGTGGTCCATCCATGAAAACGGGGGCCGCGCCCCGACAAGAGGTCTTCGCCCTGGCAAATGCAGGATCGTGCCTTGCAAGCGGCCCCTGCGCTTACCACTGCCAGGTCGGGGGGCGACTATACTCTCCGCCTGCGCGAATGTGATATCGTTTCCAATTCACCCGCGGCTGCCAGATTTGCGGACAGTTGCTACCGTGCGGCGCAGCCCTTTCCTCTCATGCCCGCGAAGCAGTCGCACATCGTCAAGGAGTCGTATCCATGAAGAGTTCGTACAACGGGAATGCCGTTCCAACGAATGGCAAGCCGATTGGTTACAGTGGAGGCGAGCTGCAAGTGCCGGACACGCCCGTCATTCCCTTCATTGAGGGGGACGGCACCGGCCGCGACATTTGGAAAGCGTCACGGCGGGTGTTTGACGCCGCGGTAGAGCAGGCTTACCGCGGAAAGCGTCGCGTGGTTTGGTTCGAAGTGTTCGCGGGTGAAAAGGCGTTCAAGACTTTCAACGAATGGTTGCCGAACGATACGGTCGATGCCATTCGCGATTTTCGCGTGGCCATTAAGGGGCCGCTGACGACACCTGTGGGCGGCGGCATACGTTCGCTGAACGTGGCGCTCCGGCAGCTTCTGGATCTTTACTCGTGCGAGCGGCCGGTGCGGTATTTCCCAGGCGTCCCCTCCCCCGTTCGCGAACCGGAAAAAATGGATGTGTTCATCTTTAGGGAGAATACCGAAGACGTCTATATCGGCATCGAGTGGAAATCCGGCTCACCGGAAGTGAGAAAACTCTTGGAATTCCTAAACAACGAGATGCTGAAGGATGGAAAAAAGCAGATTCGCTGGGATTCCGGCGTGGGAATCAAACCGATTTCGCCGACGGGAACTAAACGGCTGGTGCGGCGGGCCATCAAGTACGCCCTGGCGAACAAGCGCAAGAGCGTGACGCTGGTGCACAAGGGGAACATCCAGAAATTTACAGAAGGCGCCTTCCGCGACTGGGGCTATGACCTGGCGCGCGAGGAATTCCGCGCGCAAACGATTACCGAGCGCGAGAGTTGGATCGTCGGCAACCTCGACAGGAATCCGTCGCTGAGCGTGGAGCAAAATGCCGCGATGATCGAGCCAGGCCTGGAGCAGGCGACCGATGCGTTCAAAAAGACGGTCTACGACGAAGTGAAGAAGACACTCGACACGATTTATGCGTCGCACGGCAAGGGACAGTGGAAACAGAAGCTGATGATCAACGACCGCATCGCGGACTCCGTGTTCCAGCAAGTGTTGATGCGCGCCGATGAATATAGCGTGCTGGCGACCTCGAATCTGAACGGCGATTATTTGTCGGACGCGTGCGCCGCGCAGGTCGGCGGCCTGGGTATGGCGCCGGGGTCGAACATCGGCGATGGCTTCGGCGTCTTCGAGGCCACGCATGGAACAGCGCCGAAGTATGCGGATAAGGATGTGATTAACCCCAGCTCGGTGATGCTCTCCGGCGCGATGATGTTTGAGTTTTTGGGCTGGAAGGAAGTCGCCACGCTCATCGAAGACGGCATCGGGCGCACGATCCAGCAGAAGCGCGTGACTTACGATCTCGAACGGCTTATGCCGGGCGCGACGAAACTGGGGACCTCCGCGTTTGCCTCAGCGATTATTGAAAACATGAAGGGCGTTGCCGTGGCGCGGTAATTATAAATAAAACTCCAACCCGGAGATGGATTCATAGAGAGGGATTTTGCTGGAGACGAGGAGCTGCATGAGCAGAAACAAAGTGACGGTGGTGGGAGGCGGCTTTGTGGGCTCGACCACAGCGCAGCGCATCGTGGATTTGGAGCTGGCCGATGTGGTGTTGACCGACATTTTAGATGGGCCGCCGGCAGGGAAAGCACTGGACATGATGGAGTCCGGGCCCATCACGAGGACGGATTCCCGAGCCACCGGCATTTCCACGGCGAACGGCGACTATTCCGCGACGGCGGGAAGCGATGTCGTGGTGATCACCGCGGGATTTCCGCGCAAGCCGGGGATGAGTCGCGACGACTTGTTGAAAGCCAACTACGACGTGGTCAAAGCTGTCGTCGAGCAAATCGTGAAGCATTCACCCAAGTGCATCATCATCATGGTGACGAATCCGCTGGACGCCATGGCCCAAGCGGCGCTCAAGGTGAGCGGCTTCCCGAAAAACCGCGTTCTGGGCATGGCGGGCGTGCTGGACTCCGCGCGCATGAGCACCTTCGTCGCGATGGAATGCAAGGTCAGCGTGGAGAACGTGCACTCCTTCGTGCTGGGCGGACATGGTGATGACATGGTGCCGCTGCCGCGCTATTCCACCGTGGCGGGAATTCCTCTGCCGGACTTGCTGCCCAAGGAGCGCATCGACGCCATCGTCGAGCGCACCCGCAAAGGCGGCGCCGAAATCGTGAATTTGCTCAAGACCGGCTCGGCCTACTACGCGCCATCGGCTGCCGTGGTGGAGATGGTGGAAGCCATCCTCAAGGACAAAAAAAAGATTCTCCCCTGCGCCGTGTACCTTGAGGGAGAGTACGGTATCAAGGGATTGTTCGTCGGCGTGCCCGTAAAGCTTGGCGCCAATGGCGCCGAAGAGATCGTCCAGATCAAGCTGACCGCGGAAGAAAACGCCGCGCTGCAGAAGTCTGCTAGTTCCGTAAAAGAATTAGTCGCTGTGCTCGGAATATAATCGTTCCCTACTATGTGGGGCAGAAAAAATTTCTATTTTGGGGATAATGTCTCGGTCGGAGTACGAGACGTCAGCAAGGCTGTCGCCTGGTACCAGGAAAAACTTGAGCTACGCCTAACACCGTTGACATCTGAAGATTTTGAATGTCTTCCTCGGGTTCTCGAAGGACGATGAGATAGGACTGGCCTTGGTTGCCATTCCCGCTGGCCAAACAGAAGTTAACGTTGAGAGTCATCCCATCCTATTCTCGAAGAGACTCGAAACATGCAGAGAAGAATTTGCTTCCCGAGGCGTACAAGTAGGACCGCTTCAGCGGGATTCCGGAGGAAACTCGTTTTTTCAATTTCAAGACAACGATGGCAACATCATTGAAGTTTGCGTCGAACCCTGAGCGAACTCCGTGCTGCCCATTTGGATAATTTTCTCACACAACCGTGAGCGCAAGTATGGGTCCTACCAGCCGAAAACTTTTCCCGCGCCGTAGACCAGCGCTAGCGTAAATCCGGCAATCACGACTTCGCCGATGGCTCCGACCGCGAACGGGCGCAAACCCTGCTTGCGCATATCGCTGAAATTAGTACGAAGTCCGACTCCCGCAAAAGTGAGCAGAAACGCCCAGCGCGAAAGATTGGCGAGCGCCCCGATCTGATCCTTGTTGAAAAGGTGATACGTCGCGAGGACCGAAATCACCAGAAAGCCAAGGACAAATTTCGGGAATTTCTGCCAGAGAAACGCGGCCTTGTTCCCCACCGACTTGGCCTGGCCCTGGCTCGCCCAGTAGATGGCGTACGCGAGAACGACAAATCCGATCATCGCGTTGCGCGTGGACTTGACGAGCACGGCGAGTTTCCCAGCCGCGTCTGAGTACAGCGCCCCAGCAGCGGTAGCCTCCGCGGTATTGTCCACCCCAAGGCCGGCCCACAAACCATACGCGCGATCGCTCAAATGGAGGAAATGTCCGATCACCGGGAACGTAAAGAGCGCCAAAGCGCCGAGCGCGAGAATCGCCGCGATGGAGAAAGAAGAATCCTCATCGTCCGCTTCAATGGCGCCTTTGGTGGCGATGATCGCGCTCACGCCGCAGACCGCTGAACCAACCGCAAGTAGAGTTGTCAGTTTGGGCTTGAGCTTGAACAGCCTGCCGAGAAAGGTCATGAACGCGAGTGAACCGAGGATTTCAATAGCCACAAGTACCAGGCTGACGCCGCCAAGCTTCAAAATGTCGCCAAGAAGAAAGCGCGCTCCGAGCAACACAATCCCGGCTTTCAGCCAGAATTCATAAGTAGCCACGCCCGCGCGAAAAATCTCGGGCACGCCGACCGTGTTCGAGATAGCAAGCCCCAAAATGATGGCCCACAGAACGTATTCGATATTCGGAAACGTCCAATGATGCGCTCTTGCATAAGCGCCCACGTTTTGCTCCAGCAGTTTCCCCGCATAGCCCACCGCCGCGAGCAGAAGAACTCCTGGTATTACCCGCAGAAATCGCAGCGCGGGTTGGACCGGCCGTACTTGTGGCACCGTGATTACATCAGCCATGTGTCTTCAGCTCCGTTGCTTCAAGAATCTTCACCAAGGAATGTGTTTGAAAACGCCGGTGCGCACCAGCAGCGCCAAAAGAAAAGCCACCAGCACCGCCCAAGTGTCCAGCGACGGCTTCCACCGGCTTCCGGTTTTCAGTACTTCGACTTCAGTGGTCATAGATATTCTCCTGACGATCTAAATCACCGGGACTCTTTGCACAATCCGGTCTTTCTGATCCTTGCGCCAATACGAAGCGCTGATCTCCGCAATCTCCCGCGACGCCACTCGGCCAACAATCAACAGCGCCGGAGCCGGGAGTTTTTCCTCGCTGGCGAGGCGCGCTACATTGGACCAACGCACTTCCTGTTGAGCGCCCGTGGCCTGGGACACGATCACGCAGGGAAGCTCCGCTGGAAGTCCGCCTTCGAGCAATCGCTCCGAAACTTCCTTATAGTCCGCACCCGGCATGAAGAGCACTAGCGTGGTCGTGCTCGTGACGCAACCCCAGTCCATGGCGCTGGCGTTGTTTCCGCGCGAGAACGTAGTAAACAGAATTTGCGAAGCAACCCGGCGATCGGTGAGCGACACTCGCGCGGCGGCGGCGGCTCCCAGCGCGGCGCTGATTCCCGGAACGATTTCGTATTCGATCCCGGCCGCGCGCAGCGCTTCGATTTCTTCTCCAGCGCGTCCAAAAATCGACGGGTCGCCGCCTTTCAACCGCACGACGACCGCGCGCGTCCGGCCATACGAAACCAGGAGCGCGTTGATTTCATCCTGAGTGAGGAGCTTGTGCCCGGCGCGCTTGCCCACGTTAATGGTCTCGGCAGCCGGAGAAATCATCGCCAACACGCCGCCGCTCACGAGCGCATCATGCAAAACAACGTCCGCATCAGCAAGCAAGTGTGCAGCTTTCAGCGTGAGCAGCTCTGGATCGCCAGGTCCCGCCCCAACGAGATAAACTTTTCCGCTCATGCCACGCACTCCCCGCGGCCGAGTTTCAAGGAATACGTCTCGGTATCGCCCCAGTCGACGAAAATATCCTCGGAATTGCTGTTCACGTCCGCAAAAGGTTGAAGCCGGGCCTTGATGGCCTCGTCCGGCGTGCGCGCCACCCAAGACGAAAAAGTTTCCCGAGGTTGGCGGTTCGTCTGATAGAACTCAAGCAGCCCGCGAATGATCGCGGGGATGGGCCGCGCGGGCACGGACATGATCTGGCGCCCAAAACGCACGCCATCCGCATTCACTCTGCCGCCAAGCAAAAGCTGATAGTACGGCGCCTGCTGCTCCCCGATTTTCCTGACGTTTCCATAGAAACCGATATCGGCAATGTGATGATGCCCGCAGGAATTGGGGCAGCCGCTAATCTTGATGCGCAACTTTTGGATTTCCGGATCGCTGTAACCCGCCAGCTCGCGCGAGAGCACCTCGGCCAGCGTTAGCGACCGCGTGATCCCCAGATTGCACGTTGTCGCGCCCGGGCAGCCCGTGACGTCGGAAATCGTTCGCGCTCCGGGCGTGACCAATTCAAAATCGCGAAGCCCGTCGTAAATCGCGCGCACGCGATCGAAGGGTACCCACGGAATCACTAGATCCTGATTGACCGCGATGCGCACGCCGGTCAAGTCATTCTTTTCCAGAACGTCCGCCAAGCCGTATTCCGGATCAGCATGCGATTTGGCAACGGAAGTGGGCAGTGGCGCGGGAGCGATTGTCACTAGCGACGGCTGAATTGGTGAAGGCACAATACAGGTCTCCGCCGGAGCCTGCGAGACCTTCCTCTTTTCCGCTACCAGTCGGCGGAACTCCTCGATGCCCTTTGCGCGCAAAACGAATTTCAATCGCGCCATCAGCTTGTTCTTACGGTTGCCCGTTTCCGTGAAGACCCGCAGAACAGCCTCGATCGTGGGAAGCAACTCTTCTTCGGGCAGAAAATCACTCAGAACGGCGGCCTCGGTTGGCAAACTCCCCAGCCCGCCGCCGACCAGCACTTTGAAGCCGCGATGCGATGTGCCGTTGATGCCTCGGACTTGCGCGATGAGGCCGACGTCGTGAATCCCCGCAACCCCGCAAGCACCATCGTCTTCGCAGCCGGAGAACGCGATCTTGAACTTGCGTGGCAAGTCGTGAAAATCCGGATGCCGCAAGAGATATCGCGAAACACCCAAAGCGTATGGCGTAACGTCAAATGCTTCGCCAGGGCAAATCCCCGCCACCGGGCAGGCGGTTACGTTTCGCACCGTGTTCCCGCAAGCCTCGCGCGTGGTTAAACCGGCAGCGGCGAGCAAGCGCATGGCGGCGCCCACGTTTTCAAGCTTCACGAAATGAAATTGGATGTTTTCCCGCGTGGTCAGATGGCCTCGCCCAGTCGAGTAATCGTCGGCAATGCGCGCCAGCACGCGAAGTTGCGCGGGCTTCAGCACGCCTGCCGCGATCTTCACCCGCAACATCTGGAAGCCCGGCTGCCTCTGTCCATAGGTGCCGTGTTTCAAGCGGAACGGGCGGAATTGTTCCGCGGTGATGGCCCCGCTCTGAAGCTGTTGGGCGCGCTCTTCAAAGCGCACGATCTCCGCTTCAATGGCCTCGCGACTGTGCCGTTCTTCAACTTCCGGTATTGCCGTCACGGTCATAAATCTTCGCTCCCAGGCCTTGCCTCTGAAATATCCTCGCCAAAAAGAAAAAGCCCACATAACCAGTCTCTCTGGCATGTGGGCTTCGGAACTCTTTGATCCACCTAAAACTTAAGTCCGGAAACTCCTCTGGCCAGAGATGGGTGTCGTGCAACACGCAGCGTTGCACGTGCAGGAACAACACATCATCTGGCAGCAAGTCCTCATCACCTTGAACAATACTCTCCCGGCCTCCCCCAAGTCAAAAGAAAGGCCCGCAAAAGATTAGATGCGCGGCATGCAAAAAAGTAATCAATGGCTATCAGCAATTATTAGAGCTTCGGGGCCGCAGCCGCTGGCCCGATCAGCGTTGTCGTCTTGATGGAGTCTAATTTGGGCCAGCCCTTGTCGAGGTACGGCTTACCGAGTTTGCTAATCTGGTCCTGATCGGGACCTCCCGCGTCTCCATACTGGTCGTAGAGCATGTCTACTACCTTCATCCCCTGAGCGTCGACGTATCCGAATGGCGAAAAGCCTTGCCGGTCGAGCCCGGCGTTGTCACTCAAATTGATGAAGATTTAGCCACGCTTGTTGCTCCCCACCACCGGTTCGTCCTTGATATTCGCGTCCGCCCAGGCGGCCGCGACGGGCGGGTAGGCGCTGATGCCAAATTGAACCACGAAGCCTGGGACCACTCGGAAGAAGCTGGCGTTGTCGTAGAAATGGTGCTTTACCAGATTGTAGAAGCGGTCGGCTCCGATGGGCGCCCACGCACGCGTCACCGTAACCGTAAAATCCCCGCGCGTGGTCGTGAACTTCACCTTGAAAGTGTCCGGCGCTTTCTCCTTAAGGAGCGCGGCGCGAAGAAGCGCGCGGTCGTAACCCTGCTTCGTAACAGCTGCAGGGGCGCTCGGCGCAGCTTCTGGTTGCGGCTGCGCCGGCGTTTCCGTTTTTGCTTCGGCGGGCGCCTCGGTCTTGGGCTGCTCCGCCGGTGGCGCTTCCGCGGTCTGCTCCTTCCCCTTGCATCCGAAAAACAGCAGCCCGATTCCCGCAACGAACGCGAACCACTTTGCCCGATTCATTTTCCAACCACCCCCTATGCTATTTTCTAAAATCTCTTCCGTGGAATTTACTTGCTTCCATTCAGCTCGCGGCTAACGCGTTCCACTTCCGACATGACGCGCAGTGTATTTTCGCCGAGAATCTTCTTCACGTCACCTTCGGAATACCCTTTTTGCAGCAGCGCCTCGGTGATATGTGGCAGTTTCGAAGCATCTTCCATGCCGTAGGGCATGTTGGCGCCGTCGAAGTCCGAACCCAGCCCTACGTGATCGATGCCGGCGACTTTCACCGCATGATCGATGTGCTCGATGATTTTCGCGAAGTCCACGCGCGGCAGTTTGCCTTGCTCGACGTATTCGCGGGTAATGCGGTCCCCTTCAATGAGCTGGCACCCTTCATTTTCACCGCAGCGTTTCATGACTTCCGCTGCAATCGTCTTATTGAGGTCCGGATTCGCTTTTTCCGCGTCCCGAAATTCCTGGCTCAGGAAGCCCACGTGGTAGTTGATCTGGATCACGCCGCCTTTTGCAGCCAGATCCTTCATCATCTGGTCCGTCATGTTGCGCGGAGCGTCGCACATGGCGCGGCACGAGGAATGCGAAGCGAACAGCGGCGCCTTGCTGACTTCCAGCGCGTCGTAAAAAGTCTTGTCGCTGACGTGGGAAATGTCCACCATCACGCCGAGGCGGTTCATTTCTCGGACGACCTCTTTTCCAAAATCCGTCAGCCCGTTGTGTACTGCCTTGTCCGTCGATGAGTCCGCCCATTCGTCGTTCCCGCTGTGCGTGAGCGTCATGTAGCGCACGCCGAGCGCAGCAAAGGATCGCAGCACGCCGAGGTCGGAGTTGATCATGTGACCACCCTCGACTCCCATGAGCGCGGCGATCTTGCCTTGTTTATGCGCCTCACGAATTTCCGCGGCAGTTGTCGCCAGCATCAGATCGTTCGAATGCTTGCGCACCTGCTCGCGGACGGCGCGGATCTGCACCAGAGCCCGATCCACCGCCTCGGCACCGGTAACTTTGCTGGGCATCCAGATGGAGAAGAAAATAGCACTGAGGTTGCCTTCGCGCATGCGCGGAATGTCGATGCTTCCTTTCGCGTTGCGCGGCCCCAGGTCGAATTTGCCGTCGAGAAACCGCTGCGTCGTATCGTCGTGCGTATCCACGACGATGGACGAGAAATGCAGCTTCTTCGCACGAGCGGAAATATCGTCTGTCGTCACGCCCGCCGCCAGAAAAGCTCCGGCGGAAACACAAAGTCCCGCCGTGAGGATTGTTCGCGACATTTCAATTCTCATTTACTCCACTACGCATCAGGGACTTCCTAATGCGCCTGCAATTCCCTGCTGACCTTCTCGGTTTGCTCCATCACGCGCAGCGTGTTGCCGCCAAGGATTTTGCGAATATCATCGTCGGTGTAGCCCTTGCGCATCAGCGCTTCGGTGATTTTCGGGAGTTTCGAACAGTCTTCCATTCCGTCCGGCATGTCCGCACCATCGAAATCGGAGCCCAAGCCCACATGATCCGCTCCGGCAAGTTTCACGGCGTGGTCGATGTGCTCGATGATCCGCTCCCAACTTACGTGCGGGAGCTTTCCTTCGGCAG
>WNGH01007123.1_pt1 | contig 11364 bp, 8 predicted proteins | sample 5400631 | NCBI WGS metagenome assembly WNGH01 (sample SAMN13153373, study PRJNA577476) | soil metagenome | isolation source: 115 cm soil or saprolite under Garry oak tree replicate 1 | place: USA:California | collected 2016-06-15 | reverse complement strand
GGCAAAACCTCTTCGCCTCGAGCCATGCGGAATTCGGAAACGCCGCGACCCGCAGCGAGATGGCTCGCGGGGCATATGCGAAGCTCAGATGGACCTACTGAGCAGACGATCGGGCTGGAAATTCGCCGAACTCGATTGGCGGGTGATGAGACGATTGCTGCGCGCCAGCGCCTTTTCCATGCTGGTCGCAGCAGGAGTCGCGAGCCCGCGTCCAGCGCAAGCGGACGCGCAGGCGGACGAGTATCGCGTCAAAGCGGCGTTCCTCTACAAGTTCGGCGGCTACATCGAATGGCCGGACAGAAGCTTCGCGCGCGCGGACAGCCCGGTGGCGATCGGCGTGATGGGCGCCGATACGCTGGCCGACGAGCTTGCGCAGATCGTCGCCGGCCGCAACGTCAACGGCCGGCCCGTGCTGGTGCGCAGGCTCAGGCCGGGAGACCCGATCGCGGGCCTGCACGTGCTGTTCATCGGCCGCTCGGACAGCGGCCGCCTGGCCGAAATCCTGGCTGCAGCGAGGGGCCGGGCTTTGCTGACGGTCACCGAGTCCGAAGATGCGCTGGAGCTCGGCAGCATGATCAATTTCGTCGTGGTCGATGACAAGGTCCGTTTCGACGTTGCGCCTCCCCCGGCCGAATCGGGCAACCTGAAAATCAGCGCGCGCCTGCTCGGCGTCGCACGCAAAGTCGTATCGAATCGGGCAACCTGAAAATCAGCGCGCGCCTGCTCGGCGTCGCACGCAAAGTCGTATCGAAACCGTCATGAAGCTCTGGGCGCCGCGCTCATTGAGGCAAAAGCTGCTCGGGATGGTGCTCGTCACCACGCTGGTGGCTTTGATCGTCGCTCTGGCCGCAATAATCGGTTATGACTTGAGCGCCTACCACCGGATCCTGGTGTCGGACATGACCACCCAGGCGGAGCTGCTCGGGCGCACGATCGCGCCGGCGCTGGCATTCGACGATGTCAAAGTGGCGAAGGAAAATCTGAGCCTGCTCCGGTTCCGGCCGCTCGTGAACTCCGCCGCCATCTACAATGCGCGCGGGGCGCTCTTCGCGACCTATGCGCGAGCCGACGACCCGCGCGCATTTCCGAAGCTGCCCGGGCCCGACAGCGCGCGCGTCGACGCGAGGGAACTGGTTCTGTTCAAGCGCATCGTGAGCGACGGAGAGATCCTCGGGACGGTGTACTTGCGCGCCGATTACGAGCTTTTCGACCGGGTCTACGATTACCTCGGGATCGCGGCCGTCGTTCTGATCGCCGCGATGCTGGTCGCGCTGCTCATGTCCTCATGGGTGCAGAACATCGTGACGCGGCCGATCCTCGCGATCGCCCAGATCGCCCGCGAGGTGGTCGGGCAGCGCGACTATTCCCGCCGCGCCGTGAAGATGAGCGCCGACGAAGTGGGAACGCTGGTCGACTCGTTCAACGACATGCTGACGGAGATCGATCGGCGCACCCGGGAGCTGGAGGCGTCGAACGCGAAGCTCGCGCAGGAGGCCGAGGAGCGCAGCCGCGCCGAGCGGGAGATCCTGCGCCTCAACGCGGAGCTCGAGGGGAGGGTGCGCGAACGCACCGCGCAGCTGGAGACGGCCAATCGGGAGCTCGAGTCCTTCTCCTATTCGGTGTCGCACGACCTGCGCGCGCCGTTGCGCGCGATCGACGGGTTCGGCCAGGCGCTGCTCGACGATTTTCCCGAGAACCTTCCGGGCGAGGCGAAGCGCTACCTGTCGCGAATACGCGCATCGACGCAGCACATGGCCCAGCTGATCGAGGATCTGCTCAAGCTCGCCCGCGTGTCGCGCGGGCCGCTCGAGCGCCGCACGGTGGACCTTGGCCAGGTCGCGCAACAGGTGGTGGGCGAGCTGCAGCAACGCGAGCCCGGCCGCGCGGTGGAAGTCTCGGTCTGGGACGGAATGCTTGCCGAAGCTGACCCGCATCTGCTGCGGGTCGCCTTCGAGAATCTCATCGGAAACGCGTGGAAGTTCACCGCGAAGTCGGCCAAGCCGCGCATCGAAGTCGGCGCCTTGAAGGATCGCGGGCGCAGGACCTTTTTTGTCCGCGACAACGGGGCGGGCTTCGAGATGGCCTACGCCGACAAGCTCTTCGGCGCGTTTCAGCGCCTGCATTCCGCAACCGAATATGCCGGCACCGGCATCGGGCTTGCGACCGTGCAGCGCATCGTGCACCGGCATGGCGGGCGCATCTGGGCCGAAGGGGAAGTCGGCAAGGGGGCAGTCTTCTTCTTCACGCTTGAGGTCGCCGCGGAGGAGGCCGCCGATGAGGGGGCGGTCGGGAAAAAGGCCCATGGATAAAACTCCGATCCAGGTGCTGTTCGTCGAGGACTCCGAGGTCGACGTCGAGCTCGCGCTGCGCTCGCTCGATCAGGGCGGCTTCGAGGTCTCGTGGGACCGAGTCGACCTCGAGGAGGATCTGAAACGGGCGCTGGGCTCGTCGAAGCCGCAGGCGATTCTTTCCGATTTCTCGATGCCGCGCTTCGACGGGATCGACGCGCTGCGCCTGGTGAAGAAGCTCGCCCCGGACGTTCCGTTCATCTTCCTGTCGGGCACGATCGGCGAGGAGCGGGCGATCGAGGCGATCCGGCTCGGCGCGACCGACTATGTCCTGAAGAACAACATGCGGCGGCTCAGCACGGTCGTCAGACGCGCCCTGTCGGAGGTGGGCGAACGCGAGCGCATCCGCGTCGCGGAGGAGGAGCGCGCGCGCCTGGTGCAGATCCTCGAGGCGACCAGCGACTACGTCTGCATGACCGACCCCGAGGGAACGATCACCTATCTGAACGCCGCCGGGCGCAAATTGATCGGCGCGCCGGAAACGGAAGGCGTGGGCAAGTCGCTGGGCGAGATCTATCCCGCATGGGCGCGCGAGCTGATCGAGCGCGAAGGAACGCCGGTCGCGTCGCGCGCGGGCGTGTGGAACGGCGAAACGGCGATCCTGGGCGCCGACGGCGCGGAGATCCCCGTCTCGCAGGTGATCATCGCCCACCGGGGGCCCGGCGGGGCGATGCGCTTTTTCTCGACGATCGCGCGCGACATACGGGAGCGGAAAGCCTACGAGGCGCGCCTGCAGTACCTGGCGAACTACGATCCGCTGACCGGCCTGCCGAACCGCGACCTGCTCGGCGATCGCACCCTGCAGGCGGTCGCGCACGCCCGGCGCGCGAGCCGGCCGGCGGCGCTGCTGGTCCTGAACCTGGATCGCTTCAAGCTGGTCAACGAGAGCTCCGGCCACGGTGCCGGCGATACGCTGCTGCGGATGGTCGCCGACCGCCTGAAGAGCGCGGTGCGCGAAGGCGATACCGTGGCGCGGCTCGGTGGAGACGCCTTTGCGGTGCTCGCGACCGATCTCGCGCGTCCGGACGACGTTCTCTCCGTGGCGCGCAAGATCCGCGAGGCGATGCACTCGCCGTTCTCGCTCGAGGGACGCGACCTCCACGTCACGCTGAGCATCGGGGCGAGCGTCTATCCGCGCGACGGCGAAGAATTCGATATCCTGTTGCGCAACGCCGACGCCGCGATGCACCGCGTCAAGACCGACGGCCGCAACGGCTTCCAGTTCTACGCCTCCGCCATGACCCGGCAGGCGACCGACCGGGTCGAATTGGAGAATGAGCTGCGGCTCGCGCTGGAGAGGAACCAATTGGAAATGCACTACCAGCCTCAGGTCGTGCTCGCCAACGGGCGCATCGTGGGAGTCGAAGCGCTCATGCGCTGGAACCACCCGCAGCGCGGATGGATCCCCCCGGGACAGTTCGTCCCCGTGGCGGAGGACTCCGACCTCATCCGTCCGCTGGGGGAATTCGCGCTCGCCGAGAGCTGCCGGCAGATCCGCGTCTGGGGCGACGCCGCGCTCGCCGAGCTGCGGCTCGCCGTGAACGTCTCGGCGCAGCAGTTCCGCAGTCCCGGTTTCGTGAATGCCGTCGAGCGCGCCTTGCACGCATCGCGGCTCGAGCCGCGCAATCTCGAGCTCGAGCTCACCGAAGGCGTGCTGGTCGAGAGCCGCGACCGGACGGTCGCCGTCCTCGATGGTCTGAAGGAGCTGGGCGTGCAGATCGCCGTCGACGATTTCGGCACCGGCTATTCGAGCCTGAGCTATCTCTCGCGGCTGCCGATCGATTGCCTCAAGATCGACCGCTCGTTCGTGAGCAAGGCCCACCAGCACGGGCACGACGCGGCGATCACTCAAACGGTGATCTCGCTCGCGCACTCGCTCGGGGTGCGGGTGATCGCGGAGGGAGTCGAGACCGTGGAGCAGCTGGAATTCCTGCGCATGCACCGTTGTGATCAGGCCCAGGGGTACCTCTTTTCCCCTGCCGTTCACCCCGGGGCGATGGCGCAGCTCCTGGCGGCCGGCTCGATCCGGCCGTCCGCCGGGAAATTCAACTGAAGGCGCCCGGCGCCGTGGAGGCGATGATGGAAAAGACGATCATGCTCGTCGAAGACAACCCGAACGACGAGGAGCTGACGCTGCGCGCGCTGCGAAAGGCCAACATCGCCAACAGCGTTTTCGTCGCGAGGGACGGCCAGGAAGCGGTCGACTTCCTGTTCGGAACGGGCAAACACGCGGGGCGCGAGCCGCAGACGCTGCCCGCCGTGGTCCTGCTCGATCTCAAGCTTCCCAAGCTCGACGGCATCGACGTGCTGCACCGGATACGCGCCGACCCGCGCACCAAGCTCATCCCCGTGGTCGTCCTCACCTCCTCGAGCGAGGACGAGGACATGCTGCGAAGCTACCAGTCCGGCGCGAACAGCTACGTGCGCAAGCCGATCGACTTCTCCGCCTTCGCCCACGCGGTCACCCAGCTCGGGATGTACTGGATCCTGATCAACCAGAGCCCGCCGAGCCGCGGCTGATCCCGCGCGCGGGCGGCACGCGCGCTAACATGGCGCAATGAGCCGCCACGCGGTCCGCCGCAGCCTCCTGCTCGCGCCGCTCTCGCAGCACAAGGGCAGGCTCGCTCTGTCGGTCCTCGCCATCGCGCTCGGCGTGGCGCTCGGCTACGCGATTCAGCTCGTCAACCAGGCGGCCATCGACGAATTCGCCGCCGCCGTGCAGACGCTTTCTGGAGAGGCCGATCTCGTCGTGCGAGGCCCGCGGGCGGGTTTCGACGAGTCCCTCTACCCGCGGCTCGCGAAATTGCCGGAGGTGGCGGTAGCGAGCCCGGTGCTCGAGGTTGAAGCGAGGCTGCCCGGCCGCCGCGACTCGCTGAAGATGCTGGGACTGGATATCTTTCGCGCGGTGCTAGTCCAGCACTTTCTGGTAAACGGGGAAATCTCCAACCGCCTGGATTTCCTGCATCCGGACCGAATTTTTCTTTCCGCCGCAGCCGCCGAGTGGTTCGGCCTTAAAAAGGGCGACGCGGTCTCGGTCCAAGTGGGCCTTCGCGTGGTCTCGCTGCAAGTCGCCGGCCTGCTCGACGACGGCCATCGGCAGCGATTTGCGGTCCTCGACATCGGTGCGGCGCAGGCGATCTTCCTGCGCTCGGGCTTTTTGAACCGCATCGACCTGCGGCTGCGCCCGGGGGCAGATTCCGAGCGCGTGGCAGGGCGCCTGCGCGCGGAGATGCCGCCGGGCATTCTGGTCGAGCGGCCGGACGCCGACGTCGAGCGCAGCGGCGCGCTGTCGCGCGCCTACCGCGTGAACCTCAACGTGCTCGCGCTGGTGGCGCTCTTTACCGGCGGGCTGCTCGTTTTTTCGGCGCAGGCTCTCGCCGTGGTGCGCCGGCGCGCGCAGCTCGCGCTGCTTCGCGTCCTGGGCATGACGCGGCGGGAGCTGGTTGCGATGCTCCTCGTCGAGGCCGCCGTCGTCGGCGCGATGGGGGCGCTCGCCGGAATTGCGCTCGGCCGTGCGGGCGCAGGCTTCGTGCTTCAGCGCTTCGGCGCAGAGCTGGGGGGCGGATATTTTCGCGGCCTCGCGCCTTCACCCGTGCTCGACTGGCCGGCGCTCGCGCTGTTCTTCTCGCTCGGGATCCTCGCAGCGGTGCTCGGCAGCCTCGCGCCGGCTCTGGAAGCCGCCGCTGCGGAGCCCGCGCCCGCCTTGAAGGCGGGCGATGAAGAGCGCGCGCTCGCGCGGCTGCAGCCGGTGTGGCCGGGAATCGCGGTGCTTGTCGCCGGCGCAGCCCTCACCCAGGCTGGGCCCGTGGGCGGGCTGCCGTTGTTCGGCTATGGCGCCATCGCGCTCCTCCTGATCGGCACGGTGATGCTGATGCCGCGCATCGCGGTGCTCGGGTTCCGCGTCGCGCCGCTCCTCGGGCCGGTATCGACGCGCATCGGGCTCGCGCAGCTTCGCGGCGCTCCGGGACAGGCGGGGGTGAGCCTCGCCGCGATCGTCGCCAGCGTCAGCCTCATGGTATCGATGGCGATCATGGTCGCCTCCTTCCGCCAGTCCCTGGACGAGTGGCTGGAGCGCGTGCTGCCCGCGGACCTCTATTTGCGCGCGGGGCCGGGCTCGGACACGGCTTTCCTCTCGCCCGCCGACCAGCAGACGATCGCGACGCTGCCCGGGGTCCGCCGCGTCGAGTTTCTGCGCAGCCAGCGCCTGCTCGTCGCTCCGGACAGGCCGCCTCTCACGCTTCTCGCCCGCGCGGTCGAGGCCGAGGGCAGGGTTCCGCCGCTCCTGGGTGCGGCGCATGCGCTCAAAGCGGGCGAGCCGCCGGCGGCATGGGTGAGCGAAGTCGCCTCCGATCTGTACGGGTGGCGGCCCGGCGCCGTCATCGAGATCCCGCTCGGCGGGCGGCGCGTGCGCTTCACCGTCGCGGGCATCTGGCGCGATTACGCGCGCCAGCAGGGCGCGGTGCTGATCGAGCGCTACGAGTACCTGCGCCATAGCGGCGACGCCTACGCCGACGATGCGGCGCTGTGGCTCGCGCCGGGCGCGGACACGGCGAACGTGACGCGCGAAATACAGGCGCGCGTCGCGGGCGGCGTGAACCTCGAGATCGCCGGCCCAGGAGAGATCCGCGAAGTCTCGTTGAGGATCTTCGACCGTACCTTCGCGGTGACCTATGCGCTCGAGGCGGTGGCCGTCGCGATCGGTCTCTTCGGACTTTCCTCGAGTTTCGGTGCGCTGGTGCTGGCGCGGCGGCGCGAGTTCGGCGTGCTGCGCCACATCGGAATGACGCGGCGACAGATCGGCTCCATGCTCGCCGCGCAGGGCCTCTTGGTGAGCGCTCTCGGTCTCGCGGTGGGCCTCACGCTCGGCTGGGTGATCAGCCTGGTGCTCATCCACGTCGTCAATCGCCAATCGTTCCACTGGGGGATGGAGCTGCACCTGCCCTGGCAGCTCCTGGCCGAATTCGTGGCGGTGATGCTCGTGCTGGCGACATTCACGGCGATCGCGAGCGGGCGGCAGGCGATGAGCGGTGAGGCCGCGCGGGCGGTGAAGGAGGACTGGTGAGGTTCGCGCTCGCGCTGGTGCTCGCCTCGTTCCCCGTCTTCGTCCACGCGCAGGGTGAGTATCCGCCGGTGCGCCAGGGCGCAGTGCTGCAGTTCCCGCGCGACCACGGCAGCCATCCGCAGTTCCGCAGCGAATGGTGGTACATCACCGGCTGGCTCAAGGCGGCGGGCGGCAGGGAGCTCGGCGTGCAGGTCACTTTTTTTCGCAACCGGCCGCGCGTCGCCGAGGACCTTGCCAGCCGCTTCGCGCCGCGGCAGCTGCTCTTCGCGCATGCGGCGCTCGCCGATCCGGCGGCCGCAGGCCTGCTGCACGATCAGCGCGCCGCGCGCGCAGGCTTCGGGCTCGCCCGTGCCGAGGAGGGCCGCACCGAGGTCGCGATCGAGGACTGGTCGCTCAGGCAAGCCGGGAGCGGCTACGCGGCGGAGGTCGCGGCGCGCGATTTCCGCTACAGCCTCCGCTTCGACGCGAAACAGGCGGTGCTGCTCCAGGGCGAGCGCGGCTTCAGCCGCAAAGGGCCGAACCCGGCGCAGGCGAGCTACTACTACAGCCTTCCGCATCTCGCGGTCACGGGCAGCGTCGTCATCGGCGGCCGCGAACTGGAGGTCTCGGGCGAAGCCTGGCTCGATCACGAATGGTCGAGCGAGGCTCTCGCCGCGGAGGCGGTCGGCTGGGACTGGATCGGAATCAATCTCGCCGACGGCGGCGCGCTCATGGCGTTTCGCGTGCGCTCCGGGGACGGCGGCAGTTTCTGGGCGGGCGGAACTCTGCGGGGCGCAGACGGCCGCGTGCGCAGCTTCAAGCCGGGAGAGGTCCGGTTCGAGCCGCTCAGGCGCTGGCGCTCGCCGCGGACCGGAACCGAGTATCCGGTTGCGGTGCGCGTCGCGGCCGGCGCCCTGAACCTGGAGATCGAGCCGCTCATGGAGGACCAGGAGCTCGACGCGCGCGCGAGCACCGGCACCGTCTACTGGGAGGGCGCGGTGCGCGCGCGGGCAGGGGAGAAGGACGCCGGGCGCGGCTACCTCGAGCTGACCGGGTATTGGAAACCGTTGAGGCTATAGCAAGAGCCGACGCGGTTTCGATAAACTTGCGCGATCCGTGGAGAACAGAAGAAGGCCGAGTTTGTCCGCGCACGCCGATCATTCCTTCGTCACCGTTCAAGGCCGCAAGCTCGAAGTTCAGAAAATTCCCGGGGCGAACCGGGACGCGCCGACTCTGGTCTTTCTCCACGAGGGTCTGGGCTCGGTCGCGATGTGGCGCGATTTCCCGCAGAAGGCGGCTGCGGCGACCGGCTGCGCCGCGGTGGTCTACTCGCGCTACGGCTACGGTCGGTCGGAAGTGCTGCGCGGGCCGCGCGCAGTCGACTACATGCATGTCGAGGCGCTCGAGGTACTGCCCGAGCTGCTCGAGCGGCTCGGCGTCGGCGAGCCGGTTCTCGTGGGCCATTCCGACGGCGGATCGATCGCCCTCATTTATGCAGCCGCGAAACACAGCGTCAGAGGACTGGTGGTCATGGCGCCGCATGTTTTCGTCGAAGACATCAGCGTGAAGAGCATCGCGGAGGCGAAGACCGCCTTCGAGGACACCGACCTCGCGCAGAAGCTCGGCCGCTATCACGCCGACGCGGCGAAGACATTCCGGGGGTGGAACGACATCTGGCTGCACCCGGATTTCAGGAGCTGGAACATCGAGGAGGTCCTGCCGCGGATACATTGCCCGGTGCTCGCGATCCAGGGTTTCGACGACGAGTACGGGACGATGGCGCAGCTCGAGGCGGTCGCGAGGCAGACCGGCGGTCCGATCGAGCTCCTGCGCCTCGCCGACTGCCGGCACTCCCCGCACCGCGACCAGCCCGGCGTGGTGCTCGAAGCGATGGCGAGCTTCATCGCCCGGCTCGAGGGCGGAGCCTAGGCGCATCTGGAGCAGATGGATTTCAGGCACAATACCGCCCGCGATTTCCGAATCCGTCCCCTTTAGGCGCTCATGAACCCGAATCTCAAGCTCGATATCTTCCCGCACATCTTCCCGCAGGCATTTTTCGAGCGGGTGAAGGCGATCGCGGGGCAGAGTCCCTCGCTCGCCGCCCAGATCAAGCGCTGGCTGCACATACCGGTGCTGTGGGACCTGGAGGCGCGCCTGCGCATGATGGAGCGCTTTCCGGGGTACAAGCAGATCCTCACCCTGTCCCTTCCGGCGATCGAGTTCATCGCGCCGCACGACAAGTCGCCTGAGCTCGCGCGCCTGGCGAACGACGGCATGGCGGAGATCGTCGCGAAGCATCCCGACTACTTCCCCGCGTTCGTTGCCTCGCTGCCGATGAACAACGTCCCCGAGGCGCTGCGCGAGCTGGACCGCGCGATCGGGACGCTCGGCGCGAAGGGCATCCAGATCTTCACCAACGTGAACGGGCGGCCGCTCGACGAGCCGGAGTTCCATCCGATCTTCGAGCGCATGGCGAACAAGTACGACCTGCCGGTGTGGGTGCACCCGACGCGCACCGCGAAATTCGCCGATTACGTCAGCGAGAGCAAATCCAAGTACGAGATCTACTGGCTGTTCGGCTGGCCCTACGAGACGAGCGTTTTCATGGCGCGCCTGGTGTTCTCGGGAATGATGGAGAAGCTCCCCGATCTCAAGATCATCACGCACCATCTGGGCGCGATGGCGCCGTTCTTCGACGCGAGGATCGGCTACGGGATGGATCAGCTGGGCACGCGTACCTCGGACGAGGACTACACCGCCATCCTGAAGCGCATGGCCAAGCGCCCGGTCGATTACTTCAGGATGTTCTACGCGGACACCTCGGTGAACGGCTCGGCATCGGCAACGCGCTGCGGCCTGGATTTCTTCGGCGCGGACCACGTGCTCTTCGGCACCGATTGCCCCTTCGATCCGGAGGGCGGCCCGCTTTTCGTGCGCGAGATCATCAAGACGATCGATTCGCTGAAGCTCAAGGACGACGACCGGCGAAAAGTCTATTTCGGCAACGCCATCCGCATGCTGAAACTGGAACTGCCCGCTGCGCCGAAGAGGGAGGCGAAATCGAAATCGCGTCCGTCCGGGAAAAAGACCAAGAAGAAAGCCAAATGACAATCCCGCGAGACCGCGTTAAATATTCCGCGATCGTCGACCGACCGAAGCTCAGGCTTCCCGCCGGCAAGCGCATCGTCGTCTGGACCATCGTCAACCTCGAGGTCTGGGACATTTCCAAGCCGATGGCGCGGCAGGTGCTGCCTGCGCCGACCGGGGCGGCGCTGCTGCCCGATGTGCCGAACTGGAGCTGGCACGAGTACGGCATGCGCGTGGGCTTCTGGCGTTTTCACGCGCTCTACGAGCGCTTGAAGATCCGGCCGACGGTCGCGATCAACGCGCGCGTGTGCGTGGATTACCCGCGCGTCGCGCAGGCGTGCAAGGACGCGGGCTGGGAGTTCATGGGCCACAGCTACGAGCAGGGACCGATCCACAACGAAAAAGACCAGCTTGCGATGATCCGGCGCTCGCTCGATACGATCGAGAAGTTTACCGGCAAGCGGCCGGTGGGCTGGCTGGGGCCGGGGCTCACCGAAACTTACGACACGCCGGAGCACCTCGCGGCGGCGGGCGTCAAGTACATCGGCGACTGGGTGTACGACGACGAGCCCACCGAGATTTCAACCGCGAACGGGCCGCTGGTCACGCTGCCCTACTCGGTGGAATGCAACGACATTCCCATGATGATCGTGCAGCACCACGAGGCCGCGTACTGGACGCGAAAGTGCATCGACTGCTTCGAGCGGCTGTACAAGGAGGGCGCCGAGCGGCCCAAGATCATGGCGATCGCCATCCATCCCTACATCAGCGGCCAGCCGTTCCGCATCAAGTACCTGGAGGACGTCTACAGCGCCATCGCCAAGCACAAGGGCGTGCTGCACTGGAACGGCGAGCAGATCCTCGACTGGTACCTGAAGGCGAGGAAGG
>WNGH01007408.1_pt1 | contig 11365 bp, 11 predicted proteins | sample 5400631 | NCBI WGS metagenome assembly WNGH01 (sample SAMN13153373, study PRJNA577476) | soil metagenome | isolation source: 115 cm soil or saprolite under Garry oak tree replicate 1 | place: USA:California | collected 2016-06-15 | reverse complement strand
GTGCGTCATGAGGAGGATCGTGCGCGGGCCGGCCGGGTCCGACGCTCGCAGCCGCTCGACGATCGCGTGCTCCGTCTCGACGTCGACGTTGGCGAAGACGTCGTCGAGCACGAGGATCCTCGGCCGACCCGCGACCGCGCGCGCGAGCGCGACGCGCTGGCGCTGGCCGCCCGAGAGCGTCAGGCCGCGCTCGCCCACGACGGTGCGGGCGCCGTGCGCGAAGGCGGCGACTTCCGCGTCGACCGCGGCCACGCGGAGCGCGACGCCGAGCGCCACGGCGTCCACGCCCTCCCGGTCGAGCGTCACGTTCTCGGCGATCGGACGCGAGAAGAGGAACGCCTCCTGCGGCACCCAGCCGACCGCCGCGCGCAGCGCGCCCGGGTCGAGCGTCCGCACGTCCCGGCCACCGACGAACACCGTCCCCGGCGGCGGCTCCCAGAGGCGCGCCAGCACGAGCCCGAGGGTCGTCTTGCCGGCGCCGGTCGGTCCGACGACCGCGACCATCTCGCCCGGAGCCACCTCGAACGACACGCCGGTCAGCGCCGGCGCGCGGCCGTCGTACGCGAAGCTGAGCCCGGCAAAACGGAGCGCGGGCGGCCCGTCGGGCGCCGCGCCGGTTGAGGCCGGCCGCGTCGCGCCGTCCAGGATCTCGCGGATCCGCTCCATCGACGAGAGTCCGCGCTGCCAGATGGACAGCGTCAGGCCGAGCGCGATGGTCGGCCAGGCGAGGTACGCGAGATACCCGTTGAAGGCGACGAGCCCGCCGAGCGTCAGCCGCCCCTCGGCCACGTCCAGCCCCCCGACCCAGAGGACGACGAGAGTACCGAGGCCGGCGATGAGACCCATCAGGGGACCGAAGCCGGCCTGGGCGCGCGCGAGCGCCATGCTACGCCGGAGGAACTCGGCGTTCTCCTCCGCGAAGCGCGCCGCCGTTCGCGACTCCATCGCGTAGGCGCGCACCACCGTGATCCCGCTCAGCGCCTCCTGCACGCGCGCGGAGAGCGTGGAGAGCTGCTCCTGGGTCGCCTGTGCCCGCACGTTGACCACGAGATTGAAGCGCCGCGCGAGGAGCACGAGCAGGGGCGTCGGCGCCAGCGCCCACAGCGTGAGCCGCGGGTCGACCGCCACCATCGCGCCGAGCGCTCCGACGAACGCGAAGGCCGTGGCCACGAGGCTCAGCCCGCCGAAGCCGACGAGACTGCGCACGGCGGCCACGTCGCTCGTCGCGCGGGCCATGATGTCCCCCGTCGTGTGGCGCGCAAAAGTCCGGGGTGTGAACGTCTGCAGCGCCGCGTAGAGGTCCGCGCGCACGTCGGCCTCGATCCGCTGGGCGCCGCCGATGATGGCGAAGCGCGAGGCGAGTCGAATGACGCCGTTGGCGAGGGCGAGCAGCACGATGAGGCCGACGTAGCCGCCGAGCCGCGCCGCGACACCCTCGGCGGCGAGGGCGTCGATCGCGTGCTTGACGGTCCACGGGATCGCGAGCGACGCCAGGGTCGCGAGCCCGAGACACAGCACCCCGAGGCCGTAGCGGAGACGGTAGCGACGCGTGTAGCGCCAGACGTCGCGCGTGGGAGACGGGCCCAACCGGCGGGTCAGGCGCGCCCGCGCGCGTGAGGCCGGAGCGCCGCGTCGACCGCGACGAGCATCGGCGTCGGGACGCCGAGCCGCTCGCCGAGACGCACGGCGTGGCCGTGGAGCGCGTCGAGCTCCAGCCGCCTGCCGTGGACGAGGTCGTGATACAGCGAGGAGTACGCGTCGGGCGCGAGCGTCCCGGCGGCCTTCGCGATCCGATCGACGACGTCCAGGGGCAGCCGCACGCCCGCGGCGCGGCCGACGCGCGCGAGCTCCTCGAGGATCGCCCGGTACATCCGCCACGTCTCCGGCGTGTCGCGGATGACGCCGATGGGGCACCGCGTGAGGGCCGTCATTCCCGCCTGCGCGCAGATCATCAGATACTTCTCCCACAGCACCTGCTGGATGTCGGCCGAGACGTCCGCCGGCACGCCGGCCCGGGTGAACGCGTCGAGCAGCTTCCCGGTGCGCGGCCGCGTCACGCCATCGAGCTCACCGAAGACGATTCGCCCGGCAAAGCGGTGCACGATCACGCCGGGCGCCTCGATCGTCGCGAAGACGTACGCGGCCCCGCCCAGCGCGTGGCCGCCACCGAGGATCGCGTCGATCTTCGCCTCGTTGTCCACGCCGTTCTGGAGCGAGAGCACCGCGGTGTCGCGCCCGACGGCGGGACGAATCGCCTCGACCGCGGCCTCGGTGTCGAACGACTTCACGCACAGGAGCGCCGTGTCCACGACGGCCACACCGCCCGCGTGCTCGACGGCCTCGACGGCCACGCGCGACTCACCGTCGACGGCGGACCGCACGGTCAACCCGTCCCGTCGAATCGCGTCGAGGTGGGCGCCGCGCGCGACGAACGTGACCGCGACGCCGGCACGCGCGAGCTTGGCGCCGAAGTAGCCACCCACGCCGCCGGCGCCGACGATCAGAATTCGCATCGCTCGTCATGCTCCGGGACCCGTCGTTGGTTGTCAAGCCGCCGTATGGTACGCTGCGAAAAGTCCATGCCATCACTCGAGCGGCGCGTCGCGGTCGACACCGCGCGCGCGGCCGGTCGGCTGCTCCTCGACGCGCTCCCCCGCTCGCGCCGCATCGCCACCAAGAGCACCCCCCTGGATCTCGTCACGGAAATGGACACCCGCGCCGAGGCGCTCATCGTCGAGCGGCTGCGTGATGCCTTCCCCGAGGACGCGGTGCTCGGCGAGGAGTCCGGCGCCGCGGCGGGTCGCTCCGGACGCCGGTGGATCGTCGATCCGCTCGACGGCACCGTCAACTACGCCCACGGCGTGCCGCACTTCGCGGTGTCCATCGCGCTCGAGACGGGCGGCCGCGTCGAGCTGGGCGTCGCCTACCTGCCGTGCGCCGACGAGCTCTACGTCGCCGAGCGCGGCGCCGGCGCCCGGCTCAACGAGGGAACGATGGCGGTGTCCGCGACGCAGACGCTCGACGCGAGCCTCCTCGTCACGGGCTTCCCCTACGACATCCGCGAGCGGTCCGACAACAACCTGCGCGAACACACGGTCTTCACGCTGCGGGCGCGCGCCGTCCGCCGGCTCGGCTCGGCCGTCGCCGACCTCGCGTACGTCGCGGCCGGCCGCTTCGACGGCCTCTGGGCGCTGCGGCTCGGGCCCTGGGACGTCGCCGCCGGCGTGCTCCTCGTCCAGGAGGCCGGCGGCCGCGTGACCGGCATCGACGGCGCCCCGCTCAATCTCGACGCGCCCTCCGTCGTCGCCAGCAACGGGCGCATCCACGACGAGATCCTCGCCACGCTCAAGGAGGTCCGCGCGGGTCACGAACCGCGCGCGAGCGGATAGCTCTTTCCGCCGACACGCAGCGCGCCCTGTCCCGTGGCCGCGTCGTAGTCGGCCAGGCTCAGCAGCTGGTAGGCGGCCGGACGCGCGAGCCGCGCCTCGAACGCGCCGCCCTTGACCGCGCAGTACGGCACGTCGCCGGCGCCGACCCGCAGCGCGCCGGGATCCACCGGCTCGTCCGTGCCGTCGTTCAGGAAGGCGTGGAGCGTGTCTCCGCGACTCTCGATTCGGACGACGACGAAGGGCGCGTCGTCGACCGCAACCGGAATGCGCACGCGCGTCTGGATGTAGTGCCCGTCCGCATCCCGCCGCAGGTTGCCGCGCAGGTTGGCGAGGATGCCCGGGTGGGTGATCGGCTGGCCGCCGTCGAACCAGTCACCGTCCGCGTCGATGCGGAATTCGGGGAGCCTCCACGACGGATCCGAAAGCGGCGCCTCCGCCATCGAGCTAGAAGGTCACGCTGGCGAAGGTCACGACCCCCTCCGGATCCGGCCACTGCGCGTAACGCTTGAGCGTCCCCGCGCCGCCGCCGAGTGAGCGCAGGAGCGCCCAGATCGGCGAGAGGCCGCAGATGCGTCGCGCGTCGCCGTCGCGCGCGGCGTCGTCGAAGAAGGCGGCAGGATCGCACGCCTCGACGGCCGCGAGCGTCGCGCGGTCCTCGCGCGCGAGGCCCTCCAGCTCGGCGGGCGTCACCGGTCGCGGATCGCCGAAGCGCGGGCCGACGTGGGCCATGTCGGCGCCGGCGATGAAGACGGCGCGGCGCCCGGCGGCGGCGAGCGTCTCGCCCAGCGCCTCGAGGAAGCGCGGCACCCGCGGGTCGTCCTCGGGACGGCGTCGCCCCGCGAGCGCCTCGTGGGCGAAGCTCGCGAGCACGGGCACGACGCGGATCTCGCGCCGGCCCGCGAAGAGGTATTGGAGGAACACCGCCTGGAATTCGATGGAGTGCTCCATGCGGTGGGCGACTTCCGACCCGAAGCAGTCCTGCCCCGCCCGCGCCGCCACCGCCTCGACGACGTCCTGGTCCACCCGGAGGGGACCGAAGGGCGTCTCGTAGGGCTTCCGGGTCAGCGCCCAGGGGTCGGGCATGCCCGTGTGGCAGGTGCCGAAGACGACGAAGACCTCGGCGTCCGAGCGCTCGGCGAGCTCGCGATACGCCCACGTGTACGCGGCGCCGCCCCGGTGGAAGTCGATGTGCGGCGCGATCAGCCCGCGGATCCGCGTCGGCCCGTCGGGCGTCGCGACCGCGCCCGCCCCCTCCGGCGGGGCGAAGTACGCGTCCATCGTCCGCCGCAGCTCGTCGGCGTCCTTCGGGTACGCGCCACCCGCGTGGCTGGCCGGCCGAGTCGGGCCTTCGAGGAAGCGGCCGTCGATCGCCGCGCGGCGAGCCGCGAAGCCGGGGCTCTCCATGAAGCCGTGCGCGTCGAGCTGCGCGACCAACTCCTCGAGACGCGCGGGCTCGAGCGTCACGCCGTGACGCCGCGTGAGCTGCTCCTGGATGTCGGCGAGGGAGTGGGCGCCGTCGAGCTGCGCCAGGATCTCGACCAGCGCCCACGGCAGCATCACGACAGAGGGGGCGTAGCCGGCGGTGTCGCGCAGCGCTACGAAACGCCGGCCCTCCCGCTCGACGGGGAACACGTCGACTTGGCGGAGGCGGGGCAGGAACTCGGTCACGTCTTGAGGTACGTCAGAGCCGAGGCGACGTACACCTTCGCCGCTTCGACTAATTCGGACACCTCCACGTACTCGTCGGCCTGATGGGGGATCAGTCGATTGCCGGGGCCGCACGTGACGATCGGAATGCCCAGCATCATTCTCAGAATTGTGCCGTCGGTCGATCCCGGCACCCCGCCGTAGCGCGGCGGCTTGCCGGTGACGAGGCGCACGGCGCGCGCCATCGCCTTCACCAGAGGCTCGGCGCGCTCGACCCGCGTCGCGAGACGATATCCATTGACCGGCGCCCACTCGAGCGTCGTCCCCGGGCACGACTCGGCCGCGCGACGGCAGGCGGCGTCGACCTCCGCGCGGACCGCGCCCTCGTCGGGCCCGGGCGTGAGTCGGATGTCCAGCGTCGCCGCGGCCGTCGACGGGATCACGTTGGACTGCGCGACCCCCTGCACCGGCGACTGGACCACCGTGGGCGTGACGGTCGGCGGTCTCAGGTACCGGCTGCGGGCGCAGAGTCGCCGCAAACGGCGCTCGAGCGCGGGCACCTCGCGAAGCAGCGCGCCCAGTGCGCCGATCGGATTGACGCCCGCCTCGGGCATCGCGCCGTGGGCCATCCGCCCCTTCACGGTGACGCGCGCCCAGACGACGCCCCGCTGCTCGAGGCAGAGCTCGTTCTGCTCCGGCTCGCAGATGATCGCGGCCGTCAGCGCGCGACCGATCGGTGTCGCGCAGAGGTGGCGCGCGCCGAGCATGTCGCCCTCCTCGTCGACGAGGGCGCCCACGACGAGGCGGCCGCCGAGGCGCGCGCCCGAGCGCCTGAGCGCCGCCGCCGCGATCATCGCCGCGGCGAGGCCGCCCTTCATGTCGGCGGTGCCGCGACCGTAGATCCGGCCGTCCACGAGCTCGGCGCCGAACGGCGGGTGACGCCACTCCCGCGCGTCGCCCTCGGTGACGACGTCGGTGTGGCCCTCCAAGAGCAGGCTCATGCCCTCCGTCGGCTCGCCGAGCCACGCGAGCACGTTCGGACGGCCCGGCGCCACCTCGTGGACCGCCACCTCGAACCCCTCGCGCCGGAGCCACGCTTCGACGTGGGACGCGACGGCCGCCTCGTTCATCGTGGGATCGTTCGGGCGGACGACGCTCGGGATCCGGACGAGGTCCTGGGTGAGCGCGACCAGCTCCGATTCATCGACGCGCGCGAGCGCGTCCGCGAGCGAGCCGCCGGGGCGCGCCACGTCGGCCGTCAGGACTGAGGGAAGGACAGAATCACGGCGTCGAGCCGGATGACGCGATACTCCTCCAGCGCGACGTAGAAGTAGTGACCCTCCACCTCTTCGGCGCTCTCCTCGAAGGCCACGACCGTCTTCAGCTCGGGCATGTCGCGGAAGGCGTTGGCGCCCTCGTCGAAGCCGTCACCACGCGCGATGACCTCGCCGTAGCGGATCGGCGAGCCCTTCGGGCAGTTCACCCGGACGTCGGCGGGAGGCTCCGGCAGCATCCGTACGAGCAGATTGATGCCGTAGACCTGGAAGGAGATGTTGGTCATACCGTCATGATACATCCGTTTGCGTCTCGCCCGTCGTGAGCTGGCGCGGAAACTCAGGCGCATCCGGCTGCCGCGGCAGTACTTCGAGCGCGGGAAGCCGCGCGATCTCATCGCCGCCGGTCGCGCCCAGATCGCGGAACCGGCGCGCGGCGGGCAGCACGCGCCCCTCCATCGAGCCGACGAATTTATTGTACGCGTCCACCGCGCGACCGAGTGCCCCGCCCATGGTCTCGAAGTAATCGCCCAGCGTGCGGAGCCGATTGTAGAGGTCGGCGCCCAGCGCGCTGATCTCTTTCGCGTTCGCCGCGATCCGCTCCTGCCGCCAGCCGAACGCGACCGCCTTGAGCACCGCGATGAGCGTGGTCGGCGTCGCGACGATGACTTGCTTGGCCATGCCGTCCTCGATGAGGCTCGGATCCGCCTGCGCGGCCGCCCCGACGAACGACTCGCCCGGGATGAACATGACGACGAACTCCGGCGCCGCGTCGAACTGGTCCCAGTAGGCCCTGCCCGCGAGCTGCGTCATGTGATGTCTCACCTGCTCCGCGTGGTGCCGCAGCCGGGCGCCGCGCTCCTCGTCGGTCGTCGCGCCGAGCGCGTCCAGGTAGGCGGTGAGCGGAACCTTCGCGTCGACGACGAGGTCGCGCCCGCCGGGCAGGTGCACGATCATGTCGGGGCGGAGCCGGCCGTCCTCGCCTTCGACCGTCACCTGCTCGCCGTAGTCACAGTGCTCGGTCATGCCGGCGAGCTCGACGACCCGGTGCAGCGTGATCTCACCCCAGCGGCCGCGTACCTGGGGCGCCCGCAGCGCGTTCACCAGGTTGCCGGTTTCTCCCTGCAGCCGCTCGCTGAATCGCGCCAGCGTCTCCACCTCGGTCTTCAGGCTGGCGTAGGCCCCCTCGCGCGCCTTCTCGAGCGCGCCGACTTGCTCCTGGTAGTGCTTCAGCGCGTCCTCGAGCGGCTTGACGCTCGCGTCGATCTCCTTCTGGCGGCGGCCGAGCCGCTCCTCCGCCAGGGCCAGGAACGACTCGTTGCTGTCCTTCAGCGCGTCGCTGCTCAACGCCTTGAACGTCTCGGCCAGCTTGTCGCGCGCCTCGTCGAGCAGCCCGCGCTGCTCGTCGAGGCTTCGACGCGTCTCGTCGAGCCGCGCCGCCGCGTCGGTGTGCCCCCTCCGCTCGAACGTCAAGTCGTCGCGCGCCTTGGTCAGCTCCTGGTGCGCCGTCGCGACCTGGGCGCGAAGCTCGCTGACCTGGACGTCCAGACCGGCGATCCTCGTGTCGCGCGCCTGCCGCTCGGCCTGGGCATGCGCCAGATGGTGCGACCGCGCGAGGAACCATCCGACGAGCGCGGCCAGGACGGCCGCGACGGCGACCAGGCTCGCGTCATCCACGACGGAGTCCCCTCCCGCGCCAGTGGCGACAGACGGCGCGCAGCCCGCACGGCGCGCAGACGACCGCGTCGCGGCGGTCGAGACAGTCGCCGGACATGCGCTTGTGGCAGAGCGCGAAATCGAACTTCACCGGGTCGGCCGGATCGATCACGGCGAGACGGCGGGTGATCTCCTCGGCCATTCGCCAGCTGCGCGAGCGCCGACGCGTGAGACCGATCGCCCGGCTCATGTTTTCGATGTGGGTATCCAGCGGGATCACGAGTCGAGCCGGTGAGACCGCCATCCACAAGCCGAAGTCGGGAGGCTCGCGGCGCACCATCCAGCGCAGGAACAGGTGGAGCCGCTTGCACGGCCCACCGAGGGACGGTAGCGGGAACAGGTGCCGGTAGCCGCGAGACACCCGGCCCCGGGGGAACACGTCGCGCACGTCCGCGTCGAGGAACGCGCGCGCGAACCGCTCGAGCGCGGGCCCGATCGGACCGGTCGGGTCGGCGTCGCCGGCCAGGAAGCACTTCTCGAGGGTGCCCCAGCGCGCCAGCAAGTCTCGCGTGGCGAGGCAGAAAGCGATGATGTCACGCGACCGATTGAACCGGTAGATGAAGCCGTCGAACCGCGCGGCGTCCCGACCCGGATCGAAGCCGCGGATGAAGGCGGCGGGCGACGCGCCCATCGCGCCGAGTAACCGCTCGAGGCCCCGGCTGAAGAGGTCCACGCGGCCGTAGGCCAGGCACGCGGTGAGCAGCGCGACGACTTCCCGGTCGCACGCTTCGGAGTAGCGGAGGGGAAAGCGGATCGCGTCGAGCTCGACGCGCGACGTGTAATCGAATTCGCGGTAGAGCCGCTCGAGCGGCCCGCCGAGCGCGGTAACGGCCGTCCTCATCCAGACAGGCTCAGGCGGCATGATATCATGCGCGCCGATGCGGATCGGCGTCGTCGGTCTCGGCGCGATCGGCCGCGCGGTGTGCCGCGCCCTCGACGAGGGCCTGCCGGGTCTCCGGCTCGCCGGCGCGACGGCGCGCGACCGCGGACGCGGCGAGCGTTTCCTCAAGGGTCTCACCCGCCCGGCCCCGTGGCTCTCCCTCGACGAGCTCGTTCACGCCTCGGACCTGGTCGTCGAGGCCTCCACCCAGGCGCACCTCGCGGAGATCGCCCCCAAGACGCTCTCCGCCGGACGCGACCTCGTCGTGCTCTCGTGCGGCGGCCTCCTCGGCCGTCAGGATTGGGTGGACCTCGCGGCGCGAAACCGCTGCCGAATCCTGGTTCCCTCCGCCGCCATCGCCGGGCTCGACGGCGTCAAGGGCGCCAGGATCGGCGCGATCACGTCGGTGACGATGGAGACGCGCAAGCCGCCGCGCGGTCTCGCGGGCGCGCCCTGGATCGAGCAGCAGCGCATCGACCTCGACGCCATCACCGAAGAGACGCTCGTCTTCGAGGGCTCCGCCGCCGAGGCGTGCCGCGCGTTCCCCGCGAACGTGAACGTGGTCGCCGCGCTGTCACTCGCCGGCATCGGCCCCGAGAAGACACGCATCAAGGTTTACGCCGCGCCCGCGAAGACGCTGAATCATCACCGCATCAGCGTCGAGGGCGAGTTCGGCCGTCTCGGGATCGAGGTCGAGAACATTCCCTCCGAGAACCCGCGTACCGGCCGGCTCTCCTACCTTTCGACCATCGCGCTCCTTCGCGAGCTCGGCGCCACGCTTCGCGTCGGTACCTGAGGTGGCCGGCGCGGACGACCCGCACGAGGCCGTCCGCCGCTCGTTCGACCGCATCGCCGAGCAATACGCGGCGGACTTCTCCGGCGAGCTCGCGCGAAAGCCCTTCGACCGCGAGCGGCTGCGGAGTTTCGCGGCCGGTTGCGCGCTCGGGCCCGTGCTGGACGTCGGCTGCGGCGCCGCCGGACACGTCGGACGCTTCGTCGCGGACGCGATCGGGCAACCTCCGCGCGTCATCGGCGTGGATGTCTCGGAGCGTTCGGTGGCGCTCGCGCGACGGCTCAATCCGCCCCTCGGGTTCGTCGCCGCCGACATGCGCGCCCTGCCGCTCCGGCCGGGCGTGTGTGGAGCGATCGTCGCCTTCTATTCCCTGATCTACGGCGACGACGCTCATGTCGCCGCGAGCCTCGGCGAGTTCCGCCGCGTCCTGCGCCCGGGCGCCCCACTCCTCGTCGCGGTCCACGCGGGCGAGGGCGCTCAGCACTTCGACGAGTATCGTGGGCTCGCGGTCGACGTCACGCTGTGCCTGCGTGTTCAAGCGAGGGGGGCTACGCCCTCCTGGACTCCCCCGGCCAGCGCTCGGAGCGCCCCGGGAAACCCGTGGCGCTCCTCGATAACTCGTTAGCCTCCTACCGCGTCTCCGCCTCTAGCCAGCGCTCGGCCTCGAGGGCCGCCATGCACCCGGTGCCGGCCGCGGTGACGGCCTGGCGATACACGTGGTCCTGGACGTCGCCCGCCGCAAAGACCCCGGGGACGGAGGTCCGCGTCGTGCCCGGCTCGACCTTGATGTAGCCGTTGTCGAGCAACTCGAGCTGGCCTCGGAACAGCGCCGTGTTGGGCTCGTGGCCGATGGCGACGAAGAGGCCGTCGACGGGCCGCTCCGACCTGGCGCCCGTCGTCACGTCCCGCAGCGTGACGGCGGTCACGCGGCCGCGCGCGGGATCCGCGATCGCGTCGATCTCGCTGTTCAGGGCGAACTCGACGACGGGGTTCTTGCGCGCGCGCGCCTGCATGATCTTCGAGGCGCGCAGCGCGGCGCGGCGGTGAACCACCGTGACGTGGCTCGCGAGGCGCGACAGATAGAGCGCCTCCTCCATCGCCGAGTCCCTCGTGCGCGGCGTCGCCCTCGCGCACCACCAGCGGCCGCCGCCCGAAGTCCACCGCCGTCACGTCCTGGGTCACGATCTCGGCGCCGAAGCGCTCGGCCTGCTTCCGCATCGTGTCCATCAGCTCGGGGCCCATCACCGGATCGACGAAGCCCGGGTAGTTCTCCACGAGCGTCGTCAGCATGAGCTGGCCACCGGCCTGTGCACCAGCGAACACCAGCGGCGCCAGATTCGCGCGCGCCGCGTAGATCGCCGCCGTGTAGGCCGCCGGGCCCGCGCCGATGATGATGATCCTCCGCGTCGTCGCCATCGCCACTCCCGTCCCCCTGCTCATTAGACGCGTCAGCGACCCGCGAGGATTCCCTCGAGCTCGACGAGGTCGCGGATCTCGTATTCCGGCGCGCCGATGCCGTCAGGCAGCGGCTCACTCTCGGGGTTGATCCACGCGGCGTGCATGCCCACCTGCTGCGCGCCGACGACGTCGATGTCGGCACGATCGCCGACGAAGAGCGTTCCCTCCGCCGCCACCCCGACGCGTCGGAGCGTCTCGTGGAAGATGT
>WNGH01006189.1_pt1 | contig 11366 bp, 7 predicted proteins | sample 5400631 | NCBI WGS metagenome assembly WNGH01 (sample SAMN13153373, study PRJNA577476) | soil metagenome | isolation source: 115 cm soil or saprolite under Garry oak tree replicate 1 | place: USA:California | collected 2016-06-15 | reverse complement strand
TCGCCCGGGAAATTTACCTGGGCGAGCGGTTCGCCCTGTAGCGGGGACGAGAGACTCCTATGGCCATGGAAGCGCGGCTCTCACTCCGGCAAAGCCAGCGCGTCGTGATGACGCCGCTGCTCCAGCAGGCGATCCAGCTCTTGCAGCTCTCGACCCTCGAGCTCCAGGAAGTCGTCCAGAAGGAGCTGCTCGAGAACCCGATGCTCGAGGAGGTCACCCCGGACACGCCCGAGACCACCGACGGCCAGGCCACCGCCGACGCGCCGCCGGCGCCAACGGTCGAGCCGATAACGGCCGAGACGCCCCCGACGACCGAGCGCCAGACCGACGAGCTCCCGTTCGACTTCACCGCGGTCATGTCGGCGGCGGACGACGACCACGAGGAGCGCTCGCTGGTCTCGCAGGAGGACCGTGAGGACCTCCCGTTCGAGAACGTCATCCGGACCCAGATCTCGCTGGCCGACCATCTCGACGAGCAGCTGCGATTCGCGACGGAGGACGTCACCGTCCGGCGCATCGGCGCCGAGATCATCGGCAATCTCGACGAGGACGGCTATCTCCGCGCCGAGCTCGAGGAGATTGCCCAGCGGTGCGCCGTCTCGGCCGACGAGGTGGCCAAGGTCGTCGAGCTCGTGCAGGGCTTCGACCCGCCCGGGGTGGCGGCCCGGTCCATCCAGGAATGCCTGCTGCTCCAGCTCCGGCGCGACCCGCTGCCGGACCCGGTCTCGGTCGAGATCATCGAGGCGCACTTCGACGACCTGAGCCGGCGGCGCTATCAGGACATCGCGCGGGCCGTGAAGCTGCCCCTCGATCGCATCATGGAGTCGGTCGAGGAGATCATGGGCCTCGAGCCGAAGCCCGGCCGGCGCTTCGGAGGCAACGACTCGCGCTACATCGTGCCCGACGTCTTCGTCTACAAGCTCGGCACCGAGTACACGGTCGTCCTCAACGAGGACGGCATTCCGCGCCTCCGGGTGAACGGGCTCTACCGCTCGCTCCTGCGTACGCCCGGCTCCGGCGACGAGGCCAAGCAGTACGTCGAGCAAAAGCTCCGGTCCGCGCTGTGGCTGATCAAGAGCGTGGATCAGCGCCAGCGGACGCTGCGCAAGGTCACGCAGTCGATCGTGAAGTTCCAGCGCGACTTCCTGGACCGGGGGCTGTCCCATCTCCGCCCGCTGTCGCTGCGCGACGTCGGCGAGGACATCGGCATGCACGAGTCGACGATCAGCCGGGTGACGACGAACAAGTACGTCGAGACCCCGCAGGGGCTGTTCGAGCTGAAGTACTTCTTCCACAGCGGTATCGCGTCGGGCGACGGGGAGATGGTGTCCTCGGTCTCGGTCAAGAAGATGATCCAGGACATCCTGGCGGCCGAGGACGCGGCCAAGCCGCAGTCCGATCAGGAAGTCGCCCAGGCCCTGCAGAAGCGGGGTCTCACGATCGCGCGGCGGACGGTCGCCAAGTACCGCGAGGAGCTCGGCATCCTGCCCTCGCACCAGCGCCGGCTCGCGCCCCGGAAGCGCTGACGGGCGCGGCGTGATGACGGCCCCCCTGTCGTTCGTCGTCATCACCGGGCTGAGCGGCGCGGGCAAGAGCTTCGCGATCAAATGCTTCGAGGACATGGGGTTCTTCTGCGTCGACAACCTGCCCACCACGCTCATTCCGACGTTCGCCGACCTGATCACACGCTCCGACCAGCCCATCTACCGGGTCGCGCTCGGCGTCGACGTGCGCGAGGGCGCGTACCTCTCGAGCCTCCTCGACACGATCCGCGAGCTGAAGACCCGCGGCCACGCGGTGGAAGTCCTCTTCCTGGAGGCGACCGAGGAGACGCTGGTGCGCCGCTATCACGAGTCGCGGCGGCGCCACCCCCTGGCCGGCGACGGCAACGCGCTCGACGGCATCCGCGCCGAGCGCAAGGCGCTGTCCAACCTCCGCGAGGTCGCCGATCGGATCGTCGACACGACCGCACTGACCGTCCACCAGCTCAAGGACCGGCTCGTCGAGCTGTACGTGGCGCCCAGGGCGCGAACCGGCCTGGCGCCCACCCTGGTGTCGTTCGGCTTCAAGCACGGCGTGCCGTTCGACGCCGATCTCGTGTTCGACGTCCGCTTCCTGCCCAACCCGCACTTCGTGGACGCGCTGCGGGCGCTCGACGGCCGCGACGAGCGCGTGCGCACCTTCGTGCTGAGCCATCCGGAGAGCAAGGAGCTGCTGCGCCGGCTCGAGGACTTCCTGCGGTTCGTCCTGCCCTTCTACGAGCGGGAGGGGAAGGCCTATCTCACCGTCGCCATCGGCTGCACCGGCGGCCGGCACCGATCCGTGACCGTCGCGGAGGAGCTCAAGCGCTTCCTCGCCGGGATCGGCTACGCGCCGACCGTCGTGCATCGCGACCTCCAGCGAGAGTAGGACCCCCGCGCGCGTGAGAGACCGGCTCGCGTTCTGCCTCGGCGTCCACAACCACCAGCCGATCGGCAACTTCGAACATGTCCTCGTCGAGGCGACGGAGCGCGCCTACCGTCCCTTCCTCGAGCGGCTGGAGGCGCGCCCGGAGATCCGGGTGAGCGTGCACTGCACGGGCAGCCTGCTGGAGTGGCTGCGCGAGCGCGCGCCGCGCACCTTTGATCTCCTCGGCACCGTCGCGGCGCGCGGCCAGGTCGAGCTCCTGACCGGCGGATTCTACGAGCCGATCCTCGCCGTGCTGCCCGATCACGACAAGATCGGACAGATCGAGCGGCTGACCGCCTTTCTCAAGACGCATTTCGGCGTGCGGCCCCGCGGCATGTGGCTCGCCGAGCGCGTCTGGGAGCCGCACCTGGCGCGGGCCCTGAGCGACGCCGGCGTCGAGTACGTGCTCGTCGACGACCATCACTTCGCGCTGGCCGGTCTCGACGCCGACACGCTGAGCGGGTACTACCTGACCGAGGAGCAGGGCGTCGCCCTTCGCGTCTTTCCGATCAACCAGCGCCTGCGCTATCTGATTCCGTTCGCCGACGTCGAGGCGACGCTCGCGTATCTGGAGGCCCGACGGGATCAGGCGACCGCGATCACGATGGTCGACGACGGCGAGAAGTTCGGGGTCTGGCCCGGCACCTACGCCCACGTGTACACGGACGGGTGGCTCGATCGCTTCTTCGATCGGCTCCTGTCGACGAGCTGGCTCGAGCTGACGACGCTCGCCGACGTCGTCGAGCGGCGTCCACCGAGCGGCCCCGTCTATCTGCCGACCGCTTCGTACCGGGAGATGGGGGAGTGGGCGCTGCCGGTCGAGACGGCGCGCACGCTCGCGAGGGCCCGCGAGGAGATCGGCCGCCTCGCCGAGGGCGAGCGCCTGACGGGCCTGCTCCGCGGCGGCTTCTGGCGCACCTTCCTCGTCAAGTACCCCGAGGTCGCGGATACCTACTGGAAGATGCTGCGCCTCTCGCGGGCGCTTCACGCGGCCCTCGGCCGCCGCCCCGACGATGTTCGGCTCGGCCGGGGCCAGACCGCGCTCTGGCGCGGACAGGCCAACGACGCGTACTGGCACGGCGTGTTCGGCGGCTGCTATCTGCCGCATCTGCGCCGAGCCGTGAAGGGCGCGCTCCTGGAAGCGGAGCGATCGCTGGTCGACGCGGGCGCCGCGCCCGAGGTCGCGTGGACGCGCGAAGACGGTAACGGCGACGGACACACCGAGGTCTTCGTCCGCACGCGCGCGCTCGCCGTCACCGTGGCGCCCGACGCCGGCGGCATGGTCACCGAGCTCGGCTACCATCCGGCGGGGCTGGACGTCGCCGACGTGCTGGCCCGGCGCCCGGAGGCGTATCACGATCAGGTCCGGGCGCGAGCCGCCGCCGATGCCGCCGGCGCCGCGCGCACGATCCACGACGCCGCCGTGCCCAAGGAAGCCGGACTCGACGCGCTGCTCGCGTACGACGATTTCCGCCGCGGATCGCTGATCGAAGGATTCTTCGACGACGGCCAGACGCCCATCGATCCGGTCGCGCCCTGGGCCGCCGCCCGTGGCGTGCTGGCGGCCGGGCGTCTGGACTGCGTCGTGCAGGAGGCGCCCGACGGCGCCTCGGTCGTCCTCTCGCGCGCCCCGACGGCGGACCTGCCGCTCGCGCTCGAGAAACGGCTGACGATCCGCGACGCGACGCTCGAGGTCGAGTATCGTGTTCGGCCGGCAGCGGACCGGCGGCTCACCGGACGGTGGGCGGTGCAGTGGAACCTCGCTCTCACCGCCGGCAACGCGCCCGACCGCTATCTCGACCTCGCGACCCGTCCCTCGCTCGGCAGCTCGGGGCGCGAGGCGAGCCTCTCGGCGGTGACGCTGATCGACGAGTGGGCGGCGGTGGAAGCGCGGCTCCACTGGAGCCCGGCGGCCGAGCTCGGCTGGGGCCCGGTCGAGACCGTGTCCCTCTCCGAGGGCGGGTTCGAGCGGATCTATCAGGGCACGGCGCTGCTCCTCGTGTGGCGCCTGGACGTCGCGCCCGGCGACGAGTGCCGCCTCGCCGCAACACTGAGGCTGGCCCGCCGATGACGCTCGACGACCCCGGACTCTTCGAGCGGGCCGACCCGCACCGGGCGCGCGACGTGCTGAGCGCGTTCCCCGCGCAGTGCCGCGCGGCGCTGGCGCTGCGCGCCACGCCCGCGCTGTCGATCGCGCGCCCCGCGCTCGTCGTGCTCGCCGGCATGGGCGGGTCGGCGGCGGGGGCCGAGCTGATCGCGGGCTGCGCCGCCGCGCGCCTGGACGTGCCGATCATCGTTCATCGCGGTTACGGGCTGCCGGCGGCCGCCGGCCAGCGGACTCTCGTCGTCGCCTCGTCGTACTCGGGCGACACGGCCGAGGTGCTGTCGGCCGCCGAGGCGGCGCTCGAGCGCGAGGTGCCCATCGTGATGCTCACCGCGGGCGGCCGGCTGGGAGCCCTGGCGACGGGGCGGGGCCTGCCGCGGGTGAAGCTGCCCGACGGGCTGATGCCGCGCATGGCGCTCGGCTACTTGTTCTTCCCCGCGCTTCGCATCCTGGCGGACGCCGGCCTCGCGATCTCGAGCGACGCCGAGATCGCCGAGGCGCTGGAGGTCGTGAGCGCGCTCGCCGCCGACCTCGCGCCGGCGCGACCGGTCGCGCAGAACGAGGCCAAGCGGCTCGCGCTCGCCATCGGTGCGCGGCTGCCGGCGTTCTACGGCGGCCCGTCGACCGGCGGCGTGGCCTACCGGTGGAAGACCGAGGTGGAGGAGAACGCCAAGCGGTTCGCCATCGCGGGCGCGCTACCCGAGATGAACCACAACGAGCTGGAGGCGTGGCGGGCACCGGCCGCCGCCGCGATGCACGCGGTCTTCCTCCGGGATTCCGACGAGTCGTCGGAGATCGCCAAGCGGTTCACGGTGCTCCGAGAGCTGATCGCGGCCGCGACCGGCGAGGTCAGCGAGTGCTGGGCGCGGGGCGCGGGGCGACCGGCGCGGCTCCTCGGCCTCGCCTACCTCGGCGCGTGGACGAGCTACTACCTCGCGGTCGGCCGGGACACCGATCCGTGGCCGATTCCGGTGCTCGACGAGATGAAGCGGAGGCTCTCAGCCCCTTAGCCTCGCCCTCGATTCGTGCTAGAGTGGCGAGACTTGCATCGCCGGAGGCGATGCGCGGGAGGATGTCGATGGTGCGCGACGAGTATCTCTTCACGTCGGAGTCGGTGACCGAGGGTCACCCCGACAAGATGGCCGACCAGATCTCCGACGCGGTGCTGGACGCGATCATCGCCCAGGATCCGACCGGACGCGTCGCCTGCGAGTCCCTCCTGACCACCGGGCTCGTGGTGGTGGCGGGCGAGATCACGACGTCGTGCTACGTCGACATCCCACGGATCGCCCGCCAGACGATCCGCGACGTCGGCTACACGCGAGCGAAGTTCGGCTTCGACTTCGAGACGTGCGGTGTGATCGCGGCGATCGACGAGCAGTCGTCCGACATCGCGCAGGGCGTGGACAAGCTCGGCGCCGGCGATCAGGGGCTCATGTTCGGGTACGCGTGCACCGAGACGCCCGAGCTGATGCCGATGCCGATCATGCTCGCGCACAAGCTGGTCATGCGCCTCTCGGAGCGGCGCAAGTCGGGCGCGCTCGACTACCTGCGGCCCGACGGCAAGTCTCAGGTGACCATCCGGTACGTCGACGGCGTGCCGCGCGCGGTCGAGACGGTCGTGGTCTCGACCCAGCACAGCCCCGACGCCGGCGCCCAGCGCATCCGCGACGACGTCATCGAGCAGGTGATCGCCCCGACGATCCCGGCCGAGCTCATCGACCTCAAGCGCTGCGTCATCCACGTGAACCCGACCGGCCGCTTCGTGACCGGCGGGCCGATGGGCGACACCGGGCTCACCGGACGCAAGATCATCGTCGACACGTACGGCGGCTCGTGTCCGCACGGTGGGGGCGCCTTCTCGGGCAAGGATCCGACGAAGGTCGACCGCTCCGCCTGCTACATGGCGCGCCACGTGGCCAAGAACATCGTCGCGGCGGGCCTGGCCCAGCGGGCCCAGGTCCAGGTCGCCTACGCCATCGGCATCGCCGAGCCGGTCTCGATCATGGTCGACACGTTCGGGACGGGAAAAGCTCCGAACAAGGTCCTCGAGGGGCTGGTGCGGCGGCACTTCGACTTCACGCCGGCCGGCATCATCAAGTACCTCGAGCTGCGCCGCCCGATCTACAAGAAGACCGCGGCCTACGGCCACTTCGGACGCTCGGAGCCCGAGTTCACGTGGGAACGGACGAACCGCGTCAAGGATCTGCGCGACGACGCGGGAATTTAGCTCAGCACTCCGATCAAGGCCGCGCCGGCCCGGGCGTCCCCGCGGGACGCCGGATCGGCCCGCGGCGCTCTTCTGAAGGACGGGAAAGGACGAGGCTCCATGGTCGACCACGACGTCAAGAATCTCTCGCTCGCCGCGGAGGGAAAGCTCCGGATCGAATGGGCCGAGCAGTCGATGCCGGTGCTCCGCCAGGTTCGTGAGCGCTTCACGCACGAGCAGCCGCTCAAGGGTATCCGCCTCGGCGCGTGCCTGCACGTGACCACCGAGACCGCGGTCCTCATGCTCACGCTCAAGGCCGCCGGCGCGCAGCTCGCCCTCTGCGCCTCCAATCCGCTCTCCACCCAGGACGACACCGCGGCCGCGCTGGTGCGCGAGTACGACATTCCCACGTACGCGCAGAAGGGCGAGGACAACGATCGGTACTACAAGCACATCGCCGCCGTCCTGGCGACGCGTCCCCAGCTCACGATGGACGACGGCGCCGACCTCATCTCGCAGATCCACGGTGCGCGCAAGGATCTGGCCGGCGACGTCATCGGCGGCACGGAGGAGACGACCACCGGCGTGATCCGGCTCCGGTCGATGGAGCGCGAGGGCGTGCTGGCGTTCCCGGTGATCGCGGTCAACGACGCGGACACCAAGCACCTGTTCGACAACCGCTACGGGACCGGCCAGTCCACGATCGACGGCATCATCCGGGCGACCAACGTGCTCCTGGCCGGCCGCACCGTCGTGGTGGCGGGCTACGGCATGTGCGGCCGCGGCGTCGCGGCGCGCGCCAAAGGCCTCGGCGCGCACGTGATCGTGACCGAGATCGAGCCGCTCCGGGCGCTCGAGGCGGTGATGGACGGCTTCCCGGTGATGCCGATGACCCGGGCCGCCGCCCAGGGCGACGTGTTCGTGACGGTGACCGGCAACACCTCGGTCATGTCGAGCGACCACTTCGGGCTGCTCAAGGACGGCGCGATCCTGAGCAACTCCGGCCACTTCAACGTCGAGATCGACCTCGACACGCTCGGCGCCATGGCGCGCTCGCGGCGCGCGGTGCGTCCCTTCGTCGAGGAATTCGTGCTCGCCAGTGGCCGGCGCGTCTACGTCCTGGGCGAGGGAAGGCTGATCAACCTCACGGCGGCCGAGGGACATCCCGCGTCGGTCATGGACATGAGCTTCGCCAACCAGGCGCTGGCCGCCGAGTACATGGTGAAGAACGGGCGGACCCTGCCCCGGAAGGTGTTCGTCGTGCCGCGCGAGATCGACCTGGAGATCGCCCGCCTCAAGCTCGACTCGATGGGGGTCGAGATCGATCAGCTCACGAAGGCGCAGCGCGAGTACCTGGCGTCCTGGACTCACGGAACCTGATCGCACGCCGCCCAGCGCCGTGAATCGCCCGCCGCCCGTCCTGCTCCTGCTGCTCGTGCTGCTGGCCCTCGGCCTCGTCGCCCAGATCGTGCCGCTGTACACCGACTGGCTCTGGTTCGGCGAGGTCGGCTACACGAGCGTGTTCGTGAAGACCCTCTCGCTCCGGGGCTCGCTCTTCGCCGCCCTCGCCGTCGCCGTGCTCGTCTTTCTCTACGCCAACCTGACGTTCGCCGCCCGCACGGCCGCGCCCGACGTCATCTGGGAGCTGGAGGACCAGCTCGGCCTTCCCAGCCGCGTGGTGATCGAGCCCTTGATCCGCCGCTTCCTGCCGGTCGTGGTCGCGCTGATCGCGCTGGCGTCCGGGATGCGGGCGACCGTGCACTGGGAGACGGTGCTCGGCTACGTCAACGCGACGTCGTTCGGCACCATCGATCCGCTCTTCGGGCACGATCTCAGCTTCTTCGTCTTCGTCCTGCCCCTCTGGCGGCTCGTCTACGGGTGGGCCATGACGCTCGTCACCGCGACGATCGTCCTCACGCTCGTCGTCTACGTGCTCCAGCGAAGCCTCGTCCTCACGAGCCGCGGGCCGCGGCTGGCCGCCGGCGCGCGCACGCATCTGCTCGTGCTCGGCGCTCTGGCGCTCGGGCTCAAGGCCGTCGGGTTCTGGCTCGACCGCTTCGAGCTGGTCTTCTCGCCCCGCGGCATCGTGTTCGGCGCCGCCTACACCGACATCTACGCGTCGCTGCCCGTCCTGGGCGCTCTCGGGGTGTTCGCGGCGCTCTGCGCGGTCGCGTGCCTGGCCCAGATCGCGCGGGCGGGGCTGCGGCTGGTCGCGGGCGGCCTGATCGCGCTGGCCCTGGTGTGGGTGCTGGGCCTCGGCATCTACCCGGCGCTGCTCCAGCGCCTGCGCGTGACGCCCAACGAGCTCGTCGCCGAGCGCCCGTTCATCGAGCACAACATCCGCATGACGCGCCAGGCCTACGGCCTCGACCGGATCGTCGAGCGCGAGTTCCCGGCCGACGAGGCCCTGGACGCGCGGGCGCTCGAACGCAACGCGGCGACGGTCAAGAACATCCGGCTCTGGGACTACCGCCCGCTCCTGCGCACGTTCGCGCAGCTCCAGGAGATCCGGACCTACTACAAGTTCCTCGACGTGGACAACGACCGCTACGTCGTGAACGGCGAGTACCGCCAGCTCATGCTGTCGCCGCGCGAGCTGTCGTACCAGCACCTGCCGTCCCGCATCTGGATCAACGAGCACCTGACGTTCACGCACGGCTACGGCGCCGTGGTCGGGCCCGTCAATCGCATCACCGCCGAGGGATTGCCGGAGTTCCTGGTCAAGGACATCCCGCCCCAGTCGACCGGCGGCTTTCCGAAGATCACGCGGCCGCAGATCTACTACGGCGAGGTCACCAACGAGTACGTGCTGGTGAAGACGAAGTCGCAGGAGCTCGACTATCCCTCCGGCGACCAGAACGTCTACGCGACCTACACCGGCGCCGGCGGCATCCCGCTCTCGTCGTTCCTCCGCAAGGTGCTGTTCGCCGTGCGATTCGGCGAGATCAAGATGCTCCTGTCCAACGACCTCACCGACCAGAGCCGGATCATGTTCTATCGGTCGGTCGCCGAGCGCGTCCGGCAGATCGCGCCGTTCTTCCGGTTCGACCGCGATCCGTACATGGTCATCGCCGACGACGGGCGTCTGATCTGGATGCTGGACGGCTACACCACCACCAGCCGCTATCCCTACTCGGACCCGGTGCCGGGTATGGGCAACTACATCCGCAACTCGGTGAAGGTCACCGTCGAAGCCTACGACGGGACCGTGACGTTCTATCTGGCCGACCCGAGCGACCCGATCGTCCGGGCGTATAGCGGCGCGTTTCCCGGGCTGCTCAAGCCGCTCGAGCAGATGCCGGAAGGGCTCCGCCGCCACATTCGCTATCCCGAGGACTTCTTCGCCATCCAGGCGCGGAAGTACGCGAGCTACCACATGCTCGACCCTCAGGTCTTCTATAACAAGGAGGACCTCTGGGCGGTGCCGCGCCGGGCGATCGAGGGGCGCGACCGGGACATGGAGCCCTACTACACGATCATGCGGATGCCGGGGGAGCAGAAGGAGGAGTTCATCCTGCTCACGCTGTTCAACCCGGCCCGGCGCGACAACATGATCGCGTGGATGGCCGCCCGATCCGATCCGCCGAATTACGGCCGCCTGATCGTCTTCAACTTCCCGAAGCAGAAGCTCGTCTACGGACCGCGACAGATCGACGCGCGGATCGACCAGGATCCCATCATCTCGCAGCAGCTCGCGCTCTGGAACCAGCGCGGCTCCACGGTGATCCGCGGCTCCTTGCTGGCGATTCCTATCGACCAGTCGCTGATCTACGTGCAGCCGCTCTACCTGGCCGCGTCCGAGCAGGGGGCGTTGCCCGAGCTACGGCGCGTGATCGTCGCGTACGGCAATCAGATCGCGATGGAGGCGACGCTCGAGCAGTCGCTCGCCCGCGTCTTCGGGGGCCGCCCCGCGACCACCGCCCCGGCCGCTCCGGCGGATGGGGCCGCGCTCGGGGCCGCGACGGGAACGCGCCAGCTCGCCCAGCGCGCCTGGGAGATCTGGTCACGAGCCCAGGACGCGCTGCGCCGCGGTGACTGGGCAACCTACGGAGCCGAGCAGAAGCGGCTGGAAGAGACGCTGCGCAGCCTCACCCAATCCAAGTGACGCGCCGCCGGGGTCCCACGCGGAAACGCCGGGCCGCGAGCCGGCTCGGCGTGCTCGTCACGGTTCCCTTCGCCGAGGCTCAGCTCGAGCGCCTGCGCCGGGTCTCGTCGCGCCTGACGGTGACGCAGGCGAAGCCCGAGACTGCGGACTACACGACGGCCGACGTCCTCTACGCGGTCACGCTCCCGCGCGATCTGAGGCGCGCGCCCAATCTCTCGTGGGTGCAGGTGCACATGGCCGGCGTCAACGGGCTCTACGAGCACCCGATCTACGCGAACGGCGCGATCGCCCTCACGACCGCGAGCGGGGTGCACGCGGCGACCGTCGCGGAGTACGCGATGACGACACTCCTGGCGCTCGCGCACCGGGTGCCCCGGATGGTCGAGTGGCAGGGCAAGGGCGTCTGGCCGCCCGACGAGCAGCGCTGGCCGCTCTTCGTGCCCACCCCGGTGCGGGGCGCGACCCTCGGCGTGATCGGCTACGGTAGCATCGGGCGCGAG
>WNGH01006186.1_pt2 | contig 11372 bp, 8 predicted proteins | sample 5400631 | NCBI WGS metagenome assembly WNGH01 (sample SAMN13153373, study PRJNA577476) | soil metagenome | isolation source: 115 cm soil or saprolite under Garry oak tree replicate 1 | place: USA:California | collected 2016-06-15 | reverse complement strand
CTTGGCTCCCCACCGAAGAAGTAGTCCGGCTGTATCGGCAACGCATGCAAATCGAGCAGTGTTTTCGCGATTGGAAAAGCCACCTGGGGCTGCGCGGCTTGCACCTGCAGGTGCAAAAATCCGAGCGCCTGCTGCGGGTGCTGATGGGATTCACCCTCGCTTATTTGATCGTGCTGCTGTTAGGGGCAGATCCGTTCGCCGAAAAGCTCCGCCCCTACTTTGAACAGCAGCGGCGTAAGCCTCGCCACGGAACCTGCAAGGTCCTCAGCGTACTATCCATCGCTTTGCAAGTGCTCTCCGATTCGCGTTGGGAGCAACGAGCGCGAAAACGCTTGATCGAGATTCTCGCGCGACTGGCACAGGGGCGTGGAGTGGCGCTGCTGCCGGCCTTCTCGCCCTAACCAGCAGAGCTGGTTCTCTTCTCGCCATCCTCGATCCTCTTCTCCGGTCCGTGTGGGAGAAATTGTCTGCGGTGCTCCCGAGTTCGGAATGCCGAGTCGCTCTCGCCGAGAGAAACCACTCCGTCTGTCTGGTTTCCGAGAATGCGTCAACACTACGTCAGTTTCTATGCGGAAGAGAGTTCATCGCCCTCGAATAAATTTCGCCAGGGACCGCGACAGCCGCATCGAAACTGGTGGTCGCATGAATACTCTGCGAGAGCGCCCAAATACTGGGGGAGGGCAAGCAAAACTGCTCGTTGACAAAGATGGAGGCAAACCATAAGATTATAGTTTACCTGAACAGGGAAAGGTGTGACTGAGGGCGATGAGGACGTACGTAGCCAAGGGTGAAGAAGCAGAAGCGTTGAAAGTGGGCGCGAACTGGTTTGTAGTGGACGCCACGGACGTGGTGCTGGGGCGCCTGGCCACGAAGGTCGCGCGCATGCTGATCGGCAAAGACAAGCCGAGCTTTACGCCCTATCTGGATTCAGGCGACCACGTCGTCGTGATCAATGCCGACAAGGTTCGCATGACCGGTAACAAAGTCGAGCAGAAAATCTATTTTTCGCACAGCGGGTATCCCGGCGGACTGAAAGAAGTGCCGGCGAAGAGGTTGCGCGCGGCCAAGGCTGACTGGATGGTGCGCGAGGCGGTTCTCGGCATGCTGCCGAAGAACAAGCTGCGCGCGCGGCGCGCGAAGAAGTTGCGCGTGTACCGGGATGCGACGGGTTTGGCGCGGCACGCGGGGCAGAAGCCGCAGGCAGTTTCGCTGTAATCGAGTTTCCAGATTTGTTTCCGCACGTTGCGGTTCTCCGTTGTGTCTGACCGTCAAGCGGTCATCCATCGCAGGGAGCAAGCCGAGTGTGGAGTTTTTGAGGAGGAACGTTGAGTTCTACGGGTACGCCCATTGTGGGCACACAAACCTGGTTTCTGGGAACGGGACGGCGCAAGGAGTCGGTGGCGCGCGTGTTCCTGCGTCCGGGGTCGGGGAAGTTCAAGGTGAACGGCCGCACGATCGAGCAGTATTTTCCGAATCACGCATGGAAGCATGACGCGGTTGAACCCCTGAAGTTCACGAATATCGCCGACCAGGTGGACGTGGTCGTGACGGCGCATGGCGGCGGTGTGGGTGGGCAAGCGGGAGCGGTGCGCATGGGATTGTCGCGGGCGATTTCGCGGTTCAATCCAGAACTGCGGCCGGCGCTGCGGAAAAATGGATTTTTGACGCGCGATTCGCGAATGAAGGAACGCAAGAAGTACGGACAGAAGGGCGCGCGCAAGCGCTTCCAGTTCACCAAGCGCTAATTCTTACGGCCCTGGCAACGTCCGGGCCACACCGAGCTCCAGCGGGTTGACGCGAGTTGGCGCGCTGAGATCACGGCCGGCAAGGAGCCGGCAAGAGGCTGTTCTGTGGCGACGCAAGCCGCCACCGCATACAGCTATCCTATTAGGAGGAAACTTGGCAGTAGAAATTACCATGAAGGAATTGCTGGAGGCCGGAGTTCACTTCGGTCACCAGACGCGGCGCTGGAACCCGAAAATGAAGGAGTACATTTTCGGCGAACGCAACGGGATCCACATTATCGATCTTCAGAAAACCCTAAAGATGTTCCGTGAAGCGAGCCGCTTCGTGAGCGAACTCTCCGGACAAGGCCGGGCAGTCTTATTCGTGGGCACCAAGCGGCAGGCCCAGGAAGCGGTCGCCGAGGAGGCCAAACGCTGCGGTGCATTTTTCGTGAATCACCGCTGGCTGGGCGGCACGCTAACGAACTGGGCGACGCTGCAAAAATCCATCAAGCGGCTGAAGCTGCTGAAGGCCATGAACGAAGACGGCCGCATCAAAGAGCTTTCTAAAAAAGAACAAGCGCGGCTGGACCGCGAGATGAAGCACCTGTTTCAGAATCTCGAAGGCATCGAGAACATGACGCAGTTGCCGGACGCCATGTTTGTGATCGATTCGAACGCTGAGGAGATCGCGGTGAAGGAAGCGCGGCGCATGGGCGTGCCGGTGGTTTCGGTCGTGGATACCAACTGCGACCCGGACGTGGTGGATTGGATCATTCCCGGGAACGATGACGCGCTGCGCGCCATCCGACTGTTCACCACGAAGATTGCGGATTCCGTGCTGGAAGGCCACAACGCCTACCAGCAGTCACAAGTGGCAGAACAGAAATCCGCCGAAGATCAGGCGCTGGTGGACGGCGTCGAGTACGTTGATACGAGCGCGTACGAACAGTACGAGAAGCAGGAAGGCGACTTCGTGGAAGGTGTTGTCGAAACTCCCGCGGAGCCCGCTGAAGCTGCCGAGGCCACTGTTCCTCCCGACGACGGAAAGCGCTAGACATATTACGCCGGTGGGCGTTTCGAGAGGCCCGCACCGAGCGGCTCGGGGCGGGCCATTTCACAGATAACGACATCAAACTAGAGATTTCAAAGAGAGCGAAGAGAAAAAAGGATGAGTACACAACGGCCAGCTGTGCGAGTCCCAGCACAACTCGTGAAAGAACTGAGAGAGCGAACCAACGCGGGATTCAGCGACTGCCGCGCGGCGCTTGTGGAAGCGGGCGGCGACATCGAGAAGGCCATCAGCGTCCTGCGCAAAAAGGGCCAGGCGGCCGCGGCCAAGAAGGCCCAGCGCGAAGCCAGCGAGGGCCTGGTGGGCAGCTACATCCATGCCGGCGGAAAAATTGGCGTGCTGGTGGAACTCAACTGCGAGTCCGACTTTGTGGCGCGCACGGACGCGTTCCAGCAGCTCTCGCATGACATCGCCATGCACGTCGCGGCGCTGGATCCGCGGTATGTGCGGCGCGAAGAAGTGACGCCGGAAATGCTCGAAAAGGAACGCGATATCTACAAGGCGCAGGCTCTGGCGACGGGCAAGCCGGAGGCCGTCGTCGAGAAGATCGTGAATGGAAAGATGGAGAAATTCTACGAGGAAAACTGCCTCTACGAACAGCACTACATCAAGGACGAGAGTGTGACGATCCACGAGATGATCACGCAGGCCATCGCCAAGCTGGGCGAGAACATCTCCATCCGGCGCTTCGTGCGCTTCAAGGTCGGAGAAGTAAGCGGCGGAGCGGCCGGGCCGGAAACAGCGACGGTGCCCGCGTAAAGAGCAAAACCTCCGAAGAACAACTTTACAGAGCGTCCCGGTTTGACCGTGGCGCTCTTTTTGTTTCGAGTGCGTGAGCCTTGGCTCCCGCACTCCAAAACGCGCGATGTGCGCATACGGAGATAGTTTGTTACAATTCCCCGGATTTTAGATGGCGCAAACGGAGACTGATGGCGGCGACAAAGAAGGCTGGTAAGAAGACCGTGAAAAAAGTCAAGCCGGCATACCGAAGGGTCCTGCTGAAGCTGTCCGGAGAGGCGTTTCAAGGTCCTCAGGGATTCGGCATTCATGGCGAAACGATTCAAGCTATCGCACGCGAACTTAAAGAGGTACACGAACTGGGCGTCCAGACGGCGATCATGGTCGGCGGAGGGAATATCTTCCGCGGCGCCAGGCAGAAGGGTTTTGAGATCGACCGCGCTACCGGCGACTACATGGGCATGCTCGCTACGGTCATCAACGCGCTGGCGCTGCAGGACGCCCTCGAAAAAGAAGGCGTGTTTACCCGCGTGCTGAGCGCCATCGAAATGAAAGAGGTTTCCGAGCCGTTTATCCGGCGGCGCGCGGTGCGGCACCTGGAAAAGGATCGCGTGGTGATTTTCGCTGCCGGGACGGGAAATCCTTATTTTTCGACGGATACGGCAGCGGCGCTGCGCGCGATGGAAATCAAAGCGGACGTGATTCTGAAGGCCACGCGCGTCGATGGAGTTTACGATGCCGATCCAGAGCAGATTCCGGACGCGAAATTCTTTGCAGCGATCTCCTACCGCGAGGTGTTGAGCCAGAACCTGAAAGTGATGGACTCGACGGCGATTTCGCTGTGTATGGACAACGGCATGCCGATCGTGGTGTTCAATATGAACCGGACGGGGAATATCAAGCGGGTGGTGCTGGGCGAGCGCGTAGGCTCCAAGGTGACGCCGGCTTAGGGCTAGTTAGCAGTGATAAGTCTTTAGTTGTTTGTAAGAATCGGAAACCCGGGCCAGTATTAGACTCATTCCTTGCACTTTTTTCTGAAATAAAGACCAAAACCAAAACGAATGACTTAGGAACTAAGGACTTCGAACATGACGACGAAAGAAGCGATTGCCGCGGGCAAGACGCGGATGGAAAAGGCTGTCGAAGATTTTCGCAAGGAATTGGGAACGGTGCGCACCGGGCGCGCCAATGCTTCGATTCTGGACGCCATCCGCGTGGATTATCACGGCACACCCATGCCCGTGAATCAACTCGGCACGCTCACGGTGCCGGAGGCGACGCTACTCGTGATTTCGCCGTGGGACCCGAGCGTGGTGCCGTTGATCGACAAAGCCATCCGGACTTCGGACCTGGGGCTGAATCCCACAAACGACGGCAAGGTGGTGCGCGTGCCGATGCCGGCGCCGACCGAAGAGCGGCGCAAAGAGATCGTGAAACACCTGCACAAGGTGCTGGAGAATCACCGCACGGCGGTGCGTAACATCCGCCGTGACGTCAAGGAAGCGATTGACAAACTGGAGAAGGACAAGAAAATCAGCCAGGATGAACAGAAACGGGCGCTGGACGAGATGGAAAAAATTTCGCACGCGGAGACTAAGAAGATCGAAGATTTGTCCGCCGCCAAGGAGAAGGAAATTCTTGAGCTCAAGTAGCTTGTAGACGTCAGCTCTCAGTTTCCGAGCCAGCGGAAACCAAGGCGTATTTCTTGCCGATCACCTGAAGCAGTGTCTCTTCGACCGCCGGGGCGTCCCGGGTGCAGTGTGCCACATTAGGGTTTGGCTGGCTGGGGTGACAAGGTGGATCCGGCGGGAGGGGATTCCGGGCGGTCGACAGTGAAGTCCTGGGCTTGGTCGTTTAGTACGGCGCGCAGGAAGGCGCCGTAGTCGCCGGCTCGCTCCGCGGGGACTTCCCTCAGCACAAAGTGGATATGCCGAGAAGCGATGACCGTCGGTCCTTTCGCGGAGTACTGCGATACAAAGGTCGCATAATCGCGCTGGACGGAAGTGCCGGTCGGCGCAGTGACCATCGTGCCGGGGGGAAGATGCAGCGTCATGTGCGTCTCGACTTCCAGAGGCGCGCCGAGTTCGATCGGTGACGCCACAGCTCCTGGGGCTGGTTTCGCGGGGGGATCGGGCAAGCCTAGCTGGGGAAGCAACGCGGGGATGCGCACCGGCTTCTTCGACCAGTCCACAGATTTGGGCATACTGATCTCGTAATCGACCGTAAAAGGCTCGCGGGTGGCGTACGGATCGGACGCGTTGACACTGCTCACCTGCCCGCGGAAGCCGTCGGAAATAGAGAGAAGCTGCGCCAGTTCCTTCCACTTTTCTTTTGGCGATTGGTGAAAGGCCACGCGAAGAACGAGCTCGTTGTCGCCGCGCATAGAGTAATGAACCTTGGCGGTGAGTTTGCCGTCGCCGCCGAGGGTGGCGTCTACGCTGACGAATTGCTTGGCGGGAATAGGCGATTCCCCGGGCACGGGAAGCCAGGTACTGAGAAAGACGTCCGTCGGCGTCGCTTCGAAAGGCGGATGCAGGTACAGCACCTCCACACCACGCAGGTTCGAGGGGATCGCCTGAAACGGCGCCACGTCGAGCGTCGGATCAAGCCAGATTATCTGCTGATGATCAACTGCCGCGACAAGAAGGTGCGTGAAAGGCGAGGGCCTTGGGTATTGCTTTTCTGTGCGTTTCGGCGCTCCGCCCAACCCCCCGATTGCAACTAGGCCAGCGGACCTGCAAAGTGTCGTAAAGAGATTGAACTTGTCCTCAGCCGTCGCGTAGCCAGAGGAGAGAATCTCGTTCGCTGGTCGAACATGGAAACCTGTGGAACCAAGTGGAAGGTCGATGGTGGAGATCTTCTGCGAAACAAAGTCGTAGATGGCTTCAATCTTCTCTCCGAGTGATTTTCCAGCAAGGGTTAACTCGGCAGCGCGTTTCGCCACTTCTGCTGGGGGATTTTCACCCGCCAGGAGAACCCTGCCAAGGCTCAGGGATAGCTCCAGCCAGGATTTGAAGGTGGTGAGAACTACGTCCGGTTCGGCCTGCATGGTTTCCAATGCCGCATCAGAATTGGATTGCGCGGTGTACTTCCAACGGTAGAGCACTCGCGCGTCCGCGCGATTTTCGGATGCCACGATTTCGTAAGGGAATTCGGGTGCAACGTGCAGCTGAACCTTCTGTGAGGTGGGCACGTCGATCTCGAAGAGTTCCTGGGAGACGACTCCGGAGCGGTCGAAAGAGTGGTCGAGCCAGAAGTCGGGGGCCAGGGGGCGTTGCTTGGAGACAGTGATGACGCGGTATTCGAGGATGTCGGCGGGTTCGAGGCCGAGGATACGGACGGATTTGACGCGCACATCTTGGTAGGCGGGGGCGTTGATGACCGCGGAATTGGGATGGTCGATGATGGCGCTGGGCAGGATGTCGGCGGTGCCGCCGCTGGCATGGATGATGTGAACGAGCGGAATATCCACGGATTCGAAAGAGCGGTTGTAGTCGAAGTTGAGGCGGGCGAACTGGCGAACGCCTAGTTCGCTGTTGATGTGTACTCGGGCGTGCACTTCCTTGCGGCTATCGCCGCTGGCTTCGAAGCGGCAGCGGGTTTCGAGCAGCTCGATGTGGGCGGGGTTCTCGGTTTTCTCGGGCGGGGCGGTTTTCTCGTCCTTTTTGTCGGCGCGCTTTTCGACTGGCTTTTGAGCCGGCTCTTGGGCGGGGGAAACGCAAACGACGAGCGCAAGGAGTAGCAACAGCGAAGATATCCGCAAACAACGAAATGGCCCGGAAAGGCTTGGTGTGTTCACGAAAGGCAGTGTAGGGTGTAGGCGAGGAAGGGTAAAGGTGAAAGGGAAGCAGAGTTGCGCGGTGGTGACCGGAGTGCAGCCTTCGGCAGGTTTGCCAGCGCAAAAGCGGCAGCCAGCTGCCGCACTCGAACGAAACCGTTCTTCGGCCGGTGCGTCTCTAGAGCGTGATAGAGTCTGTGTGCCTGGAAGGCGTAAGGAGAAGGCGGATGCGACGTATCTTGGCCAGAGTGGCGGTGGTGGCACTCGGATTTTCTTGGAGCGGAGCAGGGATGGCGCGGGCGGACAATCGGCCCGCCCCGAAGGGCCCAGATGAGGATGGCACGAAGCCGGCGCTCGTCAAGATTGCAGGCCAAGCGATGATCGATTCGCACGCTTTCCAATACCTCACCGAGCTAAGCGACGACATCGGCTCACGCGTGACGGGGTCGCCTGCCGAGAGAAAGGCCGAACAGTGGGGCGTAGCCAAGATGAAAGCCATTGGCCTCGAAAACGTGCACACGGAAAAATATCAGCTTTGGCGCGGATGGACGCGGGGCATGGCGCAAGGGGAATTGCTCGAACCGATTCGGAGGCCGCTGCATGTGGATGCCATGGGCTGGACGGGGTCGACGCCCGCAGGGGGCGCGGAAGGCGAGGTGGTAACCGCGAATCTGTTCGATATCGAGGAACAGGTCAAACACGCTTCACGGCTTTCCGGGAAGATTGTGCTGGTGATCATGCAAGGTGCGCCAAAGAAAAATGAAGACACCCTGTTTGCCATCTTCGGAGATTTCCTGAAGGCGGCCGGCAAGGCCGGGGCAGTGGCGGTGATCGGAGGCCAGGCGGGGTCGAAGGCTTCGGGAATGAACCTTACGCACACGGGCATTCTCGGATTCGACGCCGATTTCTCCATCCCCGTCTTGTCGATGACCGCCGAGGATCAGGGGCAGCTCGAACGGTACGTCGAGAGCGGAAAAAAGGTGCTGGTGCGCTTCAACGTTCAAAACACGTTTTCAAACGGGCCAGCGGAATCGGCCAATGTGGTCGGAGAGATTCGCGGGCGCGAAAGCCCGGAGCAGGTGCTGGTCGTCGGGGCGCACCTGGATTCCTGGGATCTCTCGGAGGGAACCACGGACAACGGCACAGGCTCGGCGAGCGTATTGGGCTCGGCGGAAGCGATTGTGCGCTCCGGCATGAAACCGCGGCGGACCATCCGTTTTGTATTGTTTACGGGTGAGGAAGAGGGGCTGGACGGTTCGTTTGCTTACATGAAGCAACATCAATCGGAGATAGCCAATCATTTGGGCAACCTGGTGCTGGATGAAGGGCAGGGGCCGGTGAAGGAGTTCATGCTGGGAGGTCGCGACGATCTGGTGGCGAGCTTCCGGCCTTTCGCCCAGTCGCTCTCGTCGATTCGTAAGATTCCCGTGAACGACAAGGTTGAGAACGGGACCGACACGCTGCCTTTCTCAATGGCTGGGTTACCGGGAATCAACATGAATCAGGATTCGCCGGACTACAAATATACGCACCACTCGTCGGCCGATGCGCTGGAAGCGGTAGCGCCGGAAGTGCTGGCGCAAAATGCCATGCTGATGGCGCTTACGGCCTATTGGATCGCCGACCGGCCGGAGCGTTTTGCTTCGCCATGGCCTGCGGAAAAAACCGCGAAGATGCTACGAGCGCAGCACCAGTACGAGATGCTGAACGCCTTTCACATTTGGCCCTTTGGGGACCTCGGGGCGGAGGGCAAGGAATAAAGGGGGTTCGACAAAGAGGAGACGATTCGTCAGGGACGGAAAGCCTTGCCCTGATGCCCAGGATTTCGCTGGCAGGGCTTCTGGAGAAGACGGAAAGGCAATATGGAAACATTCTGGCAAGACATTCGGCATGGCCTGCGCGTGTTGCGCAAGAGCCCTGGTTTCAGCGCCGTGGCGGTGTTGTCCCTGGCGCTGGGGATCGGGGCAAACACCACCATCTTCACCGTCGTGAATGCGATCCTGCTGCATCCCTTGTCGGTGAAGGACATTTCCCAGTTAGTGGAGTTGGACACGATCGATACCAAAACCAAAGTAGGTTTTGCCAACGCCACCAAAATTGGGATGTCCTTTCCGAATTTTCAGGACTATCAGAAGCAGACGGAAGTCTTTTCCGCTTTGTCATGCATCGTGCCGGTTCCGCTGACGTGGAGTGGCGGCTCGGAGCCCCGGCAGGTCAACGGGCAAATGGTGAGCGCGAATTATTTCGATGCGCTGGGCCTGCAGCCCGTGGCCGGACGGTTTTTTCTGCCTGATGAAGACACTAAGCTAAACGGGAACAACGTGGCGGTGATCAGTCACAGTTTTTGGGTCAATAGGCTGGGATCGGACCCAACTGTTGTGGGCAAGAGCCTGACTCTGAACGCCATGCCGTACACCGTGGTCGGAGTAACCCCCCAGGGATTCAAAGGGACATTCACGTTCGCGGGCGCGGAACAGATCTGGATTCCTTCGAGCATGTATCCGCAGGTCTTGGCCGGTCTGAACAAGGAGTTTTTTAACGACCGGCGATTTCTGGGAATCTTTTCGGTTGGCCGGCTCAAGCCCGGAGTTGGTCAGGAATCGGCCGAGGCTTTGCTGAAGACCATGGCCTCGCGGTTGGAAGCGGAATATCCCAAAGACAACGGCGGGCGCAGCGTGGTGCTGACGCCCCTGGCGGATGCCGCAGTCGGCGCGAATCAGCACCATCAGGTGGCGCTGGCCGGCACCATGATGATGACCGTCGTGGGAGTGGTGCTTCTGATTGCCTGCGTCAACCTGGCAAATCTTTTGCTGGCGCGGGCCGCTCAGCGTGAAAGGGAAATGGGGCTGCGAGCCGCTCTGGGAGCCAGCCGGCACCGCCTCATGCGGCAAATGTTGACCGAGTGCATTTTATTGTCGCTGCTCGGCGGCGCGGTGGGTTTGGCGATTGCTTACGTGGGCCGAAGTGTGCTGTGGTCGTTCCGGCCGCCATTCATTCAGCAGAATGACCTGGATCTCTCGCTTGATTCGCACGTTTTACTGTTCACCATGGGCATCTCATTGTTGACCGGCGTGCTCTTTGGGGTTGCCCCGGCTTTGAAAGCGTCTGTGCCTGACGTGATGGAAACACTCAAACTGGGCGGGCGCGGAGGATCGATCGGCTGGGGAAGGAACAGTTTGCGCAGCCTGCTGGTTGTTTCAGAAATCGCGCTTTCGCTGGTGGCGCTGGTCGGCGCAGGGCTCTTTATCCGCAGCATGCGCGACGCGCAGCGGATCGATCCCGGTTTCGAATCGAAGAATCTGTTCATGATGGCATTCGATCTCGGCGCGCTGCACTACCAGGAAGGACGAGCGCAGGAATTCTTTCGCGCGGTTGTCGAACGCGCGAATTCGACGCCCGGCGTAAAATCCGCGACGATCGCTTCAAACTTTCCCCTCGGCGGCGGTTTCGCGAGAACGGTTTTTCCCGAGGGAGAGGACGAAACGACCGGGTATCGCGGGACGTTGACGCAACTCGACGATATCACTTCAGGATTTTTCGATGCTCTTAAGATTCCGCTGCTGAAGGGGCGGGTCTTCGGCGATTCCGACCGCCAGGGTACGACGCCGGTCGTGGTCATCAATGAAGCGATGGCCAAACACTTCTGGCCGAACCAGGAAGCCGTCGGCAAACGGTTTCATTTCTTTGGCGATCCCACCCTGAGGGAGGTCGTGGGGGTCGTCGGAAACACGGTGATCAATAACATCGGGGAAGTGCCCGTGCCGCTCGCCTATCTCTCTATCACGCAGGATTATTCGCCAGCAGTTACTCTGCAGGTGCGCACGACGGGAAGCCCGGAGGCACTGATCGGCGGCGTTCGGGCGCAAATTCAGTCGCTGGATCCGAATCTGGCGATCACCAATGTGCAGACCATTAGCGAGATTATGGATCAGGGATTGTGGGCGCCCCGCATGGGCGCGGCGCTGCTGACGCTATTTGGAGGGCTGGCTCTGGTGCTGGCGGCGATCGGCGTTTACGGAGTGCTGTCCTACTCGGTGAATCAGCAGACCCGCGAGATCGG